>ERZ833782.286-NODE-286-length-67613-cov-47.699369_pt1 | contig 67613 bp, 70 predicted proteins | sample MGYA00519577_ERZ833782 | MGnify/ENA primary metagenome ERZ833782 (study PRJEB31850, sample SAMEA3708745) | human gut metagenome | biome: human gut; feature: human-associated habitat; material: faeces | place: China | collected 2014 ...
GGGTGCAAAAGTAGGACTTTATAACATACACACCAAATATATAAGGGGATTTTTTACACGGAATATGAAAACTTTTTCGTAACACGCTGATTGATAAATATGTTGAAGAACATATTTTTTTTGAACGTCAGCAGAAAGGAGAAAGGGATGAAAAGAGGGACACAATATAATATATGCGCGCCCGTACGCGCGCACATATCAGAGGCTGTCAAAGCCATTTTCGTTTAAAGAATCACGCCGTTAAAGAATCGTTCCGTTTGGAAGAATACGCAGATTGACTTCGTTTTCTCCCCGTTCCAGTTCCACCAGATAATACGATTCGGTACGTGTTTCCACATAATCCGCATCATCTATCCTATAATCCGCATACGTTTTTCTGATAACATCGAGTGCTGCTGCGGGAAGTTCATTCACCCGCACACCCCATTCGGTTCTCACCCAATCCTGCGCACCGTTGAAGTACACATCTTTCTCACGTCCTTCGTGAAAAATTTCCACTTCCGTCATGCCTTTCTCCATATCGGATTCGATGATACGCGCTCCCGCATATTTCTGAGTGATGAACTCCTTGATTTTGTCGGTCAGTATGCCGCCGGCGTTATTTCCGGGTCCGGCAGGGTTCTGCTCCATCGGCGACAATTCGCCGGTGGCGGTAATCTTTACTTTCACGTCACCCATGACAGACTCCAGTTCGAGGCGGTAATATTCCTCTGCCGAAGTTACATAATGGTCTACATCATCCACCCGGTAACCGGCATATTCAGAAGCGTCCAACGCCTGTTTCACCACAGCGGGCAATGCGGCATAGCTCATTTCGGTCTTGGTAAACAGCCAGTTGCCCGTCCCGTCAAACAGCAGTTCGCGCACTACCTTTCCATCCAGAATTTCCACTTCCGTCATGTTATCCTCACGGTCGATGTCCAGAATGCGGGCATTGGGGAAATTCGCTTTCAGGAACGCGTCCACACCTGCGGCCGGAGCTACGGGGATGTAATCGCTGTAATCATAATCTTCGTCCATGTCGACCAGTTTTTTTACCAGTACGCCGTCCTTCGAATAATAAAGGTCGATTTCCGTTGCCACGCCGTCTACCGTATTCTTCACTTCAATCACATAGACATCTTCCAGGCCATTGCGCTGAATCCGTTCCACCTCGTCGACGGTCCATGCGGAGTACTCGCTCTCGCCGAAAGCGGTTTTCACTTCTGCGGGTAACTGGTCGAAGAGGATTTCACTGTCCGTCGTCATGTACCACCGGCCGGCATTGTCGAACCAGGCCGCATATTCGCCTGCTGCCGCACGGGTAGCCGCCATATTGAAATCCGCCACCACATACTCTCCTTTCACCGACCAGTTCACATCGGTAGCATTCGGATAGAGCTGAAACAAAGCAGCCTGCGCCTCGGCACTCACCTTACCGTTTTCCGGACCACCGACAACAGGTGCATCGTCGTTACTGCAACTCCACAAACTCACAGCCATACAAACCATGGCAAACAAATGTTTTTTCATAATCATTCTTTTTTTTCATTTATAAATTCAAGACACTGTTTTTCTCTTTACCATAAGAGGTTTCATTGATACAACCTCTTCTCATGCCACAAAAGTATGGGGCAAATCTGGAAAGAAACTGGAAAGACTGAAAAAACATCTCCCCTCACCCCGCACACCCCGGATTAGGCGGCGCTGCTTCCCGCACAATCGCAGCCGCATCGAAGCAGGGACACTCCTTTATCCACTCTTCGGGTTCTATCTCGCCGTTGCCGTTCAGGTCGGGACTGAGGTCGCGGTGGCCGCAGAGGCGGCTGCCGGGATAATCGCGCAGCAACAGCATTACGAGCACCCGCAGGGAGTGTTTCTGAAAATCGGTGCGGGTATCGGCAGGATGTCCGTGCGCATCGAGTCCGCCTTCGTAGCAGATGCCCAAACTGTGGGCGTTGTGGCCGCGGACATGTGCACCGGGCTGTGTCATGGGACGGAGCGTCTTTATATCGCCGTTCCTACGGATATAATAGTGATAACCTGCGCCGGAGAAGCCCCGGCGCAGGTGGTCTGTTGTCAAGTCATGTTCGGTGTAGCTACGGTCACAGCGGGTAGCGGAACAGTGGATGACGATGAGGTTGATAAATCTCACTTTTATTAAGTATAAAGTTAAGTAACTTAAGAATTAAGTACGTAATTTACGTATGAAGTACAATCAGGCGGGCATTGCGTTCATGCCCAAAGCGCCTAAAACAGCCGAAGCTACGGCGATTACGATTTTAAGGAGCTTGTCCCACCAGTTTGATTTTGTTGCCATAAGATTTAAATTAAGGGTTAGGTTAAAAACTATGATAAGGGCGTGCCCGAATGCTGTTCCGCATAAAAAAGGAAAACGGGATAAAAAGAAATCCGGAAATCAGCAGGAAACCGACTATCCGAGCGGATTCTCCTCTTCGCCGCTATTGCCGCCGCTACCACCGGAAGAACTGCCGTCCGCAGGCTTGTCCAGCGAGAAAGCCACATTTGCCGGGCTGCGGGTGGCAGCCGTACTGCCGTTCACAAGCTTCAGCTCCTTGTCGGGCACAAAGCGGATATTCACTTTGGAGATATTCCTCACCGTACAGTCTTCCGACTTCTCCACACCCGGACAGCGGAACGTCATGTGAAGCGTGCCGAGCTGGTTCAGCTTCACCTTGTCGCCGTTGGCAAGGTTCGCCTGAATCTCTTCCACAAGAGCCTCTATCACGTGCTTCACATCGCCTTTTGTCATGGCGCAGTTCTTCTGAATACTGGCGGCGAGGACATCAATATCCACCGTTCCGCACGTTTTGGGTTTCTGACGGAGATAATACAACATGGGAGAGCTTTTATCGCTCACGATTCTACGACGCTGAAAGCGTTCTACAAGTACATCCATAAAAATAAAGTTTAGGTTTAGATTAAAAAAACAGTAAATAAAATTCTTAAAAGAAAAAGCCCGGGCCACACAACAAACAAAACAACCGGAAAACCAGCAAAGAAAACCATTTAAAACAGTATGAGAAAAGCATATAACAAAAGATTTAAGGCGCCTTATCTAATAATTACTTCCCTTCTCGAGCACATTACAAAGATACGAAATCAGAGAGGCAAAGTCAAGTATTTTGCCATTTATTTTCCGGTAAAAGCGAAGTTTTTTTCTAACAGGAAGAGCGTGCGTTTCTCGCCATCCACTCCAGTGTGGGTTCGTACTCGCCAATCTTCGTCAACGTGGGGTTATGCCCGAAATATACATCTCCCGTCTCGCCGTTGCGGTGCTTGGCAAGAATCACCATGCCCAACCCTTCGGAAGGGAATTTGCTCTTGCGCTCGGACGTCAGTCCGTACAGTGCGGGACGATAGAGCAACATCACCACATCGGCATCCTGCTCGATGGCGCCGCTCTCTCTGAGGTCGCTCAGTGCAGGCCGCTTGTCGGCACGCATCTCGCACTCACGGTTCAACTGGCAGAGCAGGATAACGGGAATATCCAGCTCCTTGGCTATCAGCTTTGCCTTGCGGCTCGCTTCCGCCACTTCCTGCTCACGGTTGCGGTTCTTCTGTTCCGACTTCATATCGCAGAGTTGCAGATAGTCGATAATCAGCAGGTCGCAATGCCCCTTGCTCTTTTGCAGCAGCGCCGACGAGCGGATATGATCCATGCTCGCCTTCGGGTTGTCGTCCACATACACAGGCAGGCACGACAGTTGCCGGGCGGCTTCCAGAGCCTGTTGCTGCTCGTCGGCGCTGAGTTGCCCGCTTTTGAGGTGTCCGGCATCCAGCGAGACAGCCTGTGCGCAGAGCCAGCGGTCGCCCAGCCTTTCGCCCTGCATTTCGAGGCTGTTCACCAACACCTGCTTCCCGGCACGTCCCGCCGCCAGTGCCAGATGCAGGGCAAAGGCGGTCTTGCCCACCGAAGGACGGGCGGCTATGATGTGCAGATCGCCCCGCTGCCAGCCGGCAGTGAGCCTGTCGAGGTCGCGCAGGCCGGTGGGGATGCCGGTGATGCCGTTGCGGTTGTTCGCCACCCTGCCGTCCATTTGCCTAAGGGTATCCAGCATCAGGCGGTCCATGTCGCGCAGGCAGCCGGCAAAGTCGGTTTTACCTTCCAGGTGTTCGATAAGCTGATGCAGTCCGGCCAGGGCATCGCCCAAATCCACCGACTCATCGGCGGCTACGGCAAGCAAACGATGCAGGCCGCTAATCATCTCGCGCCGGATATACATGCCGCGCAAGATAAGCGCATGATACTCCAGGTGGGCGGACGATGCCACCCTGCCCAACAGACGCGCCAGCTCGAAGGCGCCGCCCACGAACTCCAGTTTGCCACGGGCGGCAAGCTCGGCACGCACCGTAATGATGTCTATCGCCTTGCCCGCGCGGTGCATGGCAAGCAGGGCGGCAAAGATTTCGCCATACTTCGCTTCGTAAAACATTTCGGGGCACAGCTTCCCGCTTACAAGCACCATAGCGGTACTTTCGGCGAGACAAGCGCCTAAGATTACCGACTCCAGGTCGGCATCATGAGGATTGAGGATTTCTGCCATAAGGGTAAAAGGGCGATTAATTGACAAATTCGTTTTCAAAGATTCTATATTCCAGATATTTGGCAGCCTGGTAGCAGAAATGCGTATTGTTCAGGCTGAAATAATAATCTTCCACTTTCCGGTAGGCAAGTTCGCGCTCGCGGGTGGAGAGTTTTTTCCAAAGGGCGCGGACATAGCTGCCGTTCTCCACCGGCAGATGGGTGGTGCGGCCGTAATAGGCAAGAAACTCCTTCAGCGACTCTTCGAAAGCGGCGGAGGATTTCGACTTGGCGGCAACGGGGGCGGCAGCGGCGGAAAAGCTGCCGGCAGCGTTCATAACCTTCCCAATGGATGCCGGCTGTCCCGTCCAGGCATCATAGCCGGGCACATGGATGTGGCTGGGGCAACAGCCCGGCACGCGCTCGATAAGTCCTGCAGCGAAGCACCGGTCGAAAAAGCGCCGGGTACGCGCCCTTGTCCAGCCGAATATGTCCGCCCAGCCCATAAAAGTGATGACGGACTCTCCACGGGCACACTGCACCCCGGCTCCGTTGCAGAATACTACGGCAGGCTTGAAGTTGACGTTTGTCAGCACCCGAAGGAAGGCTTCTTCCTCGCAGCATGCCGCACCTTTTTTCTCGCAAATCTCTTGTAGCAATGCACGCGAAACCATGACATAGCCCATTCTAAGCAAATTGTTTTTCATACTAAAGTTACAGATAAATATTGATAAATGTCGAAACCGGAAAACGACCGCTCCGGCGGTCACGGCACATGCCTTTACGTCAACCGGTTATGCACGCGCGGCGGCCATGCTCCCGGCCACGCAGCGTACACAATATAATTCAATAGAAGATAAGATATACTATCGTATATCTACGGCGTAGCGGTACGGAACGGCGACGCAGAGCGGCAGAACCGATGATGTGTTCCACCCCTACGGATGATGTATACGAGTGTAACAGACGATGTGTCCGCCCCTGACAGACGATGTGTTTTCATTGATTTCATTATTCTTTCTAATTGTTTAAAATTTATACCAAACCGCCCGGAAGCGTTTCACTGCCCCAATGCACGATGAATACACAAAAATATTAAATAACGAAGAGGCATGAAAAGTAAATATTTACACGTAAAATCATGTAAATATTTACTTTACAAACAATTAGAAAGGAAAGTACGTATTTTATTTCACTGAATTAATAGTTGTGAAACAGAGATTCCGGTGGGGAGAAAAATACACGGAATTAAAGCAATAGAATTGCATTTATCATCAGAAAATGATTATCTTTGCAATTATATTGCAGAGTACATGAAAGAACAAAGCTTATCAGACTGGATTGAAGAAAAAGAGATGAGAGGGTATTACACTTTCACTATTGAGGAAGTTCAAAAGAATTTTCCTCAATTTGGTAATGCCTATATCAGTACTTCGTTATATCGCTTAACTATAAAGAAAAAAATTATTTCTCCCTGGAAAGGGTTTTATGTTATCATGCCGATTGAATATGCTTTGAAAGCGATTATCCCGCCTGTATTTTATATTGACGCGTTAATGGTATTCTTAAGAAAAGAATACTATATCAGTTTACTTAATGCAGCATCGTTCTATGGAGCATCACATCAAAGAGCTCAAACTTTCTCCGTGACAACAGAGGCTCCCAAATTGAGAAATACCACAAAAACAGGAACTTCTATTCTTTTCTTCTCAAAGAAAAACATACCGGAAAAATTCATACGGAAACATAAAGCTCAATCAGGCTATGTAAATGTGTCCTCGCCAGAATTGACTGCAATTGATTTAATTGAGAATGAAAAATATGTAGGCGGATTAAATAGGGTATGTACCGTACTAAATGAATTGGTAGATAGCATTGACTTCGACAGATTAGATGAAGATTTCTTCAATCTTACATCAACTCCTACATATCAAAGATTGGGATATATATTAGAATATGTTTTGGAGAGAGAAGAACTTGCAGATAAGCTTAAAGCTAAGACCTCTTCCCTCCCGATGAGGAAAATACCGTTCAAGATAGGTAAATCTACACTGGACTGTGAAATAGAAAAAAAATGGAAAGTAATCATTAACCAAGAAATAGAAGTAGACGAATGATACCCGAATTTGCAATTAGAGAATGGAATGAAACTGTTCCATGGACCGACTCAGAACAAGTAGAGCAAGACTTACTTATTTGTAGAGCCTTAACAGAAATATATAAAGATGAATATCTGGCATCTCATCTTGCTTTTCGCGGTGGCACGGCCTTGCATAAACTATACCTTTCTCCTCAGCCCAGATATAGTGAGGATATTGACCTTGTACAGGTTACAGCAGAGCCAATAAAAGAAACTTACGATCATATCAGAGAAGCCTTATCATTTCTCGGAGAGCCAAAGATTAAGCAAAAAAGGAACAATAATACTTTAATATTCAGAATGGAGTCCGAAATACCTCCGGTTGTTCCTATTCATTTAAAGATAGAAATAAACTGTAAGGAACATTTCAATGTGCTACCTATGCAGAAAATTCCATTTTCCGTTTCAAATAAATGGTACAAAGGAGAATGCGATGTTCTTACTTACCAACTTGATGAGCTTGTAGGCACAAAACTCAGAGCATTATATCAAAGAAGAAAAGGAAGAGATTTGTACGATTTGTATAAAGCACTGACAACAAAAGAGCTTAATATCGTAAATGTACTAAAATGTTATAATCTGTATATGGATTTTGTGGTGGATCACATTCCTACATACAAGGAGTTTATCATTAATATGGAAGATAAAATGCAAGATGAGGAATTTTTAGGAGATACCAAACAATTGCTCCGTCCTGATGAGCATTTTAACCCACAAGAAGGATACGAGGTAGTGAAAACAGCATTGATTGACAGGCTGCAGAAATAACAATAACTGATATATTCCATTATAAATCATTACTGATATATTTTCCTATATGCGCGGCTATTTCTTTTTAGGCACGGATTTCGCGGATTTCACGGAAAAAGAACAAAGAAAATCCGTGTTTTCCGCGTAATCCGTGCCTAAAAAAGAAACAAATAGTAAGCGGATTTTAGCTTTGACACTTATTCTGTCCGGATTCTGGTACTATCTCATTCGGTTATTTGGGCGATTGTGGCTTTTACTCTTTCTTGAGTTGTCACATTCCGTTCAAATTCATTGATTTGTACGGTTGCCCCCATCGGTACCCGTTCTTTGCGGTATTGCATACGGCTCGCTACGGTTTCCCTTGCAGAGAAATGAAATTCGTGGATACCCGTTTCACGGGCAATGCGTGCGATGTTGCTCTCATTTACTCCGCAACCGGCGAGTAAGGTAATGCGTCCTGCTGCTTGCAACTGGAGTTCTTTCAATAGAGGAATGCCCGCTTCGGCGGTGGGTTGCTGACCGGAAGTCAGGATACGGTCACATCCGAGGCTGATAATATCTTCCAATGCCTTTTGCGGATTGCGGCAAACATCGAAAGCCCGGTGGAAAGTTACCGATATGTCTTGGGCAGCTTCCATAAACTGCTTCATTAGAGGAATATCCACTTCTCCATCTGCCGTCAGACAGCCTAAAACAATACCGTCTGCCCCTAAACGGCGGGCATTGTCTATGTCCTTTAGCATGATACGTTGCTCGATAGGGGAATACAGGAAATCACCGCTGCGGGGGCGGATAATGACGTGCAACCTGGTGTTTTGCAAGACTTCTCTCGCTATGACAATATCACCGTAGGAAGGGGTTGTTCCCCCTTCGGGTATTCCGGCGCACAATTCTACCCGATTGGCTCCGCCGGCTTGGGCGGCGATGCAACTCTCTACGGAGTTTGCGCAGACTTCAAATAAATACTCCTTCATGGCTTTGGTTTTTGCGTTATACCGGCAAAAATAAGAAAACTCCGCAAACTCCGGAACAATATAAAATAAAAAAAGGAGCGAAGGTCCGATACCAACGCTCCTCTTATGGTTTTGATTCTCTTGTTTACTTAGCGTAACTTACTGCACGCGTTTCGCGGATAACAGTAATCTTTACCTGTCCGGGATAGGTCATTTCATCCTGTATCTTCTTGGCTATTTCGCCGGAAAGGTTTTCCGTTGCCTTATCGTCAATCTTGTCTGCACCGACGATTACGCGCAACTCGCGTCCTGCCTGGATAGCATATGTCTTCGTTACGCCTGGATAGGACATAGCCAGTTGTTCGAGGTCGTTCAAGCGTTTAATGTAAGCCTCTACGATTTCGCGGCGTGCTCCCGGACGTGCTCCGGAGATGGCATCGCATACTTGTACGATGGGAGCCAGCAGGCTGGTCATCTCCACTTCGTCATGGTGAGCGCCGATGGCATTGCAGATATCCGGTTTTTCCTTGAATTTCTCCGCCAGTTTCATACCGTAGAGTGCGTGCGGCAATTCCGGTTCTTCATCGGGCACTTTACCGATATCGTGCAGCAATCCGGCACGTTTTGCCTTTTTGGGATTCAAACCAAGTTCGGATGCCATCACAGCACAGAGATTGGCTGTTTCGCGGGCATGTTGCAACAGGTTCTGACCGTAGGAAGAGCGGTATTTCATCTTACCGATGATACGGATAAGTTCGGGATGCAGGCCATGGATACCCAGGTCTATGGTGGTGCGTTTACCGGTTTCGATGATTTCTTCTTCCACTTGCTTGCGTACTTTGGCTACTACTTCCTCGATACGTGCCGGGTGGATACGTCCGTCTGTTACCAGCTGGTGCAGCGCCAGACGGGCAATTTCGCGGCGAACAGGGTCGAAAGCTGATAATACGATGGCTTCCGGAGTGTCATCCACAACGATTTCCACACCGGTAGCTGCTTCCAGCGCACGGATATTGCGTCCTTCACGGCCGATGATACGTCCTTTGATTTCGTCCGATTCGATGTGGAATACAGTAACGGAATTTTCAATGGCGGTTTCTGTTGCCACACGCTGGATAGACTGTATGACGATACGTTTGGCTTCTTTACTTGCTGTCAGTTTGGCATCATCCATAATATCATTGATATAGGATTGCGCCTGTGTCTTGGCTTCTTCCTTCAAGGATTCTACCATACGCTCTTTGGCCTCTTCGGCAGAAAGTCCTGAGATGGCTTCCAGTTTCTCGATTTCCTGGCGTTGCATGTGCTCCAGTTCCTCTTTCTTCTTGTCAACGATGGCCAATTGGGCTTCCAGGTTCTCTTTTACCGCTTCTGCTTCCAGTTTTTTGCGTTGGATTTCCTCTTGGCGTTGGTTCAGCACCAGTTCGCGTTGTTTCAACTTGTTTTCCGCTTGCTGTATCTTTTGGTTACGGAGCGATACTTCTTTCTCCAAATCGGCTTTCTTGTTCAGGAATTTTTCCTTTACTTCAAGCAACTTGTTCTTTTTAATCACTTCTGCTTCGGTCTCGGCTTCTTTGAGGATGCTGTCGTATTTGGACTTCAATCCATGCTTGAAGAACATGTACGAAGCAAATCCGCCAACGATGAAACAGGCAATGGATACTACTATTGTAACTACTGTCATTTTATTAATTTGTTTTTTTAAGTATATAAATAAAAAACACTGCATAAAAGCCTGTCCGTTGCAGGACAAAACTTTTGTACAGTGCGCGACGTTATTTCTTTCATAAAAAACGGACAGAAAATCGTTTTCTTACTCTTCCCTGAAATAAGCTTCCAATACTTCCGTCAGTTCCTTTATCTTGGCTGTATAGGGCTCAGTATCATTACGGTCTTTCAACTGAAGGGTCTCCAAAGCAAATTGATAAGCCACCATGGCTATAATCCTCTCTGAAGAGATGTTCTGATAATGTTCCCGATACGCATTAATCCGGATATTTACCTGCTTGGCAGCTTCCCTTACTATTTCCTCGTCCTCGCGGTTGATGGTGAGGGGATAGGCTGCTCCTGCCATTTGCAGGTTTATCTTTATCTTATCGTTCATACATCCTCTTTCTTTTATTCATTCAACAAAGCGATGCATTTATCGACTTCACGCACTAATTTGGACAATCGCAGTTTCGTCTCTTTTACGTCACTGCCGTTAAGGCTGATTGTCGTAGCTGTTTTTAGGTTCGTGTAGTTGTTTTCCAGCTCTTTGTAATCGGCACGTACTTTCCCGCATTCTTCTTCTTTAGCTTGTAGAAGTTGCTTAAGTTCAGCATTTTCGCGTTTTAATTCATCATGCAGATAGATTAAATGCCGCAGTCTGGCTTCAAAAGTACTTAATAGCTTCTTTTCTTCGTCTGTCATTACTACACCAAAATTGTACACAAAAATACAATTAACTTGGAGATTACAAAAGCTTTTCAAGGAAAAATGTTCTGTATGCGTTAAAATAAGGGGAAAACAGGACGGTTATTAATTTATTTCATGCTGAAATTTTCTCGTCCGACAGCCGTTTCTCTTTCGTCCGACAGTTGTTGGACGAAAGAGAAACGGCTGTCGGACGATTAGATTTTGGCAGGGTTGGCATTAGTCCGTAGTTGTACGGGTAATTGCTTCTTCTATCATTTGGGATAAGTTTGTGTATATGGTTGTTGAAATGTATATAAAATAATTTATTATATAATTTGGTTTATAAAATAAACTTATTATCTTTGTATCGGAGTTCGAACCCGGAGTTGTAATAATGTATAATAAAAAGCTGGATAAGACTATGGAAGATAGAAAATTGAATGAGAAAGAAAGCTTGGAGCTTATCACTCAAATGATTCGGAACACACGTCGGAATCTGGATGCCGGTAGTGGAAATATGTTTTTATTGTGGGGATATGTTTGTGTGTTGCTGACTCTGGTTGTTTGGGCCGGGGTCGGTCTGACACAAAATTCTGCATGGATGTGGGGCTTTTGGGGAATTCCCGTTGTGGGCTACCTGCTGAGTTATATTTTTATGCGGAGAAAGGACAAGCCGGTGAGCTTGTATATAGATAAAGTATTGAATGAGTTGTGGCAGTTTATGGGAATCGTCTGTCTGGCGGTTGCGTTGATGGCCGCATACTTCCATGCTTTCGAAGTAATATTGCCTTTGTGTGCCATATTGCTTTCGTTGGGCAGTATCTTTACGGGAGTCCTCATTCGTTATACCCGGTTTTCGGGCTTGTCGAGCATGGGCGTTCTGTTGGGCTTGAGAATGTTGTTTGAGGTTTGGGATAAGTCCTCTTTTTTGCAGATATTGCCGGAGTTTGTCCTGGTGGTCATACTCGCAATGATAATACCGGGACATATTTTGAACTATAAAGCGAAGAAGGAAAACAAAAATAAGAGTAAGTGATATGTTTAAGGAATTAAACCCTTTGCTTCACAGTGAACTGAGGCTTGCCGTAATGTCGTTGCTCATCAGTGTTGAAGAAGCGGATTTTGTATACATCCGCCAGCAGACCGGTGCAACGGCTGGCAACCTCAGTGTGCAACTGGATAAACTTGCCAAAGCGGGGTATATAATTGTGACCAAGACTTTTAAGGGGAAGATGCCCTGCACGCTTTGCAAGATTACCCCGCAGGGAATAGATGCTTTTGAGGAATATGTGGAGGCATTGAAATCGTATATAATGAAGTAGGGATGTGAACCCGTTAGTTAAGAGTCTGTTTAAATTCTCTTCGAGAAATGTTTCGGACAGAATTTAAACAGACTCCGGAATAAAAATAAGAAAATATGAAAATTTTGGTGACTTATGCCGTTCAAGGCGAATTTACGGAATTGAAATTCCCCGGTTTGATAGGGGAGGAAGAAGTGCAGGTGGGTTATCTTCGCACCGGAATAGGAAAGGTGAAATCTGCTTTTTACCTTACGGAAGCGATAAATCGTGCGCAGCCCGATTTGGTTGTCAATGTGGGTACGGCAGGAACTGTCCGCCATCAGGTGGGGGATATTTTTGTATGCCGCCATTTTGTAGACCGTGATATGCAGCGGCTGAAAGGGTTTGATATGGAATGCGAGATAGACTCGGCGGCACTGTTGGCGCAAAAAGGATATTGCCTGCATTGGCAGCGAGAAGGAGTGTGCAATACGGGTGATACTTTCCTGACGGAACTGTCGGATGTAAAAGGCGATGTGGTGGATATGGAGGCTTATGCCCAGGCATGGGTGTGCCGTACCAAGAATACGCCGTTCATTGCCGTGAAGTATGTGACGGACATTATCGGGCAGAATTCGGTGAAGCATTGGGAAGATAAACTGGCGGATGCCCGTAAAGGACTGGGAGCGTTTTTCGAATCTATTTCAGTGTTTTGAAAGAGAGGATGTGGTAGCTTGTTCCTGCTGCAATCAGCAACAACACTGCCTTTAGCCACCAGTAGGGGACTATGAAAAAGATACAGTTGAGGATGGTTATCCATATCAGCGAGACCGAGATGATTTTGGCTCTTAGCGGGATGGTTTTATTTTCACGGAAGTTACGGATGTAGCTTCCCAGGTGTTTATGGTGCAGCAGCCGGTTGTAAAGGCGGGGGGAACTGCGTACATAAAGGGCGGCTGTGAGCAGCAGAAACGGAGTAGTAGGCAGTAACGGCAGGAAAATGCCGATGATGCCGAGTGCCAGAGAAAGTGTACCGAACAGAATATAAAGGACTTTCATGTCGCAAAAATACATAAAAAGATGAATAATAAAATTGTTTGGGATTGTTTATTGTTCATATGTACAGGGAAATATGTTTTCTGTCTGCAACCGGAGTCTTTGTGGACATCAGGCAGCCGCACAGTGCCGTAGTGCTCACTGTATGTATGAATAAGCGTCAATCTCGTGTGTAAATTCCAAGTTTTTTGTACTTTTGCTGCCGCATCGAGGTGACATTAGATGCACGGTTCTATAAAATGATATTTTAACCAGCGTATTAACAGTATGTACACAGTCATTAAACGAATGGAGGTTTCGGCTGCACACAGTCTGAAGCTTTCTTATCAGAGTAAATGTGAGAATCTGCATGGTCACAATTGGATAATCACAGTCTATTGCCGTGCCAAAGAACTGAATGCCGACGGGATGGTGGTTGATTTCAGCCACATCAAACAGGCGGTGAAAGAAAAACTGGATCACCGGAACCTCAATGAAGTCCTTCCCTTTAATCCGACAGCCGAGAATATGGCACGCTGGATATGCAACCAGATACCTACCTGCTTTAAAGTGGAAGTGCAGGAATCCGAGTCGAATATAGCCATCTATGAGGAGGATTGACAGGAGCGCTTATGAGGAAGATTAACGAAATATTTTACAGCTTGCAAGGAGAGGGCTTTCATACGGGTACTCCGGCTGTTTTTGTGCGTTTCTCCGGTTGCAACCTGAAATGTTCTTTTTGCGATACACAGCATGAAGAGGGTGTGTTAATGTCCGATGAGGAAATCTTGGCGGAAGTGGGGAAATATCCTGCGATGACGGTGATACTGACGGGCGGAGAGCCTTCGCTCTGGATTGACCGTGAATTTGTGGACTGCCTGCACCGGATGGGGAAGTATGTCTGTATCGAAACGAACGGTACGCATTCCTTGCCGGATAATATAGACTGGGTGACTTGCTCGCCCAAGCAAGGTGCAACATTGTGCATTTCCCGTATGGATGAGGTGAAGGTAGTGTACGAAGGACAGGATATTGCCGTATATGAATCGCTTCCTGCCGGACACTTTTTCCTGCAACCCTGTTCTTGCAGCAATACTGCGGAAACTGTGGCTTGCGTGATGCAGCATCCGAAATGGCGGCTGAGCTTGCAGACGCACAAGCTGATAGAAATAAAATAAGACCTTGTAATTTTTAAAATTTACAAGGTCTTATCGTTGCACGGGAGGAGAGGCTCGAACTCCCGACACCCGGTTTTGGAGACCGGTGCTCTACCAACTGAGCTACTCCCGTGTTTGCGGCTGCAAAGGTAATGGAAACTTTCAAATCTGCAAGTTCTTTGTTGCTTTATTTTCTTAAAAAAATAGCTTATAACATTTGTAAGTCCTGATACATAATGCGATAGGCTGCCGCTTTTTTTTCTAAAGCCAGCGGATAAGCTCTTGATGAAGAGGGCATGCGGTAGAGCCGCATAGGGCGATCTGCGAAAATGAATTCTGTAAAATCGCCGACTTTAGGTTCTTGCAATGAGAACAGCGCACAGAGCGTGTCGGTAGCTTTTTGTCCCGTAGTGACAATCGCTTTGCACTGTGGCAGTTGTTGCAATAATGCGGATATGTCGGTGGGTCGGACCACTTCGAGGTACTTATCGGATGCATTGTCTTGCAACCGCCTTACGGCAGTGGCCGTATCGAACAGGGCTATCCCTTTTTCGTTCAGGAAATCGATGATACGCTCCTTGCGGAAAGCTTTTTGGGATTTATCGGCAAAATGGTCTTTGTCATTGAAGAATAAAAGACCTGCAATACGCCACATGTCATTATTCCAGTTCGGGTAGTAAAACTCCATGGACCAGCGTTTTCTTTGCGGCGGGAAACTCCCCAGCATCAGCAAACGTGCATTGCTGGGAAGGAAAGGTTCTAAAGGATGCTGTTCTATTTCCATAAGATTGATTTTGCTTATACATTAGCGGATGATAAGGCAAAGTTAATCAAAAATAGTTTTTCGGCAGCTTTCAAGTCCCAGATTACTCATTTTTTCCGTAATCCGGAAAGGAAAATCCGGATATTCGTATAAGCTGAACCGGGGTTCGGTTTTTCCTTCCGTATAGTTCCAGATGGAAGCATAGTCTTCCGTGTCCTCTCCCATGGCTTGCAGTTGCCGCAGATAGGCGGCTATGGATTTGCTTTCGACAATGTATACCGCTCCGATGCTGTCTATAATAGGACTATGGCGACGTGTACCGTCGTGTTCGAAACGAAGGATACGCTTTCCTTCCGGAGTGATTCCTACCGTTTTGAAAGTCATGCTTTTGCCGATGGCAGGCAGGTTCAGCACATTCCGGTCTGTGGCGAGGAACGGCAGGCGATGTGCTTTCGTAAAACGGTGGATACAGGCGGCAGGGTCGTGTGTCCGTTCCAACAGTACGGAGAGGTTATGGGCATCTTCTTTGGTAAGTTTTCCGAATGCTTTTTCTTCCTGCTCTTCTTGTATGGAGCGGCTGTTTGGAGTGAAAACGGCATTATTTTCTTCAAATCCTTTCACCGAGAATGTGTAGTAACAGATTATGCCCAGTTTATTTAATACCTGTCGCAGGCGTGCAGTGTGCCCCCGGCGGGATGCGGCTACATTATACACCAGCTGGTTGGTGATGAGCCATCCTGCCGAGAGCAGTTTGCGAATGCCTTCCTCTGCTTCGGGAGTAACTTCCAGCGGGGTTTGGAAATGTGTCTGGATGATAAACTGACGTATGCCGACCGTGGATGCCTTTTCCTTGAATTCACGCAATATGTCCACTAATTCGTCATTGATGCGCATCGGTAGGTAGGCGGGCAGGCGCGAACCGAGGCGGATGCGTTGCAATTCGGCGTATTTCTCACCTTCCGGGCGTTCCTGGTTGGCTTTTCGCTTGCGCACCGCCATACGGTAAACGGCGTCCAATATGTTGCGCAAGGTTTTGTTCTGGCTCATAAGGGCATCGCCGCCGGTAATGAGGATGTCACGCAATTGCGTGTCTTCTTCGAAATAGGTCATGAGGCGGCGCAATTTTTTGTCCCAGCTTTCTTTGGGATGCAGTTCTTCAAATTCAAAGTTGAGGTGTTTGCTTTGGAAATCGTACATACGCTGGCAGGAAGCGCAAAGTCCGCCGCAGGCTCTCCCCATGGTATCGGGGATAAGAATGGCCACCTCAGGATAGCGTCTGTGGATATTGTGACCGTCGGGCAATAACCAGCCTGCAGCATTCGGCTTGCCGGCTTCTACAATGTCTTCGCGTTCCCAGGCGCGGATTTGTCCGTAGGTCTCCACCAATTGGGGCGAGTAGAGGATATAGCTGCGTAAAGAGTCGTCGTTATAGCCGCTTCCGGTACTGTTCAATAAGGAAAGGTAGTAGGGGGTAGCGAAGAACGGCATGCCTTTTTTACGTGCACGCGACAATAAATACATGGTTTCCACGGAAAGTGAATTGCCCAGGAAACGGTTCAGCTCCGTAGGGCTTTTCACTGCCATTGCAAGGTGGAAGCGGAAATCGTTCCACCATTCGCTGACGAGCCGGAATTTTTCTTCATAGCTGATGCCTTCTGCAAAATGAAAGCGTGAAGCAGAATTCTTACGGTTTTCTATTTTCTGTATGAGGGCATGCAGGATACGTTCTTTGTTGTATGCCCGGAGTTGTTGCACATCCTCATCCAGTCCGGAAGGCCACCGTTCACTCCAGGCTTTTACGCGTTGGAAGCCGGGTAGGGGATGTTCGGGGTGTTGCAGACGTTTGAATTGTCGGAATAAATCAATGAAAAGGTCAGTTTCGAGGTATTCTTCCAGTTTGCCGGTGAGGAAATCATAGAGTAAGGAGAGGGTTGAAACAGGCAGTTGCTTGTCCGTTGAGAGCTCATGTACTTTTTGTCCGTCATAATCAATCAGAAGTCGAATCAGCTTGCCGGCCTCACTTTCCGCTTGGGGATGTCCCGCCATATACTCCGACAGATATGTTTTGAAAGTCTGTGCATCTCCGCTTCGGGCAGCGATGCCGGTCAGTTCGGGGAGTTCGTGCCGGTAAAGTTGTTTCAGTTGTGAGGGAGTGAGTGCAAGCATTTTCTTTTGTTTCATACGCAATTCTTTTTTAGAGATTAATAATCGATAGATTGGCGCAGGATGCGCTTTCAATGTTCCGTGAGGGGAAAAACGGTCTGATAAATATAACAAAAAAAGGCGGGGTATAAAAACCTCGCCTTTCGTCTTATGAAATATTTTAGATTTCTTTTTGTTTTGCTAACAAACGCTTTTCTGCCTATTTGTCAAAACTTTAGCTTATGCTTTTTCTTGTTCGTCACCTTTCTTTTTCGGTTCTTTCTTTGCCAGCATGACTATGTTGTATACATACTCTGTCATCCATTGTTCCGAGTATCCCAACCGCTCTTTGTATTGGCGGACTGTCATAGCGGTCTTGTGCACATCGTCCTTTTTCCACACGGTCTTGGTGCAAACCTCATGTACTGTTTTTTCGGTCATGCTGCGTAATGCGCCTTTGAAGATGGAAGGCATACGGAATTTCCATTGCATCAAGTTGCCCATTAACATCATCAGGTCGTTGGAGAATCCCTGATACATGAAAAGATAGGCTTGTACATCGTTCTGTGTACGGCAGTGTTTTTTTACGGATGCGTCAATCTCTTTAAAGAAGCTCTCGCTGATGCCGTAATCCTGCATCAGCATCTTGCGGGAAGCCGCTTTTTCCGCTTGTCCCAGACGTCCGCCTTGTGTGGGGATTTTGAATAAACGTTTGAAGTTGGCTACATCCGGTACAAAACGGATGTTGGTGATGCCCAGATTGGCGGCTATCACGGACTGGAAATAGACGCGTGTCAATGAAACGAAGTCCTCCACATTTCTGGAAGAAACCTCTTCCGAATTCTTGTTGAATAGTTTGGCAAATATACCCATGATGATAATTTTTCTGATTTATGGGCGCAAAGGTAGTAAATAACTTGCTTTTTACCAGCACTCCAACTCTTTATTTCAGCTTGAAGTGAAACTTATGCCCTTCGAATACGGGTTCCACAATGTCATAACGGATGAGTTTGGCAAGCAGATGCTCTGCAGCACGGCGTGACAGACGTGCCAGACGGCAATAACGGTTCAGTGACAACCGGTCGTTTTGTTCCAGTAAATCAAGCAGTAGCTGCTCCCGTTCGGTATATTCCATCAATTCTCCTTGAGGACTTTCGCTTTGTTGCCAGATACACAGATGTACCGGGGTGGCAAGTATGTTCTCGTCCTTGATGCGCAGATAGGCAAGATATTTGCCGGCTTCGTCCTTGGCATATACCGGTTTGCGGTCGCTTTCATCGATTTGCACCAGCAATACGCTGCGGCCTTCTACCTGATAGGTCTGTGTGCTGTAACTCACTTCCGGCCGGCAGTATAACCGGGCTGCTGCCTCTATCATATATTGTTCTTCATCGGAACGCACTCCGGCAATCTTACCATTATCCTTTACGCCGATGAGAAGCCGTCCGCCGTCCGTATTTGAAAAGGCAGAAAGCGTCTTGGCAATTTTTCGCGCATCAGATATTTCGAACTTAAAATCTTGTTGTTGGTGCTCTCCTTCGGCTATGAGAGCATGTATATATTGGGTATCAGTAAGCGTTTTCATGTCTGCAAAAATAGATAAAAAACACGTATAAGCCTTTTTAAATGCCGATTTTGCGTATTATTTCAAAAAAAATATCGTTTTTCTGCATTTATTTCAAGAAAGAATGTATTTTTGTCGGACATTATTAACGAAGTAATTAAAAAAGGATTATGAAAGAATTAGTTGAAAAAGTTGCAGAATTGTATGCAGCATTCGAAAAAGATGCAAAAGCTCAGTTGGAAAACGGTAACAAGGCAGCCGGTACTCGTGCACGTAAGGCTTCTTTGGAAATTGAAAAGACAATGAAAGAATTCCGCAAAGCATCTTTGGAAGATTCTAAAAAGTAAGAGAAAACGCAGATTTAATGCTGTGAAAGACTGCCGTTCGGCGGTCTTTTTTATTTTATGCATAATGGCTGTTTTGTATAAATAAGTCGTATTTTTATGATATTCCTCAACGATTTTAATATATTAATTGCTTGGCCTTTTGCTTTTAAATAGAAGTTTTATTATTACTTTTGGCACAGGGTATGAACGAAAATGTACTAAATAAGTTGAAGATATTGGCAGAGTCGGCAAAGTACGATGTCTCTTGCTCGTCCAGTGGCACTGTACGTTCCAACAAGGCAGGTATGCTGGGCAATACTGTGGGCGGATGGGGCATCTGCCACAGCTTTGCAGAAGACGGGCGGTGCATTTCGTTGCTGAAGGTGATGCTGACAAACTATTGCATATACGATTGCGCTTATTGCATTAACCGTCGCAGTAATGATTTGCCTCGTGCCACTCTTTCCGTCAGCGAACTTGTGGACCTGACAATGGAGTTCTACCGCCGCAATTATATTGAAGGCCTTTTTCTGAGTAGCGGAGTGGTGCGCAATCCCGATTATACGATGGAACGGCTGGTGCGTGTAGCCAAAGACCTTCGTACTATCCATCGTTTCAACGGTTATATCCATTTGAAGAGCATTCCCGGAGCCAGTCGTGAGTTGGTGAATGAGGCGGGGCTGTATGCCGACCGTCTGAGTGTCAATGTGGAAATTCCCAAAGAAGAAAACCTCAGGCTGCTTGCTCCGGAAAAAGACCATGAAAGCGTATTTGCTCCGATGCGCTATATTCAGCAAGGTGTTTTGGAGAGTGCGGAAGAACGCAGGAAATACCGCTATGCACCCCGTTTTGCCCCGGCAGGACAGAGCACGCAGATGATTGTAGGTGCTACTGCCGAGACGGACAAGGATATTCTTTTTCTTTCATCGGCTCTTTATCAGCGTCCTACGATGCGGCGCGTCTATTATTCCGGATATATCTCGGTGAACACGTACGACAAGCGTCTGCCGGCTTTGAAACAGCCGCCCTTGGTGCGTGAGAACCGGCTCTATCAGGCAGACTGGCTGCTACGTTTCTACCAGTTCAAAGTAGATGAGATTGTGGATGACGCTTATCCGGATTTGGATCTGGAGATAGACCCGAAGCTGTCGTGGGCGTTGCGGCATCCCGAACAGTTTCCCGTTGACGTCAATAAGGCGGATTATGAGATGATACTCCGTGTACCGGGTATCGGTGTGAAATCGGCTCGTCTGATAGTCGCTTCCCGCCGTTTCTCCAAATTGGGATTCTATCAACTGAAGAAGATCGGTGTGGTGATGAAGAAGGCGCAGTACTTTATTACGTGCAGCGAACTGCCAGTACGCACGGTCAATGAAATGACTCCGCAGAGAGTACGTAACTTGCTGGTGCAGAAACCCAGAAAGAAATATGACGACAGGCAGCTGATTCTTGATTTTGGAGACGAAGAAAATGACTCTGTTTATATTCGATAATACATTTGAGGGATTGCTGACTTCTGTTTTTGAAGCCTATTCCCGTTGTACTTTTCCGGATGCTTTGCTGGCGGAAGGGGAGCCGCTTCCTCTGTTCTGTGACGAGACTTTTACTGTAGTATCGGATGAAGAGAAAGCGGGGAGGGTTTGGCGTGGCTTGCAGAAAAAACTTTCTGCATCCGCCTTGTCTTGTCTTACGCAGTGCTGGTTGGCGGAAGAGCCGGAAACTGCATCGCTTTTGTTCCGTTATATCCGCAAGGCAATAGATGCTTCCCGTTCCATTGAAACGAACTTTGCAGACCCTGATGTTTTGGAATTTTCGCGTATGTGGAAGCGGGTGGATTGGGAACGGATACGGATGTTGCAGTTTGTCCGTTTTCAGAAAGCAGCAGATGGCACTTATTTTGCGGCGGTAGAACCGGAGAAGAATGTACTTCCTTTGATAACCGGGCATTTTAAAGACCGTTTTGCCGACCAATGTTGGTTGATATACGACATCAAGCGTGCTTATGGTTATTATTACGATTTAAAAGAGGTGCGGAACGTTGTTTTTGGGGAAGATAGCCGGGAAGGACATCTTGTGACAGGAATACTGGATGAGAGCCTTATGGATAAGGATGAAAAGCTCTTTCAGCAACTTTGGAAAACTTATTTCAAGGCAATCTGCATCAAGGAAAGGCTGAATCCCCGCAAGCACAGGCAAGACATGCCTGTGCGATATTGGAAGTATTTGACCGAGAAGCAGACTTAGTATTTAGTTTATTACCCAGTTCTTGTTGTGCGGAACAGTTTTATGCGGGTTATAGTGCATTCCGGCTTGTGTCGGTATCTTCAGAATGTATGTACGTCCGCTTTTGTTCATTAGTGAAGTGTCGCGCAGCCAGGGATTGGCATCTTTCAGCTGGGCATAAGTGATTCCTTTATCTTTGGCGAATTGTGCCAGATTGGCTATTCCCGTGGTGACTTTCACTTCGGTGTAAGGGATAGCCGGATATAGGTGCTCACGTTTCATCAAAAAACCGTATTGTTGCGGGTTGCTGATAACAGCTTTTGCTGCCAGCAAGCGGAACATATAACGTGAGGTTTCTTCTACCAGCCAAAGGTCTGCTGCCTGACTCACCATTTGCTTTTGTAACTGTGTGGAGATACGTCCCTGACCGGCATTGTAGGCAGCAGCCACGCAAAGCCAGTTATTGTATTTGGCATAGGCTTCGTTCAGATATTTACAAGCTGCTTTCGTCTCTTTTTCCACATGATAGCGTTCGTCGATGTTGTCGTTTACTTCCAGACCGAACTCGCGCCCTGTACCGGGCATGAACTGCCACATTCCGGCAGCGCCGGCGGGCGATTTGGCAAGTGGGTTAAGTGCGCTTTCTATAACGGCAAGGTATTTGAAATCATCCGGTATGCCATTTGCCTTTAGTATAGGTTCTATAATAGGAAAATAACGGTTGGCACGTTTTATGGTGAGCATTGTGGTAGAATGCATATAAGTAAACGACATCAGTTCACGGTCCATGCGCTCGCGGTGGTCGTAGCGTAACAAGTCTACTTCCTGCCCGGCAAAGGCAATCTTGGCGGGTACGGTAGGAGAGGTGACGCAGTAAGGTATTTCCGATTTAACCGACTGTCTTTCACGATTCAGTACACTGCTGCCAAGGAGAAAAGGCAGCGAAGTGCCTATGCACAAGGCGGCAGTGACTGTGAGTATCATATATCCGGACTTTCTTTTCATCTTGGTTGTTTTTTGCTTTTGGGCGTGAAGATACGAAATCAATTCTTTATCGGCAACCGTTCCCACAGCCAACGTGGAATCATTTGCCAGAAGAATACCAATAGACGATAGCGTCCGTCAATTACTGTCACTCGTTTTTTGTGTTTCAACGCCCGGACGATATATTCCGCCACTTTATCGGCATGCATCAGCATCGGATACTTGCCGTTTCGCAGTAAATCCGTTGCTACGAACCCCGGACGGATGTCGGTGAAGCGGATATTAAGATGCTGCATCCGTGCGAGTTGTGCCAAAGCATCGATGTATGTATTCTGAAACCGTTTGGTGGCGGAGTAGGCGGGTGCAACTCCCAATCCCTTAGTACCTGCTATGGAACTGATTACAGCGATATGTCCTTTTTTTGTCTTTTTGAAATAATCGAAAGCTGCGGTTACCATTCGGATAAAGCCTTCGACATTGGTACGTGCGGTATTCAGTTCTATTTCAGGTTCCAGGTTCCTGTTCTGAAAACCTATGCCGGAGCTGAGGAAAAATAAATCCATGCCGCCTAAGCGGTCTATCAGTTCTGTAAGGTGTAAGACGGCATTTTCCTTTGTCACATCAAGATGCTGTATCTCTATCTGTTGGGGATTGGCTTGCTGCATGCTTCGCAGGACTTCTTCGCGTCTGCCGGCAATGCCTATGCGCCAGCCTTGTTGCACGAGTATTCCGGCTACTTCCTGTCCGATGCCTGAGGTGGCTCCTATGATGATAGCTTTTTTCATGGGAAGAGATTATCCGATAATGGTTGCTACGATTTTTCTTCCTCCGCCACGGTTGCGGAATTCACAAAGATAAATGCCCTGCCAGATGCCCATATTCATCCGTCCATTGGTGATGGGGATGGTCAGTTCTGCTCCTACAATGGTAGATTTGGCATGCGCCGGCATATCGTCGTCACCCTCGCAGGTATGTTCGTAGTAAGGCTCACGCTCCTTGACAAGGTTGTTGAAGATAGCTTCCATATCTGTCTGTACATCCGGATCGGCGTTCTCGTTGATGGTTAGTGCGGCACTTGTGTGTTTGATAAACAAGTGCAATAGTCCGGTCGGAGGCAACTGTGGCAAGTTACGTACTATTTCTTCCGTAATCAGATGGAACCCGCGTCGATGGGGGGTAAGGGTAAATTCTTTCTGTATAATCATATTTTCTATTCTTTATTCCATTGGCCGTACTTGGCAAGGAAACACTATTGTGAACGTGCTACCTTTATTTACGGTGGAGGTTACTTCGATTGTTCCGTTCATATGTTCCATGATAGACCTGCAGATAGGCAAGCCCAATCCGGCTCCCTGAATGAAAGCATCAGCTTTTTCGAACCGTTCAAATATTATGCCGAGTTTTTCCTCAGGGATTCCGCGCCCTGTGTCGGAAACGCTTATTCTTGTTTCGGACGGTGTCGTCTCGTACGAAATTTCGACATAGCCCTGTACGGTATTTTTCAGTGCATTCGATATGAGGTTGCTCAAAACCTGCTTGATGCGCATCGGATCTTGCTTTATCAGGTTGGGAGTTGCCGGGTAGCGTTTCTTGAGCGTTACGCCTTCTGGTACATTGGGCTGGCATTCGGTGCAGCTTTCATCTATCAGGTCGGAGAGGTTGCACCAGACCGGGGCCAACTCTATGTGTCCGGCTTCTATCTTCGATAAATCCAGTACATCGTTGATGATGTTCAGCAGCAATTCGTTGTTGTGGTTTATCAGGGAGATGTAATGGTTGCGTTCCTCAGCATCTTCTATATGGGGCAGGAGGCTGGAAAAGCCGATAATAGCATTCAGCGGTGTACGTATTTCGTGACTCATGTTGGCAAGAAAGGCCGATTTCAGGCGGTCTGACTCTTCGGCTTTTTCTTTGGCATCTATCAGCATGGCTTCCGTGGCTTTGAGCCGGGTAATGTCGTAGTTGATACAGATTAGTTCGATACTGTTCCGTTCGGGAGCGTAGGTTTTCACTATCAGGTTGACATGTGTCCAAGTGTAGCTGCCGTCTTCTCTGAGAACGCGTACTTCTTTATTGAACTTGTCTTCCATACCTTTTGCTGCATTGTTCAGGAAACCGAGCATGGCGCGCCGGTCTTCGGGATGGATATGTCTGTACACTCCGATGATTCGGGACAGAGGAGTTCCTTCTTGTTCGCCGATATTGATGTACCAGCTGTGTTGGGCATCTCCTTGCCGGGTGAGTAAGTCGTAGTGTGCGTATCCTACTTTGGCATAGTTGCCTATCAGTTCGAAGAAACTTTCGAATTCCTGTATCTTGTTGTAGGCTACGGTGGTTTCGGTCTTATCGGCATTAATCAACAGGTAGTTGGCGGGGGTGTGGTTCTCGTCGTACAGCGTGGTTACTTTAGTTACGAGGTCTATTGTACCGGTCCTGGTTTGCGGATTGTAGTAAGAACCTACTTTCGAGAAGTCGTAGCGGAATGTGAAATCGGCGTCTTCATATTTTTTCAGTTTCTCTTTCATCTCTTTCGGGAAGATAGGGTTATCAAATATGTTGATACCCAGCAAGTCTTCTTTTCGTTGCAGATGAAACATTTCCAATTCCTTATCGTTGAGGTCTGTCAATACTCCGTCTGTGTTGTAGACTTCAATGCCTACCGGAAGATGCTTATAGATGTTGTGCAAGAGTTGTTCGCGTTGTCGCAACATCTGTGTGGCGGACGACATATAAGGACCGTCCTGTATTTCGGCTATGCCGTAAATCTTGGTCTTTCCGTTTTCATCGGTTTTTTGCATACAGATTTTGCTGCGGACCCATGTCGGTCCTTTGACGGTATCAAGCAGATAGACGGTTTCATTCGTCTGTTGTATGTTGTCGAAGGAACGGATGGTAGTATGCGGCTGTTCCTCTCTCAGTATGCGCTTGTTGAAATTTTCAAAACTGATACAACCGCCTTCTTCCAATCCTAACAGGCTGGCGATGGGACCGTAGTATATATAATCGGCATCTTGTATATCGGCTTTCCACCAGCCTATATTGGCGTTGTGCATTATTTCTGACAGCAGGTTGTAATCCTTTTCAGCGTCCATACATGGATGTTTAGGGTTGTTTATATTATATGCGCATACAAAAATAGATATAATTCGCAGAAATGGAAAGAAATAGGGAGCGGATGTTTTATTAAAAGCGGTACAATAATGATTTTGTTGAACTTATCTTTGTCTTGGCCTGTGAAACCGTGATGCCAATTATTGATAAGAGAGCGTGAATTTGCATGCTATTTTGAAGAATGATACGGGTAATAATGGGAGTAATTACCGTAACAACAACCGGAAAAATATGGCTTTTTAATGATTCGCTTGTAATTTATTCGGAGATAAGCGGTATCTTTGTTACCGTTTACAACGCATTTACCCAACAAAACAAAAAATATATGGAAAAAGTTATTATCAATTCGTACGAGGATTTTGAAAAACTGGTAGGTCAGCAAATCGGTGTTTCGGAGTATGTGGAACTTACGCAGGAACGCATCAATCTCTTTGCCGACGCAACGCTGGACCATCAGTGGATTCACATTGACACAGAACGCGCCAAGACCGAAAGTCCTTTTAAGAGTACCATTGCACACGGTTATCTCACCCTCTCCATGTTGCCTCATCTGTGGAATCAGATTATTGAGGTAAATAACCTGAAGATGATGATTAACTACGGAATGGATAAGATGAAGTTCGGTCAGGCTGTACTTTCCGGACAGAGTATCCGTCTGGTGGCTTCTCTGCATTCGCTGGCAAACCTGCGCGGTGTAGCAAAGGCGGAAATAAAGTTTGCCATTGAGATTCAGGGAGAGAAGAAGAAAGCGCTTGAAGGTATTGCTGTATTTTTATATTATTTCAACTGATTATGCGCAAAATGGTGTGCCCCCAATGCAAGGTGGGGGCATTTTATGTCTTGAACGGGCAGGGAGAGCGTTTGCCCGTATATGTGTCGGACAAAGGCGAGGTCGTACCGAAAGATCCGGCAGCTTCTTTAGAAGGGTATGACCTGGAAGAGGTTTACTGCTTATGCTGTTCCTGGCACGGGACTCCGAAACGTCTGGTGAAATATTGATATATACGCTCTTTCCATAAATGCCTGCACGCTGCGGTCGGATGATAGAGCAGCATGCGCGGTCCGGCATATCGCATGACTTCCTGCATCCGCTTCTTCATCTCCGGCTTGTAGCAATGTACCGGGCATAGTCTGCAAGTTGTTTTATTCTCTCCGAACGGGCAGCGCGACAGGCGCATGCGTGCGTACTCCAGCAATTCGAGACATTGCGGGCAGAGTTCCTTGTTGCCCTCTTTCCTGCGGCAATAGAGGCGGATCATCTGTTCTACGGTGCGTTGTTCTTGGGCAATGTGTGATTGGCAGGTCTTATTCATCCATATTGTGTTTCAGGTAAACCATATCTTTCAGTTGTTTGCCCGCTTCATAAATGGGATGGTCGTAGTTATCCGTAAAGAAGTCCGGGATGCGGTGGGAATAGGTAAATCCGCAGTTCTCGTAAAAAGGAATCGCCAATGGGCTGTCTCCGGTTCCTACGAGCATTGTCCGGCATCTGCCTGCATAATGTCCGAAAAGATACTGTATCATTTTCTTCCCGTATCCCCGACGTTGGAATTGCGGATAAACGGCAATGTTCTTTATCTCAAAAATATCTTCTGCTTCGCGGGTGACGACACAGGATGCTCTGATACTGCCGTCCTCGGACAACACGAACATTTCACCGCGTTCCAGATAACGGTCTATCATGGATTCTTGTTCATCGGCCAAAAGCAGCAGGTCGAGGTATTGTTTCTTATTATGGAGCACAGGCTGTATACTTATCATTTCATTGCTGTTTGAACGGGTTTGTATGGCAAAGATAATCCTTATGGGCATAGAACCAAACAAAACACCAGGAAATATTGTTGATTTCCAACATGGAATAGATTAATGGTTATGGATAAAATGAAGTCTTTGTTCTTTTTTTTGACGCTTTGGACATTTTTGCCACTTTTTGCAGGTTATGCTCCTGATAATGTGCAAACTGCCCTGACGAAAATGTATCCTTCCGCCAAAGGGATAGCCTGGTCGCAGGACGAGGAGTATTATGTTGCGGATTTTATGATGAACGGATTTGATACCAAGGTCTGGTTCAATACGGATGCAGAGTGGGTAATGAAGCAAACGGATTGGGAAACCCTGGATGAGGTGCCTGCCGCCGTATTCAACGCTTTTGCAGCCAGTCAGTTTTCGGACGGGGTGGTACAGAATGTTGTTTGGGTGCAATTTCCCAAATGGCAACCTATTGTAGCCATACAGGTGGGCAGGCCGAACGTGCAGATAAAATATCAGATATTGTTTACTCCGAACGGTGAAGTTCTCCGCCAGCAGAATATCACTTACGCTTACAATACGCTTGGGGCAAGTACTTTCCTGTAATCAGACGTGAGATGCCCGGCTGTCGGGTAGGCATCTCATTTCTGTCGCTTGGTATAAAAAACAAGGCTGTGTATTTTTTATACTCTCTGTTTACGCTATCTTTGCCGCAAAGAAAGACTTTATCTTATGAATCGGACTACTTTTCTGCAAGATGTTTACAGTGTTGTTGCCGCTATTCCTGAAGGATGCGTTGTAACCTACGGGCAGATTGCCAGTTTGGTAGGCAGACCTCAGTGCTCGCGTATGGTGGGGCAGGCTATGCACAACGTACCGGAGGAATTGCATTTGCCTTGTCATAGGGTTGTAAACAGCCGGGGCAGATTAGTGCCGGGTTGGACGGAGCAAAGAGTATTGTTGGAGAATGAAGGTGTCCGGTTTAAGACAAACGGCTTTGTAGATATGAAAAAGTCTCAATGGGAATTTATGAAAGAACAATAAACTAACGAATAATAATCGAAATATGAAATTTATAGGTGCACATGTATCTGCCGGCGGCGGTGTGGAGCTGGCTCCCGTCAATGCTCATGGAATAGGAGCGAATGCTTTTGCCCTGTTTACCAAGAATCAGCGTCAGTGGGTGGCAAAGCCCCTGACGCAGGAAAGTATTGCCTTGTTTAAGGAGAATTGCAGGAAATATGCTTTGGAGGCACGTTATATTCTTCCACACGACAGTTATCTGATAAATCTGGGACATCCCGAAGAAGAAGGACTGGAGAAGAGCCGTGCGGCTTTTCTGGATGAGATGCGACGTTGTGAGGAACTGGGGCTGGAACTGCTGAATTTCCATCCGGGCAGCCATTTAAATAAAATTTCGGTTGAGGCTTGCCTGGACAGGGTTGCCGAATCGATTAATATAACCTTAGGCAAGACGCAAGGCGTGACGGCGGTCATTGAAAATACGGCAGGACAGGGCAGCAATGTAGGCAATGAGTTTTGGCAACTGAAACATATCATCGACCGTGTGGAAGACAAGTCGCGTGTAGGTGTCTGCCTTGATACGTGCCATACGTATACGGCGGGCTATGATATCGTAAATGAATACGATAAGGTTTTCGACGAATTCGATAAGACCGTTGGCTTCGGTTTTCTGCGCGCCATACACTTGAACGATTCGAAAAAAGCGTTGGGTAGCCGTGTAGACCGTCACGACAGTATCGGCAAGGGACTTATCGGCTTGGATTTCTTCAAGCGTTTTATGAAAGACGAGCGTTTTAACGATATGCCGGTGATACTCGAAACTCCGGATGAAACGCTTTGGGCGGAAGAAATCAGCATGCTGCGTAGTTTTGAATAATTGTCCGGAAATAAATGACGCGGGCTTTCGTGGATGTTAGTAATTGTATCCACGAAAGTCCGCGTTATTTGTGCCCGAATTATACGATAATGAAGTTTATTCGTTTCTCGTGATGCGTTTGCTGCCTGCTACCTGCATTATTGGTTGACCTTAACGTCCTTCCACTCAAAATTAGAGATAATCTCTTTATCGCATTGGGCATTCTTTGCCTTGATATTCAAATTCTCGAAAGTGAAATCCTTCAATTCGTATTGGTCGGACTTTCTGACGTTGAAGAATATGTCGCAGCTCAGGCTGATATTGCGCAGCGTCACGTTGTTGGCACGTGAGAGGGGGATGTCCTTGCGGCCTTTGAGGTCGAAGAACTGTGTCCACGGTTTGATGAGCAGCATGCTCTTGGCATCGCCTGTGATGTCTTCCACCAGGATGTATTCGTAGTGTTGCGGCGTATCGGGACGCATCTTCAGCCACAACAGGCGCGTGGCATTGCTGATTTTGCAGCGGCGGAGAATGATGTTGCGGTTGTGTATCGACTCGCTGCCGCATGTCAGACCGCTGTGGCAGAAGCCGTACGTGCAGTCTTCTATGATAATGTTGGTGTTGCTGCCGTTATTAGGGTCCTTATCCGCCCACGGGCCTTTGCCGCCTTTCAGTGCCACGGCATCGTCGTTGACGGACATATAGCAGTTTTTCACCAGTACATTGCTGCAGACGTCAATATCTATCGCATCGCTGCTCGGTGCTTTCACCGGGGCGGCAGGAGCAAAAATATGGAGATTCAGCAGCTTTATGTTATTGCAGCGGTAGATATGCGTAGTCCAGAACGGAGAGTTCATGAGGCGTACTCCGGAGATTTGCACATCGTTACTGTTGGAGATGTAAACCAGGCGGGGACGCAACTCGTCCATATTGGTACATTTCGGGATAACCTGCCGGCGCAGCCAGAAAGATTTCCAGTACCTGTGCCCGTTGCCGTTGATTGTGCCTTTGCCGGAAATGGTAAATCCGTTTACTTTGTCGGCATTCACCAGTGCGGCGAAGTATTTCAGGCTTTGTCCTTCTATGCGGGTGTTGACAATGGCGAAGTTGCTGATGTCGTCACTTCCTTTCAGCACTGCACCTTCTTCCATGTATAGATGCGTTTTCGGCTTGAAGAAGATGGAGCCGCTGAGGAACGTTCCTTTGGGGATGATGATAACGCCGCCGCCATTCTCGGCTGCCCGGTCGATGACGGCCTGTATTTTCTCCGTTTGCAGGATTGTACTGTCGTTTGCCACACCGTAATCGGTAATGGTATACTTCTTGCCCAGAGTGTCGATGTTTACGATTTCGTTCTGTCTGAACCAGTCGGGAATAGGCGTGCCGTCGGGGAATTTCTCTTGCCCGGACATTTGCAGGCTGATAAATGCCGTAAATAGGAATGCAATGATTTTCATGGTTTCCGATAAATTTAAAATCTACTTATGAATTATGCTGCAAACATAGGAAACTTAGTGCAATGCCGGACGAAAGACGTTGATTTAAATTCTGTGTAAAATGACTTTTCAGCCTGCCTTGAACACGCATTCCACACGGTTGCCGTCGGGGTCGAGCACTACGCTTTCAAAATATCCGTCTCCCGATGTACGGGGTTCTCCGCTGATGGTATATCCGGCACTTCGCAGCTTTTCCGTCAGTTCGAGAACCTCTTCTTTGCTGTCGAGTGCAAAGGCGAAGTGGGTCAAACCGAGCCTGTTTTCCCCGATGGGAGTATTCTGTACATCGGTACGGCTCATCAGCTCCAGGTCGGCTCCGCAGTCGAAGCGGATAAAGTAGGATTCAAACCCTTTTTGAGGGTTGACGTATTTCTCATTGCTTGTACCTTTGAAGTAACGGATATAGAATTCTTTCATTTCTTCCAGACGGAAAGTCCAGATGGCGATGTGATGTATTCTCATAAGTCAATCTGTTTTTGTTTTATGCAATGCGTGTTCATCTACGGCTTCCATTGCAGGTGTAAAATGGGAAAAGGATTCCCCGAAGGGTCGGTTTCATCTCTTCCGATGAGTTGGAAGCCCATGTGCAGATAGAACCGGTGAGCTTTTTCGTTTTGCTCATTGACGTCCACCTTATAGATATGTTTTTCGTGGAGTGCGTATTGCATCAACTGCTTGCCATATCCTTTTCCCTGTTCATCGGGATGTACAAAGAGCATTTCAATGAGTTCGTCGCTCAGCCCCATAAAGGCAGCGATTTTTCCTTCCCGGTTACGGATGATGTAAAGCTCTACGGCCTGGAAATATTGGTTTCGTACCAATGGCTTGTAGAATTGTATGTTCTCTTCTGTCAGGAAATGGTGGGTACTGCGAACGGAGGCTTCCCATACGGTGAGCAGTTCGTCATAATCTTGCGGGGTGGGTCGAAGGATTTTCATCGGATACTTGTTTTGGGGTTATTAATAGTGATTACTGTTGGTATGAACCTCGGTTACCGGTTATAATCGGTTACTTCATAGGTTAGAAGTCTGCTTTTTGAGTGATGCTTATTCTCTTTCCGGTCACCGGATGTGTAAACTCCAGCATTTCGGCGTGCAGATACAGGCGTTCGGCTTTCCGTCCATAGAGCTCGTCGCCTATGATGGGGCAGTGCAGTCCGAGCGGGTGGGCGGCATGCACCCGAAGCTGGTGGGTGCGTCCGGTGCGGGGATAAAAGGCGATACGGGTACGGTTGTCCTTGCGTTCCAGTACTTCAAAGTCTGTTACAGCGGGCTTGCCATATCCGGTATGCACCATTTGCCGGGGGCGGTCGAGCGGGTTCGGGCATAACGGCAGTTCAACCGTTCCCGCATCTTGAGAAACGCTGCCTTGAAGCAACGCAATATAGCGTTTGCCTACACTGCGGTTTTTAAACTGCGCTTGCAGGTTTTGGTGGACCTGCTTGGTTTTTGCAACCACCAGCAGTCCCGATGTAGCCATATCCAGGCGGTGTACAATCAACGGACCGTCCGCATCGGGATACCGCTCGCGCATCATGCTGTAAACGGAAACCACATCTTCCTTGCCGGGTACGGACAACATCCCTGCCGGTTTATTAACCACCGCCAGCCATTCGTCTTCGTAGATAATGTCCAATGTTTTCTTGCCGGACTGCAACTCTTTCAGAATCGGGTTCTCGTCTACTTCAAGACCTTGCAGCATATGTCCCAATATAGGCTCGCACTTGCCTTTGCAGGCGGGATAGTAATGTCCGTGATGCCGTATTTCCGTTTTGGGGGATTCTCCCCACCAGAATTCTGCCATTGCAACAGGCTTCCACCCGTGCAGATAGGCTTGTTGCAACAGCTTGGGTGCGGCGCACTCACCGGCTCCCGCAGGCGGGGTTTTGTGTACGGTCTGCCCGAAGATGTCGCAAAGCGTCTTGACTTCTCCCCGATAATTCAGCATCTTGAATTGTTCGAACAGTTTTTGCTGCAAGGCGGCAGAACGTTGCTTACGTTCGCTTTTCAATGCCTGTATGCCGGCCTCATAATCGGAAACCGTTTGCTGTAAGGGAGCAATCCGCTCTTTCCAGGCACGTTCCATGCGTTTGTATTCGGCTTTTTGGAACTGACTTTCGCGTATCAGGACATTCTCTTCCTCAGGCGTCATTGGAGCACCGTTGGGTAAAGCCGCTTCGCGTCTTCGCTCTTCCCGTTTCTCTTTGGCGCGTTTCATCTGCCGTTTGGCTTCTTCCAGCGTTTCTTGGGCAGTTTGCCGCAGGGCAGCCAGTTGTTGCATTTGCCGTTTGTATTCTTCGTCCTCTTCCAACAGGCCGATGCGCGTGTTGATTTGCGAAATCTGTTCTTCCTCTATCTTGAAGAACCCTTGCGGCTGCAACAGGTCGTAGACCGGCGGTACGAAAAACGGATGCACATTACTGCCCGCCAGTATGCCGGAGAATGCTGCCAGGTATCCTGTTTCACCCTCTTGAGTCCTTACAACCAGAACACCGAACATCTTGCCCTGCGCCAACTCTTCTTTCCACGCTTCCTGCAAACCGAGATAGGCTTGCACCTCTTTCGCTGCTGCCACGCAGAGCGGATGAGGTGTATAGCAAAAAGGGAAAGTAAATCTTTCCGGCAATGGTATGTCTGCTACGGGGGTATGGAAATGGTGCAACATGGCGAGGGAAGTTAATCGTCAATCAAATTATCATTGTCCGTATTGATAATGTAGGGAATGTTGTCATTCTCCTCGTCCGGAACGGACAGGACATCTTCCGCATCCTTCTGTTGCGGCAAGGGATGCGGATACGCTGATTTCTTTTTCTTCTTTCCGTATTTGCGTTCCCTCTCCCAGGCAGCTTTGCGCGCCTGATACTGTTCATATTGGTTTTCCAGATAGTTGTCGGCCATAATCTGTCGTTTATAAAGTATTCAACTTTTGCTTTTCAAATACAGAGAATCAGGGTATGCTCTGTATTATTTTCTTCATGCTGTTAAATTTTCTACGTCTCTGTGTTCCGTTTGTATAGACTCCGAAAATCTGTTTATCGCTCGGTGGGAAGTGAGAACTCCTGCCAGTCGTATTGTTGCCCGTTTCCGTCGGCTACGGCCACCCGTATGGTGACATTTCCCGTCTTTATCCGCTCGCCTGCGCTGATGGTGGCGGTGTATTTCACGCCATTGTGAGGGGCGATTTGCTCCACCATTACAGGTGGTGAAATGTAAATGCGCTTCATACCTGTGGTTTCGGTAACCATCGGTACCACATTATATATAGTCTGTTCACCTTCGTTCATGATTTCGAAAATTACTTTACTTTTCTCGCCCGAACTGATTACGTGGTCACGGCTGTCGTCTATGAAACGGATGTTGCGTATCCTTAGGTTATCGAAGACGCTTGGAGCGGGATACGTTTCGTGCTGCGGCTTGTAGGGCTCCGTTCTTTCTATCCGGTAACCGTATGCCTCTTGTTTGGGGGCAGACACAGCATTTCCAATGGCTGCTCCGGCAATGGTTCCGATAATTGTACCGATGGCCGAACCCCGGTAACCGCCCCGCCAGCCGCCATTATTGTCGCCTATCAGACCGCCGATGGCACCGCCGACATTTCCGCCGATGGCTGCACCTGCAAATATTGCACCGGGATCGCCCGATGCCGTTTGGCTTGTGCCGCAACCCGACAGGATGAGCAACGAAGCGGTTAACACTCCAATCTGTCTCTTCATATCGTTAAGCTTTGGTTAGTTGTACAAAGATAAGGAAATATATGGTAAATAGCCTGTTCTCTTTTACTCTTTTGTTTCTTCTTAATACATAAAACCCTCAGGTATCATGAGGCTATATTCTAAATGTTGTGCCACTTAGCTGGCACAAATGTGCCTTTTAATAGGCACAACCTTGCCTATTAAAAGGCAAAGGTTGGCATATCATAATGTATTGCTCCAATAATAATCTTCAAAGTAAGAATCGAATTCAATGGAGAAAGTTACTCCGCACTCTTTGAGTATGTTTATGATATTTTGTTGCTCGGCAGGAGATAATGCCCGTTCGCCATTGCGGACACGATAGTAGGTACGGCGGCTGGAATTACTGATGACCCGGTTGATGAAGAAGTGTGTTTGTTTGGCGGTGAGGTTTTCCAGAATCCCGAGAAAGCCTCTGGCATACCTCACCTGCTTATTGGAGCAAAAGTAAGGGCACTCATTCTTGAACTTGGCTAAATGCTTGGGATTGATGGCACTGCAAGATATAAGCTCTTCCGGCGAAAGCCTTTCTGCCAATTGCCTGAGGCAAGTTTCTGCTTTACTGCATTGCCGGTTGATACACCATAGGAAATTATTGGGAACATCTGAAAAGGCAAGTTCTTTTTCTTTCATTATGAATTGCGGTTTATGTGAGGACTCTGATATCTATCTGCAAATGTAGCCATTCTTATTCTTATTAGGCGTGAGATGTTTATAAAAAAAATCTGTTATTGCTCTTTTATCAAAAATGTTTATTGTAATCTTGGAAAGAAAAGCTAACTTGCTCAAATAAAAGCAGTTTGAGTGGCTAATGGAATTTGAGGTAATGACTTAGCAACTGTACTCATTTCTGCGCTCTGCTTTGCATTGCTTTCAAAATAACTCTTTTGTTCACTGCAAAAGTACAAAAATAGTGCTGACGAGAAAAAAGAAAGATAGTATTTTTTCGCCAGCACTTATTGTAGGCTCATCTATTAAAATAGAAGCTTGTGCATTTGGGTTTCTAGTAATCATTATTCTTTGTCTGCAAATTTCTTGCGGTTTGCAAGTTGGGTTACTGTTTTGGCAATCCTGTCAACTCTGGTCTGCTCTCCCTTTGCCGAATATATCCACCTGATGTATTTGTATTGTTCGCTTTCAATGAGCGAATTAAAAAACTGCAAAGCTACGATGTCATCTTGTAAGCACAACAAAAATTCTTTCGGGATTTCTATTGGTTCATTGTCTGGATATAAAACAATGTGGACATAATCTCCTGCCTGTTTTTGTATTTTTTTGCGGATTTCAGCATTGACAGCCAGAAACAGAACCCCCTTTCCAGATGGCATTACATCCCCAGATGGCATTAAACGGTAACCTTTGATTTGATAACTATCAATTGTTCCTCGTACTTTCACCCAATTGAACGGGGCATTGGGGTCTGGCCTAATTTCAGGAATAATCGTATATGTCCAACCGTACTTGCCGGGCAATTTCTCAAGTAAATATTCTTTATCGACTAATTTTTCATCCATGTTTTTAAAACATATATATAGTAAGCAAAGGTACAAAAAAACTGAGGTAAATTACTCATTTACTTCAACTTTTTGTTTAATAGACAATGAAATAGAGTTATGATTTTATTCCTTGCCTCTCCTGTCGTTCTTGTAGTTTAATCTCAGTGAAGAGCAGAAACTGCAAATGTAACCATTCTTATATAGGCGTGAGGTGTTTATAAAAAAATCTATTATTGCTCTTTTATCAAAATGTTATGTTTATATTCGCAAAAAAACAGAAACTGATTATTAAGGAAGGATATTATGCTTGCATATACATACATCGAACATGGAAGATTCGGTCTGTTGGACAAGCCAAAGCCCGAATTGAAGGACTCTCGCGACGCTATTGTCCGCGTGACACTTGGTAGCATCTGTACCAGTGATTTGCATATCAAACATGGCAGTGTGCCGCGTGCTGTTCCGGGAATAACGGTAGGGCATGAAATGGTGGGCGTTGTTGAACAGGTTGGGAGTCGTGTTACTTCGGTCAAACCAGGCGACAGGGTTACCGTCAATGTTGAGACTTTTTGCGGTGAGTGTTTTTTCTGCCAACACGGATATGTGAATAACTGTACGGATGTGAATGGTGGTTGGGCATTAGGATGCCGTATTGACGGCGGCCAGGCGGAGTATGTCAGGGTTCCTTATGCCGACCGGGGATTGAACCGCATTCCCGATTCGGTGAGTGATGAACAGGCGCTTTTTGTAGGCGATGTGCTGGCTACGGGATTTTGGGCGGCACGCATTTCGGAGATTTCCGGAGATGATACGGTTCTTGTCATAGGAGCCGGTCCTACGGGGATATGTACTTTGCTTTGCGTGATGCTGAAGAAACCGAAGCGTATCATTGTTTGTGAAAAGTCCTCTGAAAGAATTCGGTTTATCCGTGAACATTATCCTGATGTATTGGTGACGGAGCCGGAAGAGTGTAAGGAGTTTGTACTTCGTAACAGCGATCACGGAGGCGCTGATGTCGTGTTGGAAGTGGCAGGAGCCGGAGACACTTTCCGCCTGGCGTGGGAATGTGCCCGTCCCAATGCGGTGGTTACGGTTGTGGCGCTTTATGACAATCCTCAAATACTTCCTTTGCCCGATATGTATGGTAAAAATCTGACTTTCAAGACCGGTGGAGTGGATGGATGCGATTGTGCCGAGATTCTCCGTTTGATAGAGGCGGGAAAGATTGATACCACGCCGCTTATCACACACCGTTTTCCCCTGACAAAAATCGAAGAAGCATACCGCGTATTCGAAAACAGGCTGGACGGGGTGATTAAAGTGGCGATAGCGGGAAAATAAAAACAAGCTTCAGGCTTTATTTTCCTGTTTTATTTTCCGGAAGCTGGTGTGCGAAGTTGCCAGAAAGCTACAGCAGCAGCGGCAGCTACATTAAGCGAGTCGACGCCGTGCGACATGGGGATGCGGACTACGTAGTCGCTCCCGGCAATGGTTTCGCGTGACAGTCCGTCTCCTTCGGTACCCATTATGATAGCCAGCTTAGGTTCGGCGGTCAAGGCAGGATTGTCGATAGGTATGGAGTTGTCGGTAAGCGCCATAGCTGCCGTGCGGAAACCTAAGTCGTTCAGTCTGCCGATGGGAGCGTCCAGCCAAGTCCATGGTACGAGGAATACCGACCCCATGGATACCCTGACCGCACGCCGGTTGAGCGGGTCGCAAGAGGTGGGGGTGAGCAGCACGGCATCTATGCCGAGAGCGGCAGCCGAACGGAAGATTGCTCCTATGTTGGTTGTATCGACCACGCCGTCTATCACTACGATACGCCGGGCTTCCCGGCATACTTCCTCAAGGCTGAGTGGCGTGGGGCGACGCATGGCGCAAAGGACGCCGCGGGTCAGGGTATATCCGGTAAGCGTGGCAAGCAACTCTCTTGTTCCTGTATAGACCGGAATGTCTCCGCTGCGCCCAATGATAGTTGCGGCATCACCCGTAATGTGTTTCTGTTCGCATAGGAGTGCCAGAGGTTTATATCCTGCATCAATGGCAACGGAAATGACTTTGGGACTTTCCGCAATGAAGATGCCTTTGGTAGGTTCGATGCGATTACGTAGCTGAGCTTCGGTAAGCGTGCTGAAAATTTCCACTCCGGGGTGGGATAGGGATGATATTTCGATGATGGGCATGTAGCTGTTTCTTTTTTGTTATTGTTTTTGATGCGTTTTCGTGAATCGGGATTAAAATCAAACAATGAAAAAGAATTACTCTTCATTGGAGTCCATAACTTTATCTGCCAGTGGAACCAGCTCAAATTCAAGAATGCTTGCCGGTATCTCGCATTCTTTAAATAAGTAGTTCAAGATATTGCGTTTGGTGTTTGTACTGCAAGAAGTATGAACGTAACAATGTTCTGCCACTTTGCTTCTTCCTTTGGCCTCGGAAGCATGTATCCAGTAATTCTTACCGGCTACATAGGTCATTGTAGAAGGACTTTCATTGTATATGAGTTTGCAGACTTGTACCAGCATTTCCACCTAGTTTGAGACTGCATGCCGTTCGTTTCTGTAGCGATAACCGATGATTTGCCGCCAACTCAGTTCATATTCGTCGTCGTCAAATGAAACCAACTCATATTCCTTTTCCAGTGGAACATATTCCGTCTTTATCATCGGCCATAGCCGGAGGAAGTTTTCAAGAAGAATCTGTTGTCTTTCTTTAATCTCGTCAATAGTCCATTTAGAACATTGTTTTAGATAGTTTGACAAACAGAAAGCCGAGTTTTTAAAACCGTTAATCTTGTTTCCTTTGCGGTCTGTGTATCCGTCCTTTTTCTCCTGAAACGAGTGGTTGCTGTATGACGTATTGAATCCGGTAAGGGTTAGGTTGGCAAAAGTGTGGAGATAGGTGTCATATATCTGCTGCCAGTTTTCTCCCAGTTCTTCTTTCCACTGAGGTGTTAGTGTCTGAGGCATGATGTGTTCTATGGTGAATATGCCGTCCTTCATTTTTTTTACGATTGTATCATTTGCCTCCGGACTGTTTTCATTTTCCATACGTTCGAACAGGAAGAACTTATAGTTGCTTGGAATACGATAAATCTGTCTGGTTGGAAAGGCTGATTTAACATCGTTGTCGTTTGGAAATGATACGGTTCCTTGTTTTCTGAGCAAAATGAATTTGAGGACCTGAGAGTACGGTAGAAGTAACTCGGCATCTCTTTCCTTATGGCGTTTGTATATCTTCAAAATATCATTATGGAGAGTAGCAAACATCTTTTGAAGCGCATTTGCAGGGTAGTTGCAGATAATCCGGCGGGCCCAGTAGTTTTCGATTGTGTCCAATACTTCATACCGTTCGGTTTCGTTCAGGTTATTCGTTGACGCATAGTCAAAGAATGACAACAGATAGGGCAGGTGTACAAGAGATTCTATGGTTGCAATCTGTTTCAGCTTGCGGTTGAGACGGGCATGGCTGGTTTCGCCTTTGAGTATCTGCCGATAATATTTGGCAAACTTCAACATATCTTCAAGGAGGACTTGACGGTCGATGTGAAACTTCATATCGTATGATTTGAAGTCAAAATATAAGTCCTCAATATTGCTGATCGTGCCTTTCTTTAGTGTCAGATAATCACGGATAAACATTGTCGGCTCTCCATCTGTCAGTTTTTCTATTTTGCTCCAGTAGGCATGGTAGTAGTCTTCCTGCTTCTTGGAAGAAAGTGACATGAGCAGGTAGTTGCGTACCTTATCTGCCTCTTCAAGGTCTTTGCCGCACGAGTTTAGAGATTCAAAAATCAACTGTGGATTATCTTTCGCTTCCAAACGAATATCAATCACTTCCAGTTTCTCGATGGCTTTAATAAGCTCCTCAAAAGTGAGGTTGCTTATCTGAATTAATTGGTAAAAAAGTTCGTAATTTGCAGTAATGCCTGTATTCTTGATGAAATCATCTGAATTGTTGGTAAACAGTGCATCATATGCTTCGATGTCTCCTTCAATCGGGCGCAGTTTTATCTGTCTGTCAATTCTTTTTCTTATGGCATAGAGATAGTTTTTCCTTACTTCCTCAATATCTTCATTGCCAGGTTGCATATCGCCATTGGCAACTGCATTGAAAGCGGCCAGAATCAGGAGCGATAAAGTTGTGATACGCTGCTGACCATCGATAATCAGCAAATCGTCTTCAACCTCGCTGGCTTTTGTTGCAACAATACTTCCGAAAAAATGGCTTTGCAATTCTTCTTTATGAATTTTTATCAGATCTTCAAATAAACGTACACAATGCTTTTTCTGCCATGCATACTTACGCTGGTAGAGGGGTATAATAAACTGTGTCTTTGCACCGTAGAAATAGTCACTGATATTTACCGAACCTTTCATTTTTTGCTTTTAGTTTAACAGACTTCAATTGTTAAGTTTGACTCATAGCTGTGCAAGCATATGCGCAATCTATGGTTACTCTCATAACCGAGTTCGATATAAAAACGGGGTTAGGCCCGAAGAATACCGTTTCTCTTGTGTTTTATACTCTAACATAACATAATATGGTGTTAGAGTGATAAGCTTTTCATTGATAATAAATAAGATAGCAATAAAATGTTAAGTTTATAGTGCCGGATTGTAACATTTAAACGTTTACTGCTATGTTATCAGCGGCTAAAGTTACAGAGATTTATTGTATGACGGATGATTTTGCAGGGAATTTATGTTGCACAGGAAAAAATATATGATTGGAAATAAAATACTGCAATATGTTCAAATTGTATGTAAGTATCCGATAAAGTACACATTGTACAGTTAGGGAATCCTCAGTTACTTTGCAATCAAAAAAACATGAAACTTCTTCATGCTGAAAACGGAGGTGTGGTACTCTATGTAAACGTTTGGAAAAGAGTATGCTCCACTTGTCATCCTATAACAGCAAAACCAGGTATTATGCATTGGGGTGGAGGAATTTGGTAATGATGGTAGAAGGTATAAGTGATAATCTTACCGATGCAGATAGAATGGGAAAATATATCTTATAGCTGGTAATCATGGTATTAAGAATCTCAGGCAGAATTATACGAAGTACTTTGAACAGATAACGATGCAGATGCATATTGAAGTAGATAAACAGAAAATTTATCTGAACCATTGTCCCTTCCTTTGTTATGGAGGAGCTTACTGTGGTACATGACAGCTTTTCGGATATGTACATACCAGCAGGCATAACACCGGAAAGGATGTTCCGCGATGGAAAATGCTTTTCCCGAAAAACTTTATGAGGAAAATAGCGAAATTGGACATATAACAAATACAAAATATAGGATTTATAATCAGTTACTATGAATCTGACGATAAGTTTTCACAAAAAAAATTAGTTTTATTCTCAGAAATTGCATAGTTTCGTATTTATAATCTTTATAATATTGAAGATTAATGCTTGGAAATATATGTAACTATCATTATAATAATACATAAATGCGGTTTATATGGTAGATTTCTATGAATACTCCACGCCTGAGCTTGTAAGGCTATTAGGTAACAGATTTAAAGAATATAGAATTCGTTGCAATCTTACTTAGAAAGATGTTTCTGAGCAATCCGGTATTGGACTTACAACCATCCACAAATTCGAGAATGGTATAGCAGGTAATATTTCGTTGTCAACATTTATTGTGTTGTTGAAAGTGGTCGGGCAGATTAACACTATAGACAATCTTCTTCCGGAGTTGCCCGAATCTCCTTACCTGATGCGTAGGGATGATAAAAAAGTACAGCGTGTCAGAAATTCTAAATAGGATAAATTATGGTACAGTCGTTAAAAGTAATCCTTTGGGGTGAGGAAATTGGTAGATTGGCATGGGATACCAGACGTAGGTTATCTTGTTTTATGTATAATCCGGCTTTCTTGAAGAAAGGCCTTAACATTTCTCCATTAGCGGCACCGGTTGATGGAGCAAGAGGACTTACACCTGTATGGGGAGAAGAGGCTAAGATTTATCAAAAAAATTCAGATGAATTTTATATACCGTCAGACGTAACAGTGGTTGGAGTGGAAAATGGTGAGAACTTCTGTCGTATACGGAGTCAGAAATATCTGTTTGGAGATAATAAAGTTTTGTTTGTTTCCAGATATCCCCAGTCGGCAGATTTAAGGGAATGGCTTATCAAAATTCCTAATAGATATATACATTTTGGAGATTTTGATCTGGCAGGTATATGTATATATCAATCAGAGTTTTATAAAATCTTTGGAATAACCGAGAAAAGAGGTTGAAATGTCACTAAAATGACTATCATTAAAGCGTTTACAATGCCAAATGAAGCCAACCGCAAAAAACGGGAAACGCAAAGGAAAACAGTTCTATGAAGCAGAATTGTTTTCAAATCGTTACCCGCAGTGAGATGCATTTTTAACGCTCCCTGCAATGATTGCGCCGTTCTGCGCCGATTTGCTTATCAAGGTCTAACTCGTTGAGTAATAACTTTGCAAACAAAAAAACGAGTATGGCAAGAAGTACATTCAAAGTGTTGTTCTACGTGAACGGCAGCAAGGAAAAAAACGGTATTGTCCCCATCATGGGGCGAGTGACAATCAATGGGACTGTGGCGCAGTTCAGTTGCAAACAGAGTGTCTCGAAAACGCTTTGGGACATCAAGGGGAACCGAGCCAAAGGCAAGAGCAAGGAGGCACGGGGCATCAATTTGGCATTGGACAACATCAAGGCACAAATCATCAAGCACTACCAACGCCTGTCCGACCGTGAGGCGTTCGTAACTGCGGAAATGGTGCGCAATGCCTATCAGGGTATCGGCAGCGAGTACGAGACACTGCTCAAAGCATTCGACCGTGAGAACGAGGTGTTCAAGAAGCGTGTCGGCAAGGACAGGGTTATGGCAACCTACCGTTCACGGGTGGTGGCAAGAAACCATGTGGCAGCGTTCATCAAGTCTTTCTACAGGCGGACGGATATGTCCATGCTGGAGATTACGCCTGACTTCATCAAGGAGTTCGCAGCCTACCTTTCTATGGAAGCAGGATTGCACAACGGGACGATATGGGAAAAGTGCATGTGGCTGAAAGGTGTAGTCATGCGTGCGCACTTCAACGGACTGATACCGAGAAACCCGTTTGCCCAGTTCCACATCAGCCCGAATGTAAAGGAGCGTGAATACCTGACGGAAGATGAGTTGAAAGCGTTGATGACTCATGAGTTCGGGGATGCCAAGCTGTCCTATATCCGTGATATTTTCGTTTTCGCCAGCTTCACCGCCCTCTCTTTCGTGGACATCAAGGAACTGACCAATGACAACATCGTAGAAGTGAACGGTGAGAAGTGGATATTGTCCAAACGGCACAAAACGAAAGTACCGTTCCAAGTGAAACTGCTGAATATACCCTTGCTGATAATAGAGCGTTACCGCCCCATGCAGGAGGATAACCTCGTGTTCCCTAATCTCAACTACTGGTCTATCTGTAAACCGCTGAAAAAAGTGATGAAAGAGTGCGGGATAACAAAGGACATCTCGTTTCATTGCTCAAGACATGGGTTCGCGACCCTTGCTTTGAGTATGGGTATGCCGATTGAGAGCGTGAGCCGTGTTTTGGGGCATACGAACATAGTCACGACCCAAATCTACGCAAAAATCACAACGCAGAAGTTGGATAACGACCTTACCATGCTCGGCAACAGACTGAACCAATCGTTTAACAACGTATCAATGGCAGGACAATGAAAAGGAATATCATCGAAATCACTGAACACGGTACGGTAATTATACCAAGTGAAACGGTATGGATGAGCGAAGCGGAACTTGTCTGCCTGTTCGGGGTTATTGCCCCAACCGTCCGTGCTGCAATCAATGCAGTATATAAAAGCGGAATACTGAAAGTGCATGAAGCGCAACGGCATATCCGCTTATCGGACAAAATCGGTGTGGATGTTTACAGCCTTGAAATGGTTGTCGCCCTTGCTTTCCGTATTAACTCATACGGAGCGGAACGGGTACGCAATGCTATACTTGAAAGGCTGTACTTGCGAAAAGAGAAAACAAACATCTTCTTTTCGCTGGGTAATTGCATAAAAACATCTGAATATCAAGCGTAAAGTGTATTGATATGACGACATGAAGTAATGAAACCGATGCGTATTCCCATTGCCGACAATGTATCCATATACATAATTGGGTAGGCGTATTGTCATTCATTCACAGGAATGTGGCAATCCCGAAGAAGCACCCCTCTATAACGGTTGTTTCTTCGGGATTTTTTGTTGCCATATTCTCCGATATGCTGCAAGTTTTTCATTCCGTGTGTTTTTTGCTCCATTCTGCCGTGATTTGCGTATCAAGGTTTCAAGCAACCCTCTCTAACTTTGCATACGATTATTTATCAACCATTTAAGCGCATGAACAATGAGTAAATCAGACATCTGCAAGGAGGAGTTTATCCGAGTGGGTACGACCCTCTACAAGTTAGTGAACCAGCCCCGACTGAACGGTGGCTATGTGAAGAAACGCATCGTGTGGAACAACGAGACATTACGGCAGGACTATGGCAAACACTTTCTTGCCACTGTCCCCAAGTATGACGGTTTCTGTACGGTTCCCGAGCATGTGAATTACCGTCCGATAGTGGACAAGTTCCTGAACCTCTATGAACCGATAGACCACAAGCCGATGGAGGGCGATTTTCACTCTATCCGTTCGTTGGTGGAGCACATCTTCGGGGAACAATACGAGTTGGGAATGGACTACCTGCAACTGCTATATCTGCAACCCATCCAAAAACTGCCTATCCTGTTGTTAGTATCAGAGGAACGCAACACAGGCAAAAGCACGTTCCTGAACTTTCTGAAAGCCCTGTTTCAGAACAACGTGACATTCAACACCAACGAGGACTTTCGCAGCCAGTTCAATTCCGATTGGGCCGGCAAGCTGCTTATCGTGGTGGATGAAGTGCTGTTGAGCCGCAAGGAGGACAGCGAGCGGTTGAAGAACCTTAGTACCACGTTATCCTACAAGGTGGAAGCCAAAGGTAAAGACCGTGATGAAATCAGTTTCTTCGCCAAGTTCGTGCGGTGTTCCAACAACGAGTATCTGCCCGTTATCATTGACGCAGGAGAAACTCGCTATTGGGTGCGCAAGATAGACCGCTTGCAGTCCGATGATACCGACTTCCTGCAAAAATTAAAAGCGGAAATACCTGCTTTCCTCTATTATTTGCAGCGCAGGCAGCTATCCACCGAGAAAGAGAGCCGTATGTGGTTTGCCCCGTCACTGCTGCATACCGAAGCCTTGCAGAAGATTATCCGCAGCAACCGCAACCGACTGGAGATAGAAATGAGTGAACTTATACTTGACATCATGGCAAGCACGGGTATCGATACTTTCTCTTTTTGCTGCAACGACATTCTCATGTTGTTGGCAAACACGTATGTCAAGGCGGAGAAGCACCAAGTGAGGAAAGTATTGCAGGAGTATTGGAAGCTCACGCCTGCACCGAACGGATTGACATACACCACCTACCAACTGAACTACAATCGGGAGTGTCGGTATGAGCCGATAAGGAGAGTGGGACGCTTCTATACCGTCACAAGGCAGCAGCTTGAAACGCTGTAATTCCATTATCTTTTTGTTGAATTGTTGAATAAGAATATAATCCTACTGATAATAAGCAATATACACTCTCAGCAAAATCTCAACAGACCAAAAGAGAAATTGAGCATAAAGCCACAACCGATTGTCGGTTTCTCTTTTGGTGAGTGGTTTGTTGAGCGGATGTTGAGAATCTATTTGTGTGGATATAAGTACATTACATATACCATTCAACGAATCAACGATTTTCATTCACCATTAAAACCATAGGAAGATTATGACTACACAGGAAGCAAAGAAGATACGCATCGCAGACTATCTGCAAAGTTTGGGCTACAGCCCCGCCAAGCAGCAGGGCAAAAGCCTTTGGTACAAATCACCGTTCAGGGAGGAAACGGAAGCATCGTTCAAGGTGAACACCAACCTCAATCAATGGTACGACTTCGATGCGCCCATATAGGCTACACAATAAATATCTCTTTGGCAAGAGATTAGGTTAGAGTTCAAATAGGCCTATCCTCAACGACTTAGCTGGAGGGGAAACCCAAAGGTGACAGAAGCATGTCAGTAAAGTCATTAGTCAGCCAATTACCACGCTGCGACTGTATGGCAAGAGGAAAAGACAGACACAAGGATGAAGCCTGATTGGTTGAACGATAGTTCTGCGGCACCTGTACCAGCCCCGACGTAAGGTAATTGAAATGTCGGGCAGAAGCACCCTATGTAAACCGAAATTACAACAGGGCAAGAACTGGCTTCTGAGCAACCGCAATAAGCGGATACAGAACGTAAGTCGCATCCGACAGTCAGTCGCGCCAAATAGTTATTGTGAAAGCAAATGGGGATTCCCTAAATCAGAATGCTGAAAAGCTATGAGCATAGGCTCTGAATATCTGACATGGGAACGGAGCTTCCGTAGTAGTCCGAGCAAGGGAAAGCCTTGTACATGGCGAAGGGAAGCAGTTAGATAACTTAATACAAACAACGGAAAATGTGTGAGACATTATGAGAAGTCCAGAGCAAGTATTAAAAGCTTTAAACAAGCATGGCAAAGTTTCGGATTACAAGTTCGAAAGATTGTATCGCATTTTGTACAACGTGGAAATGTTCTATATGGCTTACCAACGCATCTATGCAAAGCCGGGAAATATGACACCCGGCTCTGACGGTAAAACAATAGACCAAATGAGCACTCAAAGAATAAGCCGCATCATCGCATCCCTAAAGGATGAATCTTACAAGCCGAATCCGGCAAGGAGAAAGTATATACCCAAGAAAAACGGCAAGAAAAGACCGCTTGGCATACCCTCCTTTGAGGATAAGCTTGTGCAGGAGGTAGTACGGACAATTCTCGAAGCTATTTATGAAGAAGTGTTTGAAGATTCTTCACATGGATTCAGACCTAACAGAAGCTGCCATACCGCCTTAACCCGCATACAAAAAACATTCAAAAGTACAAAGTGGTTCATAGAGGGAGACATCAAAGGATTCTTCGACAACATCGACCACAATGTATTGATAGGAATTCTGAGGAAAAGAATCTCTGACGAAAGATTTCTCAGACTCATCCGTAAGTTCTTGAATGCTGGTTACATTGAAAATTGGGAATACCATAACACCTTTTCGGGAACACCGCAAGGAGGTATAATAAGTCCTATATTGGCAAATATCTATCTTGACTGTTTCGATAAGTACATGGAAGAATATACCCGTAATTTCAACAAGGGAAAAGAAAGACATCTAACAAAGGAGTATTCAAGACTCAGCGAACAGATATACAAACTGAAAGCTGAGATTGAAAGTGCGAAAGATGCCGAAAGTGCGAAACAACTTAAAGACAAATATGAGAAACTTAGACGTGAACGGCTAAAGGTTACATGTAGGGATTATATGGACGACACCTATAAAAGACTGAAATACACGAGATACGCCGATGATTTTTTAATTGGTGTTATTGGTAGCAAGGCGGACTGTATCAAAATCAAGTCTGACATAACTCAATATATGCAAGAATGTCTGCATTTGGAAATGTCGCAAGAAAAGACTTTGATAACAAACGCTCAAAAGCCTGCAAAATTTCTCGGATATGAAGTCTTAGTCCGTAAAACTGACGTAACCAAACGTAACAAGTTCAATGTACCAGTCCGAAGTTTCAATGGTACAGTTGTCCTCAAGGTAGCCACAGAAACTGTAAAAAACAGATTGGAACACTATGAAGCCATTAAATATAAGATGGAAAACGGGGTTCAAACGTGGTTTCCTAAATTGAGGGGCAAACTGATGAAAAAGAAAATAGAAGACATAGTAGCACGGTACAACTCTGAAATCAGAGGATTCTACAACTATTACAGTATAGCCAATAACGTCTCGTATGCAGCTTCTAAATTTGGCTACATTATGGAATACAGTATGTATCATACCATTGCAGCAAAAACAAACAGTTCAATCAGTAAGGTCATTGACAAATACAAAAAAGGAAATGACATCATTGTTCCGTATCACGATGCAAAAGGTAAACTACGTTACAGAGTATTCTACAATGAAGGTTTCAAACGCAAACTGCCATCGTCTTTCGCAGATGTGGACAATATCCCATATATAATCACAGTACCACAACCAACGCTGGTTGAAAGGTTAAAATCCGAGGTGTGTGAGTTGTGTGGGAAAGTCGGTCCTGTTGTAATGCATCATGCAAGAAATCTGAATCATCTGAAAGGAGATACGGAATGGGAAAAACTGATGCTCGCAAAACATCGAAAGACTTTGGTCGTATGCACAAGTTGTAATGCAAAAATACAGAGCCATGCAGGATAAAGTCATGTTATCAATGGAGAGCCGTATGCGTGGAGACATGCAAGTACGGTTTGGAGGCAGGTATGAGGAAACCTACTGCCGAAAGGCGGCAAGGCGTCTTGTACCGAGCCTACGAACAGGCAAAGGCGGCAACATCATCGCTTTGGCACAGGAACTCTACGGTTCGGACTATGTGCCTTACCTGCTTGGTAAGATAGCGGAGCAAGCACCGCACGTCCGTCCCGTGTCTTTCTCTTTTCGCCAGCAGGCATCCGAACCGAGTTTCCAACATTTGGAGGTGAGAGAACTCACACACCCTGCATTGCTCCGCTACTTGCAGGAGCGTGGAATAAACACCGCATTGGCGAAAGCGGAATGTAAGGAACTGTACTTCGTCCATAATGGCAAGCCTTATTTCGCCATCGGGTTCCCGAATGTGGCAGGAGGCTATGAAGTGCGCAACCGTTTCTTCAAGGGCTGCATCGCCCCGAAGGACATCAGCCATATCAGACAGTCGGGAGAACCGAGAGAGAAATGCCTCGTATTCGAGGGAATGACGGACTATCTTTCATTCCTCACCTTGCGGATGAAGAACTGCCCGACCATGCCCAACCTTGACAGGCAGGATTACATTATTCTCAATTCCGTTTCCAATGTATCCAAAGCCATAGACGTGCTGCACGGGTATGAGCGCATACACTGTCTGCTTGACAATGACGAGGCAGGACGGAAAGCGTATTGGGAACTGGCAGGGGAGTTTGCCGGACGTATCAGGGACTTCTCCCAAAACTACAACGGACACAAAGACCTGAACGATTACCTGTGCGGCAAGCCCCTGCCCCAATCGGCAGAGCCGATGAAACAGAAGAGGCAAGTCCAATCCGCAAGGCGGATGATGCAGCCACTGAAAAAGCGAGGGCTGAAGATATAGGGAGGGGATGCTTGTAGCGGTACGGATATTTGCCAACGGAAAATGCCGTACCTTATTAGGGAATTTGTCCGAGCCACATTGCAAGCAACGCTGAAAATTCCCCAATAAGCCAAAGAGGTTGCACCTCTCTGGACACTCCCCAACCAACGGCAAAAGCCGTACAGAAGTAAATCATCAACCATTGTTTCACAAGCTAAAAAGAAAGGATTATATATGGGTTATGCAGTATTACACATGGAGAAGACAAACGGAACGGATGCCGCCATGTCAGCGCACATAGAGCGCACCATCAAACCGAAGAATGCCGATGAGAGCAGGACGCACCTCAATCGGGAATTGATAACATTTCCTGACGGGGTGGAAAGCAGGACACAAGCCATACAACACCGATTGGACAATGCAGGACTAACACGCAAAATCGGCAACAACCAAGTGAGGGCTATCCGTGTCCTGCTCACGGGAACGCACGAGGATATGGAACGCATCACCCAAGAGGGCAGACTTGATGAATGGTGCAGCGACAATCTGAAATACCTTGCTGATACATTCGGCAGAGAAAATATCGTGTCAGCAGTCCTGCACATGGACGAGCAGCCCCCCCATATCCACGCAACACTCGTTCCCATAGTCAGAGAGGAACGCAAGCGCAAGAAGAAAGAGCAGCAGGTGAAGAAGCGATACCGCAAGAAACCGACCGATGCCGCCCGACTTTGTGCCGATGATATTATGACACGAGCCAAACTCAAATCCTATCAGGACACCTACGCCCAAGCCATGAGCGGTTATGGACTGCAACGTGGTATTGATGGCTCGGAAGCGAAGCATATCTTCACACGGCAGTATTACCGTGACCTGATGCAGCAGACGGAGCAGTTGCAGACCGATATAGGGCAACTTCAAGACCGCAAGGAAACGGCACAGGAGGAATTGAAGCGAGCCAAGAAAGAGGTGCAGATCGAAAAGCTGAAAAGGGCTGCCACAACAGCCGCCACCAACATAGCGGAAAGTGTCGGTTCTCTTTTCGGCAGTAACAAGGTCAAGACATTGGAGAGGGAGAATGCAATCTTACAAAATCGCATTTCTGAACTTGAAGATGAAGTTCGACAAAGAGAGGAATGGCAAGCCAAACAGATGCAGGACATGAAAAGTGCATACGAGCAACAGAACCACAAGTTGTCCGAGTTCGTGGATTTTGTTAAACGCTATTTCCCGTATGTGGTGAAGCTGATGCCGACAATAAAGTTCCTGCGTGATACTTTGAACTTTAGCGATGCCGTCATTAGAAAACTATGCACGTTCAAGGATGTTTCCATTAGAGGTGAACTCTATTCCCGTGAGTTCAACCAGCATTTCAAAGCTGATAAAACGGCATGTTCACTAAAAGAAGACGAGGAAGGAAAATTTGAACTCAATATAGACGGGGTTTCACACGTCAGTTGGTTCAGACGCAAGAAAGATGAGTTTATGCAATCATTGGGAATGCCGCCAAGAAAGCAAAATAAAGGAATTCAATTGTAAGTCAAAATAAAATCCGTGATAATGGAATACTGTATCACGGATTTTTTGTACTTTTGTATCCAAATAAATGTAACTACATGAGAACTTTATCACTTATCATCTTTTTTCTTATTACCACAATACCCGTTTCTGCTCAGCAATGGGTATTGGATGAAATTGCAGAGGAACATGACTCTTCGGAAAGTATTCCAACATGGCTTGTTGGCGTTTTACTAATTATCGTTTTTTTTGTCTATAAGCATTTGCAACGTAAAGATGATGAAGAACAAGAAAGACGCATCAAGGAGCAAAAATATGAAGAGGAACAACAACTTGAAGAGCAACTTCAAAAATATAGAGAGCAACATGACGATGACGTAGACTTTTACGAAGATGATGACAACCTCATTATCCCCGATATTCCTTCTGCTCGTATAATAAATAAAGAACCGTCAGCAACAAAATCTGTAAGTGATGAATTCACCATTCAATCAACACCAATTGAAACGGAATTTTACACTATTTCTGCTGATAGAAAGACTTTTATAAAGGCGAAAGATACGGATTCTATCATAATTCCAGATGGAGTTGAAGTTATCAAGTTTGAAGCTTTTATGATGAGAAAAATAAAAAGCATTGTCATTCCAAAGTCTGTAAAAAAAATAGAGGGTTTAGCTTTTTCGGGTTGCAGCGTAGAAAAATTGGTTATTCCCAATTCTATTGGTGATTTTGGTAAATTCACTTTCGATGGATGTGATAGTTTAACGGATGTTATTATTGAAGAGGGTATAACCAAACTTGGCATAGGTATGTTTCGAAACTGCATGTCACTGAAATCAGTTTTATTACCTCAATCGCTTCTATCTATTCCCGATTCTGCATTCGAGGGTTGTATTTCTCTTGATAATGTAACATTACCACCTAATATCAAATATATTGGTGATGATGCGTTTTGTAATTGTCAATCGCTAACAGAATTATGTATCCCCCCATCCATTTCAAATATTGGTTTTTCTGCATTTCGAGGATGTGGTTTGAAAAGCATAAATATTCCAAAGACTCTTTTTGGCATTTCTGAATATATGTTTTATGACGCATATGATTTGAAAAAAGTGGAATTGCCCAATACAATTACTTGTATAATGTCACACGCATTCTACGGATGCGAGTACTTACATATTATTATTCCACCCAGTGTATCCTATATTGCGCCAGACGCTTTTGACCAATGTAATGAATACAGTTATGAAAATTTGTGCATTGAAGTTCCTAAAGGAAAAAAAGAAAAATTGGAACAATTAAATGAACACTTAAAAGGTAAAATTTTAGAATATGATGTAACAGAAGATATGGCTATATCATCAGACTTACAAGAGCACAAAACACGATTTATCGATTTTCATATTTTTAAGGAAAAAGAAAACCTACGAAACCAAGAACCCATGTTTTACAACGGAGTTCAGGTTGCTTTTAGATACGAAAACAAATGTACCTATGACAATTTCGAGTAGTGCGAAATAGTTGTTTACGCGAGTTCTGGATAAGGTCTCGCGTTATTATGTGTTCATTAAAAAGCAAGTTATGGCAGTATTGTTTGACCAATTTAGCTATAGGATGAACAAAACATCCGGGGGCATTTATTATGATCGCTGGCATGGACATATGTTTCCTGAAATATCAATGCCCGAAAAACTATACTTTTTGAATCGAATTATTTCGGCACTTTTGACGCACGATAAACTTTTCATCAGAACAGACTCAATAGAAGAAATGATTGAGTGTATTGGATTTGATGCTTTCAGAATGCTTTATAATGGAGGCGAAATAGTAATTTTAGATAATTGGTGGGTTCCAGCTTTTATGTGTAACGGAAATTCCGTATTATATATGAATATGCATGAAACGCAATATCAAGATAAAATATGCTCTCGCCTATTAGAACGCAAAGGATTAGAAGCGTCACGTTTTATGAATTCAATTTTAAAAAAGGTGTGTAATACATCTGATTCCGATACATATGACTTTTGGGACAATACTTCACAAGAAAATATGTATGAAGATTTTTCTTACAATGATAGAATTCGAGCTCTTTTGAATATTCAATCTGAAAGTATCATGTCCATTTCAAATGAGGATGATACTTGGTCGGCTGTAAGACTTTGCTTGTTTGAACGAAGTATAGAATGGTCTAAACAGCTTAAAACAGATGAGATTTTACTTGAAGATGAAGCAAAAAAGTACTTGTTATACAAAAGTGACATTCAATTAGATAGCATTATCCAATATTTCAAACTGGTTCTTTATGCCAAAGGTATACCAAATCTATCAATTTTATACTATAATGGTGTGATTTCAATGAAAGATATTATCAGAGTTAGAGATAAGGTCGCTTTTGGAAAATTTACTTCTTGGCTTAAAAGTCACAATTATAGTGTCAAGGAATTGGAATTAGCTTTGTTAAATGGACGTTCAAATAATAGTGTGATTGAAAAATGGTTAAGATGGGCTGTTGTTTGTGGCTCACCATTACTTCTGTCAGCAGGGACAGTGCAGACACTTACTGGTATTGGACTAAGTTTTTTGGAACAGCTTTTACCACAATTTTCTGGGCAAAAAATTCCTGTTCTGTACTTTGATAATGTTTTATCAAAGCAATTTGACTCAAGTAAGATGAACAGGAAATTGCAATCAAAGTTTGGCTTTTAGCTGATATGGATTATCGGAATAGGTTAAAAATAACAAGACCTATTTTCATGTTCAAAAAAATAGTTACTTTTGTATCTGAAAGAGTTATTTGAATGCAAATCATAGCAGAATACAGCAACAAGAACGGTTGGCAATTCGTTACCTCAAAATCGGGTAATTCTCCCAAGGTCCTTATTATAAAGGGATAAGGATTGTATTCCAAACATACATAAATTTTTGGGCGACAGAGCGAGTTTTCTTATTCCCGAAGATATTGAAGAAAGGTTGAAATCTGGGAATACGGGACTGTATGACACTCAATATCTTAGATATAAAAATCTGAAGATTATAGATTCACGTTTGAATGGGTTGGTTGAAATGATTCATCACTATGGTAGGGTGTATGAACAGGAAGGATACATTGAAAAATGTGCATACTAAATAGGGACATTCAGTAAATAGTAGTAAAAGAAAGCGTTTTTACAAAACTATACCTAATACTGCCCCCCGTATTTTCTCCTCTAAAATTCTTCATTGTTTCACGTTTTAAATTCGCGCAAACTAAGAATAACTTTCAGAGAGTAAAAATACGGGGGTGCTGAGTACTTACTTTGTATTAGCTTAAATTCTTTAATCTATTGATTGAATTCCGAAAGATTGTCAATCATCTTTTTTTAGATTCTTCTCGTTTTCTTCTTTAGATATAGAAGAGTCATTCACGAAGTGCGAACAAGGAAAAAGAGGACATCCTCCACAATTATTTCTTTTTTGATCTTTGCGACATTAATAACAGCTTTTCGTTTACATATACCATATAGTCCCCAAACATCTTTCGAAAACGGATATGCCCCAGCTCTTGTAGTTGATAGCATATAAACTCTACAAATTCAATATTGCTTGCCATAATATAGATTTTCTTTTGCAGCTTGTATTAAACTAAAAATAAGGATCTCTTATTATAATATTCTGAGAAGTTCTTGATGGATATTTCCGTTTGTTCCGATTACTTGGTTTCCTTGTCTGGGATTAAGCTTATTCCCAATCCAGTCAGTTACCTTTCCTCCTGCCTCTTCTACCAAAAGTATGCCTGCAGCATAGTCCCAAGGGTTCAGATACACTTCAAAATATCCACCTTGCCGGCCACATGCTGTATATGCCAGTTCCAGTGCCGCAGACCCCAATCTTCGGATGTCTTGTGAGTTTTCGTAGACCTTGAGAAACCTAGTAAAGTTTTCTTTAGCCAGTTCTCTTTTAGCAGTTCCGATACCGATGAGAGTTTCCGACAGTTTTTTGGCAGAGGAAACATGGATAGGCTTGCCATTCAAGAAACTACCTTCTCCTTTGATTGCAGAGAAAACCTCATCATGGTATGGGTCATAAACAATGCCTAATACAATTTCATTTTGTTGGCAAAGAGCCAATGATACTACGCTGTGGTGATAGTCATGTATGAGATTGGTTGTTCCATCCACGGGGTCTAGAATCCAATAACTATCTGTGTTCATCTGTTGCAAGCCGGTTTCTTCTCCGAGAAATTGGATTTCTGGGTATAGTTTATATAATTCATCTTTTAGGAAGTTCTGTACGGCTACATCCACTTGCGTGACATAATCGGCAACTCCTTTTTCTTTTACATGGGCTGCCATTTCCCGGTTTGTGATGATTTCTTTGGTTTCTTTAACCAAATAGATTATTCGTTGTAAATCCATGATTTTCTATATTAATGTTTTGCATAGAGTTTCCTCTTAGATTTAATGTAAAGTTACTTGTTTATTTAATATTTTATCACATGATGCGAATCAAAAATATCATTTGAGGAATTTTATTTTTGATTTCATTATGATTGTCGTCTTATTTTATACTCCATTTTATTATCTTGTATATATGAATGATATATATGCCCTTCAGTTATTATTTCTAGAATAAAGTGATGTGTTTATAATACTTGTTTTAGATATATGGGAGAGAAAATAGGATATGTCTAAGTATTCTTGTGGAAAAGTCACGCCTTGTTATCAGAAGGATATTGGAGAATATATTTAAAAAATATTGTCTAGGAATAAGAGTTTTACAAGAAAAGATATATGAAATACAAATACATTCTTCGATGTGCTAAATATATCTATGGTTTTTAGAATGAGAAGTTCTGTATTTTACATCCTGAAAATGCCTCTTTTGTCCCTTGGGAATTTCGAGGAACAAAAGGGACAAAAAAATGTCCCTCGAGTGTCTGGGGGACAAAATTGTTTTTTATAAAATTTTCTGTTGGGAATTGTACTACTTTATAATGCAGATTATCAATGTGTTATATCCATTTTGGCATAGTATTTAAAGGAATTCCATAAATATTGTTAAATTATCGATAATCAACTGTTTAAATATTTATCATTTGCCGATGCAGTATATATTATAAACTCATAACATGTTGATAATCAAGTGATATTTTAGCAATTTTTCATACTGGGGGACAAACGAGGGACAAAAAAATGGAGACAATCTGCAAAGAAAACACTAATACAATTTCATTTTTGAAAAACGTGATTAAGAAGCCTGTTACATCTGCTTTGTCCCTCATGTTTTGAAGCGATGTATTTGCTCTTTATACCTCTTTTCTTTCGCCGCCTCTTATAGATATAAGTTTAGTCTTGTTTATTGTATATCTATCAAAGTTCTAAACCAAACTATCTGCTTGCCAAAAGAAACAGAGACTTTTCTTTTGGTAGGCCCGATAATCGAATTTTAGATAGCAAATTACGATTATTGATTAATACGTGAAAAAATCACGTGAAATATTCACGCGATAAAAATATATTTTTATCTTTGCAAGTGATTGAAGGTTTATTCCTTTTTACAGAATTGCTAATTAGAAGTTTAACGTACTATAGTTGATAAAAATATGATACTCCGGGTTATACTGAAAAATTTTCTTTCATTTAATGATGAGGTCCAGTTTGATATGTTTCCTAACATGAAAAGGACTACTTTGTCAAACCATATTACTATGCTTGACGGAAAACTGCCAGTGTTGAAAATGGCAGCTGTATATGGCGCAAATGGAGCAGGAAAATCAAATCTCCTGAAAGGGATAAATTTCCTGAAAGCCATAGCTACCAATAAGAATTTCTTGAATGGTGATAGTGTTGGAAGATATATGTTTGCGTTGAAGGAAGATGCTGGCGATGAGTCTATAGAACTGACTATTGAATTTGCGACGAAATCCGGAATTCCATTTATATATTCTGTGGAAATTGCTAAGACGGGGATTACTTTCGAGACTCTGCAAGTGTCCGGCTTAGGAGCTGAGGAGAATAAAAATATTTTCACTCGTAAAGATGGTGCTGTTGAATATTCAATTGCTCCTTCTGCTGAGGTCAACAAAATGGTGTTGGGATGGATTGAGAAAAATCCGTTTGCAAGTTTGCTGACCATTAACAATGATATGCCTGTGCTGGCTGATGCCAATATTGATATTGCTCAAAAGTGGTTTGATGATGAACTGACAATAATTGGCTTACATTCCTTTAATCCGGCCTTGATAGGGATCTTCAGAAACGATGAAAACATTAATAAATTTGCCTCTGAACTTTTTAAAGCTATTGACCTGGGTATTGATGGTGTGAAGGTAGAGACAGAGAATTTCGAAGATTGGATAAGTACGCATGATGTTAGCAACCTGCCTGTGGATAAACTCAGGAAAATGCATTCAGGTGTGCTGTCAGAGGTTGTTGATTTCAGAAATACCAGAGATATCAGTGTTGAAGATGGAGTGCAGAAGATAAGTCAGATGATGTTCCGTCAGTTTGGAGAGAACGGATTCTCAAAGGAGATGGATATTCAGGCGCAATCTGATGGCACAGTGCGCCTATTATCACTTGTGCCGGCATTCTATGCAGCCATGCAGTCAGGCAAAACTGTTGCAATCGATGAACTTGACCATAGCATACATCCTCACCTGGTACGCAAGCTTGTCCGTTACTTCTCTTCACATGAAACAAATGGCCAGCTTATTTTTACTACTCATCAGACCTGCCTGCTTAATCAAGATTTCCTGCGCACCGATGAGGTCTGGATGGTTGAGAAAAAGAATGGAAGCAGTCGCATGTATTCACTGAATGACTTCAAAATCCATAACACAATCAATATTGAGAATGGATACATGGAAGGACGTTATGGTGCTATTCCGTTTATTGGCGAACTGAATATGTAAGATGCGTTATGGATTTATCAAAGCTGACATATTCAAAAGAAGATTCGGCACGGACTCCTGCTGATGTTCCATTGCATAAAGCTACCACGGAAAATAAGGATGGGAGCGGAATGTCTGAAACCATACAAGTGCCGTTGGCATACCGGAAAACTGAAGGAGTTCTTTCAACGAGCCTTATATTCGTGCTTTCTGGAGGTGAGAAACGGGAAAGGGATTTTCTTCTGGAACTGATACGGCAGCGTGAACTGCACTCATTGAAGGTTGCTTTCATGTCTGAAAAGGGACAAGGTTTGCAGCCATATCAGATGCAGGATAAGTGGGCGCAAATCCAACTGACAGGAGAAATAAAAATAGAATCCCAACTTTTTCATTTGGAGGCTATGGACAAAGTATTTCTCCTTTCAGATGTAGATGAATTCTATGATCAATTGGAGAAAATATTCAAAGAGGATTTAACTGGGACCCAAGAGCAATGGATAGTGAGCAATCCTTGCTTTGAGATTTGGTTGTATTATTGTTATATGAATAACCCGGAGAAAGATCTCATGTGTTTGAAATCAGACCCCGTAGCTACTCGGAGCAAAAAAATGAAAACCATATGCAATACTCTCATAAGTGGAGGCATAAATCCACGTCTGGCATTTGAACACATGGTAACTGGTATTGAGCACAGCAATGCTCATTATGCTGTGGATGATAATGGAATTCCTGTATTGTATGCAACACAAATGCACTACATGGCGCAGTACCTTGTTGATACGTTAAATAATAACGCCAATGAGTACTCTGAATATGTAAAAAGGAAAGAAGAGTGGAGAAAACATATGAAACGATAATTAAAAGAAGTAACTGATTGTTAATCTTTTGGATAAATAAATTAAATTACAATGTACCTTTCAACGCTTAGACTTTGGAATTTTAGAAAATATTGTGCTATGGCTGATGGAAAGCCTGGGTTAGAAATTCATTTTCAAGAAGGTGTGAATGTCCTGATTGGAGAAAATGATTCCGGAAAAACAGCCATAGTGGATGCCATTCGTTATGTGCTGAGAACTCAAAGCGGAGAATTTATTCAATTTGAAGACAAGGATTTCTATCAAGAACCTGATGGAAACAGAAAGGATGAATTCAAGATAGAATGTGTATTTGACGGGATAAATGAGCAAGATGCTGGCTTATTTTGGGAATGGCTTTCTTGGAACGATGATAAAACAAAATATTTGCTTAAGGTTTGGTTGTATGCAAAACGTAAAGACAACATAATAATGCCTACGTTCTCAGCAGGAATTGAAGGACAAGCAGAGAGAATGGATTCAGAAGCGAGGGAACTTCTAAAAGTAGTATACTTTAAACCGCTTAGAGATGCTCTCACAGACATGACTCATGGTTACAAGTCAAGGCTGGCGCAAATTTTGGGTGCGCATGAACTTTTCAAAACCGAGAAAGACGTTCACGGAAACATTATAAAACATAAACTTGAAACAGATTATGAAAAATTGAAAAAGGAAATAGAGAACTATTTCAAAGCTGGAAGTGGGGAAAGTATAACAAGTGAAATCAATAGTTTTCTTAGAGAACATTTCCTGTTAAATGGTGATCCAAGAAATGCTGAAGTCAAACTGACAGGAGGGGAATTGACAGAAATATTGAGACTGCTCGATCTAATTATGGAAGGTAATAAATCTGGGCTTGGTACACTCAACTTACTATGCATAGCTGCTGAAATGCTGCTCTTTAACAACCAGAAGAAAGGATTGAAGTTAGCACTTGTAGAAGAATTGGAGGCTCACCTTCATCCTCAATATCAATTGAGATTGATTGAATATATTTCTTCCCAAGAGAAAAATGAGCAATTTATCCTTTCAACCCATAGCATTACATTAACATCGAAGATAAAGTTGGCGAATTTGATTGTATTGAAAGGAAATGATGCATTCCCTATGTCTTCAGAATATACGAAAATGAAGCCAGCCGACTACAATTTTTTAGAAAGATTCCTTGATGCAACAAAAGCCAACTTATTCTTTGCCAGGGGGCTAATCATGGTGGAAGGTGATGCGGAAAATCTGCTAATACCTGCTATAGCCCAATTGATTGGGAGGAATCTTTATCAGTATGGTGTATCTGTTGTGAACGTGGGAAGTACCGCATATAAGAGGTATGTCAATATATTCAAACGTAAAGATGGAAAATTATTTGGAATGCCTATAGCAGTTATTTCTGATCTTGATATCAGAGCTCTTGAATACTACAAAGACAATAGTAATGATCGAAAAACACCAAAATATTGGTTGAGAGATGATCTAAGGTCTGAGTTAGAGAAAATTTCGACCGAAGTAGATTATGATGCTATGTCAACTGTCTTCGGAAGTATATCAGCCTTTGAGGAAGAAGTCAGGTTGTATAAGAAAGATGCCTTTAGACCTATTATTAAAACCATAAATTGCATGAAGGCTATTCTAACAGAAGATAAAAGAGTGGTCTTAGATGAAGTTATATTAGCTCGGATTCGAGAAGAGAAGAGAACGCGATTAGAAAATGTCATCAATACAGATGAAATCAAAATATTCCTTCCACAAGAATGGACACTGGAATATGAGATTGCAGGAAGTGGATTGTATAGGTTATTGGCTACAGCAATAAAAGCAGCCAAAATGGAAACGGATCAACCTAAAGCTGAAATAGATAATGATGCCTTGAACAAATTATGGAAAGAGGTGACAGAAGTTTATCCAGATAGACGAATTCCAACTAAAGAAGAAACATACAAGATTTTTAAACCTTTAAATGATGGAACCGTAAGTAAGGCTATCACTGCGCAGTATTTAGCAGGAATGCTTGCAGGAGAGCTAGCTCCAGTAAGTGATGGAACTGTAAAACGAGATGAAGTGAGGTCTATCGTTGAGAATGACGAAAAACTGAAGTATCTTGTAGAAGCTATCAAATATGTTACGAAATAAATCTAAAAAGAAAATTTATGCCATTTGCTACTGATGAAGAAATAACAATAGCCCATGATATTCTGTTGAATGATAAGAAAACTTTTGATCCTATCAAGGTAAATATTATCAAAGAAGATAGCAGTTGCTATGTTCAGGCATGTCCTGGAAGTGGTAAGACAACGACATTGCTGGCAAAATTGATTATTCTTGCCAATAAAATGCCTCTGCCTGAAGGGAAAGGCATATGCGTACTGACACATACAAATGTAGCTATCGATGAGATAAAAGCAAAACTTGGCACAAAAGCAGATGTGCTTTTCCGGTATCCTAATTTTTTTGGAACCATACAAACTTTTTTACACAAATATGTTACAGCAGCAGCCCTTCATTACTTTTATGGTAGTCAAATAACATATGTGGATGATGAAATGAGTAATGCTGTATTCCTAAAAAAATATTATAAATTACCCATCCGTGAAAGTAAACTTAGAGGACTGATATTTAAACGAACCACTTTAAAAGAACATACTATTAATGCTGCCGAGATAGAAGCATTGGGTGGCGTGGATATGCTAACGGCTGCAAATGTTATTAAGAAGAAAAAGAGGGTTGACAAATATATTTTTCAATTAAAAGGTTATAATTGGAGCCAAATTCCTAGAGAATACAGATCTTCGATTCAAACAAAGGGAAATAGTATCCAAAATAGTCTAATTCTTTCGTTTAGAGTTGATTGGAATAGCAATAAAATTATAACTGATTCTGACTCGATAAGAGTAGATTCTCCATCCGGGGCTGAATATATGAAGATAAAAGAGGAAATGTTTAGCGAAGGCATTTTATCCTTCCAGGATGCTTATGATCTGGCATTTCGGTATATTCGGGAGAAGAAACTCGATTTCAGCCGTTTCTCAGACAAGAGGTTTAAATATTTGTTTATAGATGAAGTTCAGGACTGTGACGGCCTGCAAGTAGATTTAATCCAAAAGATATTTGACGAGAATAAAGTGGTCATTCAGCGTTTTGGAGATTACTGCCAAGCTATCTATGAAAGAGACGAATTTAGCGGACCTGAAAATGACAAATTGAAAGAAAATCAGGTATTATATATTCATGATAGCAATAGGTTCGGAGAAAAAATTGCCAAACCACTACGATCGTTGTGTATAGAGGATAATCATCAGCTTCATGGTAACGAAGAGGTTCCTTCAGTAAAACCTATAATTATCACTTATGAGAATCCTTTATCTGTTCTTCCCAAATATGTGGAATTGCTTGGCACAACATTAATTCCAGAGATGGATAATCGTTCAATCTTGGATATTGCGAATCAAGAGAAACGAGAAGATCCACTACACAGAATAAATGTTAAGGCTTGTGGATGGGTTGGAAAGAAAGGGGCTAGTGCTCAAAAAAGATTTATAGAGTCATACTTTCCCCATTTTGAAAAGAAGAATGCAGGACCTAGAGTGGAAGGAGTTTCTTTCAATGAATTCATACTCAAAAATCTCCATGGAACTATTAAGGAACATGCCACATCTATTATTCAAGGTATATTAAAATATCTGGATTTATGTGAAATAAGAAATGGTAATCGACGTTACACCAAGACATCCTTTTTAGAATTCCTGACCGCAACGGATATTGAGCAAAAAGAGAACTTTCTAAAAGAAGTCATGAATTGGGCCTTACTCATAGCCAAGAGTAATAGCGACGATGATATAAACAAAATAAGGAGCACTATACATCGATATATTACAGAAACAATATTGCCCTTATATAGAAAAGAAGAGACTCCTGATGCCCTCAGTTTCTTTAATGCAATAAACGAAACTCTGTCCGAGGATCAAACAACAGAACATAGGAATGTTTACCATGGTGATAATGGTAAAATAGACATTGAGGTATCCACAGTCCATGCTGTCAAAGGAGAGACTCATGCTGCAACACTCTATCTGGAAACATTTTACAATAGACATCATGAATCAGACCGCTTAGCAGAACAATTTAAAGGCGTTGCTTATGCAGGAACAGATGCGGATACACTCAAAAACTTAAGAGTCGCATATGTAGGTATGAGCCGGCCTCGATATATGTTATGTGTTGCTATCCAGCAAGATCGATTTGACAAAATTGACTGTGAAGCATTGAGGAGGATTTGGGAAGTTGAAAAAGCTTGATGTTTTTAATTTGGTAATATTTGTATATCGCTAAACACAATAAATGGATTTTTCTATTTCTAGAATTAGATTTATAGGATGACAAATATTTCAACAATATATCTGCTGATGAATTGCATTATACCTTTAAAAATATTTCACAAAAAATGAATAATAATTCAGATATTATTAACAGATAAAATTGTAATATATGGGACAGCCTCCTATTATAAACATATTGACTAGCAGATTACCTGGCAATGTTACTCGCCCCATCTACCTTGAGTATAATAGTAGAAGAAGGGAGCTTGACCGGATATGGGCTAATCCAGAGAATCATTATCAGATGCTTCAAGATTATGTATCCACAGTCGAGGCTTTGTTGGCAATTAGTATATTCTACAGGCATGTAATGGGACACATGCAGGGTGCTGTATCTTTCTATAAGTCTGTTAATCGTAATACTTCCAGCATGGAAAATGAATGCGCAATAAAAATTGGTGAAACGATACTGGACAGTAAGCAACAAAGACTTATTCTTTCTGCAGTAATCAAATTTGAACAGATTCAAGAAAAGTATCAGTTGACACCTGAATTCTTTGAGTTCTCTGAGACCATCCAGTTTATGAGAAATTGTAAGGATTTGTTTTATAAAAAGGAATATGAAGAAGACAACTCCATTTAAAGCACAGTCAGACTTTGAAAATGAACTGACTGAGTTTTCAAACAAATATAAGGTATTGCTTGCTGATCATTCAAAAAGAATAAGTGACTATTTTGAGATGAGTTGCTATAATTTTGTCATCCGATACTATGAGAAGAAAGGTTATAAGTTGGACGTACAAAACCTGCAGGGTGGAAAATTCAAATTCAAGTGCAGCCCAACAGGACTACTAAAGAACTTCTCTTATTTTAAGGCGACAAAAAAGGGTAATCAAGGTGTTGATGATATTGTTTATATATATCACAACGCTACAGTACAGTCTGCGTTCGACGAAAAAGTATTTACGACCCCCGACATTGTAATTTCAAGCTCCAATACTCCAGCAGAAACGAACGACTACTATGTAACCAAGAAAACACTGTCATATATTCCCAAAGAGCACATTGTCTCTTTTTGCGAAGCTAAGCATTTGACACCTTTTCCAGAATTGATAGTAAATTTTATAGGAATAGTTCATGAATTGAAACCTAATTGTGTAAATGATCATGAAAAGCATACTGATTCTGAGCACATAGCACCTTCGCTAATGATGTCAGGAACTTTTAGTAAACCAACAAAAAGGATACAGCTCTCTTTCGAGAAACGGTATTACGTGAACTTTTTCGATAATCTGTTTGAGGACATTTCTGTTAGATTGCGTAGGATTGAACAGATTGCAACTTTGAGTAAAAAGAGTAATAAGGAACCACTATGAGAAGACTCGAAATAACACCTAGGGTACAAACGATATTTTGCATCCGGAATAAAATGAAAGAAATATAGATTATATCAAGGGATAAAAAGATTAAAAAATCAGGAATATTACATTTTCTAACTTAGTATTAGCATATTATATTTGCATTTTTATATCAGTTAATTACATAATTAATTGTCTATTAGTTGTACTGTTGCCGATGCAAAAAATGTAAGATTCTACCCCGTCTGATAAATTCAGAAAAGATATCTAACATTGTCACTAAACCAATATCACTAGAAAATAAAAGACTCACCCTGAGCGCGCTGTTCTTATGGGAAGCGGGGTGAGTAAGTTATTGCAAATTTAATTAATAAACTTCATATACCAATATCTTTCTTAAATATATTGCAAGAATGAATTATATGGTAATAGGTACATGCACTATTACATTCTTATTGATTGCTAATAGCTTACTCGCTTTTTTGCGAAAAATATCCTTTATATTTCGATTTTATTTACTATGTTATGTTCTTTAAGAATAAGGGGATGTAAAATGGGACTTGTGCTTTTTATCTAATGTCCTTGCGTTAATCTTTCTAGGTACTTTAATAAACCTTCCGATGCATGAAGGAATAATATAAAATACATTTCATACATTTCGAACAAAATTTCATCAGATGTAATTCTAATTCCGTATTTGTTTATATGTATATATCTGGTTATCAGTGGTTATGGTATTTGATATTTTAGAAACTAAGAGATTGAGGGTATCTGTATAAGGCAATAATTATCTATGATTTAGATAGATTTTATAGTGAAAAGTGCTCAAATTACATAGAGGGACGTAAATTTGTCCCCCGTATATGGCTTGGGGGACAAACGGGGGACAAAAAATCAGTCACAATCTGCAAAGAAAACACTAATACTATTTCATTTTTGAGATTTATGGTTTTGGAGCAATATGTCCCTTTGTCCCTCGTGATTTAGAATTCTATATTTTCTCTTTGTCCCTCTTTTTTCCTTCACCATATAACTTAAAGTTTAGTTTGTTTTTTTGTATATCTAATCAAGTTCTAATCTAAACCTAATTATTATTTTTTTGGTCGGCAACGCTTTTATACTAAACCAAGTATGATTACTGTTTCATTAAGTTTTTGTAAATTGACATTTGGGCTTTATGAATAAAATTGTGGTGCAAAGGTTTATTGCATCGCAAGTTCAGGTCCTTTTGATTTCTGAACAAATCTCCACACTCCATTGTAATCTGACTACTTTTTTATATTTCATTTTGCATATTCAAATAAAAGTCGGACATTTGTATCGTAATGCTTGGTAAAGCCTCTGTTATCAAAATACGTAACCAAGTTAAGGGTATACCCGTTCATCAAGAACGGGTTTTTTCGTTTATGACCATTCCTTTGTTTTACCATACCAACACATAAAAGATGAAAACAATCATTCTGAATCAACGTAAAGAACGTGATGAACTGATGTCTCCGCCCTTATTTGAAACGTAAGAATAGAGATTTGCTATTGAGCAGCCATTTTATCAAGTTGATAACAGGTCCCCGACGAGTGGGTAGATCCATTCAGGCATTATTGATGCTGCGGGACAAGAATTTTGCATACTTGAACTTCGACAACCATCAATTGTTAGAAGTCTGGGATGCTGATTTGGTCATGCGGTGTATGGTAAACAGCATCTGGTCTGTTTTTAAAATGCAGAATTTCATGTTTGAAGAGGTTGTCTGTTGTCTTTCCGCTTTTTATCGATAGCGGAACTAAACAGCAGGATAATTTAAAATATAGGGTGCTATTTTGCTTGCCAGTTTGCCTGTTTCTAGAGTAGTACAGTACGATTTACATAAGATAATGAATTGTTGGAGTATGGGGCACAGAACGAAACGTATATTGAGGATTGAATGAAAAAGATATTAAACCTATTGATATACAAATGGTTGTGCGGAATATGGATGGATGGCTCTGCAAAACGAAACGTTTACGTGGGTTTAATTTGCAGCTACATTTAGATGCTTTTCGGGTATACAGATTTGCAGATAAGTTTAATTGGGTTTACATAGGGCTTACATGATTGATTAGGGTGGGGGAGTGCATGGCAGCTGCGGCTGCTTTTTTTGTGCCCGATTATTTGATATAATTCTGCTTAAATTATTCCATATAATAGTTATTTGGTATATTTGCGACAAAATATTATTAGTTATGGGAAAGGTAATACATGTGCATTTGACGCACGGAATAGAAGGAACAAAGCGGAAAGATTGGTATTTCAGCAGCATTTCGGCGGTTTATACCGTTTTTACAGCTGAACAGGTGGGCGCAACGAAGAATTATCTGCTTCATGCAGGATTATCTGGTAACGGGACTGTATGCACCAAAAAGGCTATAATAAAGCAATCTACGCTCATTTCTTGCGGGCGTAGTAGAAATGTATCAGACGAATAATAAGCGGCTAAAAAGGCAATAAAAACGGCTTTAGAATGATCCGGTGTGGGGAGGTGGTTATACCTCCCCTTTTTTGTGCTTGAAATCGGTCTTTTTTGACGCTGGATATTCAGGTGGATATTCAAAGTGGATATTCACTTTTATAGAACTGGATATTCAAAATAGGGTTTTGGCGGTGTGCGATACAGACATGCTAAAATACCACAATTTTAAAAATACCCCTTGTTTTTTATTTGATAGCCCCCCCCTAAAAACCTATCATTTTTCACGTTTTACTTTTTAAATTCCCCAATATCAGTGCCTTTATGCTCTTATATAATGGTAGGGGAGGGGGATTGCTTGGGAGGGGGACATCATGGGGGATGATAGGGGGTACGCTTCGTTTTCCATCACCGGTGTATGGTAACAGTAAATCCGCCTACCCGACATTTGCAGTACCGGAAATGGACGCATCCGATACATGTTTTTCCTTTTCGATTGTCATTTGCCGGATTCGTTCCTCTAAGCGTCCGATTTCTCTATCTTGTTCCCTGATGATTTCTTCTTTTTCTCGAATTAAGGCAAGGAGAGAGGAGAGTTCTGGCGTTTGAGGTTTGTTTGAGGCGAGTGTATCTGTATGAAACATTTCTCCTTCACCCATAATAACCCATTCTATATTAATATTTGGGTATGATAATTTCATGCGACGGAGCAGGTCAATAGATAATTTCTTTCTCCCGGCTTTTATATCACTAATCCCTGCTTTATTGGTTTGTAAATTGGCTGCAACTTGTACATAGTCGGCAATTACACCTTTAGCCTTCAATTCGTCAATTACGTTTATAAATCTGATATTTTCATTCATATTTGGTTGTTGGTATGAAAATTTACACTAATTGGCTTTGCAGTATGAGATATTCATACTATCTTTGTGGCGTGTTCAAAAAGGAACACCGCGCCAAATATACAAAAATGGCATGTGATTAGCGAATTTTAAGGATTAAAGAAAATGAAACGATACTGGTTTGAACTGACAGATGAACGCTATAATGATTTGGGTGCTGCCATTTCGGACGGCTGGCAAAAATCGCCTGCCATTGCCGAAGCAAAGAGGTGGATGAAGGAAAACGGAGTGAAGGCTGCCATCCTTGTATGCAACAGCATGGCGACGGACAACATACTGGACATGATACATATAGAAGAAAAATAAAAACATAAGGATTATGACACAGCAAGAATTTATGGAACGGACGGGGATAACCCCTACAGCAGAGGA
>ERZ833782.301-NODE-301-length-65631-cov-10.526656_pt1 | contig 65631 bp, 63 predicted proteins | sample MGYA00519577_ERZ833782 | MGnify/ENA primary metagenome ERZ833782 (study PRJEB31850, sample SAMEA3708745) | human gut metagenome | biome: human gut; feature: human-associated habitat; material: faeces | place: China | collected 2014 ...
GCAACTGACTCTTAATCAGTGGGTCCAGGGTTCGAATCCCTGAGGGTGTACAAAACAGAAAAAGGAGAACTTGTAAAAGTTCTCCTTTTTTTATAAATCACCGTAGCTATGATGCTACGGTTTTTTATTCTCTTCTTTTCCTTCCCACTTTTCTCTAAATTCCCATAATTGGTCGATAGTAGGATGAAAAGTAGGATTCTCCCAATTTCTGCCGATCATTGCAACTAAGGATTCCAAATAAGTCTTACCATTGATTATAGTAGTACACTTATTTAATTCATATTTCTCGGTCGGATAATTTTTAGTTTCAAGCATTTTCTTTGCCCAGTTCAGCAATTCCTGAACAGATTCATTGTCATAAGTATGTTGTGTCATATCTTTATATTTTTTCGCAAAGATACAAAGTTTATTAATTCATAAATAAAGTTGTCCATTTCTTTTCATTGCCAATATTCGAATTATTATTCATACCTTTACAATATTAAACTAAATTAGATTAATCATTAAAAAAAATAATCATGAAGAAAATTTTTATTCTGGTATGTTCGTGTACCCTATTGGCGGCGTGCGGAAATAGTTCAAAAACAAACAAAGGTACAGATACAGACAGTACCACAATCGAAGTTGTTGATATGCATAATGCGGAAACTTCGCTTGATTACGAAGGAACATACAAAGGTGTTTTCCCTGCGGCCGACTGTCCAGGCATTGAAACAACCTTAATATTAAATCCAGATAAGACATATACGCTTCACTTCGTATATATTGATAGAGATAGTTCGTTCGACGATAAAGGTACATATACTTTAAAAGGTAACTTGTTAACTCTAAAAGAAGAAAACGGAGAAATATCTTATTATAAAGTAGAAGAAAACAGGGTGCGTTTATTAACTGATGACAAACAGGAAATAACAGGAGCACTTGCCGATCACTATATATTGAATAAAGAATAAATAAAAACTTTCTATTATATTAAATTCGGCAAATCGGTAATAAGAGCGATAGACATATCCTTTTATTACCGATTTGTCTTTTTCTGATTCTAATTGGAGCAAAGAACAAAATCAAGATATTTTATGTTTATATAAACAGAGATGAACTTAAAAAAAGAACAACTTATGATTTATAATTTTTTATTCCCTACAAGGCCAAATACAGCAAAAGTATCTTTGTTCCTATTGGCGGTCCGGATAATCTTCGGAATATTATTAATGAACCATGGTATACAAAAATGGAGTAACTTTCAGGAACTGTCAACTGCATTTCCTGACCCGTTAGGTATAGGTAGTCCCCTATCCCTCGGATTAGCTATTTTTGGCGAACTTGTCTGTTCAATGGCTTTTATCATTGGCTTCTTATATCGGCTGGCAATGATTCCGATGATTTTCACAATGGCGATAGCTTTCTTTATGATTCATGCGAATGATATATTTACAGTCAAGGAGCTAGCTTTCATTTATTTAGTTGTATTCATTCTTATGTATATTGCCGGTCCTGGTAAATATTCAATAGACCACATAATAGGAAACGAACTGCAACGGCGAAAATCGAAGTAACACAAATATTGAAAATAATAACCTTGATTAATTAAAAAATATTATATTTGCATACATATAACAGAGGCATTATAAACATTTTTTATTAATTAAAAAACATTTCGACATGAAAAGAGAGAAACTTACTTTAGTTGCAGTGCTACTTAGTGGCAGCCTATTGTTCAGTTCTTGTGTAGGTTCATTTGGTTTATTCAACCGTTTATCTTCTTGGAACCAATCTATTGGAAGCAAATTTGTAAATGAACTTGTATTTCTAGCTTTCAACATTGTTCCGGTTTACGGAGTGTCCTACCTGGCTGATGCTTTAGTTATTAATTCTATCGAGTTCTGGAGTGGTTCCAATCCGATGGCTAACGTAGGTGACGTAAAGAAAGTAAAAGGAGAGAACGGCAATTACATGGTAAAGACACTTGAAAATGGATATTCCATTACTAAAGAAGGTGAAACTGCTTCTATGGATTTGATTTATAACAAAGAAGCTAATACATGGAATGTAGTTGCAAACGGTGAAAGTGCTGAACTCATAAAGATGAACAACGACGGTACTGCCGATTTGTTCTTACCGAACGGCGAAAAAATGAATGTAACTTTGGATGCTCAAGGCATGATGGCAGCTCGCCAAGCTACAATGAGCAACCTTATGTTTGCAGCTCGCTAATAATTAAAGAATAAATATGTAAGAGATGAAACTTTCTCAAACGAGTTTCATCTCTTTTTTATTATCCACTATATTACTATTCTATGCTATGAACAAGATACATATATTAATCCTTTCAGTAATAACATTCACCTGTTTTTCATGCCAAAAACAGAACCCCAAGACTCAATTGGAGGAGATAGCTATCAATTTTTGTGAATCTTTTTATAATTTCAATTATCCGGTTGCCGAAGAATGGAGTACTCCGTCTTCACTATCCTATCTTAGTTTTTTAGCATCTAATATTCAGCAAAATCATTTGGATCAGCTCAAAACACAAGGAGCGGCAAAAGCTTCTATCATTACTTCGAGTGAGATAACTCCTGACTCTGAAATGGCAACAGTAATCTGCCAAATAAAAAATGCATTTATTATCAATCCTATCAATGGAAAAGCGGAACGGTTTTCTTCTCTGCAAGATACACTCCAACTAATAAAAGAAGGCAATAAATGGTTGGTTAGAAAGGATATCCCACTGCAAAATGGAAAGCAAAATCACGACTAAATTTAGGATGAATAATAGGAAAATGCTCTTTTTTAGTCTCAAAAGCCGGATTAACAGCCTTCATACCTCCATCAAAACGAAGAATAAAGAAGTCTAAGTCAAGACGAAGCCCTAACCCGTAAGCTACTGCTATCTGCTTATAAAACTTATTAAACTTGAAAACTCCACCCGGTTGATTGGCATATTCACGAACAGTCCAGATATTACCAGCATCAATAAAGACAGCTCCCTGAAATTTCCAGAACAACTTACTTCGATATTCGATACTGGCATCCAATTTAATATCTCCGGATTGATCGAGCAAATTTCCCTTACCGGCAAAAGACCCCGGACCTAGATCTCGTACACTCCATCCGCGAACACTGTTAGCTCCACCCGAAAAATATTGTTTCTCAAACGGAATAGTTTTTGCGTTCCCGTATGGAACAGCTATACCTATACCGGCATGAAATGCAAATGAATTACGATAGTCAATCCTGATATTTTTAGAGAAGTCAAACTCTCCCTTGATATATTGTGCATAAGGTATTCCAAGAATGGCATACTCATTATTAGCGTTTTTCCTAATTCCAGTCATCTTCGACAAAGCATACATTATATTTCCCGCAGACTCGAAATTAAAACGAATGGAATACGAGTTGGAAGCGATTGTATTATTAACAATAGCCCCTCCTACACTATTATAGTTATAGCTATATCCCATATTTATTATCAGGCGGTCTTGATAATTATATTGAAAAATATCATTTTGACCTTTATTTATATAGTCCTCTTTAAATCTTTCTGAAATTCGCGGCAAATAAAGGAAAGCAATATTAATCAAATCAATACGATGTTGTATTTTTTGACGTTGCGTCCACTTATAACTCCATGAAGCAGAAGCCATTGTACGCAGAAATTCAGGACGCATCTGATAGTTATATTGCAAGCCGAATTCAGTAGTTGCCCTAATTTTTCGTTTAAAATCAGAAGACACAAAAGGGAATAAAAAATTAGGGAAATTAATACTTGACTCTACTCCGAATTCTGTATAGTTATTATTTGCATACCCCGCTTGAAGTCCGGAGATCACTTCATAAGCGCCACGAAACTTTATCATAAAGGTTTCTGATCCGCGAAAAAGATTCCGATTTTGGAAAGAAACAGAAGCTGCTGCTCCCAAGTCACCGGCAGAGTTGGTCCCTTCTACCTCAAAAGCTATAGATTTATGCTTACTTTTAGTCAGCATCACATAGCAGTCAAGCTTTGTCGAATCTCCAATCTGCGTTTCCACAAAACGGATATTGGTATATTTCAATGCCGGCAAGCGTCCAAAACTGGAATATGTCTGCTGCACATCGCGCTCATTATACAAATCTCCGGGAGCAAAACGAAGATTATCCGTAAGCACCTTAGGACGCAAATACAGTTTATCTTTATAATAAATCGGATACCCTTTATAATTAATAGAGTCATTAATCTCCACACTGCTCAATGCCGACGACTGCAATACATCATAATCCGTAATAAAGTTAATCTTGTTAATCCAATATTGTTGATGTGTCTTTGCCGAATCACTGACATGAGTTTTAAATGGGTGCAAGTGTTGTGTCAAATCTACATTATAAGTATTTCGTACCGTATCTGCGGTATAGCCTATATAATCCTTATTGAATTTATAGTAACCATTCCGGAGTAATTTATCCGTGATTCGTTGCCTATCCGCATCCAACACGTTTACATCAAAATACATCTTCTCCTTCAATAAACTTTTTGCTGAATCTTGTTTCAAAAGAGCAGCTATTTGAGGATCGTTGATATCATATTTTATAGATTGAACGACGTATGGTTTTCCGGCTGTTACATCGTAATAGAGTTTTATTTTCTTCTTCTTTATTTTAGTGGAACGCTTTACCGTTGCTGCCATATATCCCATATTATGAACAGCCTTTGTGATTTCTTCTTCAGAACGCTGCGCTTCTTCTTCATTATATATCACAGGAGCATCACCTATCCTTCGTAGAAATTTATTCCCCCATTTGGTAGAATCACGTCCCGAAAGATTATAAACATATAACTGTGTTTTAATCAGGCTGAACCATTTGGCATTAGGATTCTGACGAACATACATTCGTAAAGATGAAGGCCGTATATTCTTCTGGTCCGTACGAATCTTGACTTCATCCAACAGGTAAGAACCCTCCGGCACAAACTTTGTGGATGTGCACGAAGCAAGTGACAAAATAGCGGCAGAAGCAAGCAAATAAAGAAATTTTTTCCTCATACGGTTTTACATCGATAGCATAAAAAATGCGCTCACAAAGATAAATTATATTTTCCGATGAGGAAAATAAATTAAGAAAAAGAGAGGAAAGTAAGGATAGATTGGAAATATCTTTATAGCTTTGTCACAAAATAAAGTTTATGGTATCGTTAAGTAAAAACAAAATAAAGTATATTCATTCGCTTGAGCTAAAGAAAATACGTAAAGAAGAACGAGTTTTTCTAGCCGAAGGTCCTAAACTAGTAGGCGATTTACTCGGACATTTCCCCTGTTGTTTCCTGGCAGCTACCGCATCCTGGATTCAGGAACATCCTGATCTTCGTGTAAATGAAATAGCAGAAGTTTCTCAAGAAGATCTTTCACGAGCCAGTTTACTGAAAACTCCGCAGCAGGTGCTTGCTGTCTTTGAACAGCCCCAATATACTCTGACCCCGGGGGTTGCCCGCCATTCCCTTTGCCTGGCATTGGACGACGTTCAGGACCCCGGAAATTTGGGGACTATTGTTCGTTTAGCTGATTGGTTCGGCATTGAACATATTATTTGTTCGCAAAACACAGTGGATGTTTATAATCCCAAGACCATACAAGCCACTATGGGGGGGATTGCGCGGGTAAAAGTACATTATACCTCTCTCCCTGATTTTATTCGTTCACTCGGTGAAGATATACCTGTATTCGGAACTTTCCTTAATGGGAAAAATATGTATGAACAGCCATTAACCGCCAATGGTTTGATCGTAATGGGAAATGAAGGAAATGGAATAGGAAAAGAAGTAGAAACTTTAATAAATAGAAAACTTTATATTCCCAATTATCCACAAGGAAAAGAAACCTCCGAGTCACTCAATGTAGCCATAGCTACCGCAGTAATCTGTGCCGAGTTCCGTCGACAGGCTGCATGGAAATAAAATCAAACGGATAAAATAAAACAGGGAATAATACTTCCCCCTTCTCTTTTAATTCTTTTAATGACTCTTCAAAACACCGGGAAGATTGATTTAGAATATTGGAAGGATTAATTTGAAACACTGGGATATTTTTTAAAATCATCCCAGTGTTTTTTATTTCTTCAAGCTGGTCAGCAGGAAGTAAAACAATTACTCCCGGCATCCATTCAACCGACTCTATTTCTTCCGTTAGTGGAAATGTATCTCGAACAACTCCTTCATCGGTTATTTCCACTACCTGCTGTTTTATAAAACCAACATCAGTCATGAATAAATAATGAGATGCAAATCGTTTCATATCACTAACGAGTTTGACGTCTTTGCTGTTGCTGCCTGCGCTGATTCATTTGCCGTTCCTTTCTTTGTTCTATTCTCTCTTGCTGGATATGTTGCTCCACCTCGATCTGTTCCGGTTTCTTTTCACGTTGAGTTCCTGTACGGCGACGGTTCATTTCTTCCGGCGTCAAACGTTGGACATCCTCTTTATGTTCTTCGGCAACTTTATGCAAGGAATCCACCACTTCTTCCTCCGAAATCTTTTTCAGAGAATCCGCTTTCAGAGCTTCTATCTTATTCAGGGAGTCACGAACAGCAAAAGCGAGAGTATCTTTGCAATGATAACGAGTCATAGTGAAATGGTCTGCTAATAGCGTTCCCCCTTTCTGCTCGCCTAACATCGGATAGTAAATGAAACCTCTAATTTCCTTCATAGCTCCCAGCGTATCAGCATATAAACGTATTTGCTGAACTCCCGGGCGGGTTATAGTCTTCAGATGATTTATCGTATCTTTTTCGTAGATAACCTGCATACCCATAGCTACCGCTCTCAAAGAATCAGCAAGCATTGGCTCCAGAAAACGATAATTCACTTCCCAAACCAAGGTATCACGGTCTTTATAGTTAGTATCGGTAGGCAATACGAACGAATAACGGTTATTCATCATCTCGCCGGTCAAACGTATCATACGCAACCAAGGCCATACATCAAGACTATCACCTGGTTCTGTCATTTTCGGTTTCTTATCTCGCAAAGCTATTAAATGATTAACTTCGTCCTGTTGGTCTTTCAAGCGTTTCTTTACTTTCTCATAGATTTTCGATAAAACTTCTGTGTTGCGTGTATACCAAACCATAGATGAGTCGAATACAGCCTGCGTAGTTCCATACTTCTTAAAAACAGCATCAATATACAACGCTTTTTTATAGTTCTCACTGTAAGGCAGGTTATCTCCCATGGACTTTGCCAGATGATAATCATATAGCAAACTCTCCATTTTCGATTCCGGGATTACGTCATTAGGTCTTTTCACTTTACATCCCGCTACCGCAAGCGCAAGCATGCAGATGAAACACAGATGAAACCGAAGCTTACTTTTCATGATTCTCAACTTCCTTTTTATCGCCTTTATCCAATGAATGATATGACTCATTCAGATATTTACTATAAAAGAGTAATAAAGCAATGATACCACAACTAATGGCAGCATCTGCAAAATTAAAGATCGGGCTGAAAAATATAAAATGCTCTCCACCTACGAATGGCAGCCATGCAGGCCAGTTTGTATCTATAATCGGGAAATAAAACATATCCACTACTTTACCATAGAACCAGGTGGAATATCCTCCGCCCTCCGGCATGAAACTCGCAATTTGTGAATGAGTGCTTTCATTGAAAATAACTCCATAGAATACACTATCTATAATATTACCTAAAGCACCGGTCAGAATCAGAGCCACACAAACGATATATCCGGTTTTGAAGCCTTTCTTTACAATTTTATATAGATACCAACCGATTAATGCAACTGCAACAATACGGAAAGTAGTCAGGAATAATTTCCCGAAAATCTCCATACCGAAAGCCATTCCGTTGTTCTCGGTGAAATAAATATAAAACCAGTCCGTCACACGTATGCTTTCGTGCCAGTACATATGAGTTTTAATCCAGATTTTAATGATCTGGTCGATAATCAATACGGAAAAGATAACGATCAGAGCGATTGTTCCCTTCGTGAATAGTTTCTTCATGCGTTCATTATAAATTAAACATAACGAGCTACAAGTGCCGTGCGTCAACATTGCGCAGCTACTTGTAGCTCGTCACCCGTAGCTTGTGTAGCTATCTATTATTTTTTACCACTGTTCTTAGCTTCAATGCTCAATGTCGCATGAGGAACAGCGCGCAGGCGTTCTGCCGGAATCAGCTTTCCGGTTTCGCGACAAATGCCATACGTTTTATTCTCTATGCGTACTAAAGCTGCCTGCAATCCCTGAATAAACTTCAGTTGGCGTTGTGCCAAACGGGTTGTTTCTTCTTTGGAAAGCGTATTAGCTCCTTCTTCCAACACTTTATATGTAGGAGATGTATCATCAGTATCATTACCGTCCAATCCCATCAAACTCTTTTTCAACTGTTCATAGTCACGTTGTGCTAGTTCCAGTTTCTCCATAATAATGGCACGGAATTCTTCAAGTTCCGCATCTGAGTATCTAGTCTTTTCTGCCATAATCTTACAATTTTAAAAGGTTAATCAATATAGTATTAGTCTTTTATCACATTCACAAACAGTGAGAAATCGTCAAAGCTAAGCTCTGTACCGTCTTTCACCTCATCAACAAGTTCAAGAGATGTGCCTAAAACCTGGTTACAAATATAAGTATTATATTCATTTACCGCATCATCTGTTTGTGTATTTTTCGAGATTGTTATTTTTATTTTATCTGTAATCTCGAAACCGCTTGATTTACGTATATTTTGTATACGATTTACCAATTCACGGGCAATACCCTCACGACGTAACTCTTCGGTAACTGTAACTTCAAGTGCCACAGTCAACTTGCCTTCATTAGCAACCAACCAGCCCGGAATATCTTCACTGATAATTTCCACGTCTGAGACTTCGATAACGGCTTCCTCTCCATTCAGGTTCAAAGTATATTTTCCATTCTTTTCCAGTTCGGAGATTGCTTCCTGCGACATTTCTGCAACGGCAGCAGCTACGGCTTTCATTTGTTTTCCAAATTTCGGCCCCAGTTTCTTAAAGTCACATTTCACTTTCTTTACCAAGACACCGGCCGCACCGTCTACGAACTTGATTTCTTTCACATTCACCTCGTTCATTATCAGGCTTTTCACAGCTTCGATATGTGCTTTCTGCTCTTCGTCCAGCACCGGCACCATGATACATTGTAGCGGTTGACGGACTTTTATATTCACTTTACGACGTAATGCCAATACCATAGAAGTAACGTCCTGTGCCATTTGCATACGGGTTTCCAATTCCTTATTTATCATTTCTTCCTGATATTTAGGGAATTCAGCCAAGTGTACGGATACTACATTATCACGTCCTGTTGCTGTAATCAAATCCGTATACAGACGATCTGCATAGAATGGAGAAATGGGGGCCATTAATTTAGCAACCGTTTCAAGACACGTATATAATGTCTGATAAGCAGACAGTTTATCTTGTGTAAATTCACCTCCCCAGAAACGTTTACGGTTCAGGCGAACATACCAATTGGATAAATTATCGTTGACAAAGTCGGAAATCAAACGCCCTGCTTTAGTCGGTTCGTATTCGTTATAACAAGTATCTACTTCTTTTATCAGCGTATTCAGTACAGACAAAATCCAACGGTCGATTTCCGGACGTTCTGCCATAGGCACATCAGCTTCTTTATACTCAAATCCGTCTACATTGGCATAAAGTGCAAAGAACGAGTAAGTATTATATAAAGTACCAAAGAACTTACGACGAACTTCTTCCACTCCTTCTACGTCGAACTTCAAATTATCCCACGGAGAAGAATTGGTAATCATGTACCAACGTAACGGATCGGAACCGTACTTTTCAATAGTCGTGAACGGATCGACAGCATTATTAAGGCGTTTGGACATTTTATTACCATTCTTATCGAGTACCAGCCCATTAGAAATAACCGCTTTATAGGATACACTATCAAATACCATAGTAGCAATAGCGTGCAATGTAAAGAACCAACCACGTGTCTGGTCTACTCCTTCAGCGATAAAATCAGCTGGATATACCTGACGGCTATCCAACAGTTCTTTATTTTCGAACGGGTAATGAATCTGCGCATAAGGCATAGCACCCGAGTCGAACCATACGTCGATCAAGTCGGATTCACGTTTCATTGGCTGACCGTCTTTCGATACTAATATAATATCATCTACATAAGGACGGTGGAGGTCAATCTTATCATAATTTTCTTCAGTATATTCGCCGGGTACAAAACCTCTATCTTTGTAAGGATTGGACTTCATAAATCCGGCAGCTACCGATTTTTCTATTTCATTGTATAATTCTTCTACTGACTCAATACACAATTCACCTGTACCGTCTTCCGTACGCCAGATAGGTAGCGGAGTACCCCAATAACGTGAACGGCTCAGGTTCCAGTCATTCAGATTTTCCAGCCATTTTCCAAAACGTCCCGTTCCGGTAGATTCCGGTTTCCAGTTGATAGTCTTGTTCAGTTCCATCATACGCTCTTTGCAAGCTGTAGAACGGATAAACCAGCTATCCAACGGATAATAAAGTACCGGCTTATCTGTACGCCAGCAGTGCGGATAGTTGTGGACATGCTTTTCTATTTTGAATGCCTGATTGTTTGCTTTCATCATCATAGCCAGAACAATATCCAGAGATTCGGCAGCTTGGGCAGCTTTTTCATCATATTTTCCGTCTATCATAAACACAGGATTGTAGGCGTTTTTCACCCATGCACCTTGATATTCCTTGTATTTTTCTACATCCACACATTCTTTTACAAAATTCTCGTCCAGTTCATCCAACAGGTAGAATTTACCAGTCAGGTCTACCATTGGACGAGTTTCGCCTCTCTTATTAATCATAAAAAGCGACGGTATTCCCGCAGCACGTGCCACGTTTGCGTCGTCTGCACCAAATGTCGGTGCGATATGGACAATTCCCGTACCATCTTCTGTAGTTACATAGTCGCCCGGAATTACACGGAATGCCTTATTACTAGCCTTCCAATCACCGTCTTCTGACACTTCAACCGGTTTTACCCACGGAATCAGTTGCTCATATTCCATGCCAATAAGGTCAGTACCTTTGTATTCGGCGATTACTTTAAATGGAACCAGTTTATCTCCTGCCTTATAATCTTCCAATTTCAAGTCAGCAGCTTTGGGGTTGAAAAGAGCATTCAACAAAGCCTTTGCCAAAACAACCGTGATAGGTTCTCCGGTATAAGCGTTATAGGATTGCACAGCAACATAATCAATTTTCGGTCCTACACAAAGTGCTGTATTTGAAGGCAATGTCCAAGGAGTAGTTGTCCATGCTATAAAATAGGGAGTTCCCCACTCTGTCATTTCCGGTTTAGGATTCTTCATCTTAAACTGAGCAACCACTGTCGTATCTTTTACGTCACGATAACAACCCGGCTGATTCAATTCGTGCGAACTTAATCCTGTTCCGGCAGCCGGAGAATATGGCTGGATAGTATATCCTTTATATAACAGTCCTTTTTTGTACAACTGTTTCAGCAACCACCACAATGTTTCGATATAACGATTATCATACGTGATATATGGATGTTTCATATCCACCCAATACCCCATTTGATGCGTCAAATCTTCCCATTCTTTGGTGTATTTCATTACGTCTTTACGACAAGCTGCATTGTAGTCGGCCACAGAGATTTTCTTACCAATATCCTCTTTTGTGATGCCTAATGCTTTTTCCACACTAAGTTCCACAGGCAGTCCGTGCGTATCCCAACCGGCTTTACGCTTCACCTGATAACCTTTCATTGTTTTGTAACGGCAGAAAATGTCTTTAATGGTACGAGCCATTACATGGTGAATACCCGGCATTCCATTAGCCGAGGGAGGTCCTTCGAAAAATACAAACGAAGGACAGCCATCACGTTCTGTCATACTCTTGGCGAAAACTTTGTTTTCGTCCCACTTCTTCAGTACATCTTTGTTCACCTGCGAAAGGTCAAACTGCGAATATTCAGTAAATCTCTTACCCATAGCTGTATCTACGATTTTACTATTTACAATTTACAATTTGAGGGGTATCCCCATTTTTAAGGGTGCAAATTTACAAAAACATTTGTTTAGTTGAGCAAAAAGCTAAGACTTTTAATCGGAATCATGTGAAGTTAACGATTATAAATAGCTGTCGGCCTAAACAAAACGGAAATCTCCTTGTTTTAGTGGGAAATAAAAAAGCACTCAATTATGAATTACGGTATCAGTATTTTATTCAGAGCAATCCCTTTGGCGATGGCACTCTTTTGCTTCGGATACGGAGCGTTTATTTATGGTTATGGAGATGCAGGAAACCGGGTCGTAGCAGGTCCTGTCGTGTTTTCACTTGGTATGATATGTATTGCACTGTTTTGTACAGCTGCCACTATTATCCGGCAAATCATACATACCTATAATGAAACAACAAAATACATTTTACCTATTGTAGGATATTTGGCAGCTCTAATCACTGTTATTAGTGGTATCTGTATTTTCAGTAATGCGACCTCTCCTTCCGCCTTTGTCGCAGGTCATGTAATAACCGGTGTAGGATTTATCACGGCTTGCGTAGCTACTGCCGCTACCTCTTCTACCCGATTCTCTTTGATTCCGGAAAACTCTAAAGCAACAGGAAATGAGGTCCCACAAGGAGCGTTTTCTGTGGGTCAGAGACGAGCAATGATCATTCTTGCAATCGTCATATCTATTATTGCATGGGTATGGGCATTCGTTTTATTAGGCAACAGCCACTCTCATCCTGCTTATTTTGTCGCAGGACACGTAATGGTAGGGCTTGCTTGTATTTGTACCAGTCTCATAGCATTGGTGGCTACTATTGCTCGTCAGGTGCGAAATGATTATTCGGAAAAAGAACGGAATAAATGGCCGAAACTAGTTTTATTAATGGGATCTATTTCTTTTGTATGGGGATTATTCGTTATTTTGGCAGATTCGGGGAGTGCAAACGGTACCACCGGATATATCATGCTTGGACTGGGTCTTGTATGTTATAGTATTTCCAGTAAAGTAATTCTGTTGGCAAAGATATGGAGACGGGAATTTAAACTAGCCAACCGCATCCCTATGATTCCGGTATTAACAGCATTGACTTGTTTATTCCTGGCTGCTTTCGTATTCGAACTCGCTACCGTACATGCAGATTATTTCATTCCGGCACGTGTTCTAGTAGGATTAGGGGCTATCTGCTTCACACTATTTTCTATCGTTAGCATACTGGAAAGCGGTACTTCTTCTAAATAAAAATATAGCGTCACTATCCTAAACACATAGTGACGCTATTCGAGATATATGGTGACGCTATTTTAACGGGATAACGTCACTATTTTATTTTTTTAATTTCACTTCATAGACATCATTTCTACGATCTTTCAAATTGCGTACACTACCGTATGTATGTAACGCACTCAATAAATCCAGATCGACATCCGAAACCAATATCATTTCTGTATTCGGAGTCGCTTCCGCTCGTTTTCCGTCTGTCGGAAAAGCAAAATCACACGGAGTAAATACACCCGATTGGGCATACTGAATATCCATATTGTGTACGCGGGGGAGATTTCCCACGCTGCCTGCAATGACAACAAAACATTCATTTTCGATCGCACGCGCCTGAGCACAGACACGAACGCGGGAATAGGCATTTTGTGTATCCGTCAGGAAAGGTACAAACAATATCTGCATTCCTTGATCTGCCATTAGCCGGGAGAGTTCCGGAAACTCTACATCATAGCAAATCAAAACACCAATCTTAGCACAATCTGTATCAAAGGTTTGTAGTAATTTTCCCCCACTCAACCCCCAACTCTTGATTTCATCCGGAGTGACGTGCATTTTTTCATACATTTCGTATGTTCCGTCGCGACGGCAAAGGAATCCTACATTATAAAGCAGCCCGTCTTCTTTCACATAGGGCATACTACCGGTAATAATGTTTATATTATAGCTAATAGCCAGATTTATAAACCGATCACGAATCTCATCGGTATATTTTGCCAATCCGCGAATAGCCTGCGATTCTCCTTTATCATTATACTTCGACATTAAAGGCGCATTAAAGTATTCCGGGAAAAGAACAAAATCACTTTTATAGTCTGATACTGCATCTACAAAAAATTCTACCTGTTCGAACAGATCATCCAGTGTTTTATAACTACGCATCTGCCATTGTACCAAACCTACGCGAACAGTAGTTTTTGGATTGATATATTCTTGTGTAGGAGGTTGATAATAGATATTATCCCACTGTAACAAACAGGCATAATGTTTAGACTCCTCATCATTCGGCAAATAATTAGTCATTACCTTGCGGACATGGAAATCATTTGATAATTGGAACGTAAGCACCGGATCGTAAATATCACGTTGACGTACCCGTTCGATATATTCTTTTGGACGCATCTTGTCAGCATATTTATGATAATTCGGAATACGGCCGCCGAACATAATGGCTTTCAGGTTCAATGTTTCGCATAGTTCTTTGCGATATTCATACATACGTCGCGCCAGACGCAATCCGCGATATCCGGGGTGAATAAATACCTCTATGCCATACAGAATATTCCCCTCAGGATTATGCGTATTAAATGTTTCCTTACCCGTGACTTGTGCATACGTATGGTCATTCTTCACCTTATCATAATCAACAATAATAGAAAGAGCGCAACCTACAATTTTGTCGTCAACCACTGTAACAATCTGTCCTTCCGGAAAAATATTGATTAATTTCTGAATCTGTTTATGGGTCCAGAACACATCGCTACCGTCAGAATAAACACGAGTAAACGATTGGGATAATTGTGCGTAATCTTCTATTTGAAGATTACGTATCTGCACTTTATTAATTTTAATCGGATGTTGTTCCATAACAATACGTGTTTTTATATAAAGACAGTGCAAAGGTACAGCTTATCCTCATATATTGTTCTCCAAAGATAAGAAAATAAAAATCCGTAAATCACAGATTCCTATATCTGCTGATTTACGGATTTTCCACAAGAGATATTATCTGATTTATTTATTCTTCTTCTTCTTCCATAGTTTGCTCATATCCTCCAATGTCTTACCTTTCGTTTCGGGCACCCAACGCCAAACGAAAATAGCAGCCGCTACACAGATAATTCCATAAAGACTATACGCAAACATCGGGCTGAAATCGTACAATGCCGGGAAAGTAGAAGATACAATATAATTGAATATCCATTGGAAAGCCACAGCGATTGCCACCGCTTTACCACGAATTGTGTTCGGGAAGATTTCCGAAATCAATACCCAGCAAATCGGGCCCCATGACATCATAAAGAAGGCGGCATATACGATAACCGAAAGTACCGGAAGAATTCCTTTTATTGCCATGCTATCACACATCGCTACTGCAAATGCACCTACGGCCATACCGATAGAACCGATTATCAACAGAGGTTTGCGCCCGAAGCGATCTACTGTAAAGATTGCAACCAGTGTAAAGATAATATTCACAACACCCATAATAACCGTTTGCATCATGCCACCTCCTTCTGCACCTGCATTTTCAAAAATACGAGGAGCATAGTAAAGCACTGCATTGATGCCGATAGCCTGTTGGAATACGGAAAGCAGAATACCGATAACAATTACTGCCACTCCATAAGTAAAGAGTTTTTCTGTTTTTTCGTGAGCAGTAGCTTTAATATCGTTAAGAATTTCTTGTGCTTTTGTCTTACCATTGATCTTTTCCAGAATTGAATAAGCTTTTTCATCTTGTTGTACCAATACCAAATAGCGAGGAGTTTTTGGGACAAAGAACAATAATAGACCAAAGAATGCAGCCGGAAAAGCTTCCGAGCCGAACATAAAACGCCAGCCTTCAAATACAGTCCACATATCAGATTCTGAGCTAACTGATAAAACTCCGGCAGCATCTTTCAGAATAATAGGATTTTGGTGATCGCCCATAATCAGGTAATTCACAAAGTATACAACCAACATACCGAAAATAATGGCAAACTGGTTGCACGAAACAAGTGTTCCGCGAATGTTGGAAGGAGCTATTTCTGCGATATACATCGGACAAACAGCAGACGCAAGCCCGACACCGATACCACCTAAAACACGATATAAGTTAAATGTAACCAGCAAATCCATATTCGGTTTTCCATATTCGAAAAACAGAAATTCCGGATAATAGGAACCTAATGCTGAAAGGAAAAAGAGTACGGCAGCAAGTCTCAGGGAGTTACGACGCCCTAGACGGGAAGCGAATATACCGGAGAACGCCCCACCAAGTACGCAGCCTGTCAATGCACTGGATGAAGTGATTCCATGCATTACTTTATTATATTGAAAATCGGAAGCGGAAAGGAAGAATGCTTCCAGACCCTTCTCTGCACCGGAAATAACTGCTGTATCATAACCGAAAAGCAATCCTCCCAGGATAGCAACAGAAGTTATCGAATATAGGTAGAGTTTACTACCTTCGTTCGTTGTATTAATCATGGTGTATAAGTAGATAAGTAGTGTGTAGTAGTTGGATTAGATAATAGTAAGGCGATAAAGCTCTACCTCTATCGCCTTATATTTGATTCTCTATTAGCAGTACATATTCAGAATTGCTTCGTAAAGTTCTTGTTTGCCGCTAGTCTGCTTTGGTTCACCGTTCGCTTTAGCATAAGCAACTACATCTTCCAAAGATAATTTACCTTCCTCAAATTCTTTACCTTTACCACCGTCGAATGAAGCATAACGATCAGACAACATTTTCTTGTATGGAGATTCGTTCAGCAGAGCTGCCGCACTTTCCAATGCACGAGCCATAGCGTCCATACCTGCAATGTGAGCAATAAAAATGTCTTCCAAATCAGTAGAATTACGGCGAGTTTTGGCATCGAAATTAGTTCCGCCATTACCCAAACCGCCATTACGGATGATTTGCATCATCGCCTGAGTCAGTTCATAGTTGTCAATCGGGAATTGGTCTGTATCCCAACCATTCTGATAGTCGCCACGGTTAGCGTCGATAGAACCTAACATACCGTTATCCACTGCTACTGCCAACTCATGTTCGAAAGTGTGGCCAGCCAAAGTAGCATGGTTTACTTCGATGTTAACTTTGAAATCTTTATCCAAACCATGAGCTTTCAGGAAGCCGATCACAGTTTCCGTATCTACATCATACTGATGCTTAGTCGGTTCCATAGGTTTCGGTTCAATCAGGAAAGTACCTTTAAAACCACGGGCACGAGCATAATCACGAGCAATAGTCAACATCTGTGCAAGGTGTTCTTTTTCACGTTTTTGATCTGTATTTAAAAGAGACATATAACCTTCACGACCACCCCAAAACACATAGTTCTGACCGCCCAATTCGATAGTTGCGTCAATTGCATTCTTGATTTGTACAGCAGCACGGGCCACTACGTCAAAATCAGGATTTGTTGCAGCACCATTCATATAACGGGCATGGCCGAATACGTTGGCAGTACCCCATAACAGTTTGATACCTGTTTCTGCTTGTTTCTGTTTTGCGTATGCTACGATTTCTTTTAAGTTAGTTTCATATTCTTCAATGCTAGCACCTTCTGAAACCAAGTCTACATCGTGAAAACAATAGTATTCAATACCCATTTTCTGCATGAATTCAAAACCTGCATCCATTTTATCTTTTGCAGCCTGTATAGCATCTGTATTACCGTTCCAAGGGAACAGTTTTGTTCCACTACCGAATTGGTCGCCACCTTCAGCGCATAATGTATGCCACCATGCCATAGAGAACTTCAACCAATCTTTCATCTTCTTGCCGTTGATTACTTTTTCAGCATCGTAATAACGGAATGCCATAGGGTTTTTACTATCTTTACCTTCGAATTTAATCTTTTCAATTCCCGGGAAAAATTCTTTTGTTGCCATAATTCTTTACATTTTAAATGATTATTTATATTGTTACTTGTTATCTGAGTTGAAAATAGAAATTTTATCGACCATTGATTTTTCTAGACGATATTTCCATTTGGCGTATGCATCTGCATATTCTTGGTGTTTAGCCACATTAGGTTCGATAATATTTAGCTTTTCAAGTGTTGCAAAAGCCTCATTATTATCCTTGTAGATACCTGCACCGATACCTGCGCCTTTGGCAGCACCGACAGAGCCATCCGTGTCATAAAGTTCGATTGTAGCCCCCGTCACTCCTGCCAAAGTGTCACGGAAGATAGAACTCAGGAACATATTTGCGTGTCCGGCATGAATCATCTTTACCGGAATACCCATTTGTTCCATAATATCTATACCATATTTAAAAGAAAACACAATACCTTCCTGGGCTGCACGAATAATATGATGTTTGCCATGAGTATTAAAATCTATTCCACGGATACTACAGCCTATCTCCTTATTATTCAGCATACGTTCGGCACCATTACCGAAGGGAAGAATGCTGATTCCTGCGCTACCTATCGGAGCTTTGGAAGCCAGCACGTTCATTTTATTATATGATATTCCTTCAGGTGCAATAGTACGTTTTACCCATGAGTTAAGGATACCTGTGCCGTTGATACAAAGCAATACTCCCAAGCGGATCTGCTCTTTCGAATGATTCACGTGCGCAAAAGTGTTGACACGTGACTGCGGATCATAATTCACTTCCCCATTCACTCCATAAACAACTCCTGATGTGCCTGCTGTAGAAGCAATTTCACCCGGATTGAACACATTCAGAGAAAGAGCATTATTCGGCTGGTCACCGGCACGATAAGTAATGGGGGTTCCTTCTTTTAATCCCAATTCTTTGGCTGCTATTGCATTTACACATCCTTGCTCGGCAAAAGTTGGTTTAATATCGGCAATCAATGACGAATTGAATCCATAATAATCCATCAAGAAATCGGCTATACGATTGTTTTTGAAGTCCCAGAACATACCTTCCGAAAGTCCGGAAACAGTTGTACAGATTTCTCCGCTCAATTTCATGGCAATATAATCACCTGGCAGCATTATTTTGTAAATCTGCTCATAGATAGCCGGTTCATTCTGTTTAATCCAAGCCAATTTGGAAGCGGTAAAGTTTCCCGGTGAGTTTAGGAGATGAGAAAGACATTTTTCTTCTCCGATAGTTTCAAATGCCTTCTGACCACAAGGCACAGCACGCGAATCACACCAGATAATAGCAGGACGCAATACTTGTTGGTCTTTGTCTACACATACCAGACCATGCATCTGATAAGAGATACCAATTGCCTTAATCTCAGCCGCACTGACTCCGGATTCATTCATAATGGCTTGTGTAGACAACTTTAAGTTCTCCCACCAGCTTTCCGGATCTTGTTCCGCCCAACCGGGATTCACTGCAATAATTTTTGCCTCTGTTTTCGGAAAGAATGCCGATGATACACATTTACCAGTTTCAGCATTTACCAAGCTCGCTTTTACAGACGAGCTACCTATGTCATAACCTAATAAAAACATGATTTTATTTACGATTTAACGATTTTCAATTTTATTACTTAGATTTACCAAACACCCGGCATATATCACCGTCTCACCTTATTGTATATCTTCTTATCGAACTTATAATAGCGTGCGGCACGATGGGCTACTCCTTGTTGCTTTTCTTCCAAAGGAACCACATATTCCAGCATTGCTATTTTTTTATGGAAGTTACGCACATCTACAACTTTGTCATATACTAGTTCAAAAAGAGTTCTCAATTGCGCAGCTGTAAACTTACGCGAAAGTAGTTCGAACAACATTGAAGGGTTAAATTCCACAAACTGACGGATGTATGTCATTGCTTCCTTAATAATCAGATTATGATCGAACGCCAATGTCTTTACTTCTTTCAGAGCAATCCAACAAGCCTGATGCTCGTCCAGATTCTTATCCAAAGTTCTATCTATCTTAACCATTGACAAATATGCAATAGTCACAATACGCTCTACCCTTGACTGCATTGCCCGTTCCAACCAGCGAACATCTTTCGGATTACTCGTTCTGTTTTTGGAACCGAATGCTTTAAACTGCATCAGGTTTACATTTTTAAGTCCTGTCAATTCATATAATACGCGCTGTGCAGCCTCGTCCAGATCCTCATCCATATAAATAAGACTTCCGGGAAGTTTCATATCGTGATATACTTCTCCATTATCTTCACCTGCACGTTTCACAAGCAACACTTTCAGTTGTTCGCCGTCAAAACCAATCACTACACAATCTACTGATATATGATTGTTGGCCAAAGGTGTATTTTTCTGTATATTCTGCATATCCGTTTTTTTTATATGGCGCAAATATAGAGGCTAATATTCGCTTAAACAAAAATAATTAATATGCTATAAAACATTGTTTATCACATAAATACATATCATATATTCTACAATATCAATACTTAGTGTTATCTTATGAATTACAATATGTATTTTAGTCTTTTCCAGGAAGAGTAATTGTATAAAGTACAAAAAACAGATTGATGCTTTATTTTCAGTACTTTTCATAATTTATAGAATAAATTCAGATAGGGATACTTATTGTACTTTAAACGATATGTCATTTTGTACCTTATCGTTTTTTATTCTATCTTTGTATCGTAACTATTAAAAAATCCAAAATGGAACGTCATCCAGTCATTTTATCCATTGCTGGTTCCGATTGTTCGGGAGGAGCAGGTATTCAGGCGGATATCAAAACAATCTCGGCTTTGGGAGGCTATGCAGCGTCAGTCATCACCGCAGTTACCGTACAAAATACATTAGGGGTACACGCTGTACAATCAGTGCTGCCTGAGATTGTCCGTGGGCAGATAGAAGTTGTTATGGATGATTTGCAACCGGTTGCAATCAAGATAGGTATGGTTAGTGACATTCAGATCGTTCGTACCATTGTAGACTGCCTGCGAAAATATATACCGGAATATATTGTTTATGATCCGGTCATGGTGTCTACCAGCGGACGAAAACTAATGTCGGACGAAACTATAGAAGAAATTAAAAGAGAACTGCTCCCACTCGTCACTTTAATTACTCCCAATCTTGACGAAGCAAGTGTTCTGACAGATAAAAGCATTCATAACATACATGAAATGCAGGAAGCGGCCAAAAGGTTGGTGGATGAGTATCAGACAAGTGTATTAATAAAAGGGGGGCATTTGGAGGGTGACAGAATGTGCGACCTCTTACATACGTCAGAATCGATCTTCCATATATATGAGGAGAAAAAGATAGAAAGTAACAATTTGCACGGAACAGGCTGTACCCTCTCCTCCGCTATTGCGACCAACCTGGCAAAAGGCTATCCTTTACGGGAATCTATCCAACATGCCAAATCATATATCACTCAGGCTATCATTGCAGGCAAGGATTTGCACATCGGACATGGCAATGGTCCGTTATGGCATTTCCCGGATTCGGTTGCACAAATATGTACATTTTGTGCGGTCGTATCATAAAAATCCGTAACTTTGCACCCGCAATTAAAAATCAATTAAATAATAAAGATATGAAAGCATTCGTTTTTCCCGGTCAAGGTGCTCAATTCGTAGGAATGGGTAAAGACCTGTATGAAAATTCAGCTTTAGCTAAAGAATTATTTGAAAAAGCAAATGATATTCTTGGATATCGCATTACAGATATCATGTTCAATGGTACGGACGAGGATCTTCGTCAAACGAAGGTTACTCAACCTGCCGTATTCCTTCACTCGGTAATCTCCGCTCTTTGTATGGGGGATGATTTCAAACCGGAAATGACAGCAGGACATTCACTCGGTGAATTTTCCGCATTGGTTGCTGCCGGAGCTTTGAGCTTTGAAGACGGTCTGAAACTTGTTTATGCACGTGCAATGGCTATGCAGAAAGCCTGTGAAGCGACTCCTTCTACAATGGCTGCTATCATCGCATTGCCGGATGAAAAGGTGGAAGAAATCTGTACTACCGTAAATGCTGAAGGTGAAGTTTGTGTACCGGCTAACTACAACTGTCCGGGACAAATCGTTATCTCCGGTTCCGTACCGGGCATCGAGAAGGCTTGCGAACTAATGAAAGCTGCCGGAGCAAAACGAGCTCTCCCATTGAAAGTTGGTGGTGCTTTCCACTCTCCGTTAATGGATCCTGCAAAAGTAGAATTGGAAGCTGCTATCAATGCAACAGAAATCCATACTCCTAAATGCCCGGTATATCAGAATGTAGACGCACTTCCTCATACTGACCCTGTTGAAATCAAAAAGAATCTGGTTGCTCAGTTGACAGCTTCTGTACGTTGGACTCAATCTGTTAAAAATATGATTGCCGACGGTGCTACTGACTTCACAGAATGTGGACCAGGTGCAGTATTGCAAGGTCTGATTAAGAAAATTGACGGTACTGTTAGTGCTCATGGCATTGCATAAACTAATAAATACTGTATTTATTAGTTTACAGCGTGTTGGCAATTCTGCCAACACGCTTTTTTTATTCCGAATCTTCATACCAAAAAGAGAGTGATATGCTCTAAAACATTCAGGTAGATTTCTTTTTCGTAAACTTTCCGTATCTTGCTTCTGTTTTATTAGCAGGAATCATTTACTCAAATTTGTGAGCCATGAAAATACATGAATATCAAGCGAAAGAGATTTTCTCTAAGTATGGAATACCTGTTGAGAGGCACACTTTATGCCGTACTGCTGCAGGTGTTGTAGCTGCATATCGGAGTGTAGGTGCAGATAGAGTTGTCATTAAGGCACAGGTATTGACCGGAGGCCGGGGAAAGGCCGGAGGCGTCAAACTGGTAAACAACACGGAAGATGCTTATCAGGAAGCTAAAAATATACTCGGAATGAGTATTAAAGGCCTTCCCGTCAATCAGATATTGGTTAGCGAAGCAGTTGATATTACCGCCGAATATTATGTCAGTTTCACTATCGACCGAAATACACGTTCCGTTATTCTAATGATGAGTGCATCCGGTGGAATGGATATTGAACAAGTGGCTTGTCAGACACCGGAGAAAATTATTCGGTATTCAATCAATCCTTTCATTGGCATTCCAGATTATTTGGCACGTCATTTCGCCTTTTCACTTTTTCCCAAAACGGAACAAGCAAGTAAAATGGCTGTCATCCTGCAAGCACTTTATAAAATCTTCATGGAGAATGATGCCTCTTTGGTTGAGATCAATCCGTTAGCGCTAACAACAAAAGGTATGTTAATAGCTATTGATGCCAAAATTGTTTTCGATGACAACGCCCTATGTCGGCATCCTGAAATACATGCTTTATTCGACCCGACAGAGGAAGAAAAGGTAGAAGCCGACGCCAAAGAAAGAGGTTTCAGTTATGTTCGCATGGACGGTAATATAGGTTGCATGGTGAACGGTGCCGGACTCGCTATGGCAACAATGGATATGATTAAGATTTATGGAGGTAATCCTGCCAACTTTCTTGATATTGGCGGTAGTTCCAACCCCATAAAAGTAGTGGAAGCCATGAAGCTTCTATTACAAGATGAAAAAGTAAAAGTTGTTCTGATCAATATTTTCGGAGGGATTACCCGTTCTGACGATGTGGCAATCGGGCTTATCCAGTCATTCGAGCAGATAAAGAGTGAAATACCCATCATTGTCCGGCTAACAGGAACAAATGAAAATATCGGCCGCGATCTTCTACGAAATCATAGCCGTTTTCAGATAGCAACAACTATGCAGGAAGCAGCGTTAATGGCTATAAAATCATAATGCGTAACAATATCAATAAAAAGTAAAAAAACAATTATGAGTATATTAATAGATAAATCCACCCGTTTGATTGTACAAGGAATTACTGGTCGGGACGGGCTCTTTCATGCCAGGAAGATGAAGGAATATGGAACCAACGTTGTAGGAGGTACTTCTCCCGGTAAAGGGGGAACTGATGCAAACGGTATCCCAGTGTTTAACACCATGTATGAAGCTGTGGAACAGACGCAGGCTAACACTTCTATTATCTTTGTTCCGGCACGTTTTGCAGCAGATGCTATCATGGAGGCGGCAGATGCCGGTATCCAGTTAATTGTCTGTATCGCGGAAGGTATCCCTACACTGGATGTCATCAAAGCGCATCAATTTATTAAACAAAAGGGGGCAATACTGGTTGGTCCTAACTGTCCGGGATTGATTTCTCCGGGAAAAAGTATGGTCGGTATCCTCCCGGGACAAGTTTTTCAGAAAGGAAACGTGGGTGTCATTAGCCGTAGCGGTACACTTACGTATGAAATTGTATATCACTTAACCGCTAATGGCATGGGACAATCCACAGCTATTGGTATCGGCGGCGACCCCGTAGTAGGGCTTCATTTCCGTGAACTGTTAGAAATGTTCCAGAATGACACCGAAACCGAAGCTATTGTTTTAATCGGTGAGATTGGCGGAAATGCGGAAGAACAGGCTGCCGAATATATTCGTAACCATGTAACTAAACCCGTTGTAGCATTCATCGCAGGGCAATCTGCTCCTTTGGGAAAACAAATGGGGCATGCAGGAGCTATTATCTCCGGAACTTCCGGTTCGGCTAAAGAAAAGATAGAAGCATTAGAGGCAGCCGGTATTCAGGTTGCACAGGAGCCGTCAGACATTCCTGCATTATTAAAAGCAGCAAAAGATACAACGAGAGATATTCTGAAATTACGAGAACAAGAACTGGTAGATTTGGAACTGGAACTCAATAACATGGTGGATGATGAAGAAAACAACAACGGAGATTAACAGAAAGAAGGGCGTGTTAGTTTCCTGACACGCCCTTTTTCTATCACTATTATTTAGTTTTAGTTCTTCGGCAAAGCTTCTTTTACTACCATTGAACGACCTACGTATTCTGCGCCATTCAACTGTTTGATAACATTATTAGCTTCTGCATCATCCGGCATTTCAACAAATGCGAATCCTTTTGATCTTCTAGTTTCACGGTCTGTGATTAACTTTACTGAAGCAACTGTTCCATACTCTTCCATTACATTTCTCAAGTCTGATTCCTTAACATTATAGCTAAGATTTCCAATGTACAAATTCATAAAATACAAATATAAAAAATTAATAATTCAATAAGAAAGTTATTGGAAAATCTTAATTAGAAATGGATATACTCAAATAAATGAGAAGATTCACGTAAAATAATCAAATCGTAATAAACCTTATTATTGTTGTTGGTTGCAAAGGAAAGCATTATTTGGCGATATTGCACTACATTCCTCTCTTTTTCTTTTCATAAAACATCTTTTTTATGAAATTAGGTCAATACTTAACGTTCATATTCCTCTTTCCCTTCTATCAAGTAATCAAAATCGATCGTTTTCTTCGGATATATCCTCAAAAAAGAATTTTAAAGTACGAGTACTGTAGAAATCTACAAATAAACTGTTGTGATAAGACAGCATATCTAAAGGAATGAAAAAATATCTGCCTAATAAGGAAGTCCGGTTTAAATAATCTTTTAAAATCATCCGCAATTAGGCATAATGTCACTCTTTTCATAAATTCGTCACCTATTAAGGCACGAAAACAATCTAACCAAACATGAAAAATTTTAATCACTATGCCGGACGCGAGGAATTCTCCGCATTTAAAGACTTCTTTTTGACACATGGGCAATGTAAAGAAATGAAGAAAAAGGAATATTTCACTCTGCAGGGAGCTTTGGCTACACATGGAGCTTACATAGAAGAAGGGTTATTTCGATATATCTGTACAGACGACAGAGGATACGAGCATATTGTCGGTTATTCTTTTGCCGGAGAGTATGTAGGTGACTATCCGGCATGCTTGAAAAAAGAGAAAGCTATGGTAAGCATCCAGGCTGCAAGTGATGCTCGAATTTACTATGCTTCTGCCGAAGATATGAGGAATTTCTTCTCTACAAATGAAATGACACAAAACTTAGAACGGATTCTTGCAGAAGAGCTCTTTGTACAAACCTATATGCGTCTATTAGACATTTATTGTAAAACTCCCACCGAACTGTATTTAGATTTAGTGAAACGCTATCCTGATTTTCAGAATTTTATTACTCTAAAAGAAGTAGCCTCTTTCCTTCGAGTTACTCCGGAAACGATTAGTCACATACGTAAGAAATTCGAATAATAACTACTAATAAAACTATCCGATGATGAACGTAGATCAATTGGTTTATTACTAAAAAATGAGATAAACAAAAAATTCCCGATTCATCACGAACCGAGAATTTTTATGAGTTATTTATACTACATTCGAAGTTTTGCTTTATTCTTTCACTTCTTCACCCTTTTCATTCATCAGGACTGTTACTTCCTGCGAATCTTTAGTAGTAAGAATTACTTTATAAACCTTACCGCTCTCTTTTTCCGCTACATAAGCTTCTTTGATTGTAGCACCTTCATAGTTCTTGGCAACAGCCTGTGCCACTGCTTCCGGTAACTCTTTTACATCAATCTTAGTAAACTCATCCTGTGGAACTTGCGCCTGCATTTCTACAGATGTAGTGTTGATTACTTCCTGTGCAAATGCTACAGAACTACCTAATCCCATTACTAATGCTACTGCTACTAATACCTTTTTCATAATCGTAATTTTTTAAGTGTGAATTATAAAAACCATTATTTATTATCGCTACACTTATCATATTGCAAAACGGATACCAAATATCAGCTTTTTACATATATCGTTAAAAATCAGACGAATAAAAAGTAGGCGGGTTCTATCTGATTGTGGAATTAGTGTAGAATTATGTGGAAGTGAGGAGTGCAATTGGGGAAAATAAAAGCCTATCTTGCTTTGAGAAGACAGGCTTTTACTCATATTATCAGTTACTACATTATCCGCAATGGAAATATTTATGAACCAAATCAAGCATTTCCTGCGGTTTTCCGTCCAGATCTGCACGTAGTGTCTTATCCTCATAATTGCGAAGTTTACGGATGATGCCGTCAATCATTGCCGAACTAAATACATTGTATTGTTCGAAAATAGCCCGTTGCTGTTCCAGACAATCGGCGGACGCAACACAGCTATCCGGTAATTGAGCCAATACTTTCAGCTTATCTTCGTTTTCTTTCTGGTGAATATTTACATTCACATACGTCTTTTCAGCCAGTTCCAAAGCATTTTCTATTTCAAAACCATGACGGCAGGCTACAGCCAGTCCGGCAAGCAGTTGATATAAATCTGCCGAACCGTCCGGTGAACGCATTTCCACAGTCTGCTTTTGGGTGGTATCAAAATAGCTTTCCGTTTCTAACGGATTCGCTAATGTACACATATCCTTCCTGGCAGCCCATCCCAAAGGTACACGTACCAATACAGAACGGTTGCGGTCGCCCCAGCAAACATTCGTTGGTGCTTCCTGGTGCGGAACAAGACGGAAGTATGAAGTAGGATTTGTATTTCCGAAGGCTGTGATTGAAGGCGCAAGCTCCATCATTCCAGCAATAGCCTTCCGGGCTGTTTCCGACAAAATTCCGTCTTTTAACATCTGATTCTTTCCGTCCTGCATGATACGCATATGGACATGCAGACCGGAACCCGCTTTACCTGCTGTTATCTTAGGAGCGAACGTAACATTATATCCATATTTGAATCCTAAGTTACGAATTACCCATTTGGCAATCATCAATTGGTCGGCGGCCTGTTCGACAGGAACCGGCAAAAACTCTATTTCATTCTGCTCATAGATATAGCCTTCCAAAGTAAAGTTGCCTACTTCAGAGTGTCCATACTTAATTTGCCCGCCAGTTTGTGAGATATAAGACATACATTGTGTACGGAACTCATTAAATTTGGCATAAGGTCCCGATTCATGATAACCACGTTGATCGGTTGCCTCAAACATACCCGTATCCGGTGCTATCACATAATATTCTAACTCTCCCATTGCCTGAAACTCCATTCCCGTCACGTCCGTAAATGCTTTGCTCGCTTTATGAAGCGTATATTCCGGTGAACTTTCCAACGGTTCTCCATCCTTATTGAAGAAAGAACAAAGGATAGACAGCGTAGGTATTTCAGCAAACGGATCAACAAATGCTGTACGAAACCGAGGAATAACATAAAGATCACTACTTCCCGCTTCGATAAAAGAGAAAAGGCTGGAACCGTCCACCCGTTCTCCACAGGTAAGGATAGCTTCCAGATAAGCTTGATTGTTAATGACAAAATTCAAAGTTTTCAGACGACCATCTCCCGCAGGATACATGAAGTTGACCATACGGATGTCGTTTTGTTGGATAAATGAAATGATGTCGGCTTTGGTAAATTCAGAAGTCGGCTTCTGGAGAAATGCCACTAATTTATTGGCATTCATTGATAACTCTTGATTCATGATCGGTTGTTTTTCGTTGTTGTATGATTAAAAACGGTTTGTTAAACGCCAAAGATAAGGAAAAGTTGGAAAAACGACTTTAAAGAGAGTAAAAAACTATCTCTATGTCGTTATTAAAAACGCTTTAAATCTCTTTTTCCACAAAAAATATTCCGGTGTTATTATTGTAAGTCACGGTTGCCTATTTCCATATTGACTACGGCATAGGCTACAAGCTGGTTCGACTTTCTCTTGTCCCCGTAATTGCAGGGCTGCGCAAAATAATCTTATATATTGGTAAATACCTCATCTATCAGATAAATATAAGCAATTATTCTTCAAAACAGAGGTGAAAAAGATCTTATTTAAAAATGAAATACTACTTTTGTAAAAGATATCACCTTATATATAATGTTATGCAATACATTTACAAATATCAGTCCCCTATCGGTGGAATAACAATCGCAAGTGACGGTAGCTCTTTGACGGGTTTGTGGTTTGATGGACAGAAATATTTTGCAGCTTCGTTGTCTCCGGAACACGAAGAAAAAGTATTGCCCGTATTCGAGCAAACCATAGAATGGCTCGATTGTTATTTCAGTGGGAAAAATCCCGGTTTCATGCCTGAGATGCACTTGGAAAGTACTCCTTTTCGTCTCTCCGTATGGGAAATATTAAAAAAAATCCCTTACGGCAAAATCATTACGTACAAGGATATTGCTAAGGAAATAGCTCGCCTAAACGGGCTATCGTCCATGTCGACGCAAGCGGTGGGCAATGCGGTGGGACACAATCCTATTAGTATTATTATACCCTGCCACCGGGTTGTAAGTTGTAACGGTAGCCTGACAGGATATGCAGGCGGTATTTCTAAAAAGATAGAGTTGCTCACTCTTGAACAGGTGGATATGACAAACCTGTTCGTACCGAAGAAAGGAACAGCACTGTAAATCCGGAAAATGTCCTTTGCCTGAAAAACTAATTGATTGCTCCGCCTGTTTTATTTTCAGTAGAAACATTCAAATAACAAACCCATGAAAAAGGACATTTTAAAAGACCTGCTTGCTAAACCCGGAAGACAATATTCCGTCTCCGATTTCGATCCGTCATTTATCGGCGAACTATCCAAACAGGATGCTAAAGGTCAACTGACTAAAAACGTAGAGAAACTTTCCGAACTGCAAAGCATGCTCTACGCCCAGGATCGCTATTCGATTCTTATTATTTTTCAGGCTATGGACGCAGCCGGAAAAGACGGGACAATCAAACACGTCATGTCCGGTATCAATCCGCAAGGATGCCAAGTATTTTCGTTCAAGCAACCTTCTGCCGAGGAATTGGACCACGATTATCTCTGGCGTATCAATCGTTGCCTGCCCGAAAGAGGGAGAATCGGAATTTTCAACCGTTCTCACTATGAAGACGTGCTTATCGCCAAAGTGCATCCCGAAATTATACTGTCCAACAAATTGCCGGGTGTAGAAACCATCAAAGACATTGACTCTGATTTTTGGAAACGCCGTTACCGGCAAATCAATGATTTCGAACGTTATCTGACGGAAAACGGAACCGTTGTCCTGAAATTCTTCCTGAACGTATCAAAAGCCGAACAGAAAAAGCGTTTCATGGAAAGGTTGGATGACAAAACTAAAAACTGGAAATTTTCTTCCGCAGATGTTAAGGAACGCCAGTTTTGGGATGAGTATATGAAAGCCTATGCAGATGTACTAACCGAAACATCTACCGAACTGGCTCCGTGGTACGTAATCCCTGCCGACAATAAATGGTTTATGCGCTACGCAGTAGGACACATTATCTGCGAGCGGATGAAACAACTGGACCTGCATTACCCCAAACTATCTGAAGAAGGATTAAAACAACTGGAAGATTGTAAAAAAAGTGTGTCCGATATTAACTTCTGATTCACTTGCACTTATCCTTTTTTATTCTAACTTTGTAGAGCAACTATGTATAAACAAAAAATGATAAGCTATGGACATCCAAACATTTATTCAAAACTTCCGGGAGGCATTCGGAGAGAAGGCCGAACTGCCTCTTGTATTCTGGTATTCGGACACGCAGGAAGGAACGGCGGAAAAAATAAATGGCTGTTTCTTTAAAGGTATGAAAACGGCAAGAGAAGGCGGTATCATCAGCCTGAATGCCGAAACAATCGGCTGTGGTGGCGGCAAGTTCTATACCGGTTTTACCGAAATGCCCGAACACGTCCCGACTTTTGTCTCATTAAAAGAGCGGTACAAACAGACTCCGCAAATGGTCATCGACTTTATACAGCAAATCGGAGTACTCAAAGCAGAAAAGAAATACCTTCATTTTGCGCGTATAGACAGGATAGAAAGTCTGAAAGAAGTGGAAGGTGTCGTATTCATAGCCAACCCCGATATGCTTTCCGGACTTACCACATGGGCTTATTATGATAATAATGCTGAAGACGGTGTAGTTTCCATGTTCGGTTCCGGTTGTAGCTGCATAGTAACGCAAGCTACCATAGAAAATCGAAAAGGCGGCAAACGGACATTCATCGGTTTCTTCGATCCGTCGGTACGTCCCTACTTCGAACCCGATAAATTGAGCTATACTATACCTATGTCCAGATTCAGGGAAATGTGTGGCACAATGCGCCAAAGTTGCTTATTCGATACTCATGCTTGGGGAAAGATCCGGGAAAGAATGGATAGTGAATAGAGCAAAAAACAGGTCAAATAGTTTCAAATAGGTATGAAACTTTTCCATCCTGTTTTTAATATAATAAGCAGATTGTTCTTTACCGGATTAAACCTTTCCTGCAAAGAACAGTCTTATCCTCAAGATATTATTGTTCTATTAAATATAAAAGTTCTTAACGAAAATGGAAACATCTGCCAAGCTCTACTCGCTGAATTACAGTAATGTAAAAACTTACTTGTTCGCTCTGTTGTTTATTGCAGGCAACATTGCACTTCCACAACTATGCCATCTCATACCTTATGGTGGTCCTACCCTGCTGCCCATTTATTTTTTCACGTTGATTGCAGGCTATAAATATGGCTTTCGTGTAGGATTATTGACCGCGATTCTTTCTCCTGTCATTAATCACTTGCTGTTCGCCATGCCTTCGGAAGCTACGCTTCCTGTTATGTTGATAAAATCCACTTTACTTGCTGGAGCTTCTGCCTTTGCCGCACGAATGCTAAAATCTGTCTCTTTATTGGGCGTTCTTGGTGTCGTGCTTTTCTACCAGATTATAGGAATAGCTTTTGAATGGGCGATTCTTGGTAATTTCTATGTAGCAGTACAAGATTTCCGTATCGGTACTCCGGGAATGTTGATCCAGTGGTTTGGTGGCTATGTCCTGTTAAAAGCGATTGCAAAATTCTAAACTCAAAATAGAAAAATGGACAGAAGGGACTTTTTAAAAACAGTAGCCATAACCGGTGCTGCTTTGACTATACAGCACTCGGAAGCTATGGAGGTATTAACTCAGACTATCAATAAAGCAAACGGAGCTAACCCTGATCTGGTAGCAGTCATGGGTGGAGAGCCGGAAGCCATGTTCCGCCGCGCCATAAGCGAACTGGGTGGGATGAAGCAATTCGTTAAACCAGGACAAAAGGTTGTTGTGAAGCCTAACATCGGTTGGGACAAGGTGCCGGAACTGGCAGGAAATACAAATCCGAAGTTAGTGGCGGAAATCGTGAAACAATGCTTTGCCGCCGGAGCAAAAGAAGTGACCGTATTTGACCATACCTGTGACGACTGGCAGAAATGCTATAAAAACAGTGGCATTGAAGCTGTAGCAAAAGCCGCCGGAGCAAAAGTAATGCCCGCACATCTGGAATCTTACTACAAACCGGTAGATCTCCCAAGCGGCAAAAAAATGAAGAAAGCAAAAGTGCATGAAGCAATCCTGAACTGCGACGTATGGATAAATGTCCCTATCCTGAAAAACCATGGCGGAGCCAATCTGACTATCTCCATGAAAAACCATATGGGAATTGTATGGGATCGCGGATTCTTTCACCAAAACGACTTGCAACAATGTATTGCCGATATTTGTACCCTGCAAAAGAAAGCCGCGCTGAACGTTGTAGATGCCTATCGGATTATGAAGACTAACGGTCCTCGCGGACGCTCTGCTTCAGATGTCGTTTTGGCAAAGGGATTGTTTATCTCACCGGATATTGTAGCGGTGGACACAGCCGCTGCCAAATTCTTCAACCAAGTGCGTGAGATGCCGTTGGATACAGTAGGACATCTTGCCAAAGGAGAAGCACTGAAAGTAGGAACCATGAATCTTGACAAATTAAATGTCAAGCGAATCAAGATGTAAATCAACCATGTTAAGAAAGATACGTATTGGAATATCAGCACTTTTTTTTGTACTGATTACTTTCTTTTTTCTCGATTTCGCAGAAATATTACCTAACAGTTTTCATCGTCTGGCACACTTGCAATTTGTTCCAGCTTTGCTTTCATTAAGTGTAGGTATCTTATTATTTCTCATTGTGTTAACACTTTTATTCGGCCGTATCTATTGTTCGACGATATGTCCTATGGGGATTTTGCAAGATATCATTGCGCGCCTGTCAAAATCAACAAGTAAAAAGAAAAAAAGATATAGTTACAGTCCTGCAAAAAATAGATTACGTTGGAGTGTGCTTGGGGGGACTGTCATCTCTTTTCTATGCGGATTCACGTTTATCGTAGGACTGCTTGATCCATACAGCGCATACGGTCGGATAGTAGTACATGTATTTAAACCGATATATATGCTGGGAAATAATCTTTTGGAATCCGCTTTCTCCAAGTTCGACAATTATACGTTTTACCAGGTGGATACTTCTATTTTAAGTATTTCATCTCTTTTCATTGCAGTCGTCATACTTACAATGATTTTTATAATGGCATGGAAGCACGGACGGACTTGGTGCAACACGATTTGTCCTGTAGGAACAATTTTAGGCTTATTAAGCCGGTTCTCATTATTCAAAGTCCGCATTGACTCCGACAAGTGTAACAGTTGCGGACTCTGCGCTACCAAATGTAAGGCAGCGTGCATCAATAGTAAAGAGCATACTATTGATTATGGTCGTTGTGTAGATTGCTTTGACTGCCTGGGGGTCTGCAAACAAAAGGCATTGATCTACCAACCTTCACTCTCCCCTACCGATTCATCCAAACGTCGTTTTCTCGTTGCAGGACTACTTACTGCCGGAGCAGTTCCGAAACTACTTTCACAAGTTAAAGAATCCGTTGCAAGTCTGGGAGGTAAAAAAGTATACAAAAAAGAGAATCCGATTACTCCGCCGGGGTCTGTCAGCCGTGAACATTTTCAGCAGCAATGTACATCGTGCCATCTTTGTATCAGCAAATGCCCATCGCATGTACTGAAGCCAGCTTTCATGGAGTATGGCTTGGCAGGAGTAATGCAACCTACCGTCAGTTTCGAGAAAGGATTCTGCAATTTTGATTGTACTGTTTGCGGAGATGTTTGTCCTAACGGGGCTATTCTTCCGATAAGTGTAAAGCAAAAACATCTTACACAAATGGGATATGTTGTTTTTATCGAGGAAAATTGCATCGTTTATACAGACGGAACTAGTTGTGGGGCCTGCTCTGAACACTGTCCCACGCAGGCTGTCGCAATGGTGCCTTATAAAGACGGGTTGACGATTCCCCATGTAAATAAAGAGATTTGCGTAGGCTGTGGTGGATGCGAATATGTTTGCCCTGCTCGTCCGTTCCGTGCTATCTATATTGAAGGGAATCCGGTACAAAAGGAAGCAAAACCATTTAAAGAAAGCGAAGAGCACAAGGGTGAAATAGACGATTTTGGATTCTGATCGGCGTAGTACCGGAACAAAGTTTCCATCCGGCATACTAAAAACTATCCATTATATTTCTTCTACTTTCAATAAATTCACTAAATTCGTGGCGAATTAAAGACAGAAAAAACTCATGGAGGTATATACAAACAATTGGACGAACCGGAAATATCAGATAGGTTATGCTCTAAGTGGAGGATTTATTAAAGGATTCGCTCATTTGGGCGTAATGCAAGCTCTCCTGGAGCATGATATTAAACCGGATATTATCTCCGGAGTAAGCGCTGGAGCTCTTGCGGGAGTCTTTTATGCAGATGGTAATGAACCTCACAAAGTGCTGGATTATTTTTCCGGACACAAATTTCAAGACCTGACCAAGCTGGTAATCCCCAAGAAAGGATTATTTGACCTTTGCGAATTTATAGATTTCCTTCGTACCAATGTAAAAGCAAAGAATCTGGAAGAACTCCAGATTCCCTTGATCATCACGGCAACCGATCTTGACCACGGACGTATGGTTCATTTTCACCGTGGTTCCATTGCCGAACGGGTAGCTGCTTCGTGCTGTATGCCTGTCATGTTTGCTCCGGTAAATATTGATGGAACGAACTACGTAGACGGTGGATTGATGATGAATCTCCCGGTTTCCACTCTCCGTAGAGTCTGTGACAAGGTAGTAGCAGTTAATGTAAGCCCGATCATGGCGCAAGATTATAAAATGAATATTGTCAGCATCGCTATGCGTTCGTTTCATTTCATGTTCCGTGCCAATACTTTCCCTGAAAGAGAAAAATGTGATTTGCTGATTGAACCTTATAACCTATATGGGTATAGCAACACGGAATTGGAAAAAGCGGAAGAAATCTTCGAGCAAGGATATAATACCGCTAACGGAGTGCTGAATCAATTATTAGTTGAAAAAGGAAAAATCTGGAAGTAATGCTTCTTATTGAAGTAGTTAATATTAGAAATGTAAAAATCTACTCTATATGAATAACGAAAATAAAATAATTATCTATCAAGTGTTCACCCGGCTGTTCGGCAACAATAATAACCACTGCGTCTACAATGGAGATATAGTCACCAACGGTTGCGGAAAAATGGCGGATTTTACTCTCAAAGCACTTAGTGAAATCAAAAAACTGGGTACTACACATATTTGGTACACAGGTATTATTGAGCATGCTACTCAGACAGATTATCGTCGCTATAATATCAGTCCGGATCATCCTGCCATTGTAAAAGGAAAAGCCGGTTCGCCCTATGCTATCAAAGATTATTATGATGTAGACCCTGACTTGGCGAATGACATTCCCGAACGAATGAGAGAATTCGAGAATCTTGTACGACGTACACATCGTGCGGGACTAAAAGTTATAATTGATTTTGTTCCCAACCATGTAGCACGCCAATACCATTCTGATGCACAACCGGACGGGACAACGGAATTGGGAGCTAACGATGATTCAAGCCAGTCTTTCAGTCCCTATAATAATTTCTATTATATTCCTCAAGCGGAACTTCGTGCCCAGTTTGACATGAAAGACGGTGCGACAGAACCTTATCACGAATTCCCGGCTAAAGCAACAGGCAATAATCGTTTTGACGCTACTCCCAATATCACTGACTGGTACGAGACAATCAAATTGAATTATGGAGTAGACTACCAGAATGGAGGTACGTGCCACTTTTCTCCGATTCCGGATACATGGATAAAGATGTTGGATATTCTTCTGTTCTGGGCTTCCAAAGACATTGACGGTTTCCGTTGTGATATGGCGGAAATGGTTCCCGTAGAATTTTGGGAATGGGCTATTCCTCAAGTCAAAGAAGCATATCCGGACATTCTCTTTATTGCAGAAGTCTACAATCCGAATGAATATCGCAATTATTTGTTCCGTGGAAAATTCGACTATCTGTACGATAAAGTAGGCTTATATGATACACTTCGTAATGTAGCCTGTGGATATGAGTCGGCTGCTTCTATCACTCATTGCTGGCAGAGTCTGAACGGAATTGAGAAAAAGATGCTTAATTTCCTCGAAAACCACGATGAGCAACGCATTGCGTCCGATTTCTTTGCCGGTGACCCACGCAAAGGAATCCCTGCACTTATTGTTTCCGCCTGCATGAATACTAATCCTATGATGATTTACTTCGGACAGGAATTTGGAGAACCCGGAATGGACAGTGAGGGCTTCAGCGGAAGGGATGGACGGACTACTATATTTGATTATTGGAGTATAGACAGCATCCGTCGTTGGCGTAACGGAGGAAAATTTGATGGTAAAATGCTCAATGAAGATCATAAACGTTTATATGAAATTTATCAAAGAGTGCTGACTTTGTGTAATGAAGAACTGGCTATTGCAAAGGGTGTTTTCTTTGACCTGATGTATGCTAATCAAAATGGCTGGCGTTTCAATGAACATAAGCAATATACTTTTATGCGAAAATACAAGAACGAGCTATTGTTTATCATTGTCAATTTCGACAGTCAACTAGTAGATGTAGCAATCAATGTTCCCTCACACGCTTTCGACTTTTTACAAATTCCACAAATGGAATCCTATCAGGCTGTTGATCTTTTGACCGGTGCGAAAGAAGAAATCAGCTTATTGCCATATAAAGCTACGGAAGTTTCAGTTAGAGGCTACAATGGAAAGATACTGAAAATTGCATTCTGAAAAAGACGAAAAACCCTATATTCCCCTATAACCCGATCACACCATAATGACCGGGTTATTTTATATGTATCATTCAAACAAATAGTCATGATAGCTGTTTAGGTAGATAAATAATCTCCTAAACCATAAAGCTTATGAAGAAATTTAATATTATGGCGGTTCTGTTACTATTTTCCATATCAGTATTAGCGATTGTACCTCCTGATAATGTGCAGGCTACCTTCAAGAAAATGTATCCCAAAACAAATGATATAGCCTGGTCGCAAGATGACGGATACTATTGTGCCAATTTTGTAATGAACGGTTTCACCAAAAATGTATGGTTCAATGCGCAGGGACAATGGGAAATGACGCAGACTGATCTTGTCAGTCTCGATCGGCTGACACCTGTGGTCTATAATGCTTTTACATTTAGTTCTTATGCAAGTTGGGTTGCGGAAGATGTGACTATGGTAGAATTTCCTAAATGGCAGGCAATCATTGTTATTGAGGTAGGACAAGATAATGTTGACATTAAATATCAGTTGTTCTATACTCCTAAAGGGATATTGCTAAAAACACGCAATGTCAGTTATATGTACGACATTCTCGGTCCGGGCACATTCTTATAAAGAAAGCCCTTGCAAACCCAAGTATAGAAAATTTGCAAGGGCTTCTTTATTAATATAAAGAGATATCTACTTCTTCTTTCTCAACACTACGGCAGTACGTGCAGGAATATAAAGTTTCAACCATTCTTTCTTTTCTTTCTTATACAAAGGATCGGCAATCGTGAAGTGAACCACAGAATCATCGGCAAAGCCATTACCACCGAATGCTATATTATCCGTATTCAGAATCACCTCATAAGCTCCCGGAGCTACAAGGAAACCATAGTCTGTAAACGACTGCTTCGGATTGAAGTTAAATACAAAAATCAAATCCTTACGCTTATAAGCCAATACCTGGTCGCCGTCATTATGCCATATTTCTTGTATTGGGGTTGCCTGGAAATCCTTCACACTCTTAATGACTTTCAACATTTCTTCATCGAAGTCACCCATATAGTGATAGGCTAGATTCTTATTGTCGACCAGATCCCATTGGCGACGGGCATATTTGCAAGACCAACCGTTACCCTCACGCGGGAAGTCAATCCATTCGGGATGCCCGAACTCATTACCCATAAAGTTCAGATAACCACCGTTAATTGTGGAAGAGGTCAACAGGCGAATCATCTTATGCAAAGCAATACCACGATTGACTATATAATTTTCATCTCCCTTCTGCATGTGCCAATACATATCCGCATCAATCAGACGGAAAACAATCGTCTTATCTCCTACCAATGCTTGGTCATGGCTTTCTGCATAAGAAATAGTTTTTTCATCCTGGCGACGGTTAGTGACTTCCCAGAACATGCTGGAAGGTTTCCAGTCCTCATCTATCTTTTCTTTGATTGTCTTAATCCAGTAATCCGGAATATTCATAGCCATGCGGTAGTCGAATCCGTAACCACCATCTTCTACTTTTGCAGCCAATCCCGGCATACCGGACACCTCCTCAGCAATCGTTATCGCTTTTGGATTCACTTGATGAATCACTTCATTAGCTAAGGTCAGATAACAGATAGCATTATCATCCTGATGTCCGTTGAAGTAATCTCCGTAATTACAGAACGCTTCACCCAATCCGTGACTATAATACAGCATGGACGTTACACCGTCAAAACGGAATCCATCGAATTTATATTCTTCCAGCCAGTATTTACAGTTAGACAACAAGAAGTGAACGACTTCATTCTTGCCATAGTCAAAACAAAGAGAATCCCACGCCGGATGTTCACGACGCCCTCCCGGATAGAAATACTGGTTCGGATCACCGGCAAAATTACCCAATCCTTCTACCTCATTCTTCACTGCATGGGAATGAACAATATCCATAATAACAGCGATACCCATTCCATGAGCAGTATCGATCAACTCCTTCAACTCATCAGGAGTACCGAAACGGGAAGAAGCGGCAAAGAAACTGGATACGTGGTAACCGAAACTTCCATAATAAGGATGTTCCTGAATAGCCATTATCTGAATACAATTATACCCTTCTTTGGCAATGCGGGGAAGCACCTTTTCACGGAATTCATTATATGAACCTACTTTCTCTTCCTGTTGCGCCATTCCGATGTGACATTCATAAATCAACAGAGGACTTGTGTTAGGTTTAAAAGTCTTTTTCTTGAATTTATAAGGTTTCTCTGGGGCCCATACCTGTGCACTAAAAATTTTCGTCTGTTCATCCTGAACAACACGGGTAGCCCAAGCAGGAATACGTTCTCCCTGTCCACCGTCCCAATATACATTCAGTTTATACAGGTCACCGTGATGAATGGCCCCTTCTGGAAGATTGATTTCCCAAATCCCATTCTTCAGTTTTTTCAGTTTATAGGTAGCCTTTTCTTCCCAGTTGTTGAATGTACCTACCATGTAAATATGACTGGCATTAGGAGCCCATTCACGGAAAGTCCAGCCTTTGGCAGTACGGTGCAATCCAAAATAAAGATAGCCCGAAGCGAAATCCGACAGCGTCTGTTTTCCTTTATTAGTCAGTTCGGCTTCTTTATCCAGCACAAATTGATGCCGGCCGGCAATAGCGTCGGCAAAAGGTTCCAGCCAAGGATCGTTTTTGATAAGATTCAGTGTCTTTTCCATATCTGAATTAAATTAGGATTATGCTTTTACTTTTACAATTACTTTTTTCACTCCGTCCGGGGTAATACCAGGAGCGTGTCCGTCTTGCGGGAAGAAGATAGCAAACATTCCCGGTTTCACGGCAATATAAGTTTCAGCTAATCCTTCAAAGAAAGTGATATCTTTTTCTACATTGTATGGAGCATTTGTCGGGACACAGTCTTTAGCAGCAGTATACCCCATGATTTCTGTTCCCGACAATGGAATTTGAATATCAATAAATTCGTTATGTGTTTCCAGTTTAGCCTCTTCTTTAGTCTTAGGTTTGGTCTGTGCAATATTCACCAGCAGATCTTTTCCTTTCAGTTCAGTCTTACCGATTTCCATGGCTTGAAGATCATGAGATTTCAGGAACTCAATAGCTTGTGCAAACAAAGGATTTAAAGACGCATATTTCTCCAGATTTTCTAAAGTATCTACTACCATAAGAGTTTAATTTAAAAGTTTATATTCTAGGTATTATTCAAAATCGTCAATTGTGTAATTGATAAAGTCGGCAAATCGCTTGAATTGGCGGAATACTTTATCTATCTGTTCCAACATATCCGGTTGGGCGAAGAAGTCATCGGGGACATTATAAGAACAGACATATTCTTTACACTTCAAATAATCAATGTATTTAAAATCTTTTGGAAAGCCCTTAGGAGCAGTTTTCAGGAAGTCTTCCCCTATCACCGGAAAGTATTTCTTAAACTCCGGATCTTCTACGATCGCAACAAATTCCTCAATATTGTCATAAATTGACTGCCGCACAGCTTTTAGTACGTTAGACGGCAGGCATAAGCTCCCTCCGGCAAGCATAGATCCAGCAGGTTGCAGATGCACATAATAGCCACAATGATCGGATTTTTTTCCTTTTGCATTGATATAACCGCCAAAATGTATTTTATACGGAGTTTTATCCGTAGAAAAGCGTGTATCACGATAAATACGATACGTACAATCTTTAGGTTGGATGCCTCGAATTGATTCGTCGAACAAGGAGATACGGGCAATAACTGTTGCTAAGAAATTTTCAAACTCGACACGGGCTGTTTCATACTCCGCCCTGTGTTCATTGAACCAGTCACGATTATTATTCGCAGAAAGATCTTTTAAAAACTGAAAGATAACGGGTATGTTCATCTTTATCATTTTCTATTATTACTCTACAAACGTACAAATTTTATTTCATATAAACTACAAAAGGGGGTAAAAGGACATAAAAAAAGCATCGGCCTGGTAAAACCGATGCTCTAACACATTTATCAAAAAAACAGACTCTTCTGTCTCTGACGTACTTTAGCTTTCACAAGTGGAGTACAATCTCTTTTAATTAATCTTATATCTAATACTATGAAAAACACATAAATATAACAGACGAAAGAACACCTTTGTTCAAAGGTTCTCTAAATATTTCTGTTAATAATAGTTTATAGAATTAAATGTTTTTCATCAATCGGTATCACGATTTGTCCCCAATCAATCATCGCATTGAATAACATAATACGGAAATAACTTCCCAACTGTGTATGCAATATCTCCTTTTCTTGAATCAAATGCTTGTCCAGAAGTTCAGCCCGCTTGGTCCCCTTGAGTAGCGGGCACGACGGAGTAAACCATGTATTGCCGTCATAAAGAGCTATATTGGAAATAGACGTATCCGTCAGGTATCCGTTTCTTACCACTAATATATCATCAGCCGTTTCTCTCTGGGCGTACAATGAATTTAGTTCTTCCCGATTCGTACTTTTATAAGTATAATCAATAGTATCCGACGTAACCAGACGTAAAGAGGAAACTTTGTGCCTCTGATAAGGAACGTATGTAATTTCTTCTATCGCCTTTCCGTAAACAATCCGGCATTTCCAGATACCTTCCAATGATTGGGGAGAAATAAATTCACCTAAGTCAATATCGGCAACATCTTGCCAGAAGGCGGCACGAGTCCGGTTGCAACGTTCCGTATGATAATTGATATTATAAATCTTTCCATCTTCTATTCGGATCGTTTCAATAAATGGGCACATATACTTTCTGTTTCATTTCATTATATTCATTTTCCACATCACTTTGGCTGGTAATCCCACCCCCACTCTTAAAATACATTTTACCACCCTCCTGCTCCACAAAACGGATCATAACTGCGCTATCGAGGTCCTTACCGTCAAAATAGCCCATAATACCTGTATAGAATCCCCTGTCATAGGTTTCAGCCTCCTTGATAATCTGCATTGTTTTTTTCTTCGGAGCTCCTGTGATAGAACCGGCTGGTAAAAGCCGGAATATAATACTTCCCAAATTTGTCAGATAATCATCCGGCAGTACACCCTGTATTTCAGAACTTGTCTGAAGAATACTCCCTTGATTGGTCTGCAATTTATCAATATACCGGTATCGGGATACGGATACTTGTTCGGCCACCATGCTCAAATCATTACGAATCAAATCTACAATAGTGGCATGTTCCGCCGTTTCTTTAGGATCGTTGATTAATAGCCGGTCAGCCGAAGGGGTTGAAGCATTAATCGTTCCCTTCATGGGGTAGGAATATATTCTTCCATTATGAATTCTTATAAATATTTCGGGAGAAAAAACCGTAAAAGCATCTCTGACCCATAATTTATACATAGCTTTTGAATAACAATAGATATCTTTCAAAGTCAGATTTGTTTCTACCGGAGTGCGACAAGTCAAGTTAGTGAGAAAACTATTTCCGGCAAAGATGTTTCGTTGGACAATATCAAACGAATGTTGATATGTAGCCAAAGATTCCGGGAAAGATTGCCAACGAAGTCGCTTTCTTGACAAAAAAGCTATATTATTCTCTGCAAACATGGGCTGATTCGTAAAACCATTCAAGTTATAGAGTATTTCGGCAGGGTCTACCGAAGATACTGCTTCTATATAAGAAGCATCCTGCTGGTAATTAATGATAAAAATAAAAGGACGACAGGATTGCCCTAAATAGTTCATTTGTCTGATAGCCTGTTCTTTTGTATATAACTGCATGGATTTGTTCTATTTTTAAGTGAAGCAAATGTACGCAAAAAGTATAGATTAGAAAAAGGTGCAACAAAAAAAGGGTTGCCACCGTGTCTATCGGGCAACCCTTATTATCTATACGAGATCGGTCAAATTACTTCATTGCATCCTGTACCTGAGGAATCATCTTTTTCACATTTGCGTTGTCAGGAGATACCTTTGCTGCTTCTTCCAAGTAACCTAATGCTTCTTTAAATCTAGCTGTTGCTTTTTCTTTTTCAGCAGCATATTTATCTGCATCAGAGTTTGCTAAAGGAGTTGCTTTTTTCAGGATATTGGCTCCGTCATTATAACACAATACTCCAAGGCTGTACAAAGCATTTGTTTTATATGATTTATGATCCAGAGGAATTACCTTCTTGAAACATTCTTCTGCTTCTTCAGCTTTACCAGCTTTTTGGGCGGCGAGTCCGGCTTTCAAGTAGTGTAAACCATAATTCTTGATCATTGTTTTATTATTCGGATCAACTTTCAAGCCTTCTTCCAATGTAGCAACGTATTCATCTGTTTTCTTCAATGCATCCAAAGCCAAAGCTTTACGGGCATACGCATTACCAGTATTAAACTTCTTCTGAATAGCAATATCAAAGAAAGTTACGGCTTCCGCATACTTCTTCACTTCATCTGCTGCTATACCGCAATAGTATGCTGTTGCAGAATCCTGATTATTAGTTTGTTTCAAATATTCGCTGAACTTAGCGTAGGCCACAGGATAATTCTTAGCATTGAATGCGTCATTTCCTTCTTTCTTAATTTGATTAGGATCCGTTTGTGCAAAAATGTTAGTTACTGCAATACTAAATGCAAATAAAAAAATCAATTTCTTCATAACTTTATGTGTTTTTTAGTTGTTTATCGTCCAAAAGTATAAGGAATAATAGAAAGACACAACCCTATTTTTGTTTTTTTGAGCTTTTTGAAACCTATATAACGTTCGTTATTCTTCGTAAAAACGGGCTTTTATTCTCAAATACAGCGTAAAAGGAATCACCCTTTTACGCCTTTCTCGGCCGTCAAAGGGGTGATACACAAACTGTTTGGGTAACTACTTTTATCAAATAAATATAGTATACAACAAGAAAATGTATAGAGGGATATTTAATGTTCTATGAGGGACAACAGGGAATAAAATCAAATATACTGTCACAAGAGTTCTTCCAAATATCTCCTTTTATTAACTTCCCGAAAAAATGCTATTCATTTGTTTATCTATAAAACACGAATTCAGTCCCCACCTAATTAAATAAAAAAAACTTCTTTCATAAAATACTGATTCATAGCACCAAAGAAAAATATGAATAAAAAAGTTCCAGAAAGTTTTTGAGTTTTCATAAAAAGCACTACCTTTGCATCCGAAAATAAGGCTGGTTCCGTAGCTCAGCTGGATAGAGCAACGCCCTTCTAAGGCGTGGGTCAAGCGTTCGAATCGCTTCGGAATCACAAACAGAAGCCGCAAATAGCTTATAATTAAGCACTTGCGGTTTTCTTGTTTTATAAATTGTCCGCAAATTGTCCACATCGAACAAATATCAAGTTCTTTTATTGATTTCCTTTCTTTAGCTCCGGATGATATTCAATGAACCTATCAAAGTTCTCTTTTAATTTGGTTATATACTCGGCTATATAGAATCCGGTAAATACAACATCTTCCACTGCTTTCGGATCATTATCTCTGTCATGTGCAAATGTATAAGTCATATTTTTAAGAGTTTCAACGTAATAAGAAACATTTGCCCATTCATGAAATTCATCTATGGTTCCCAATATTTCCCGAATCTCATTATTCTGCTCCTTTATAGTCAGGCTGTTCTTTGATGTACGATCAATCATACTTTTCTCCTTTCTGTTCCTGCAGTTGTCTATTCAGTTGCTCGTTCTCTTTTCGTATTTGGTTGAGCAAGTGTTTTTGATAGGATAACATGCCCTCAATGCGACCTTGTGTAAGTCCTGCTTTAAAAGCTGCTATCTCGATCGGACTAGTATATTTTGTTTTCATAGTGCACCTCCGTCCTGCTTTTCATTTGCACATAGTACCCTTAAGTCAAACTCAATCTTTAGGGCAGCCATGTATGTAGTATTGGAAATGGCACTATCAAGGTCTGTCATAAAGTCTTTTTGAGCGGATTCATAAACGCCAATACCTTCTGACATTATTTGATTATACACTTCGTTGAATTGTTTCTTAGCATCATTCAGACTTTCCAAAATGATTTGTAATCTCGGATCAATAGTCATTGGTTTTCTTTTTGTAGAAGCGGCTACTGGTCTACCCGGTTTTAATTGTTCTTTTTCCATTGTAATAGTATTATAATTGATTATCAATAAAATAAATTTTCTCCATCTTTCCTAAACAGGTAGTACCCAAAGATGAGGCTACCCAGTATTATAATTAACTCTAGCATGATATCAGCGTTTTAGTGTATTGATATTCTCGACATGGCTGTTTGTGATATCACCAATAGATTGTATTATTATAGTTACGTTTACTGATTTACGGCTTTCTAACCATACTATCAGGTCTTTCACCGACAGGATGTCTGCTGTGATATAAAGATTACTATTGATCTGTTCCATATCTCAATCTCCACAATAAGAGCCACAACCGTAGCCCATGGCTTGGCTTAGCCTGTTTTGATATTCAGTATAAGAGATACCCGCTTTACGTGCTGATATCTCATCTCTCATACGTTGTACTTTGGCTTCTGCTTCACGTTTGATACGTTGTGCTTCCAACTCTGCATTAAAGAGTATAGAGCGTATTTGAGCCTGTTCCTGTGCTTCCTGTTCTTTTGCTTTCTGTACTTCTTTCTCTGCATCTATAGCCTTGATACTCTCTGTTACCTGAACATTGAATTTAGCCGACTTCCAGCTTCTTTTAAGAGCATCTGAAAAAGTAGGGTACTTTGCACGAGCGTTTTTATATAGCTGGTGTGCATTCCGCATGATTGGGGATAAGTTGTAGCGTTTCATAATTGTAAATTTCCAAAGAATTATCCAGTTTGTTTAATCATCATGCTGCAAATATACAATTTGTTTAATTTACAAAGTAGAAATAAATAGTTAATATATACTAATCATTAAACTAATAGTATATTTTTAGCTATTTTGTTATCCAATTTGTGTTTTTATTCCTATTTTTGCCAAATAAACAAATAGTTTAATTAATATGAATTATAGAATAAAAGAGGTGTGTCGGCAAAAAGGATTAATGATGAAAGACCTTGCCGAGAAGTTAGGAATGTCTGAAGTAGGTTTATCTAAATCCCTAAATGGCAACCCGACTATCAATAGACTTGAGGAAATCGCAAAAGTACTTGAAGTAGATTTTATGGAACTTTTTGAACGAGAAGATGGCACTATAACCTGTCCCAACTGTGGAAAAAAATTTAAGATGGAGGAATAAATTAATGAAAACAGATGATGAAATAAAGAAAATAATTAATGCCAATATTCTTTTGTGGAGTAAAAGAATATATATTTTAGCTGGGAATCTTTATTCTTGGTTTTGGTTGATTAGAGCCATCTTTTGTAGACCAGAAACAAGTTTTGAAGATTATCTTATGTGGTTTTTCTTGACAGCTGGCTTTTATTGGTTCATTATAGAACATAATGAGATTTTTATAAAGGCAAAAGAAATATAAAATAAGATTATAATTATGGGAAAAACAGAAAAAAAGGATCGGTCTATCTCCAATTGGTGGTTTGTGCTTTTGATAACGATTTGTATCTTATTGTGGGTTGTTGGTTTATGGGGTACACATGAGTATGTAAATAGCAGATATGTTATAAAGGAGTCACAGGATATACTAACTAACCCAGGTGTATTTGGAGATAGTTCTGGAGCTATTAATGCCCTATTTTCTGCACTGGCTTTTGCTGGAGTTATATTTGCTATAATCCTTCAGAAAAAAGAACTCCAATTACAGCGTGAAGAACTCAAACAAACACGTGAAGAGCTAGAAGGTCAAAAGCATGAGTTTGAACAACAAAATGAGACACTGAAAAGGCAAAGATTTGAAAATACTTTTTTCAATATGCTCAGTCTTCAACAAGAAATAGTAAGTGGTTTAGAATATAGAAATCAAAAAAAAGAAGAATATGCATTAGATCAGTTTGGGCGCCCTGAATATAAATATATTGAACATCAGAAAAAAGGGCGTGAGGTTTTTAGTTTTTTATATCTAGAAGAGTTTTTTATGTATGAAAAAGATAAAAGAGGTCTGTATAATTATTTAAAATTGCATGAAAATGAATTTGATTCTTTATTTGCTATTGTAATTTTTGATCATTATTTTAGGCATTTATATCGCATCATTAAATTTGTAGATGAAGCAAACTTTTCATTAGAGGATAAATATCAATATACATCAATTGTACGTGCTCAATTATCTCCTTATGAGTTATTATTATTGTTTTATAATTGCCAGTTTGGGGCAGGTGTGAAAAAATTCAAACCGTTAATAGAAAAATACGCTTTATTTAAAAATTTGCGATTTAAATTATTGGCTAAACCAGAACATAAAACTTTATATAATAATTCTGCCTATGAAAAAACTCTACCAGAAGAAAACTAACAATTCTACTCAAATCAATTCAGTAACATCTTTAGTAAAACTATTAGTAACCACTATCACCCAATGAGCGAGAAAGCACAATATGCCGTACTCGATGATCGGCATGAGATATACAGCATATACACATCTTTATGTACTCATTGCTGATACTTCAATTCAGGAAAGTACATTTGTATCATCTATTCGACTGGCATCCTGTTTGATATTCTAGGAGGTGAAAAGGAGTGTCAAAGCAAAAGCCTCATCAAAAAGAAAGAATCATTTTAAGACGTTTTAAGCCTTGATGATATTTCAAACGAGTATTTGTTACTTAGCAGTGGCAAAACATGATCTACGCCAAATAATACCCATATACAAACACTCTATAGACTTCTATACATGTGGGGTTGTGATTCACGAGGTCATATATCTGCTGCATTTTTTAATAGTGTCGGGAAAGTCGGTTTTTAATCCTACAATGATATAGCTATATTGGCTGGCTGATTGGTAGTCTTATCTACTGTATTCATTACGGTGATTCTGGTAGTAGTGATATGTTTTGGCTCAATAGCTCCCAATTCCCCGAGGACGGCTGCCGGTGGATACTGATAGTTATTGATACGTTTTTTCTCCATCATTGACCTAATATTGACCTTATCCAGCATATCACCTGCCCTAAGTATTGCTGAGGTCAGCTTTTCATCATTACCACCCCCTAATCACCCCGTTGTTTTGTACTTTACCTTACCATAATCTTATTCGTTCGCCTTCTATGGGTGCCGTAAAGTTGACGTACTTGGTTAGGTCTCATCATGTGAAGATTTCACGCGCACGTTTTAAGGACTAAAGAAATATAGGATTGATAAAAATACAACAGGCAGACCTGATGTGATCAAATCTGCCTGAGGTGGGGTGTAAGCCCTTTCGGGTGAACACCGATACAAATATAGTGATAATTCTGTAATAATAGATATTTTCTTTCTCTTTTTTAGGGACTGAAGAAATTCGGGATTAACATCAGAATGTGGCTTTAATGCTTACTTGAGTACACTTTAACTTACTTCTTTACTTCCTTTATTACCCAATATTGGAAAGTAAACCGGGAATATTCTCGATTATTCCAGAACATTCCCGATCATTATTGATGCAATAAACGGTTGTTTTATCACAATTAGATACTCTAGTTCTAACCTCAATAGTGAAATCAAATGAGTTTTTCTACTGACTTAGTCTGTTGGAGTCTTCTCATTTCCCTTTCTTTTTACCTGTTTTGTGGGCGTAAACATATCTTTCATAGTCCTGTTCTGCCGGAATAACCGTTCCGGCTTCTCCTATGTCAAAAAGATTAATAAGACAACTTATATTCGCTGTCATATCTTCTTTAGCCAATGTGTAGAAATCATTTAGGGCTTTGGCTGCTGCTTTATGAGCATCGTACAACTCTAGTCCTTTTGCACTAGTTACATAGACGCGTGACATATCTTTCAGTTCTTCCATGGATTCATCAGGAACAAAGAACTTTCCTGTCTCATCAATGGATATATAGTATTTCAGATATGCACTGCCACTCTCTGAAAACTCCTGTAGCTTATTGCCTAGAATCCCCAGTGAGTTTTTTATTTGCTTTTGTACCACCTGATCCAACATTGCATTATTATTAAGTTCGGTCATTTCTTTTGCTAATCCCGATCTTAGAATACGCCAATCATCAAACAATAGGCTTTTTAATCGGGAACTGGTCAGTGTTCCAATACTTAATTTTTCAAAAGTCTTTTTTACAATCTCTAACTGAGGAACTACACTACGCTCTATTTCTCTCAATTTAGCATTTATTTCTACTGTATCTTCTGAAATCAAAACCTTTTCTTTCATCATTTTAATGTTTAATCGTTATTTACTTAAGTGCATTAATCCTCTATCTCGTCTAATTCCAGGTTAGCTACACCTGTCTGCAGGCGATTAGTTCTACTGCTGGTTACTCCAATATCTGCAACACCTACCGTTCTGTAGTCGTCACCGTCCATTAGTTTACGGTAATCTTCTTCTGTCATATTATCCTCATCACCGTTAATTCTTCTTTCAAAGTCTTTAGCTTCTTGTTCTTCCGACGTTAACAACTCGTTATCAAATTCTTCATCTTCCATAAAATCAATGTTTTTTATACGGTTCAAAAGCCTCTTATCAGTTTTCTCTATGAATTGACGTGAGGCTTTTATAATACGCCTTTTCATAGATTGGGTAATTCCTTTAGGTTGTACTGTGGGCTTACCAATACCCAAGGCACATACAATACGCTGAATAACGGAACGTGTGTAACTATAGCTGCTATATAGGTTCTTTAGAGTGTCAGTCTTTGGCCAGTCAGTAAACTTCCCATCTTGAAAAAAATGATATTCAAATACGGCCCGGTCAAACTCTGATAGTTCCAAGCGGTCAAAGATAAAACGCACTATACGCATACGCCACATAATCACCCCGGCATGATCTGTATCGTTATCAGTCTCATCTATGATATCGAGCTTCGTATAATCAGTATTAGCGTCTTTCGGTATAGCCTTGTTTTTACTTCTATATGGTGCTGTTATTGATGTAGCATTTATTTTTATCATTCTTAGCACAAAAAAATCAAGTTCCCTATACTGTCCTTTTTTAGCTTGATACAGTTTTTCTAGCTCTTGATGAGGCTTGGCTAATAACATTGACATCACTTCATTAAGTACATCAGTAGCTTCATCTTCTATGCCGGCCATTGCACAATGATAGGAAGCATAATCCAACCATCTTTCATAGCGTTTTGTGACATAATTTTCTATTTCAGTCATAGTGATAACTATTGGTGCTAGTTTTAAAAGGGGTTATCGTCCAACTCATTTTCAGTAAATGGCAAAATTGGTCTTTCGTTCAGCTCATAGAAATGGGTAGTAGCAGCATTAAAGCCAGCAATGAATTTGAATACTCCTACATTACGCCCTTTGGCAATATCTATGAGTGCCGTACCCTTTGGATTAGTAGACTGAAACGGTTCGGGATAACGCTTGTTATAGGCTTCCGGACGGTATATCAGTATTGTCATGTCGGCAGCTTCATTTATTTGTCCGGATCCTCTTAATCTGTTGACGCTTGGAACCGGATTTGTACTGTCGCGTGAGAGCTGGGATAACGCCAAAATCCAGATATTAAGTTCTTTGGCTATATTCTTCAAACGCCTTGCTGCTTCCGCTATGGATTCTTCCGTACTGCCTCCCTTCTTGTTAACTGTGAGTATTTGCATATAGTCGATAACTACACCTTGAATTTGATGTTTTATCACTAGCGAACGAATAGAAGCAAGAATCGTTTCAATGCTAGATGTACTACGGTCATCGAAATAAACGCCCAATTTGGAAAGAGAAGCTACCGACATATCGAAGCTTTTCAGTTGCTCACTGGTTAGTTTCTCATTTGTTAGTACTGATACGGGAATGCTGGATTCAATGGCAGCAAGCCTTGTCATTAACTGGGATCCACTCATTTCCATTGAATAGAAAGCGATCTTTGCACCGGCTTTTGTTGCCGATAGGGTAATAGCATTTGCAAAGGCTGTTTTACCCTGGCTGGATTCAGCAGCGCAAATAATCAAGTTCGTAGGCTGAAAACCTCCTTTGTTATCAATGGCACTAAATCCGGTTGGGGTACCAGGAGTACTAACACTATTCAGGTTATCATTTACCCGTTGATATACTTCGGCCATGTAATCCGATGCTGTTTTAACGTGATTCTCCAAACCTCCAAATATGGACGATAGTTTATCATTGGCAGACTGAATGACATTTTCAATATCTTCTGATTCATTACTTCCATTAGCTACCAGATATTGTCCCATATCGTAGAGGCTCCTTCGCTTCTCTAGTTCATTGAGGCGACAGGCATACTGCACAAGGTCGAACGTGTGATTTTGGGCAATAGACGCAATATCATAGGGCTTAAACTCTACATCACGTTTCTTTAGCTCCGGCATAATACTCACCATATCGGCACGGTCTCCCCGGTCGATCATCGCAAGGATGGCACAATATATTTCCCTATGGAAGTCAATATAGAAACTTTTAGGGCTTAACAACTCTCTTACTTGATGAATAGCATTACGTTCAAGCAACAACGTACCAAGTACACATAACTCACAATCTTTATCAGAGAGATAATAATTATCGTTTTTCATTGTTCCTCCTTTCCCATGTTCTTAACCGGCCGGCAATACTCCATGTCTTTTGCATTTCATAGCGCATCTTAGTTTTAGCTTTATCAGGTTCACTCCAATAATCGAAGAAAGCGAAAATCATATCTTTGCCGTACTTCTCCACAAAAGGAGTTAATTCTTCTTTGAACTTTTTGGTTCGGTCGGAAAGAGAAAGACTTTTCTCTTTTATTATTTTCTCTTTCTCTATATTTTTATTCTTATTATCATTTACATTATCATTATATATTAGCTTTGTTTTTGGTTTGTTTTCGGTTCGTTTTCTTGCATTCTGATTACCTCTCATACTTTCAGACGGTGCACCTCCCTTGCAGCCGTTGTGGTATCGTTGCCAGTTTGCATCAATAATAGGGCGTATGATGGAAAATAAAGCTTTGGGAAAACCTGTAAGTTCCGGCTCTTTCATGTCGAGGCTATAGTCTGAAATAGCTTCGTACATTATTAACTTATCAGCATCGGAAAGTTCGTTCATGCTTTCTTTAAAGCTGCGATAGAAGATAAACGTATCTCTTTGGCTATTCTCTCTCATGGTCTTAGCCTCCATTTATTTGTTGAGGATAATATCAATATCAGACTGCTTGTACAGTCTTTTTCCTCCAACCTCTACCGGAATAAGATAACCAGTCTTAGCCCATCTCCATAGAGTGGAACGATCAACATGTAATTGCACACTTGCTTCATCAGGCGTGACATACGTTTCCTTTTGTTTGGTTAAGATGGTGCTCTCTAGCTCTTCTTTTGTGGAGCGAATTAGATGATTGGCAAATTGTAGTAAATCATTAGTGCCTACCGTTATTGAAACATTGGCGCCGCTTTGGATTATTTCTTGGATACTCATAACTTTACTTATTAGATTCATCTTTCCCCGATAGGTAGCTACTGCTATCAGTTGTTTGATGAAAGCAAAGATATAATTGGTGAGGTAGAGTGAGAAGCAATACAAGCCTATACAAATGAAAATACAAATCTGCACAAGTTTATACAAGTTTGCACAAAAAAAACGCTGCAAGAAGCAACGTTTTAAATCAAATTACCATTAGCTATGAACATTGATATTCATTTACTACAGCCTTTACTTGTTTGATGTGTTTGCTATTTAATACTGAGTTCCAATTAGATTCTGTTCCTATATCCTGAATTTTAGATAACTCCATCCATAATGGTCTATTTACCTTCTCTTTACGAATTTTATTAAGCTCCATTAATGCCTGAACCTCAATTACGACTTTAACACCTGATTCCCCTTTTATCCGGAATAGAAATGTCTCTAATATTTTCTTGTCATTCCTAAATATAGATAGAAGCTCTTCTGATTGAGCAAGGTTACTATTTTGTATAGGCTTGAAAGCCTCATCGTCGAAAAACTTATGCGCCAATTCATTGGCTATAACCTTGCTTGTTTCATGGATTCTTAGCAGGTGTTTTTCTACATCTTCATCTGCATAAGATACTTCTTTAACTTGTGCTTCTAATATTCGTTTTTCTCTCTTCTTCCTAGCTTCTTCTTTGAAAGAATCATAATAACCTATTAGACCATAACTATATACTGTTTCAGGATCATTTATGAGGTTATATAGTAGCTTTGTTGCCTCATTAAAGGACTCTATTAGTTCTATTAAGTCCTCACGATCAAATTTGAACACATCGTTGAGGCTGTCTGCAAATACAAAGCGCACATTGACAAAATGGGCTTTTAGCATTGCCATTACTGTACTTTGAGAATAGTCTAAAATAGCATTACTTAGTTCATCTATAAAGCTATCATATAGATTCTTAAATGTATCATAGTTATATGGTACACCCCAATCGCTTGCATTAAACCCTTTTCTTATCGTAAGCGAACCAGATATTTGGGAAAATAACGATTTTTGTTGATATGTACAAGGCTCAATTTTATTGAGGTATTCCCGAAGGTTATCATACGCTTCTGAAAAGCGTTTTATATTAGTAATTTCCATGTTGGTTTCAATTATGCACTATGTCAAGCGTATTATTTACTCTATACTCATCACACCCAAACGCTGCACACATGAGAATGAAGCGTTCTTTTATTCCCATATTGGTATATCGTTCTATTGCGCTGCTGTTTTTAGCGTGAAGTCCGGCAGCATATTTATCTACCTGCACTTTATTCATCAAATCGACATGAGTCTTACGGGCGAGTTTGCTACTTGCAACTTCATAAATACATTTATACTCATTGGCTCCCAATGTTGTACTAAACATTGCCACTTTCCGGTCTATCTCGTAATATTCAAGTAGTTTCTTTATCTGATAATTATACCCTGTTTCACCATTGCCATCAGGGTAATAAGGGAGTAAGGCGTTATTTGGTAATCCCCCCTTATACTTCATTATAACATTATAAGCAATGCGAATTACCGGTGTCCTTATTTCGGTTCGTATTAACCCATCTCTATACGTTTTCTGAGGCAAGTAATGAATATAGGGTATTCCTTCTTCAATGCCAATATTATCAAAAGTAAACCGTCTAAAATCCCCAACACGACAACCCAAACAGCATTGTACTATGAATATATCTTTCACTCGTTGCAATGATTCCGGACACTCTTTTGCTAAGAGCATATTAAATTCTGATTTAGTCAAGAAAATAGGTTCATCGTATTGTTGCTTCATTATCGCCTCTTTTTCTTTTCCTATTTTACGAAATGGAGATACAGGAATAATATCATTACTTTCAAGTTCAACCATAAACGCTTGTAGTAACAGAAGCTTTTCGGCAATAGTGTTTTGACTCCTTTCTTTTGATGGTCTATTTCTGCTATTCATATCAACATATAGACCAGGATACTTATCTACCAATTTGTATTCGGTACGCAAGAACTCACGAAATTTCAGAATATAGTCTTTATTAAAGTTCTCTACTGGGCATCCATCAACACCATTAATGATAAAGAATCGTGTTAGTTCTCGGATAACTACATCATAGTGCTTCTTTCTTCCGGATCCTATAACACCAGTATCTAACCATCCATCGACATAGCGTTGAAACATCTCACATAAAGGCTCTTTCTTGTCATCTACTTTGATGTATTTCTGAGGATTATGAAATTTATCAATGAAAACAGTTAGATCATCTTTAGTTAAGTCTTTCTGTGTTTCACAAAAATTTATTATTGAAACCGTCAAATTAGACAAAGTATTACTTGCTTCCAGCATTTCTTTACGTGTTCCTTTGCCGTCTTCAGCACGTGGTAATACTATAGATCCGTTCTTAAACCTATTAGGATAGACAAAGATACTCGACTTAACTCTTAGTCTTATATCTCTGTTTACGTTCACTCGAAACAAAAGTTCACTTTTCCCACTTCCATTTACTAACGAGGAAATACTTACGTCAATCTTTGCCATATTTTTAATATTGAAGATATGCACAAAAGTAGATATAGTGCGGACAAAAAACAAATATTTTGTCCACAAACTTGCAATATTATGAAATATTGTCCACAATAACGCAATCATAGTATTTTTATAATATGCTGATAATCATTGAAAATATGCTTTATACTGTTTTATTGTATTTTATTAATCGAATCGCTTCGGAATCACAAATAAAATCCGATAACTTGAAAAGAGTTATCGGATTTATTTTTTTATTACTTTCGCTTTTATAGACAACTTCCTTTTGCAGCGCAGAAGATAAACGATTGAACATGTAGGTCAGAATAAGAGAAGTTCTTTAAAACTTCTCTTTACGTTCAAACTTCCCTTCCTCGGTATAATATTTCCAAGTACCCTTAGGTTGGTTATGCGAATATTTACCACGAAGTCTTAATTTTCCATTTTCGTAATATTCACGATAACGTCCGTGACGTTTTCCCTCTTTTACTTCCGCTTCACTCTTTAGTGCTCCTTCCGGATAAAATTCACGTAGAACATTTCCTTCAAACTTTTCGACATAGAAACGTTTCAATTCACTTAACTGTTCTTTCTCGGTCACAACATCTTCATTCATTTCTTCATCTTCCTCATCGGTAGCAACCTCAACAAGTTCTTCCGGTTCGTATGGACTATAATCCATAACATATTGTAAAGAAGCAGACTGGCTATCTCCTATCACTTGCATAGTCCAATAAGGGAAAGAATACAAAACATCCTTATTTGACTGTATCTCATTCCATGTGGCAGGATTCATCATTAGCTTCAACTGGGAATAGAACTTACGTACATCCGTATATAAGAAAATCGTAGAACTGGATTTCAGATATGAAAAAGCATCTTTAAATCCCGGATTGTCTTTCAACAAGTTCTTTTGTTCATAATCCTCTACGAATGAGAGTAAAGATGCAGCTTTATTACTAAAAACAACATAATCATCCACATAAGTATAATAGGGTTTCTCGAACTTATCAAATAGTTTTCCGAAAAACAGTCGGAAGAACCCTTTCATCTCGACATAATTAATTTCAAAGTCCTTATAATTAACAGTTTTAATTTTAACCGGAGTACGACGTTTGACCTTCTTTTCTATAAGTTCCATGTTCTCACGTGCATCCTTTATACTTTTTGCTCTGATAGCCAAAACCAGTTCGGGTTCACGCCCAAGTAACCCCGGTTCAGATTGTGTAATAGCAAACTCTCCAGACATCCAGCTCAAAAAGTTTTCTTCCAAAGAGATACCGAACAGTCCTTCAATCTTTTTTCGGGAATTTTGATACGAATCATACAACTGTTTATCATGAACAGAGAGGGCATTTTCTAATTCCTTCACAAAAGTCATCGGATTATTAAAACCAATATTCGTATAAAGGGCCGTTCGTCCGGACAAGATTTCATGCGCTTTCATTTTATGCTTTCCGGAATTCAGCAAGGCAGTGATATAAGGATCTACTGAATCTTTCTTCAACGTATAACCTTTCACCTCCATTTTATCCTTACCCATATTCAAGTAAAGACCGGCAAAATTCATAGAATTACTGAACATATCAATATATTCATTCCTTGTTCCCAGGTAGATAGACATAAACTGTGGGATACGCTCATAGTTGATAAAAACCCTGACAAGTCCCTTACCGGAAACTAGTTTCTCGGTTTCAATAAAAGCTTGATCAAGTCCGATTTTAGGTTTGTTACGTGAATCAATAGCCGATTCGATAAGCCCGGAAGTATAAGAACCTACCAGATGATTATCCACAAAAGCAATATAAAAGATATCACGCGTATCCGGATCACGCATCTCAAGAATGTTAATGCCACTATGCATCCGGTTAGTAACAGTGAAACCGCTCATTACAAGAACCGTCTCAAGCTGATCTTTCACCAAGTCCATTTTAGAAGCTTTCTGCATATCCAGAATGAGCAGAAAATCCCAATCAGTCGCGCGGGTTTTATGAAGTGAAATAAGCATATCCCGTTTGCCGACAAGTGACAACAGCACCTTGTTACTTTTCACAACTGAATCAAGTTTTTCCACACTCTTCGTAACTTCCTCAAAAGACTTCGCTTTTTTCAGACATTGCCATGTTTCGCTTCCGCTAAATTTCTCCCAATCTTCAATCGGAGCTGATGATTGAATAATAAATGCCGCATTTTCCGGAACCAGATAAATCTGCTGAATATTACGATCGGGTGAGATAAACAGATAAATCACGGAGTATACTACATATACCGCCAAAGCCAACCCTATCACCACCAAGGTACGTTTTACGATTTGCTTACTACTCTTTTTTGTCGTGGGCTCGGCATATTGCTCTTGTTCCCTGTTGTTTAATTCATTCATGGTTGATTTATTAATATAAATTATAGTCCCATTGGTATCCTCAGTAAATACCAAATAATAAAGAATAGCGTCCATGCAGCTAAAATACCTACAGAGTAGCGCCAAGTGTATTTGAGTAATGTCCCATAAGTAACTTGTTTATCATATTGCCTCATATATGTCAATACCAGAGGCATATAAAACATAAAAGGCGTAATAGCATTTGTCGAGCTGTCACCAATACGGAAAGCGCACTGTGCGATATCCGGAGAGATTCCCATTTGTGCAAACATCGGGATAAAGATAAAAGACATAAATGCCCACTTGGAAGTAGCAGATACCATAATCAGATTGATAAACGCTGTAAACAGGATAAAGAGAACAAGTGCAGACAACGGAGCCGGCTCGAAAGAAGAAAGCAGATCAGCTCCCATAATAGCAAGACACTTATCCAAATGAGAATACTCGAAGCAGGCGAACATTTGAGCGGCAAAAAAAGCAATAACAAAGTAAACACCCAAAAGTTTCATCGGTTGGGTAAGCCCTTCAATCACATCATTGTCGGAACGATAACGACCGGAACTGAACCCGTAAGCCATTCCCGTGATGCCCGCCCCTAAGGAAAGAAGAAAAAGAATTCCGGCAATAAAAGGCGAATGCATCAAACCACCGTTCACGCCACGTAATATCCCATGAGAAGAAAACGTAAGCCATAAGATAAGAGCTACATAAATTCCTGCTACAATAATCGAAATCATTATCGCCCGCCGTTCTTTACGGGACAAGGGCCGATAAGCTTCCACTTTCACGCTTCCTTCATATTTTCCTAAAGCGGGAAGAAGCCATTTCTGAGTCAGCCAGTAAACAATAGCAGTAATTACTACGGTAGAAGCACTCATGAAAAAATAATTGCAAAGTGGTTCGGTATTTCCCTGATATCCTGTCTGAGCTAGTGCAGCTTCCTGAGTGGTATGAGCCAGCAACGGATCCATTGTGCTTAATACAATATTTGCACTATATCCGCATGCCACTGAAACATAAGCCGTAATAATTCCTGCAAGCGGATGAAGTCCTACCCATTGGAACAGCATGGCGGCAATAGGCAATAAGATAATATATCCGCCATCGCCAATAACGTTGGACAACAAGCCAAGAACAATTACCCACAAGATAACCTTCCTTTTCTCCTTCCGGTTCCCCACTCCCAAACGGATGCATGCACCAATAAATCCTGAATGCTGGGCAACCCCCAGTCCGAACATAGCAATAATCACCATACCCAACGGTGCAAATCCGGTAAAGTTCTTGATAGCATTCCGCAACCACCAGCGAATTCCTTCCGGACTCAATAAGCTCTGTACGCGAATCTCCTCACCGGTTTGTGGCAGCGTCACCTTCAATCCATAAATATCACATATCCATGAAAGAAAGACCACTGCTATTGTCAGTAGAAGGAACATCGTAGCGGGGTGAGGCATACGCCATTTATTCTTCATCTGTCTCAAGATTTATTCTTCGTCAGCCTCCAGATTATCCAAGTCAATAATACGTAATTCTAATGCACGCACTGCTAGACGGGTAGCATTTACTCCCACCCGTTCCCCATTAGGGAAAAGGCGTCCTATAAGATCATTCTGTCGTTTTTCCAATGACTTCACTCCGAAAGGCATTCCCTTCAGACTGGCAATCATTTCTTTCGTATATCCTAAAGCCAGATGACGTAAGAAACGCTCATCATACTCATCAATATCATAACTAATCACCGCCTCCTGACGCTTGGCATCGTTAGCTACCGATTTTTTGAAACGATCTACAATCTTTTCCAAAATCGGATAGTTGAAAACTAACTTCTTTCCGTCCATTACAGCCTGCACATCTGTTTTGGTGAGCAGTTCCCCTGTTTTCAGGATAATTCCGTCAGCACCGGCATTGAGCACATCCACCCATAACTTTTCATTCAGAATTTCACCCGTAAATATCAAAACCCGAACTCCTTTGTAACGTTTGAATATATTCCGGCATATATCAACACCGATAGTGGTTGAACCTCCCAATCCTAAATCCAGCAACACCAAATCGGGAAGTTGTGCCTCCATTAACGGCCAGAACTCATTTTCCGTCATAGCTGTACCAATAACCTCTGCATTGGGTATCTCATGGCGAAAAATCTCCTCTGTACCTTTCAACTCCAGTTTTACATCTTCTACAATAATAACTTTAAATTTCTGTTCTTCCATTTCCTTATCTAATAACTTTATATGTGTTCTTTTTCATTATCTGCGTGGAATAGTAAAATAAACCGTAAACCCTCCGCCTTCGGCCGGTTCGGCATTAATACGGCATCCTCTACGCCCTGCAAATTCATCATGATCGCGGATTATCTGCTTACATACGAGATATTCCGTCCCCCTCAATTCTCCCTTTTCTCCGGACGTCATACGTGCCAGATTCGGATAAAATAGTTGATTCAACTCCAACACGCTCTTTTTACGTCTTGTATCCGTGAAAAGAAAACGTATATACTCATCATCCTTACGAGCCTGCAAACGCAATACTCCGTCTTCGTGAACCGTCAATGCTTCATCAATCAGGTTCTCCAATAAGAAACGCAACTGGTTTACATCTCCTATTACTCTTGCATCTATCGGAGCCATCTCCAACTCTATCTTATCCATACGGTTCTTTACAGACTTTTTGAAATATTTTCCGGCAGTTTCGAAAAGCTCTTGAACCGGAATCGTGGTCCGCCGGAAAGTAACCTCTTCCAACTGGCGGGAAGCACATGAACTCAAAATAGTAAAGATCCCCTTATAATATTCAATCAACTCCGTCATAGTCTCCACTGCCTCCTTTTCTTCTTTCTCCGAAAGGTTCTGCGCATTCAGCCGACCTATAATTTGTTTAATCTTATTCGGATAATAAATCGTTTCATGCTTGATAGTCGAAAGACAATTATCAAGTACCATATTCTGTACATGTAACATACTGTCCTCCCAAGACGCCCGTTGCGTTTCCTCATGCGCCGACTCAATATCACGATATTTCGTTGCCAGTTTCACCACAGCGTTAAATACGACAATAGCTACATAACGTGCCACCAGTTCGAAAAGCAAACGGTCAGTTTCCTGTTCCGTCCCTTCTCTTCGTTCCAAATAAAGCACACCGACACATTGGTGTTCACCTCCCGCTTCTACCATGAGAGGTATTGCCTGACGATGTTGCTCGGAAATATATTCTCTTGAATCAAAACATAGCTGCACCATTTCCGGCATTTCCTGTCTGGGACTCGAAGCATATTCCAACAAATGTGTCGTTTCATTATAAACGGCAATCCCCATCCGGTCAATCGTCAACAACTCATTTACCGAGCCGAATGCTTCATCTACGATACGTTGCGGAATCTCTTTGAGCGTACTTTCTTCCCTTTGGAGCGCTTCTGCATTTTCCTGCTCCTGCGGTCGAATCAGGGAAGCAGCAAATACTTTCTGATTAATTTCAAGTACCTGTTCCAAACTCAAACGATTTTGTATCCGCTTCCTCAAATACAAAAGATAATATCCTACCAAAGAAACAATCAACAAAACGAAACAAAGGATAATTCCCACTGTCTTATTAATATTCGAACGTTCCAGTTGCCGACAATATCCTTCCAATGTCTGATCTTCTCCCTGCAACTTATACAAATCTGTAAACGCCGAATTATTATAACTATACGCATCCAATTGTTTCAATGCCAGAAAAGCAACCGCCGCCTCATTTCTTATATCCAATATCACATGATAATCCGAATCAAAAAGTTCGTTCCACCACAGAATCTCAGCAGGTATACCTTCACCGACGAGCTTCATATACCGATGCGTAGCATCCGGGCGCGCATATTTCTGATAATGCTCATTCAGCAACAATATGGCAGAATCAGCATATTGCAAAGCAATCTCATACTGCTCATCCACATTAGCGAAATAAGCAGCATTGGCATAATCTGATGCAGCATCCAACAAATCTTCATAAGCAGAATCCGTAATAACCACAATCGAATCGGTATCCTGTAACATCGGAGGAATCGGATCATACAGACAAGACCCCATACCAAACGGAAGTAAGAGGCAAAGTAGCACTCCAATTACTTTGCGCACTCCCGAAGGCAAACGGAAATAAAAGCGACTCCCTTTTCCAAGTTCGCTTTCCACGTTGAATACACATACTCGGAACAGTTCATTCGTTTTCTTATATTTCTCGATGATTCCCTTACAATTCATCAATCCGAAGCCACTACCCTTATTTTCCTTCAATTCATCTGCATCCGTGGCATTCTTCATACCGATAACACGTGAATCATACACTTTCTCACCAATAATCTGTGCCACATCTTCGGCTGAGATCCCCCTTCCATTATCTTCTACAGAAATCTCCACATAAGAATCCGTAGTACGTGCATACACCTTGATTATACCTCCTTCAGGAGTATATTTGCGAGCATTTTCGGCCAACGTATTTATCATAAACAGAGTCAGTGCACGGTCCGCCTTCACCATAGCATGGGTCGGTTCAATTTCTAACGTCTGTTCTTTCATCTCAAAGGCACGACGTCCCTTTCCCAATAAATCGAACAACTCATTAAGACCGAATGTTTCAATATTCAGGCTAAGAGTTCCCTGCTTCATCTTGATCCAAAGAGCAAGAATGTCATTATACTCATTGATAGTAGTCACCAGTTCGTCAATATACTGATACTTCTCTTTCTTAATCTTCTCATCGTCAATATAACCTTTCTCTGTCAACTTATGTACCTCGTTCAAAATCCGGTCAATATATGGATTGATGCCATTTACAATCGCCAGACAAGCCTTCTTTATCAGATTCTGGCGTTTATTCCCGGCAATATGCTGCTCGTACACATACCGTTGTTTTTCCAATTGAATCCGTTCGTCGCTCAATGCCTCTACCATTTGTTCATTATCGGCAGCCCAAATAATATATGGCTCAAGCACATGCACCAACGCTTTCTCGTCTTTACTTAATCGATGCACAGGAACAAGTGACGCTTTCCCTTCTTCGGGTATTTCCAATGTCATCCGTCCTTTGCCGAATAACTGGTCAATCCCCTGCTGAATCAAAGGAACATTCATCGGAATAGAAGAAGTTATATCCCTACATAACGATAGAATCTGTTGTAGTCGTTCTACATCCACCTGATTTCGTGTTTTGGAACTCTTATTGAAGAACCACCAGAGAATAACTACCAGCACCAACCCAACAATGACCACAGATAGTACGAGAGTCATTTGCCGCGAACCTGCTTCCAATGAAATATAGCGGCTCTCCAATTCCTTATCCTGCCGTGTAAAGTTCAGAATATCCAGATAAATATTCCGGTTATAGTCCGATGCGTGCTTCATTCCCAATCCTGCATACGAAACGCTCAACTGCTCGCGAATCCTTGAAATCCATTCGGGAACAGTTTTAACCTTCTCTTCCGTAATCCACGGTACTCCGGTGTAGGTCGTATCCCCTTCGGCATAAGGCCACAATTTGTCCAGTGTATCTGCCTTATAATGATAATAAAGCAGATGATGTTGATTCACACAATCCAGTGCTTTTGTCAATGTATCGAGTGCTTCCGAATAACGACCATGCGCATTCAGATACTTACCGATAGACACATACGCCCCGGCAATCTGATATAAATCATCATATTCCTGAAATTTCTCAAGTGCCAACTGTGCCATACGCAAAGGCATAAGTGAATCCACCGGAAAATCGAATTGGTCGAGTGCATGCGTCCTCCTTACCCGATAAAACTCGAAATTGGCAGGAGAAACCATCAGATTAGCCAATCCTTGCAAACCATTCCCTTCGAAATAAGGGTTCTTACTTTGAACGGCTATCCGCCATGTATAGTAAAGCTGGTCGAACTCACGAAGCTTTCTTTCTTCCGGATTATTTGCTTCCACCAATGAAGCCGAGCCCTTGATATAATGATAATAAAGCAACTGATTGGTATCTGTCAATGCTTCATCCTCCGGAATCTGGTTGAGGGCGTCAATCGCTTCCTGCCGCTGCTGAAGATAATAGTAGTAGATAGACGAAACGATAAAAAACTCGGTAAACGCATAGTCCAGCCGAAGTGTTTCGTGCCGGTCGGCAAAGAGGTCACTTTCTTCGCGGATACGTTTCATGCGGCGAAGCGCACTGTTCCGGTAATCATAATATTCTTTGTTCATTGCCGTCCGTTGGCAGATTTTCATCAGCCCGATATCAGCAATCAGGAGTTCGAGTTCATTCTTTGTCAGCTTATAGACTTCCTTATGTAATGCTTCCGCACGGTCAAAGTCCATATTCATATACGCACAAAAACCAAGATTATTAGAAGCTTCGGCTTTTCCCGATTTGTAAAAATTTACCTGTCGATAGGCCGCATCAGCATATTTGTAGGAAGAATCAAGACTTCGGTAACGATAAGCATACGCCTTCCCGTTCAGCGAATCAATCAACCGCACCTCTTTTGTCGGCACCATATCCGTACACGAAAAAAAAGAGACAAACAACACTATACCTATTATATATAGAGGAAAGCGTGAACTCATTTTAGTGATTTTCTGTTTTCAGAAAGCAAATCTACAAATATTTCCGATAAGATTGGAGAGAAAAATATTTTTTATACAATAAGTCCTTCTAAATAATAAGAGAAATTCCTACCTTTGCAGGCAAATTAACAAATAGGTAACATCTATTACAAAATGAGCGAAAAAGCACCCTTTATGGTATTCTCGGGAACGAACTCGAGATATCTTGCAGAAAAAATCTGCGCAAGCCTGGATTGTCCTCTGGGAAATATGAACATTACCCATTTTGCCGATGGTGAATTTGCGGTTTCATATGAGGAATCAATTCGTGGCGCACATGTATTCCTGGTTCAATCCACATTCCCAAACTCAGACAACTTAATGGAACTTCTCCTGATGATTGACGCTGCCAAACGTGCATCTGCAAAGAGCGTTGTAGCAGTTGTCCCTTACTTTGGTTGGGCACGTCAGGATAGAAAAGACAAACCTCGTGTATCTATCGGAGCTAAGTTGGTAGCCGATCTACTGTCAGTAGCAGGTATCGACCGACTAATCACAATGGATTTGCACGCAGATCAAATTCAGGGATTCTTCAATATCCCGGTAGACCATCTGTATGCATCAGCCGTATTCCTCCCCTACATCCAGTCGTTGAAACTGGAAGAACTGGTGATTGCTACACCGGATGTAGGAGGTTCAAAACGTGCTAGTACTTTCTCCAAATACCTCGGTGTGCCATTGGTACTCTGTAACAAATCACGTGAAAAAGCAAATGAAGTAGCTTCTATGCAAATCATTGGTGACGTGAAAAACAAAAATGTTGTTTTGATCGATGATATTGTTGACACAGCAGGAACGATCACTAAAGCAGCCAACATTATGTTGGAAGCCGGTGCCAAGTCCGTACGTGCTATTGCCAGCCACTGTGTAATGTCCGACCCTGCTTCATTCCGTGTACAAGAGTCCGGCTTGACAGAAATGGTATTTACTGACAGTATCCCTTACGCAAAGAAATGTGCGAAAGTAAAACAGCTGAGTATTGCCGATATGTTTGCTGAAACTATCAAACGAGTAATGAATAACGAATCTATCAGTTCACAATATATTATTTAATAATAGAGTCGACTGAAAAATAATAAAATGGATAATGACTGTCATGGTCATTATCCATTTTTATTTTACCCTTCAGGGATAATATACACAAAAAAATAGGCCACGCAATGCGTAGCCTACTATCATTTATCCACAATTCTCTATTGTAATCTTCCGAACTTATATGTTCCTTTTTTAATAACTTTTCCATCCTTATCAGTTTCTACAAAAGGACCATTCTTTTTTCCCTGTTTGAAAAAACCTTCAAAGCGGTTACCATCCTTGTCGGTCTGTACACCTTGTCCTTCTTCCAGACCGTCTACAAAACCACCTTTATACTGCATTCCGGCAACAGTTTTTAAAGTTCCCTGACCGTTCGGGCGGTTATCTTTCCAGTCGCCCTCATATACGTCTCCGTTACTCCATTTATAAGTACCCTTACCTTCACGTTTATTATTTTTCCACTCACCTTCATACACAGCACCGTTTGCCCAGGTAAAAGTGCCTCTTCCGTCCTGCATACCATCTTTAAAGTTTCCTACATATTTATCACCATTAGCATGATAATAAACCCCTGCACCGGTACGCTCACCTAAGAGATAAGAACCCTCATAGCGGTCTCCTGTATGGAAAAAGTAAGTCCCCTTTCCGTGTTGGATATCATCTGCCCAGTCGCCTTCATATTTATCGCCGTTGGTATATTCAAAAGTACCTTTTCCATGACGGACATCATCTTTCCAATCACCGTCATATTTACAGCCGTCGTCCCAGTTCATGGTTCCTTTGCCGTTTTTCTTGTCATTTTTCCAATGCCCGGAATATTTCGCACCGTTCGCCCAGGTATATGTACCTTCGCCCTCACGTTTATCATTTACCCAATGTCCTACGTATAAATCACCGTTATGATAATACATTGTTCCTTCACCATGCTGATAATCCTGATACC
>ERZ833782.309-NODE-309-length-64195-cov-10.533785_pt1 | contig 64195 bp, 56 predicted proteins | sample MGYA00519577_ERZ833782 | MGnify/ENA primary metagenome ERZ833782 (study PRJEB31850, sample SAMEA3708745) | human gut metagenome | biome: human gut; feature: human-associated habitat; material: faeces | place: China | collected 2014 ...
ACTTGATTGCTACGCAAGAATACATCGAAGGGAAAATATATTATAGAAATCCGGCAAAGGAAAAGGAAAAACTTCAGTAATTTATTTTCTGACGAAAGAATTGATAGTCAAGTAGTAAGCGGGAAAGTAATTCCTATTCCTTATTGCTTGGCTATTATTGTTTAACTTAACTACTATTAGAATACTTATGATTCAACGAATTCAAACAGTTTATTTACTGATTGTTACAGGGTTGCTTATTACGGCAATGTGTTTGCCAATGGGATATTTTACTGATACAATGGGCGAACATCCCTTCAAAGCTTTAGGAATGGATGTAAATGGTGCTTTTCAATCTACATGGGGATTGTTTGGCATATTGATGCTTAGCACTATAGTTGCTTTTGCTACTATCTTTTTATATAAGAATCGTATGTTGCAGATTCGTATGTCTATTTTCAATAGCTTGCTGCTGGTAGGATATTATATTGCTTTCTTTGCTTTTTATTTTGCATTGAAAAACGATGAGAATCTTTTCCGTATTGGTTGGGCGCTTTGTTTACCCCTTGTTTCTATCATTCTGAATATACTGGCTATCCGTTCTATAGGACGTGATGAAGTTATGGTTAAAGCTGCCGATAGATTGAGATAATCGTCAGAAATAAGAATATAATATAAAATGGCCACTGTTTCAGCAATGAACTAGTGGCCATTTTTATAATCTGATGAGAGATTATTTATTTCTTCAAATCAAAAAGATAGGTGAGTTTTACAGTGATTGTGCCATGCGCTGCGCGGGCGAAATAATCTTTTTTTGTTGTACTGTAGAAGTCGGATAAGGCAAAATAATAACGACCTTCTACCAAAAAACTGCCGGCTTTTTTCGTTCTTAGTTCCACGCCGCCACCGCCAGTGATACCATAATCGAATTTATTCTGGATCTTAACTCCATATATCGCTTTCTGGGTGTTCGACAACGTATTCATATCTATGCCCTCTATTGTTTCCGATTCACCGATCAGAAAACCGATTTGAGGACCTGCATGAACAAAGAACTGCAAACCTCTTTCTCGTCCGAAAGCAAGATGCGCAAGAAAAGGGATATCGACATAGGTCATCTTGCGGGTATATGTCTTGCCGGGTACTTTAATCGTTTGCCCGTTTTCATCTTCCATTTCAAATAACTCATCCCAGCCTCGTTGTGAGATATTAAGTTCTACTTGTGCGCCACAGATCATGGCAAAATACTTTTCGGAAATATAACGTGCCGTCAATCCTCCGGTAATTCCCATAAGGCTGTTTTGCTTAATAGTAGGAGTGAAGGAAGCGCTGTTCAGGTTGACACCTCCATTGACACCAACAGAGAAGTTACTTCGTGGCTCTCCGATCTGTGCAGTAGCAGGAAAAACAAGTCCTGTAAGCAGGAGTGTTGCGAGCAAAAATGTCTTTATCTTTATCATTTTCGTATTATTCGAAATCAAGTTTTACTAATTCAAAGTTCTTAGTGAAACGTATGAAGAACACCTTTTTATTAATAAATCCTCCCCAGTTGTTTACACGCTCGAATTTGAAACCGGTCTGGATAGGAGTAAGGTTCATCTTGGACAGGTTATTTTCCAGTTCCGAGCCATAGCGTGACAATCCTTTCAGGAAGAAGAAACCTGTATCGAAACCAAGCATTGCATAGTTGGGATATTTGCTGGCTAAATCTTTGCTGTACCATTTGTGGTAGGCATTAGTAAATTGCACGGCAGCCGGGAACAAAGTATTTGTATAAAATGAGGAGTAGAAATATACATCTAGTTCAAAGAAACTTTCCAGGTGATCTTTTGTGTTAGTCTGCCATTCCGGATAACCGAATAAATGAATGTTGGGACCCGGATTATCTCTGACTAACAGGGTTAACTGTGGAAGTATCTTGATTAATAATACATTTTTACCGGATGTCGGAATAAAGATATTTTCTTTATCGTTGCGTAGTGCTGCTTTCAGCGTTTCTTTAGTTGCGCTTTCGTCTACAGTCCGCATGGAAATGCCTTTGCTTTTCAATTCCTGCTTCAACCCACTGATGAAGTCAGCTTTTTCTTTGTCCGGATTTGCCGATTCAATAAAAATAACATGAGAATTGGGGAATTGGCGAGTGAAATGCTCGTATACTTCAGAATATAAATATGATTGTGGAGTATTAATCTGATAAACGGCAGGATTGTTGAATACTTCTTCGCCTTTTTGTGAGAAAGGAATCACTAGACGAATACCATTCTTTTCCGCAAAATCAGATAACGGTTTAATTTGACTTTGATGCATCGGGCCGAAGATGACATTCATTTCTTTCATCTCTTTTTTAGCCAGAATTGTGTTCAACGTGGAAACTTCTTTACCGCAATCGTATACATACAAATCAAGAGAAGTACCCGTACGTTTCAAACTATCAACTGCCATTAAAAAACCTTCATAATATTCTACCATACGTTTGTCTTCCTGGAAAGGCAGTAACAGAGCGGCTTTAATAGTCGAGATATTCTTCGGAGTTTCTTTACTCTTACGGAAAAGTTCGCTGTTGCTGGGAGGAACCGCATATAGATCTTCCTTGGGTGTAGGTTGCACTGGTGTTGCAGAAGGATAAGGGATACAGAGTAGTTGTCCTTTTTTCATTCCCTTTTTCAGTTCGGGATTAGCGTTGATTAATTCTTGTTCACTGATTCCATATTCGCGGCTCACGCTAAATATAGTCTCTTTGCGTTTAACCTTGTGCATCTCTTTACATCTGGCTACTACCGGACCTTGGATCGCAGGTTGTGTCACCGAAGTCTGCACCGTATTGGTTGGTTCTTTTTCCAACGGGATGAGAATTACCTGTCCGATGCGAAAATTCTCAGCGCTTAACCCGGGATTTGCTTCACAGATTGCCTTGGCGGATACGTTATACATTGTAGTCAGTTTATATAAAGTCTCTCCGGCTTGAATCGTATGGAATGTTTCCCCTTTCTGAGTATCCTTTCCTTTGGGAATTTTAATAGTCTGTCCGGCATAAATCTTCTCATCGCAACCGGGATTCAAGCGGATGATGTCAGATGTAGTGACATTGTACATCTTGGAGATAGAGTATAAACTTTGTCCTTTTTCGATAGTATGCAAGAAAAATGATTGATTTTCTTGGGCATAACTGATAGCGTATGAAGCGCTTATAAAAAGCAAAAATAAGAATAATCGGTTTATCGGTTTCATCAAATTATAACTATTAGTTCTTGAAATCAAGGAACAAAGGTACAAATAATGCCCTATATCTTCATAAGATTTGAGTTAAGAAAATAATATTGTGCTTTTTTAGGAGCATATTTCGGGCGGAAACATTAATTTTGCAACATTTATGGAAGGATATGAATATGCAGGAAACAGAATATATTAATGTGTATGGTGCGCGCGTACATAATTTGAAGGATATTGATGCCGAGATTCCCCGTAATAGCTTGACTGTGATTACCGGATTGAGTGGTAGTGGAAAATCTTCTTTGGCGTTTGATACGATATTTGCAGAAGGACAGCGTCGCTATATTGAAACCTTTTCAGCGTATGCCCGCAACTTTTTGGGTAATCTGGAGCGTCCGGATGTTGATAAAATAACCGGTTTGAGCCCGGTGATCTCTATTGAACAGAAAACGACGAATAAAAATCCGCGTTCTACGGTAGGAACTACTACTGAGATATACGATTATCTCCGTCTGCTTTATGCTCGTGCGGGAGTGGCTTATTCGTATCTGTCCGGTGAAGAAATGGTGAAATATACCGAGGAGCAGATTCTCGGTCTGATTCTGAAAGATTATAAAGGAAAGAAAATCTATTTGTTGGCTCCCTTGATTCGTACACGTAAAGGACATTATAGGGAGCTTTTTGAGCAAATACGTAAAAAAGGATATCTCTATGTTCGGGTAGACGGTGAAGTGCGTGAAATTACTCATGGTATGAAACTCGACCGTTACAAGAATCACGATATAGAGGTAGTAATAGATAAGTTGGTCGTTACCGAAAAAGATGATAGAAGACTGAAACAGAGTGTAGCGACGGCTATGCGTCAGGGAGACGGCTTGTTGATGATTCTGGATGCACAGACGGAAAGTATCCGTCATTATAGTAAGCGACTGATGTGTCCTGTCACCGGACTGTCTTATCGTGAACCGGCACCGCACAATTTTTCATTTAACTCTCCTCAGGGAGCGTGTCCAAAGTGTAAAGGGCTGGGAGTAGTCAATCAGATTGATGTGGATAAAGTGATTCCCGACTGTGAACAATCCATTTATGAAGGAGCCATAGCACCTTTGGGAAAATATAAAAATGCTATGATCTTCTGGCAAATCGGTGCTTTGTTGGAAAAATACGATGCAACACTGAAGACCCCAGTAAAGGAATTGCCGGATGATGCAATTGAAGAAGTGTTGTATGGTTCCGATGATCGTATAAAAATCAAGAGCTCGCTGATCGGTACTTCTTCTGATTATTTTGTCACTTACGAAGGGGTGGTGAAGTATATTCAGATGTTACAAGAGAAAGACGCTTCAGCTACGGCACAGAAATGGGCAGAACAATTTGCAAAAACAACTGTTTGTCCCGAATGTAAAGGTGCTCGCCTGAATAAAGAAGCCTTGCACTTCCGTATTCATGATAAAAATATCAACGAATTGGCGAATATGGACATCAGCGAATTATATGATTGGTTAATGAAAGTTGATGTATATCTTTCCGATAAACAGAAGAAGATTTCTGTAGAAATTTTGAAAGAAATTCGTACGCGTCTGAAATTCTTGTTAGATGTCGGATTGGATTATCTTGCTTTGAACCGTAGTTCGGTGAGTCTTTCCGGTGGTGAAAGTCAACGTATCCGTTTGGCTACACAGATTGGCTCGCAGTTGGTGAATGTACTATATATCTTGGATGAACCGAGTATTGGTTTGCATCAGCGTGATAACCTGCGTCTTATTAATTCGTTGAAAGAACTTCGTGACATGGGAAACTCCGTAATTGTAGTGGAACATGATAAAGATATGATGCTGGCTGCCGATTATGTGATTGACATGGGGCCAAAAGCCGGACGTCTCGGTGGAGAAGTCGTTTTTGCCGGAACTCCAACGGAAATGTTGAAGACGAATACAATGACTTCACAATATTTGAATGGAAAAATGAAGATAGAAATCCCTGCTAAACGTCGGAAAGGGAATGGAAAATCTATCTGGTTGAGAGGCGCGAAAGGTAATAATCTGAAAAATGTTGATGTTGAATTTCCATTAGGTAAACTGATTTGCGTCACAGGTGTATCAGGGAGTGGAAAATCAACCTTGATTAATGAAACATTACAACCTATTCTTTCACAAAAATTCTACCGTTCATTACAAGATCCTTTGGAATATGATTCTATTGAAGGATTGGAGAATATAGATAAAGTAGTCAATGTAGACCAATCCCCGTTGGGGCGTACCCCACGCTCCAACCCGGCCACCTATACGGGGGTATTTTCGGATATCCGTAACTTGTTTGTCGGTCTTCCGGAAGCTAAGATTCGCGGATACAAACCGGGACGTTTCTCCTTTAATGTTGCGGGCGGACGTTGTGAAGCATGTACAGGAAACGGCTATAAGACGATTGAAATGAACTTCCTGCCTGATGTATATGTACCTTGTGAAGTTTGTCATGGCAAGCGATATAACCGGGAAACATTGGAAGTCCGTTTCAAGGGAAAGTCCATAGCCGATGTGCTTGATATGACGATTAACCGTGCCGTTGAATTTTTTGAGAATGTTCCGCAAATTTTGAACAAGATTAAAGTATTGCAGGATGTCGGACTAGGCTACATTAAGCTGGGGCAATCATCTACCACTCTTTCCGGCGGAGAGAGCCAGCGTGTGAAACTGGCAACGGAACTTTCAAAACGTGATACGGGAAAAACTCTTTATATTCTTGATGAACCGACTACAGGACTTCATTTCGAAGATATCCGGGTGCTAATGGGTGTACTGAACAAACTTGTCGATAAAGGAAACACAGTTATTGTTATCGAACATAATCTGGATGTGATAAAAATGGCGGATTACCTTATTGATATGGGCCCTGAAGGTGGTAAGGGTGGGGGAGAACTCTTAAGTTACGGAACGCCGGAAGAGGTAGTGAAGAGTACTAAAGGATATACGCCAAAGTTTCTTCGCGAAGAACTGGGGCTTTAATCTATGCTAAAAACATACCGAAAATGAAAATCAATAAAACAAATGCAGCCCGACTATTGGATAAAGCCAAAATAACTTATGAGCTTATTCCTTATGAAGTAGATGAAAAGGATTTAAGTGCTGTACACGTAGCAGCTAGTTTGGGTGAGAATATAGAACAGGTATTTAAGACTCTCGTATTGCATGGTGATAAAAGCGGATATTTTGTCTGCGTTATTCCTGGAGAGCATGAAGTCGATTTAAAACTGGCAGCTAAAGCCTCCGGTAATAAGAAGTGTGATTTGATCCCTATGAAAGAGCTTTTGCCGTTAACCGGATATATTCGGGGAGGGTGTTCGCCTATTGGTATGAAAAAGCATTTCCCTACTTATATCCATGAAACATGCCGGCATTTTCCGTATATTTATATAAGTGCCGGTGTGCGTGGACTTCAGATAAAAATAGCTCCGGAAGATCTAATACATGAAGCGAAAGCGGAAATTTGTGTCCTGTTTGCAGAGTAATTTCAATTTATTCTGAAGTAAATATGGCTACATATTCTTTGAATAAATCAAAAAAAGTATATATTTGCAGGAAATATCAATTTTATTAATCTAATATTCTTTTTATATGTTTGAAGGACAACCGAAAGGGTTATACGCTTTAGCTTTGGCTAACACGGGCGAACGTTTTGGCTACTACACGATGCTTGCTATTTTTACACTTTTCTTGCAAGCAAAATTTGGTTACACAGCAGCAGAAACATCTACTATTTTTGGCTCATTTTTAGCAGCAGTTTATTTTATGCCACTTGTAGGCGGTATTTTAGCTGATAAGTGTGGTTATGGTAAAATGGTAACGACAGGTATTGTTGTTATGTTTGTCGGTTATCTCCTTTTGGCGATTCCTACTGCGGCAAATCTTACTGGTAAAATGATGATGTTTGGTTCATTGTTTTTGATTGCTTGCGGAACAGGATTGTTTAAAGGAAACTTGCAAGTAATGGTGGGTAACCTTTATGATTCACCAGAGTATAGTTCAAAGCGTGATACAGCTTTCAGCTTGTTTTATATGGCTATTAACGTGGGTGCTTTGTTTGCTCCGACTGCTGCTACCAAGGTGACTAACTACATATTAGGTGGCGCAGGGTTCACCTATAATGCTCAGATTCCTTCGTTGGCGCATCAATTCCTTAATGGTACTATTACTCCGGAAGGAAATGCTACTCTTAGTAGCTTGCAGGCTGCGCAAGGTTTTACCGGTGATATGTCCGCTTTCTGTTCCACTTATATAGAGAAATTGTCTGAAGCCTATAATTATGGTTTTGCTGTGGCTTGTATTTCTTTGATTCTTTCAATGGCAATTTATGTTTGTTGTCGTTCAATGTTCAAGCATGCAGACTATAATTCTAAGCAAGCTAAAGCAGTGAATAACTATAATGAACCGGAACTGACTCCGGCACAGACTAAAGAACGTATTGTAGCTTTGTTACTGGTATTTGCCGTAGTAATTTTCTTTTGGATGGCATTCCACCAGAATGGTTTGACAATGACATTCTTTGCGCGTGATTATACTACTCAATCTGTAACAGGGCTTGATCGTATCGGATTTGATGTATGGAATCTGGTTCTTCTGATTATTGTAGTTTATGGTGCGTTCTCTTTATTCCAGTCTAAAACAGGACGTGGTAAAGCGATTGCCGGTGTCGCTGTATTGGCTTCCCTTGGCATATTAATATGGAGTTATTCTTCCATGGATCCGACAGTGGAAATCCTTCCTCAAATCTTCCAGCAATTTAATCCGTTCTTCGTTGTGGCTTTGACTCCGGTATCTTTGGCTGTCTTTGGCTATTTGGCCAGAAGAAAAAAAGAGCCTTCCGCACCACGTAAAATCGGTATTGGTATGGTGATTGCAGCATGTGGTTTCTTGATTCTGGCCATTGGGTCTTTGGGACTTCCTACTCCGAAAGAAGTAGAAGCGGCAGGCATTAATCCGGATGTTTTGGTTTCTCCCAACTGGCTGATCTCCACTTATCTGGTCTTGACTTTTGCTGAATTGCTGCTTTCTCCAATGGGTATCTCTTTTGTTTCGAAAGTAGCTCCTCCCAAGTATAAAGGTATGATGATGGGCGGCTGGTTTGTGGCTACTGCTATTGGTAATTATCTGGTTGCTATTATTGGTTATCTGTGGGGTGGTATGCAGTTGTGGATGGTATGGAGTGTATTGATTGTTTGCTGTCTGTTATCTGCTCTGTTTATTTTCTCTATTATGAAGAAATTAGAAAAAGTAGCATAAGTATTATATGTAGATAACATAGTATACTTATAAAAAATCTAGGGTAATAAATGAATTATATAAATCATTTATTACCCTATTTTTATTTCGCTATATTTCTTTTGTTTCAAATATCCAGTCCCATGATATAATCATTCATGTAATATCCGTTTCCAATCGGGAAATCACCTTCCCTCAACTTTCTCATTCCCATGTGTTGATAAAACTGCAATGCCTTATTATTCCGATTCACATTTAGTTCCATAAGGCAAGGCTCCGGGTGGATTTCTTTAATATATTTAATGGCTTCTTTAAATAAAAAGCTGCCACAATGACTACCTTGAAAATGAGGGAGGACATAAATCTTTTGGAGGTGGAAAATATCTTTTTCCTGTTGCTGCACAGAAACGTAGCCACAGGGCTTTCCCTCTTTGTAGGCTATGAAATAGACATGACCTTCTTCTTCCATCTGTTTGCGTATATTCTCGGGAGCATACATCCAGTCCATCATATAATCCAATTGTTCGGGAGATAGGATTTCCTTGTAAGTTGCAGGGAATACTTCGCCTGCCATTTTATTAATAAGCTCACAATCGGCAACCGTTACTTTTTGAATTGTCAACATACCTGTTTTTTGTAGTTTAATGGGATACAAATATAGCTATTATTTCTTTTTGTAATAAGGTGAATTCTCTTTGATAGTTTAATTATTATTAATTTATAGTACCTTGTAATGCAAGGTACTAAAGTAATACATATATTTGTGCCATTCAAAAGAAAAGGAACAATGAAAGTAGACAATGTAAAATCCCAGATGAGAAAAGGCATGCTTGAATACTGCATCATGCTTTTGCTGCATAAGGAGCCTGCTTACGCTTCGGATATTATTCAGAAGTTAAAAGAAGCTCAACTGATTGTGGTGGAAGGTACCTTGTATCCATTGCTGACGCGTTTAAAAAATGATGATCTGTTAAGTTATGAGTGGGTGGAATCCACGCAAGGGCCACCTCGCAAGTACTACAAACTTACGGAGAAGGGAGAAACTTTTTTGGGAGAACTCGAACTTTCCTGGAAAGAGTTGACCGAAACAGTAAATCACATAGCCAATAGATAATTAGAATAAAGAAATAATAGAAATGAAAAAGACATTGACCGTAAATTTAGGTGGAACTGTCTATCATATAGATGATGATGCCTACCGTCTGTTAGACAATTATCTGTCTAATCTGAAGCATTACTTTCGTAAACAAGAGAGTGCGGAGGAGATTATAAATGATATTGAGATGCGTATTGCCGAATTATTTGCTGAAAAAGTAGCTGCGGGAAAACAAGTCGTTACAGTTCAGGATGTGGAAGAAGTTATAGCCCGTGTAGGTAAACCGGAAGATTTTGGAATTACCGAAGATGATGCCGAGTCCAATAAACGAACAGAGCAATCATCTTCTGCCAGTCAGACATATACACGAACTGCCGGTCCACGTCGTTTGTTTCGTGACCCGGACAGTAAGTTGTTGGGGGGCGTAGCAGCAGGATTGGCCGCATATCTCGGTTGGGATATAACACTGGTGCGTATTCTGATGATTGTACTGGTGTTTGTTCCTTATTGCCCGATGATTATACTTTATATAGTCGGGTGGATTGTGATACCGGAGGCTCATACAGCAGCCGAGAAATTAAGTATGCGTGGCGAAGCGGTGACGATTGAGAATATTGGCAAGACGGTGACGGACGGTTTTGAACGGGTAGCGGACGGGGTAAATAATTATGTGAATTCCGGTAAACCACGTACCTTTTTGCAAAAGATAGGAGACGTGTTTGTGGCTATTGCTGCCGTTTTCTTCAAGATATTCTTGGTTGCTCTTGTCATAATCTGTTGTCCGGTGCTGTTTGTACTTGCTATAGTATTGGTTGCTTTGGTATTTGCAGCAATCGCCGTAGCGGTGAGTGGGGGAGCCTTGTTGTACGAATTACTCCCTGCTATTGACTGGACACCTATCGCTTCCGTCACTCCTATGATGACGTTACTTGGTACGATTGCCGGGGTTGTTTTGATTGGTATTCCTTTGGGAGCTTTTTTATATACGATTCTACGTCAGTTGTTCCATTGGGCACCAATGGGGACAGGACTGAAGTGGTCGTTACTGATTCTGTGGATATTGGGTGCGGTTATTATGATTATTAATCTTTCAGCACTAGGCTGGCAACTGCCTTTATATGGTTTGCACCACTTTTAACCAAGTTTATTCTATTAAAAAAGGATAATATTTATTCTTTTATAACTAAATGTACCCTGATAGTGTGTCCAGGGTACATTTTTTGTTTGTTCTTATCTATGGTAAATCGGGATTTTTTATTAAGTTTGTAAAGACGTATTCGATAAGTATAAAAATGGGTGAACATATATGTTTCAGGAGAAATGAACGTTTAGCTACTGTCAATCCTTATTGGCGAGGCAATCCGATGGTGCGCGGGCGCTTTTTTAACAGACAACACCGCTTCCGTCCGGGTATGGGCAGTGTATTGAAATGGCGTTTGTCGCCTAACCCTCAGCGTAAAGAAAAGAAGGCTGTGAAGTGGGATCCGAAGGTCTGCTATCTTCGTTCGCTGGATGCCGTAGTGGGAGATTCGTTGATATGGCTGGGGCATAACTCTTTCTTCCTCCAATTGGCAGGTAAAAGAGTCATGTTCGATCCCGTATTCGGAAATATTCCCTTTGTAAAACGGCAAAGTGAGTTTCCTGCGAATCCCGACATTTTTACAGAGATTGATTATCTCCTTGTCAGTCATGATCATTTCGATCATCTGGATAAACAGAGTATCGCCCATTTGCTGAAAAATAATCCGCAGATGAAACTGTTTTGTGGCTTGGGAACAGGTGAATTGATTCAAAGTTGGTTCTCGGAAATGAAAATTGTTGAAGCAGGTTGGTATCAACAGATAGAAGACGAAGGATTAAAGATAACCTTCCTTCCTGCACAACATTGGAGCAAACGTTCTGTGCGTGACGGCGGTCAACGGTTATGGGGAGCCTTTATGTTGCAGGGTGACAATATCTCACTTTATTATAGTGGTGATACAGGGTATTCCAGCCATTTTCGTGAGATTCCCGATTTGTTCGGTGCTCCTGATTATGCTTTGCTAGGTATCGGTGCATACAAACCCCGTTGGTTTATGCGTCCCAACCATATTTCCCCTTACGAATCCCTGACTGCCTCAGAAGAAATGCATGCAGGACTTACTATCCCTATGCATTATGGAACTTTTGATCTGTCGGATGAGCCTCTGCACGATCCTCCTAAAGTGTTTGCGGCAGAAGCAAAGAAAAGAAAGATCCCGGTAAAAATACCTTATTTGGGAGAAATAGTAAAACTAAGCAAGAAGAAGTAATTATAAATGTATAAAGAGATGAAGAAATTAGAAGTAAAAGACTTAAAAGACAACTTTTTCGAAGCTATCGGAAAAGAATGGATGCTGATTACAGCCGGAACAAAGGAGAAGTTCAACACTATGACAGCAAGTTGGGGTGGCATTGGGTGGCTGTGGAATAAGCCTGTAGCCTTTGTCTTTGTCCGTCCCGAAAGATATACTTATGAGTTCATTGAAAAAAGTGATTACCTGACACTTTCTTTTTTAGGAGAAGAAAATAAGAAAATTCATGCAGTATGCGGTTCAAAGTCAGGTCGTAATACAGATAAGGTCAAAGAAACCGGCTTGAAGCCTGTTTTTACGGAAGGAGGTAATGTGGTGTTTGAACAAGCCCGTTTAAGTCTGGAATGTAAGAAACTTTATGCGGACGGTATCAAGCCCGAATGCTTTTTGGACAAAGAATCATTGGAGAAATGGTATGGTGGTGCTCATGGAGGATTTCATAAAATGTATATCGTAGAGATTAAAAATATATATTCGGAGTAAATTTAGCGAATTTTGACGGATGTAATGTAGAAGGCTCTGAACTCAATGATTGAGAATAGAGCCTTCGTTGATTTTTCACCTTTCGGAGTTTATCTTATTTACTCGAGGTCTTACTCTGAAGGAGCCTTCTTTACCCATTTATCCAGCCACTCGAAGAAAGTACGTTGCCACAAAACGCCATTTTGCGGTTTCAGTACCCAGTGATTCTCATCCGGATAAATTAGCAGTTCTGCCGGAACGCCACGCATTATGGCAGCATCGAAAGCAGCCATTGCCTGATTGGCTAGGATACGATAATCTTTTTCTCCATGAATACAAAGGATTGGAGTATCCCATTTCTCTACAAAGAGGTGAGGGGAGTTGGCGAAGGTGCGTTGCGCCACCGGGTTTTGTCTCTCCCAGTATGCACCGCCCATATCCCAGTTAGCAAACCATTTTTCTTCTGTTTCCAGATATTGCATTTCCATGTTGAAGATACCGTCGTGAGCGATGAATGCCTTGAAGCGTTTGTCGTGATGTCCTGCTAACCAATAAACGGAGAATCCTCCGAAGCTGGCACCTACACATCCCAGGCGATCTTTGTCGACATACGATTCTTTCGCTATCTCATCAATAGCCGTGAAATAATCCTTCATACACTGACCACCGTAATCACCACTGATTTGTTCATTCCATTCCACACCGAATCCCGGCAATCCACGACGGTTGGGAGCAACAATGATATAATCATTAGCTGCCATAATCTGGAAATTCCAGCGATAAGACCAGAACTGGCTTACCGGACTCTGGGGACCTCCTTCGCAGAACAACAATGTCGGATACTTCTTGTTCGGGTCAAATTGCGGGGGATAGATTACCCATGTCAACATTTGCTTGCCGTCAGTAGTCTTCATCCAGCGACCTTCCACCTTACCCATTTCCAATTGGTCGTAGATCAACTTGTTCTCTTGTGTCAGTTGAGTTGCCAAACCGTCTAATGCTACTGCATAAATTTCATCACCCATGCTCATCGAATGACGTTTTGCAATCAGTTTATCCCCGAATAAAGCGACCCCTTCATAATCATACATTCCGGAAGTAATGGCTTTAACAGAATCATTCGCCAGATTAAGTGCATAAATCTGTGATTCTCCGTGCCATACTCCTGTGAAGTAAATAGTCTTGGCGTCAGCTCCCCATACAAATGCGTCTACATTCGATTCAAAAGCTTTGCTGATAAAACGCTTTTCACCCGTCTCCAGATTCATGATGAACAAGCGGTTTAAGTCAGCCTCGTAGCCGTCACGCTCCATGCTCTGCCAGGCAATATACTTGCCGTCCGGTGAATATTGCGGATTTGTATCATATCCTTTATTTTCTTCGGTGATATTTTTCGTCTCTTTGGTATTCAGGTTATACACATAAATATCCGAGTTGGTTGAAATGGCATACTCCAACCCTGTTTTTTTTCGGCAGGTATAAGCCACCTTATCCGAAGTTGTATTCCAAGCCAGTTGCTCTATGCCGCCCCAAGGCTTCATCGGGCTTTCGTAAGGTTCGCCTTCAAGAATATCTACAACATTTGAAATGCCGTTGCCGTCAAAATCTGCAATAAAAGGATGTGGAGCAGTCGTTACCCATTCATCCCAATGCTTGTACATCAGGTCAGTGACGATGATACCTGTGGTTTTCGGGAGGTCCGGATACTTGTCAGCCGTACTCTCTTTAGTTTTTACCTGTGAGATAAATAGCAGTTTCTTGCCGTCCGGTGAGATAGAATATCCTTCGATGTCACCGTCGTAGTTGGTCAGTTGCTTGCGTTCGCTGCCGTCCGGATTCATTTCGTAGAGCTGGCTGCTTCCATTGTCGTTACTCAGAAAGGCGAGCTTAGTACCTCCTTTTATCCATGTCACTTCATTTTCCTGATAAGGTGTGCGTGTGATCTGTTGGTTATCGCTACCGTCTGCGTTCATCACGAAAACTTCGCGGTTACTCTTGTTCTCCGGTACGCTGTAATAGGCCACCGTATACGCAATTTTCTTTCCGTCAGGCGATACTGTGAATCCGCCGATACGTCCCATAGCCCAGAGTGCCTCGGGAGTCATGCGTTTCCCTTCAATCTTAATGTTCGATTTCTCGATAAGCACTTGGTCTGTTTTGCCTGCGTCTTTTGTGCCTCCGCAGGCAGCTAACAACATTGCTGCCGACATCATAAATAAATTAGCTTGTCTCATATATTTTATAAAATGTTTATTTTCTTGCGAAGATAATGAAAAAAGGATTCAAATCTTCTTTTTCTGCCAGTTTCCTTTCTTCATATACCTGTAACAGAATATTAGAATGAAAATGCCGTATACACTTTCCGTAGTCCAGGCAAATGCGATATCCATTCGCATATATAGTATAAAGTAGGTTGCATAAGTAACATAGATTGCCAGTACACACAGTTCCATAGCTAAGGCTGTGCGCGTGTTTCCCGTACCGGATACCGACTGAAAATAGACGTTGGCAGGTACTAGAACCAGATAGGCTGAGCATAACACCCAAAGAGAAGGAATAGACGCTTCCCGCAAATCAGGCATATCCGTGTAAATACTCAGAACCAGATCCGGGAATAGACAGAAAAAGATCAATATTGGAATTACAAATACATACCCGATGCGGATATGCTGCCTGATAGTTCCCCGTACACAATCCTGTTCGCCTGCACCGATAAGGTTACTGACCAGCGAACCGCAGGTAGCGGCAAAAGCCATTGCAATCATAAACGGAATCCCCGATACATTGCGGATTATATTGGCGATAGCCAACGATCGTTCTCCAAGATGTTCCACAAAAAGGAAGAACATAAACCAAGTAGACAGAGAGACGAAGTTCTGAATCATAGTCCAGACTGAAACATTCAGAATCCGTTTCAGCGTCTGACCCTGGAATTTAGGCAGGATATTCAAAGCATACTTCTTGCAGTCAATCCGTTTCCAAGTATAGATGATAAAGAAAATCACCGATACCAGTTCCGATAAAGACGAACCGATAGCAGCCCCTGCAATACCCAGTTGCGGGAACCCGAATTTACCGAAGATCAGGATATAATTGAATACCACATTCGATAACACCATTACAATTGAGTTTAGTGTCAACGTCTTGGTCTGTGTCGTTCCTACAAAGAATGCGCGGAACATCACACCGACAAACGAGAAAAAGAAGCCATAAACCCTCCAATGGATGTAACTTTCGGCTGCATTATAGATATGTGGGGATGAAATGATATTCTTCAGGATATGTGGTGAAAATACAATAGACAGTGTAAATAGTATAGCTGCCACTACCAATAAGAAATAGACACCTTGATAGAAGATCGGACCGATTTCTTTGTAATTACCTTCACCGTTACGGCGTGCAATCAAAATCTGTGCTCCGATACTGAAACCGAATGCCATCATAAAGATAGCGAGGTAGTATACACCGGCAATGGCAGATGCCCCCAGTTCAATCTCGCCGACACGTCCCAGAAAAGCAGTATCCGTCATGCCGATGAGCTGCTCCATAATCAGGCTAATCAGAATAGGGTAGGCGATAGTCCAGATTTGTTTATAAGTATATTTAGTTTTCATACGATTAATTATTAGAGAAAGAAAGCCGGGCAACCAAAAATAGGTGTCCGGCTTTCTCAGAATATATTCAGGAAATTCTCCTTATTTCTTATTCTGTCTTTGCTGCTGCAACTGTTCCTGTTGCTTTTGCATCGCCTCCAAGCGGGCAGCAAATCCGGTCTTTTTCATTTGTTTCGGATCCTTCTTATTCGCTTCCAGAATAGCCAACAATTTCGTTTCATTGGTCGTTTTGCGAAGAAGAATCATAGTTCCCACACTAATCAATGTCGATACGAAGTAGTAATAGTTCAAGCCTGACGGATAATCGTTCAAGACAAACAAGAACATAATCGGCATCAGATACATCATCCACTTCATCGCCGCCATTTGCGGTTGTGCTCCTGTGTCCTGCATCGACATTGTATACTTCGTATTCAAGATGTTTGTTACCGTCATCAGCAAGCAGAACAAGCTGAGGTGGTTACCCAGGAACGGAATATGGAATGGGAACGTGATGAATGCATCATAAGTAGAAAGGTCATCCGCCCACAAGAAACTTTGTTGACGCAATTCAATAGCGCTTGGTACAAACATAAACAAGGCCATTAAAATCGGGAACTGTAATAACATCGGCAGACAGCCGCCCATTGGACTCACACCATACTGACTGTAGAGTCCCATGACTTCCTGTTGCTTCTTCATTGCATCTTCCTGCTTCGGATACTTCTTGTTGATTTCGTCTATTTTCGGTTTCAGTACACGCATCTTCGCAGATGACATATACGTTTTCCAGGTAGCGGGGTAAACCACGACTTTTACCATGATAGTCAGAATCAACAGTACGATACCCATGCTCAAGCCCCAACCGGATAACCAGTCGAATACGTTGATTGTGATAAACTGATTAATCCAGCGAATCAACGGCCAGCCCAGATATACCAGTCTGTGAAGCTCCCATTTCTCAGTACGGCCTTTATCCAACGCTTTCAGGGTCTTAAAGTGGTTTGGACCGAAATAGAAGTGCATCTCTGTCGGTTCTTTTCCGCTAGGATCAAAGAAGGTATTCATTTCAGCGGAATAATCTTTGATATATCCGCTGCCTTGCTGTTCCATTCTTGATTTTACGGAAACCTTATCGAAGTCCTGTTCGGCGATGAATACAGAAGAGAAGAACTGATTCTTAAAAGCTACCCAGTCAATGTGTCCTTGCAGCTCCTGACTATCATCTTTGGCAGCCGACAAGTTATCTACATCATCTCCCGTTACCTTATAAGTCAACTCAGACAGACGGTTCTCATAAGTGAAACCTTTTTCCAGTTGGCGGGCACGTTGGGACCAGTCAATATCTACATAGTTAGTGCTGGCCAATTTGTCTGCCATACCTGTCGCTTTGATTTCAAAGTTCATCAGGTAGCTGTCCGGTTTCAGTGTATAGATGAAATCGATGTAGCTTGCGCTATCCGCAGCCAGACGCATAGTCACGCTACTGTCCGTCTTGTTCACTGCTTCAAAGAAATAATCCTTTGTCTGGATCGCCCCTTCCTTGTTATAGAAGTTGAAGTTCATCGAAGCATCATCACCGTCGAACAGTACAATTGGTGTCTTTTTATCCTGTGCCATGTACTCTTTCAGTGTAGCTGAATATACACGTCCGCCTTTTGTTGCAAAAGTGATTTCCGCTACATTGTTCTGGATGCTGATTTTAGAATCAGTTCCGTGCATGGCGTTGAAGAACAAGGCGGAAGAATCGGCTGTTGTTGCAGCTTCTTTCTTGTTGTTGGCCAATGCGGCTTCCGTTTTCGCTTTCAGTGCTTCCTCTTGCTGTTGTACCAAGGCAATGGAATCGTAGTATTTCTTCTGTGCAGCAATCTGCTCCTCGCTCGGACGGCTCAGAAAACTGAATCCTACCAATAATATACCTATTAAAACGAGACCTGTAATGGTATTTTTATCCATTCTTATTTTAATTACAAATTATAAATTACTTTTCGTTTTCGATAGCAGCTTTCACAAACGCCACGAACAACGGATGAGGGTTCAATACCGTACTGCTGTATTCCGGATGAAACTGAGTACCGACATACCACTTCAAAGCCGGAATCTCTACGATTTCCACCAGATCCGATTCCGGATTGATACCAGTGCATTTCATGCCGGCGGCTTCGTATTGTGCTTTGTAGTCGTTGTTGAACTCGTAACGGTGACGGTGGCGCTCCTGAATATGTTCTTGTCCATAAGCTTCAAAAACTTTCGAACCTTTCTGCAATACACATTCGTAAGCACCCAGACGCATCGTACCGCCCATGTTGGTAATTGCCTTCTGTTCTTCCATGATGTCAATCACGTTATGCGGAGTCTTTTCATCCATTTCACGTGAGTTGGCATCAGCAAATCCCAGTACGTTACGGGCAAACTCGATAGCGATACATTGCATGCCCAGACAAATACCGAAAGTCGGAATATCATGTGTACGCGTATATTTGATAGCAACAAACTTGCCGTCGATACCACGTTGACCGAATCCCGGACCGATCATCACCCCCGCCATACCTTTCAGTGCTTCGCCTACATTTTCGTCAGTCAGTTTTTCACTGTTAACGAAATGTACTTCTACTTTACGGTCGTTGTAAGTACCAGCCTGTGACAAAGCCTCACGGATTGACTTGTAAGCATCCTGCAAGTCGTATTTTCCAACCAAAGCGATATTGATCGGTTCTTTTGTTTCTGCAGCATGCCGGCGTTCAAGGAATTTACGCCATGGACCGAGTCCCGGAGTTTCACCTACCGGCAATCCCATTTTTTCAAGAATGGTGCTGTCTAGTCCCTGTGCCTGCATCAGGATAGGAACTTCATAGATAGTTTCCGCGTCAATAGACTGCACTACGGCTTTGTCGTCTACATTACAGAATTGTGCTACTTTCTTACGCAGTCCGTCACTCAATGGATGTTCGGCACGCAATACCAGTATATCCGGTTGGATACCTACGCTCTGAAGTTCTTTAACCGAGTGTTGTGTCGGTTTAGTTTTCAGTTCTCCGGCAGCGGCAAGATAAGGAACATAAGTCAGGTGTACGCAAAGAGCGTTCTTGCCTAGTTCCCATTTCAACTGACGGATACTTTCGAGGTAGGGGAGTGACTCGATGTCGCCTACTGTACCGCCGATTTCAGTAATTACAAAATCGAACTTGTATTTGTTGCCGAGCAACTTTACGTTCCGTTTGATCTCATCTGTGATATGAGGAATCACCTGAATGGTTTTACCCAAATAATCACCACGACGTTCTTTATCAATAACGCTCTTGTAGATACGTCCCGTAGTAATGTTGTTCGCCTTTGTCGTTTGTATGCCTAGGAATCTTTCGTAGTGTCCCAGGTCGAGGTCGGCTTCGTGTCCGTCTACGGTTACATAGCACTCTCCGTGCTCATAAGGATTCAATGTTCCCGGGTCGATGTTGATATACGGGTCAAACTTCTGAATGGTTACATTATAACCTCTTGCTTGTAGCAACTTACCGATGGAGGATGAGATGATACCTTTTCCTAATGAAGAGGCAACACCACCGGTGACGAAAATATACTTTGTTTCTCCCACAGCTATAACTGTTTTAATAATTGTTTACTTAGTCAAATTCTTACGAACTTAAAAAGCGCAAAATTATAAAAAAAAGAGGAAGATTGCAGACTTTCGCGGCTACAATTTTATTAAAAAATGCAATTTTGAAAGAATCCTATGATTTCTAAACAAAATAATGTAGCTTTGCATCCTAAACCATAGACAAATATGAAGAGAGTTATTATTTTATTTTCAGCTTTTACTCAGCTGTTATTCATGTTGCCGCTTTCTGCACAGGAGTCCGTTCAAGATTCCATAATTCCGGCCGATTCAGTGCAGATTGCTCCTGTACAGGCTGTCAAGCCTTCCAAGAAGGTAACAAAGTCTTCAACAGTGGTGGCGAAAGCCAAGGTGGTGCGATCGGATACGCTTTCAACGGAGCTTCAGAAATATTTGATGCTGAAACTCAATATGTCGGGACCGACTCCTAAGTTGGATACAGTTTCCTATTTATATAATAAGTATATTGCTCAGTTGGATTATCTGAATGATCCTTCTGTGCCGGCACGTTATATTCCTTCCGATCCCGATTATTTCCGCCTGTTTACTCCATTGGCATATTATTATGCTCCGATGAAACAATATTCTACAATAGACTGGAAGCCGATACAGTTGGATACTACTCCGAATCTGACGGCAGAGCTTTTGCCTTATGATACGCTGGTATTTACTAAAACCAAACGAGCCAATATATTGGTCAACAACGCATTAATGGATCTTTATCTGAAACGTCCGGAATTGGTTGTTACTACGGAGGACCGGATCATGAGCCGTGATGTTTTCCGTCGGGATGTGAAGCCGAAAATATCCCCGAAAGCAAACGTTATTCATTTGTTTCAGCGTGAGGAGATGAGTGATAATGTAGGGAAGGCCGATATTAAGATCAGCAAGCCTAACTGGTGGGTGACCGGTGGTAACGGATCGTTGCAGATCAGCCAGAACCACCTTTCGGACAACTGGTATAAGGGAGGAGAAAGTAACTTCTCCGGATTAGCTACTTTTCAGATATTTGCAAATTACAACGACAACGAGAAGATCTTGTTCGAGAATCAGCTTGAAGCTAAGTTGGGCATGACTTCCACTCCGTCGGATGAATACCATAAATACCTCTTTAATACCGACCAACTCCGCTTATATAATAAGTTAGGTTTAAGAGCACTTAAAAATTGGTATTATACGATTTCTTCAGAGTTCAAGACTCAGTTTTGCCATGGATACAAGGCCAATAGTGAAGATTTGGTTTCTGCTTTCATGTCTCCGGCAGATTTAGCAGTCAGTATCGGTATGGACTATAAACTGAACAAGAAGAAATTCAACCTTTCCGTGTTTATGGCTCCATTGACCTATAACTTGCGTTACATCGGTAATTCAGAAGTAGACGAAACTAAATTCGGCTTGGAAAAAGGCAAATGTTCAAAGAATGATTTCGGTTCTCAATTGCAATCGACATTCAATTGGAATATTATCACTGCCGTTACATTGGAATCCCGTCTCAACTATCTGACCAATTATCATTGGGCACGTGTGGAATGGGAAAATACTTTCAACTTTATTTTGAACCGTTATTTGTCCACAAAACTTTATGTGCATACTCGTTTTGACGATAGCTCCAAACCGACTGAAGGCGACAGCTTCTTCCAGTTGAAAGAATTGCTAAGTTTCGGTATTAATTATAAGTGGTAGGTTGTATTCTTGAAAAAGCTAGTTAAAAAATAACGAAAGGCTGTCTAACTGTAAAAGTTATTCAGCTTTTTTATTTCTCTATTTGCTATATTGCTATCATTTTATTTAAATATAATTTATACGTAAGTAGTATAAGCTAAGTTTGTTTTTTTTAAGATATCGATATTGTATTGTTATGATAAGCGGCTTAACATTTAATAAAAGAAGCTAATTTTTTTTGTTATAAAGCATAATTTCTTATTGAATATAATATCATATATCCCATTTTTTATAACTTTGCATCGTCTAATACTTTTCTTGATAAGAGAAGTATCCCAATAACCTATCAAACAAACGATCAGTATAAACATATTAAAAAGAGAAAATACAGTTTCACTAACTGTATTTTTTTTGTTACTGATAAAATTTATTTTTATTATGTCTGTTTGACTAGTTATTTAAGGTGAAATTACAATAATTATAAAGAACAAGAATACACACAAATAATGAAACGAGGGATTTTTCTTCTGATAATGACCACGATAAGTGTGGTTCATACAGTAAATGCGCAGGATGTAGCGTTAAAGACTAATATTCTATCTGATGCTTTTATGAATATAAATGCAGGCATCGAGGTAGGGCTTGCTCCGCGTTGGACGTTAGACGTTAGTGGAGGATTCAATGCATGGACTTTATCGCATAGTCGTCGGTGGAAACATTGGGCGGTGCAACCTGAAGCTCGTTATTGGTTCTGTGACCGGTTTGCAGGCCATTTTATCGGAATCCATGTTCATGGCGGGCAGTATAATTTAGGCGGTATTGATATTAATTTCAAATTGCTTGGTACTGATTTTTCTACTCTTAAAGACACTAGGTATCAAGGTTGGTTTCTAGGTGGAGGTATTGCTTACGGTTATACCTGGATATTAGGGCGGCACTGGAATTTCGAAACAGAGATAGGAGTCGGCTATTCTTATACCCGTTATGACCGATTTAAATGTGCCGGGTGTGGAAAGAAGATAGAGAAGAACAAACCACACAACTACTTTGGTCCCACTAAAGCAGCGGTGAATTTAGTCTATTTATTCTAAAAGAGTATGCTATGAAACGAACTTACCTAATTATAACAGCCTTATTTGGAACAAGTTGTATGCTGAATGCCCAACAAACAACCGGAGTGATAGCCGACAATCTGAAGATTGAACGGAACGGTGAATATATGGTAGTTGATATGAATATGAATCTATCACGTCTGGATGTGGAAAGCAATAGAGCCGTATTGCTCACTCCTCGTTTTATCAGTACGGTAGATACCTTGGAACTTTCTTCAGTAGGCGTTTATGGGCGTCAGCGTTATTATTATTATGTACGGAATGGTGAGAGTATGCTATCCGGCAAAGATGAAATGTCTTTTAAAGCACGTTCGAAACCTGAAAGTGTAGTATATCATGCAATAGTACCCTATTATAAATGGATGAATGGTGCCTCATTGGAGTTGTATCGCAGTGATTACGGTTGTTGTAATACGCTATTGGCGGAATGGAACGATCCATTGGGCTCATACGTTGAAGCGCTTCCTTTCAGTCCACAGTTACTTTATATTCATCCGCAGGCAGAAACTGTTAAGCATCGTTCACTTTCCGGTTCTGCTTTCATCGATTTTCCGGTTGATAAGACAGTGATATATCCTGAGTATCGGCGGAATACATACGAACTCGGTAAAATACAGGCCTCTATTGATTCAGTCCGTAATGACAAGGATGTAGTCATAACTTCCGTATGGCTCAAAGGTTACGCTTCTCCCGAAAGTCCATATTCTCATAATCGGGATCTGGCGATAGGTCGTACAGCTGCATTAAAGAATCATATCAAACAACTATATCATTTTAATGACAGTGTGATTGTTACAGAGTATGAACCGGAAGATTGGAAAGGATTGCGTCAATATGTCGAAAAATCCAATCTTGTGCATCGTTCGGAGATACTGGGTATGATTGACAGTCGTTTAGACCCTGACGCGAAAGAAGCAAAAATTAAACGGACTTATCCTGAAGAATATCGTTTTCTATTGCAGAATTGTTATCCTGCATTGCGTCACACAGATTATCGTATTGACTATACTATCCGTAGTTTTAGTGACGTAGAAGAGATAAAACGTATCATGCAGACACAGCCTCAAAAACTCAGTCTCAATGAGTTTTATCTTGTGGCTCAGACTTACGAGCCGGGGAGCGTTGAGTTCAATGATGTGTTTGAAACAGCTGTAAGGATGTATCCTAACGATGAGATAGCCAATCTGAATGCGGCAAACTCAGCAATGCAGCGTAAAGACGTTGAAAATGCAAAGCGTTATCTCCAGAAAGGGGGAGATTCACCCGAGGCACTATATGCTCGTGGAGTTTATGCTTTTCTTGTTGAAGATTACACCGTTGCACGCAAGCAGTTGAATGAGGCGAAGAACAAAGGAGTGCAACAAGCTGAAATCATTTTGCTTGAGATAGATAAAATAGATAAATAATTTATTAATCCATTAATATATACTTATATGAAGTTATCAAATTTATTTTGGAACTTGTTAGGAATAATGGTTCTTAGTGCTTGTTCCAACAGTGACATGACTGAGAATGATCTCTCTGAAACTAATGTTGACGCTCGTTTTATGTCTGTCGATATTACGAATACTACTGGCTTTAGGACGCGAGCGGCAGGTGATCAGTCCGGAGATCTTTATGAAGAAGGGGAAAGTGTTGAAAATGATGTAGAATCGGTTCGTTTTTATTTTTTCAAGGAGAATGGTAGTCCTTGTCCAGTTAAAAGCGACGGTACGAATTACTATGACTGTAAAAAGGACGAAACTGAGTCTGCCGGACAGGATATGCCTAATATTGAGAAAAAGTTGAATGCGGTAATTGTTATCAATACCAGGGAGGGCGACAACTTAGACCAACTTAAATCTATGGTCGCTGTGATTAATCATGAGAAAATAGCACTGGGTACGGCTAGCATGGACCTTGCTACACTTCGAGGAAAGTTTGGTTCATATAGTTATATAAAGGACTCAAAGTTCTTGATGACAAGTTCTGTGTTTGGTTCGGATAATTTCTGTTGTGAAGTGAACATACCGGCGAGTGCTCTCAAAAAGACTGAAGATGAAGCAAAAGAATCTCCGGTAAATGTGTATGTAGAGCGTGTTTTAGCTAAAGTACGGTTATATACCGATTGGAAGGATATGACTCTTAAAAATGATGTAACCTATGGCGATAATGATAAAAAATATACTGCCGTGAAATTAAAAAAGAGTAAGGACGGTTCCGAATTTATTCAAGTTGACGGTAAAGATGTATATGTAATCTTCACAGGTTGGGAAGTGACATCTACTGCTTCTCAGTCATACCTCTTTAAGAAAGTTAATTCCGCTTGGGCGTTCACACCGGTTTGGAGTTGGAATCATCCTGAATATCATCGTTCATATTGGGCAATGAATCCTGACGGTCTCACATTTGATTATTTACCGTATGATCAGATTGCAGGTAAAGTAGGTACTCAAGGCGCAAGCGACAACAGCTCTAAATCATATAATGGTACAAACTTATATTGTCAGGAAAATGCTGCAGATAAGTATGAGACCGGTAAGAAGAGTTCCTATAATCCGGCGACGGAGGTAAGTAACCGTACCCAAGCAATTATTGCTGCCGTATTAGTGACTATTGATGATAGTAACGTTGCTCATCCCATTGATCTGGCTAAGTGGGGTGGTACGGACTACACAAAAGATAATGCGATGACAGCAATGTTGAGTGTTGTGCAGGATCAGATTTATACTAAAACAATAGAGGGTGCAGGAACAGCAGAGGCTAAAGAAATCTATACTCCGATTACCAAAGACAAAGTAGAGCTCGTTTCCGGCATAAAGTCAGGCAATGCCGATAACGAGTCAGAAAATAGTGGCAGATATTTAAGCTACCTTCAATTGAAGAAAGGCGTAACCGATACTTTTTATAAAGCCGATCATACAGCATACGCCAATTTTGACGATGTAAATGATGTTCTGGCAAATATGCCCGGAGCAAGGGTTTGGTCGAGTGGACAAGCTTACTATTATACTGACATCAAGCATCTGAACGATTTCCCGGGAGTGGATGACACCGACGGTAAATATGGAATTGTGCGTAATCATATTTATGACATTGCCATTAATTCGGTATCCGGTCTTGGAACGCCGGTTCTTGATCCGGAAGAAGTGATTGTTCCGCAGAAGCCTACTAATGACGAAACATATCTGGGTGCACGTATTAATATCCTTTCATGGCGAGTAGTAAAACAGAACATCGACCTTGAATGGTGACAACCTGTAATGAGGTATTGTAAACTATATACTATTACAACAATAATTATGTAGAATGGACAAACCGTCTTATATCAGAAATTTTGGGATGAAAGCATGGGTAATCCTTGTAGAATTACTTTTGTTGGTGTCGTGTGACAATGCTATTTATGACGATGAAGGCGATTGTTCAGTGACCTATCATCTGAAATTTCGTTATGACATGAACATGAAGTTTGCCGACGCTTTCACCCATGAGGTGAAGTCGGTCAGACTTTATGCCTTTAACTCTAATGGCGAGTTGGTGTGGCAAGCTGACGAACAGGGTGAAATCCTTGCATCCGGTGATTACACCATGAAACTGGAGCTTGCTCCCGGTGATTATCACCTTATGGCATGGTGTGGTCTTGATAATGGTGAGTCATTTACAGTGACCGATGCCTCGCACAATTGCCGGATGACAGACTTGCACTGTAAATTGAACCGTTATCTAGACAAAGCGACTGGTGTTTCCTATTCTAATAAGGACCTGCATCCTTTGTTTCATGGTTCTCTTGACGTAAGTTTGCCTGCCAATGACGACGGAGGTGATTATACATACGTCATGCCACTGACGAAAGATACGAATGTGTTCCGTGTAGTGCTTCAGCACCTTTCGGGACAAGATATAAATGTTGACGACTTTACTTTTTCTATTGAAGACCGTAATGGTTGGATAGCGCATGACAATACACTGAAAGAAGACGAGCCGATCGTTTATCGTGCGTGGTCTACTTATTCGGGTGAAGCTGGTGTGGACATTGCGACAGGAAAAGAAAGTCGTGTAACAACAATTGTCAAAGTTGCCGTGGCGGAACTTACGGTAAGCAGACTTGTCTTGCGGGACTGGAGTCTGTATTCGCGTCCGATGTTGATTATTCGTACCACTGAAGGGAAACTGGTAGCTTCTATTCCTATTATCGATTATGCCCTTCTGGTGAAAGGTAATTACAATAGAAAAATGAGCGACCAGGAATACCTCGACCGACAGGATGAATACAATATGACATTCTTCCTCGACGAGCAAAATCAATGGATAAATAGCGTGATACTAATCAACTCATGGAGGGTGGTACTCTCTAACGTAGATGTAGATTGAGTAACATCTTTTGAAAAAAGAAGAAAAAGGAATGAAAGAAATACTACGACATATTGTATGGATGACAATACTTGTCAGCTGGGCTTTATTGTCGGCATCTTGTAGGGGAGGGGAGGTAAGTTATACGGACGAGGTACAGCCGGACGACGATACTGCCATACTCGTTCTGCGTACCGGTCTTCTTGATCAAACGCGTGTATCCGATAGGGTGAATGATGCAGTAGATAATCCTGTCGAATATATGTATACACTACGTATTGTTATTCTTCATGAAAACGGTACTGTGGAACACAATATGTATATTGATTTCGGTGAGATTCCCCAAACGGAGTGTTACAGGATTTTCAAAGTGACACGGAATGAAACAAAGAAAATCTATCTGATAGCTAATGAAGAGAACGCATCTACTGATCTTCACGAACAATTGGAGACATTGACGACTGGTAACACTACTTTCGCAAGCATTGTTGACAATTTCGTTTTCATTCCCGATTATAAGAATCCTATACCAATGAGTTCGGTATATGACGTTCCGGTTAAAGCAGAGAATCTGGTAGAACGTGAATTCTATTTGGTACGTGCTGCAACGAAGTTCGCTTTTCGTTTCACGAACAAGCGTAAGAGTAAAGTCAGTATAGATGCTATTCATATTTCTGATATTGCCGGGGCTACTTATCTGATTCCTCATAAACGGGAACCGTTGTTCATGTCTTTTGACGATGAATCGCTTTATTGGATAAACTGGCTGAAGAAAGTAGCGGATGAATCTCAACAATCACCGGATGATGTGGAACTGGCAGATAAGAGAGGCTGGATACAAGCTTACGATATCCCTTCGGAAACTTCTCATCAGGAAGTCACAGTTAACGGACCATTAGAAGTGCCGAGTATGACGGGTGACCAACCCGGTAAAGCGGTCTTTCCGGTATTTTACCTTCCGGAAAGTAAAAAACTGAAAGCCGGATCGGCTACATACGGTGAACAAGAATACACCTTGAAGCTCGACATGTCCGAGAATGGCAAAGAACTGTCGTTTACCAAGACCTTTCCAAATCTAAAGGCTCTATTTCGTAACACACATGTACTGGTTGATATCACCTTTACGGAAAAAGACGAAGTAAAAGTGCAAGTAGTACCCTATGCGGAAGTGATTCTTGAGCCGGAGTTCGGACTCAAACCTGAAACTAAGAATTGATATTGTATGAGAAAGAAAGATATTATATTTTGTATTATTTTGCTTATGTTGCAGTTCATACCGACAGCTTGCCGGGATGATTACTTTATGAATGAAGAGCTAGGCGAAGGCAATGCCACCCTTTCGGTAACCCTGTGTTTCGATCAGGAGGATGCAGCACTGGGGACTACCCGTGCCGAAGGAGGTGATGAAGGCAATGCCATTCAGAATATAAATTCACTCTGCATGTTGTTTTATGATACGACAGGAAAATTAGTTCATAATTATATAGTTAAAGGTGAGGGCCTTGTCATTGATCCCGATGTAAGTGGTTGGAGTTATAATCTGGAAGATAACCGGATAGATGAAGACAAAGACGAACAGGGTAACCAGTTCGAGGATAGTAAGACCGGTACGGCAATGTTCAAGCTCCGTCCGATAAAGCGGGGTAAGTATTATATCTATGCTGTTGCCAATATGGGAGATCTAACGCAGTATAAGGATAAAATTACTACCCGTGAAGGATTGAAAGCAATCTCCCTTCAGTGGGATCCTGATGATATTTCTCAAAATAGCGAGATGTTCGGTGTGTTCAGTCTCACTCCCGACCGTAATGCTCCGGATGATCTTGTTACCATTAATTCCCCGGGCGTACAACTTCATAGTTGGTTGCGTCGCGCCGCGTCCAAGGTGACTGTGGCATTTGACGGTTCCGGGCTTTATGCCAATGTGCAGATTTATATCGAAAACGTTATTCTGAAAGATATTCCCAAAACCTGTTCGTTGGGTAATCCGAATACTCCGGGATTAGTTTCAGAAGATGTTCCTGATCCGGATTTTTATAAGGATCCCGATTGGAAACCTGAGATGCATGCTCGTTCGGAACGCTATACTGCATCCAATGGTTTATATTCGGAAGGAAAGTCGATCAAAATCCAGAAATTGCCTGCAGATCTTTCCGTTCTTACGCCCGAAAACTATATACATATCTGCAATGATTTGCATCGCTATATGGGTAAGGGAGAAGAAGGAGATGAACAAGATATTATAACGAACACCCATGCCCATAAGGCACAATCGCTTTTCTTCTACGAGAATATGCAAGGAAAAGGTAAGTCTAAGAAGCAGTCGCAGAATGGCGTAGATATCGACTATCCCGACCCTGATGAGCAAAAAGAAGGCTCCGGTTGGAAAGACGAGAAACCTTATGGTACCTATGTTGAGGTGACAGGATACTACCGTTGCACGGCGGCAAACGAACATGTGGGAGCGGGACCTATCAAGTTCCGTTTTATGTTGGGGCAAGACGTTACTACCGACTATAATGCAACGCGTAATACCCATTATAAGTTGACTCTTAAATTCAAAGGTTACGGAAACGATGCCGACTGGCATATCGAGTATGAAGAACCGTCCGATATCTATGTGAGCACCCCTCAATATATCTCTTACCTTTATAATAAATCAATGAATGTGACCCTGAAAGTAGTGGGTGAAATAAAGCCCAATTCTACTTTGGATGCAAAAATCCTTGGTAAGGATGAAGATACCGGGTTTACAGGTTGGAGACCATGGGGAAATGGAACAAGTGCATTTCCGACAGTTCCTAATGACTTTTATTATTCAGGTTGGATTTATAACGACGGTCCATGGAATAGCTTTTTGTCATTGAGAAAGACCTCCCTTGTGAAGATTGTAGTTCCCGGATACGAAGACAAGCCCTCATGGCAAACCCCTATTAATACGAAATACAACGAGACCTATTATAATGAAAAAAATAAAGGAAACAGAAGTTATAAGATTAGCAATATTGGCGCCGATGATTTGGCAGACGGTGAATATTCGGTAAAAAGTAATGGAAAGGAGCATATTTTTACTATTCCGTTATATACCCGCGCCAAAGAGCTTGTGACAAAAACAGGCTTTACAGGAAATAATCCATATTCGGCCTACCCCCGAAAAGAGAGAATCAAGTTTACCATACAGGTGAAAGACGATGTCACAGGTACCTATGTTCCCAAGACGGCTTATTTGGATATGATACAAGTACGTCGTATTGAGAATCCGAAAGGCGTATGGCGCAGTGCGGGTAATAGTGATAATTTTCATGTGACGCTTATGCGTCTGCCTTATGACGATGCCGAAGATTTTAAGCCGTTCAATTCCGAAGGAGCATGGAGTGCTACTATTGTTGAGGGAGGAGACGATTTCATTACGTTGCGTTCTACTGTAGAAGGAAGTGGAAGTGACAATGCGCAACAGACAGGTGTGAAAAGTATAGAAGGAGCGGGGGAGCATCCTATAGATTTCTGGATTGATTTTAAGGGTACGATTCCGGAAGGAGCCACTCCTCGTTGTGCTATTGTACGTGTACGTTATCACAATTATACCTGTGAACACGATATCTTTGTACGTCAAGGTTATGCTCCTATCACCATTAACGGAAATGCGGAAAGTAATAACAATCCTGCGTGGACATCATATAATGTTTATCGTTTTGATGCAAATAATGCTCCGGTTTATACAAAGTCACCCTTGGAAGAAGGGTCATTGTTCCGTCGCGGAAACCGTACAGCTATTCTCGCTTCCAATAATGACAGATCCGGCTTTACGTTTGGTGTAGAGCCGACAGGTAGTTTCAATGTTCTTGAATTTGGATCGGCTACAACCTCTCAAAAGACCTGGTCGCAACTGGCACCGTCAGCAGATGATGTAAAGAGTCGTTTTGCAAGTTGGTCCATTGCGGGAGATCATGAACGTATTGCTACAATCGAGGATTTTTATACCTTAGAATCTACTTCGATTCATAGTAACATTAATAAAGCCTATGGTGTTCTTTATGGAGACGGTGCAACCGAGACACAGAAATCGGTGAAGGAAGCATTTGGATATGATCATAATGAAGATCCGACCAATTCAAAGAAAGGTATGCGCGGATGTTTCGTCTTCAATATAAATAATAGCCATAATATATTTTTCCCTATTGGTAAATCCGGTTATGGACGTCGTAAAGGGATGACAAGTAACGGAGAAAAAGTAGGTGCACTGCGTTATGCCCAACGTACCGATTACTATAATAACGACGGTACCGGGAATATTCAGTATGTTCCGCTGTTCTATGACCTGTTTGAACGTCCGGGAGCCATATATCAATGTCGGAACCGTCTGAGTAGTACCGGTAATGATGTGAGAAAATCGAGTGCGTTTGATATAAACTATTTCACTATGGGTTTCGAAGGGTTTGAGAATGGTGCATCAAATAATAGTGATGGCAGTGACAGTGATGCATGCTTCATACGGACGGTGAAGTATTAGAGAATTACCCCACGGCATATTCTAGCTATAGATTTTGGCTGGTAAGTAAAAAAGAAAGCATTTTTTTCTTGTTTCTTATTTATTATTTTGCCTATCTTTGCAGCAGGAATTATTTCATTGCCTGAGTAGCAATGGAAAAAGTGGGGTAAAAAAATATGATCATTAGCAAAAATGACGATCGAAATGTTCTGCCAACAGATGTGATTGGCAGAAGCGTAGCGCACTCTAAACGCTGGTTAGTCGCCATTGTGCGTATCCATCATGAGAAAAAGACAAGTGAGCGCCTCACTAAAATGGGCGTTGAAAATTTCCTTCCTATCCAACAAGAAGTTCATAACTGGAGTGACCGTCGCAAGGTTGTCGACAGAGTCATCCTTCCAATGATGATCTTCGTCCACGTTGATCCACAAGAACAAAAAGAAGTTCTGACCTTATCCGCTATCAGCCGCTACATGGTACTACGTGGGGAGAGTACTCCGGCTGTAATTCCCGACCAACAAATGTTACGATTCAAATTTATGCTCGACTATTCGGACGAAACGATTTGTATGAGCACATCGCCATTAGCGCCGGGAGAAAAAATACGTGTAATAAAGGGGCCATTGGCAGGACTGGAAGGGGAACTGGTAGATATGAATGGGAAATCAAAAGTCGCCGTCCGACTGACAATGTTGGGATGTGCGTGTGTAGATATACCGGCAGGATGTGTGGAGCCGGTTTAGTACTTTCGATTGAATTTAAAAATTCAGATTAATCAATGAAAATGCAAAAACTAATGGGTGCGCTCATCCTCATATTGATGTTGGGCGCTACACCTGTGACTGCTCAAAATATGAGCGACTCTCAAGTATTGGAATATGTCAAAGAGGGGATTAGACAAGGGAAAGAGCAAAAGCAGCTGGCCTCCGAACTGGCCCGCAGGGGTGTAACCAAGGAGCAGGCCCTGCGTGTGAAGCAGCTCTATGAGCAGCAGAACAACGTGAACGCTTCCAACGCCACGGGTACGGATATCAACGAATCCCGCCTTCGTGAAGAGATGAAGGAGAACACCTCGGATATGTTGGAGGACCACCCTAGTACCCAAGACCTCGCACGCGGTAATCAGGTCTTCGGACGTAACATCTTCAACACCCGTAATCTGACCTTCGAACCCAGTGTCAATATCGCCACCCCCTTGAATTACCGCCTTGGCCCCGGTGACGAAGTGATAATCGATATCTGGGGGGCGAGCCAGAATACTATCCGCCAGCAGATCTCTCCCGACGGCACTATCAATATTCAGAAGATAGGCCCCGTCAACCTGAACGGACTTACGATCGCTGAAGCGAACAACTATCTCAAAAAAACATTAAACAAGATCTATAACGGTCTTAATAATACGAACGACCCGACCTCTGACATCCGTCTGACACTCGGCAGCATCCGTACTATCCAGATCAATGTCATGGGTGAAGTGGTCCAGCCGGGCACCTACTCCCTTTCCTCCTTTGCCACTGTCTTTCACGCGCTTTACCGTGCGGGAGGTGTGAGTGACATCGGCAGCCTGCGCAATGTCCAACTGGTCCGTAACGGCAGGAACATCGCTACAATCGACGTCTACCAGTTTATCATGAAAGGTAACATTCAGGACGATATCCGTCTTCAGGAAGGCGACGTTGTGATAGTTCCCGCTTATGAGGTACTGGTCAAGATCGACGGCAAGGTGAAACGTCCGATGCGTTTTGAGATGAAGAAGGACGAGAACCTTTCCACGCTTATCAGCTATGCCGGCGGCTTTGAAGCCGATGCCTACACCCGTTCTTTGCGTGTGGTCCGCCAGAACGGTCAGGAATATGAAGTCAACACGGTCAAGGACATGGATTACAGTGTCTATAAGATGCGCAACGGCGATGTTGTGACGGCCGAAGCTATCCTTAACCGCTTCATCAACAAGCTTGAAATCCGGGGTGCGGTCTACCGTCCCGGTATCTACGAACTGAACGGCAGGCTGAATACCGTCCGCGAACTGGTCAACGAATCCCAGGGCCTTACCGGTGATGCGTTCCTGAACCGTGCCGTCCTTTACCGTCAGCGTGAGGACCTGACTTCCGAAGTAATCCCTCTGGATATCAAGTCTATCATGGAGGGTACTTCCCCCAATCTCCCCCTGATGAAGAATGACATTCTTTATATTCCCAGCATTCATGACCTGGAGGACAGGGGTAATGTGGTCATCCACGGTGAAGTGGCTCAGCCTGACTCGTATCCTTATGCGGATAACATGACCCTTGAAGACCTGATCATCCAGGCAGGCGGTCTGCGTGAAGCCGCTTCCGTAGTCCGTGTTGATGTATCCCGCAGAATAAAGAACCCGTATAGTACAGTTGATAATGATACTATCGGTCAGATGTATACGTTTGCCTTAAAGGACGGTTTTGTAGTTGACGGTCGTCCCGGCTTTGTCCTTCAGCCCTACGATGAGGTTTATGTTCGTCGCAGTCCCGGTTATCAACCTCAACAGAATGTTTCAGTCGAAGGAGAAATACTTTTCGGCGGTTCCTATGCGATGACCAGCAGGGAGGAACGTCTTTCAGACTTGATCAACAAAGCCGGCGGAGCCACCAACTACGCTTATCTTCGTGGTGCGAAGCTTACCCGTGTAGCCAATGCGAGTGAGAAGAAACGTATGGGTGATGTAATCCGTTTGATGAGCCGTCAGTTGGGTGAGGCTATGCTTGATTCCCTGGGTGTCCGTGTGGAGGATACGTTTACGGTCGGTATCGATTTGGAGAAGGCGTTGGCCAATCCCGGAAGTACGGCAGATATTGTGTTGCGTGAGGGTGATGTAGTCTCCATTCCGAAGAATAATAATACGGTAACAATCAATGGTGCCGTCATGGTTCCTAATACTGTTTCTTATATGAAAGGCAAGGATATAGATTACTACATCAATCAGGCGGGAGGTTATTCAGAGAATGCGAAGAAGAGTAAGAAGTTCATTGTTTATATGAATGGTCAGGTGACTAAGGTGAAGGGTAGTGGTAAGAAACAGGTTGAACCCGGTTGTGAGATAATTATTCCTAGTAAGGCTAAGAAACGGACTAATATGGGTGATATATTAGGTTATGCTACCTCTTTTAGTTCATTGGGAATGATGATTGCTTCCATTGCCAATTTAATCAAGAAATAACGATTATATCTTAACTCGCTATGATAGAACAGACATCAGAAAAAGACATAAAGCAGAAACAGGATAATCATAATGATGAAGAAATCGAAATTGATTTAATAGGTATTCTTCGTAAGATTATAGGTATCCGTAAGACAATTTACAAAGCTGCCGGTATTGGCTTGGTTATAGGTATCATTGTAGCTATAAGTATTCCCAAACAATATACAGTTGAAGTTACTCTTTCCCCGGAAATGGGAAATACTAAAGCCGGCGGTTTATCTGGTTTAGCTGCTTCTTTTTTGGGAACTGGAATGGCTATAAATGAAGGAACTGATGCCTTGAATGCTTCTTTGTCTGCTGATATTGTATCTTCTACTCCTTTTTTGTTGGAACTTTCCACTATGAAAATTCCTGCATTGGAAGGTGAAATTATGACCTTAAATGTTTATTTGGATGAAGAGTCTTCTCCTTGGTGGAGTTATGTAATCGGACTTCCGGGTATGGTAATTGGTGGGGTAAAATCATTATTTACTGAAGAAGAGTCTGAATCAGTACCTTCAGATAAGGCAAATCTGGGTACAATCGAATTATCTAAGAAAGAATCGAAAAAGATTGAATCACTCAAGAAAAAGATTCTTGCTTCTGTAGATAAGAAAACTTCAATGACTACAGTTTCTGTGACTTTACAGAATCCCAAGGTTACCGCAGTAGTAGCTGATTCTGTCGTAAGGAAATTGCAGGAATATATAATAGATTATCGTACCTCCAAGGCAAAAGAAGATTGTCTTTATTTGGAGAGATTGTTTAAAGAGCGTCAGCAGGAATATTACGACGCCCAGAAGAAATATGCCGATTATATGGATTCTCATGACAATATCATTTTGCAGAGTGTTCGTGCCGAACAGGAACGCTTGCAGAATGACATGAGCCTTGCATATCAGGTGTATAGTCAGGTGGCCAATCAGCTTCAGGTAGCCCGAGCCAAAGTCCAGGAAGAAAAACCTGTTTTTGCCATTGTAGAGCCTGCGGTTGTACCGTTAGATTCTTCTGGGACTAGTAGAAAGGTATATGTTTTAGCCTTTATTTTCCTATCAGTTTGTGCTGTTATTTTTGGAAAGTTATGGGGAGAAGATATATTAAATAAATTTAAAGAAATCCGTGCCTAAAATCATTTTATAATGCGATATGGTATCAACAACCAGTCAAATAAATAAAGTCGTAGAGTTTATTGCAGTGTTGGGAGATTTGATCATTCTGAACTTGTGTTTGTTCTTTCTTCTTTTCTTTTGGGAAGAAGTATTTGTATCTTTACCTTTTTCCTGCAGAGTTTCATGGATGATGACTTCATTAAGTCTCTGTTATTTGGCATGCTCGGCGTCCCGTGGTAGAGCATGGAATAGTCGGGCTATTCGTGCTGACCAGCTTGTGGTACGTGTGCTGAAGAATATTATTATCTTTTCTGTTTTTTGGGCATGTATCATGGCTTTTAGTGGAATCTCCATAATCTCTCCTCTATTTTTTATTATTTATTTTTTTATCCTTTTTGTGGTATTAAGTGTTTACCGCATAATTATTCGTCGTTTGCTGATTGATTATTGTGCGAAAGGTAAACATAAAAGCTATGCTGTTTTTATAGGTGGAGGAGATAATATGCATACATTATATGAGGAAATGGAAAGCTCTTTGGCTGCCATTTTTGAAGTTGTCGGTTATTTTGATGTTACTCCGAATGAGACTTTCTCCTCTAAATGCCGTTATCTTGGTAATCCGGACAATTTTGCTGATTTTATGTCCGGAAAAACATCCGTAAAACATGTATTCTGTTCTTTGGCAATGGATGAGGGACATTATAATGTTCCTATTATAAACTATTGCGAGAACCATTTGCTTTATTTTCATGGTGTTCCTAATGTTTGTAAGGGATTTCCCCAACGTATCTGGCATAGTATGATTGGTAATATGCCAATTTTGAATTTGAGATATGAACCTTTAAGTAAAGTGGAAAATCGTTTCTTGAAACGGCTATTTGATATTATGTTATCCGGTATTTTTCTGGTTACTATTTTTCCTGTTATTTACCTAATTGTGGGAACTATTATAAAATTGACTTCTCCCGGTCCAATATTCTTCAAACAAATGAGGACAGGATTGAATGGCAGAGAATTCAAATGCTATAAATTTCGTTCTATGAGAGTGAATGATGAAGCAGACAAAAAGCAGGCAACAGCCGATGATCCCCGAAAGACTAAATTTGGAAATTTCCTTCGACGTTCTAACATAGATGAACTTCCTCAATTTATTAATGTCTTTAAAGGTGAAATGTCTATAGTTGGACCTCGCCCTCATATGTTGGCTCATACAGAGACTTATGCGCGATTGATTGATAAATATATGGTGCGTCATTTTATCAAACCTGGTGTAACAGGTTGGGCACAAACCCATGGCTTTCGTGGTGAAACGAAAGAACTGTCTCAAATGGAAGGTCGTGTTCAGGCTGATATTTGGTATATGGAGCATTGGACACTATTACTTGATTTATATATTATTTATAAAACTATAGCAAATGTGATTGTCGGGGAAAAGAATGCGTATTAGGATAGAGTTTATTTGTTATTATGTAGTTGATGAATGTAATGGGGTGATGTTATGCTGACTAGATAATAAACTTAACTGTTTAGAAACAAAATGCATATTTTGTTCTACAGTTCAGGATTAAAAATAAAAGGAGTTTTCTATTCTATTGTGGATGGTATGTTGTGGATATATTTAAATAGGGTAAATTGAAAGATAAGATTCACCAATACAGATACTTATTTAATTATCAGGTGATTTTATTAGTGATGAATATTATTTAAAATAACATTTTTAATTTATTTGTATTTTGAAAGCTTTTATATTTCCCGGTCAAGGCTGTCAATGCCAAGGAATGGGCAAGGAACTTTATGATGAATTTTCTGAAGCCAGAGAATTATTTGAACAAGCTAATGACTATTTCAAACGTCGTATTTCTGATGTTATGTTTTATGGTACTGAAGTGGAACTCATGAAGACAGAGAATACTCAGCCAGCTGTGTTCCTTTATGAAGTGGTTGCCGCATCTATTCAAAAAACTCTAAAGCCAGATGTAGTAGCAGGACATTCATTGGGAGAGTTTGCAGCTTTAGTTTTAAATGGTACTATTAGTTTTGAGGATGGTCTGAATCTTGTATTAAAGAGAGCTACTATTGCGCAAAGGATATGTGAAAAGTTTAATACGGGTATGGGTGCAATAATTGGTCTAAGTGATGAATATGTAGAAAAACGAATTAAGGAGATTGGAGATGAAACTGGTGAATTAATATACTTTGCTAACTACAATGGTCCTGGACAAGTTGTTATAACTGGTTCAAAAAAGGGGATTAGATTGGCTTGTAAAGCATTCCAAAAGGAAGGTGCAAAAAAGGCTGTACCTTTACTTATCGGTGGTAGTTTTCATTCACCTTATATGAAAGAAGCAGGGATAGAATTAGGGGAAATTATAAAAAATACTACTTTTCATGAACCATACATCCCTATATACCAATGTGTTGATGCTTTACCTCATACTAATCCTGAAGAAATTAAAAATAACTTAATTAAGCATATTACTCATCCTGTTCGTTGGACAGAGATGATACGAAATATGGAAAAAGATGGGATAACTGAATTTTATGAAGTAGGACCTGATGATACCTTACAAAAAATAGTAATACGTATGTGTCCAAATTTAAAGGTTGCTTCTATTAAAGTTGCTACTGAATATTTAAATATTTTATAAACTTAAAAATAACGATTATGACATTAGCTGAATTTATTAAAAGATTTGCTGAAGAATTTGATGAGACCCCTATAACAGAGTTTACTGCTGATACGAAATATCGTCAGTTGGATGAATGGAGTTCTCTCTCTGGACTCTCAATTATTTCAATGATTGATGAGGAGTTTGATAAACAAATTACAGGTGCGGATTTAAGATCTGTATCAACAATTGAAGAACTGTATAATTTAGTTGAATCTAAGTAGTACATTATGAATTGAGTGTTGCTAATTAGCAATAAATATATAATAGAGCATATTAATATATGGCATTTTTAGATATAAAAAACGTAAGAATCGCAGGAATTTCAGCTTGCGTACCTTCTTCTATTTCGGATAATAAAGAACTATCCTTATTGCCAAAGGAAGATATCTTGAAGTACATAGAAATTACTGGCGTTGAAAGGAAACATTGGGTTAAACATGATGGAAGTGTATGTACTTCTGATCTTTGTTTACAATCAGCGGAGAAGTTAATAGATACATTAGGTTGGGATAAGAAGGAAATTGAAATATTGATATTTGTCTGTCAAACGCCGGATTATAAAATGCCTGCAACTGCATGTATAATACAGGATAGGCTGGGGCTATCTACTTCTTGTATGGCTTTCGATGTAAATTTAGGCTGTTCTGGATTTGTTTATGGATTATCATTGATATCCAATATGCTGTCAACTGGAAATATTAAAAAAGGTTTATTGCTGGTTGGTAACACTCAATCTTATTATGCAAGTGAAGAAGATAAGAGTTATTACTTGATAGCAGGTGATGCTGGGAGTGCTATATGTGTGGAACATAATACTCAGAATCCTGATAAATTACAATTTAATCTTATGACTCAGGGTGCTGGTAAAGATTTTTTGATTGTACCAGATGGGGGATACAGAAATCCCGTAACTCCAGAATCTTTTATTATGAGAGAATATGAGGATGGTATAAAAAGAAGTAATTTGCACTTACATATGAATGGACTGGAAGTTTTTTCATTTGCTATCTCATATGTTCCTAAAGCATTCAAAGCTTTATTTGAACATTTTGAAATTACTCCGGAAACTTCAGATTATTTATTGCTACATCAAGCCAATAAATTAATATGTGAGAAAATACGGAAAAAGTTAAAAATATCAACCGAAAAGACCCCATATAATATACAGGAATATGGTAATACTAGTGGCGCGAGTATTCCTTTACTGATGGTTACTAATTTGAAAAATGAATTAGAAAGTAGAGAATTGGATATCTTATTCACAGGATTTGGAGTGGGCTTATCTCTTGGTACAGCGCATATAACTACTAATAGGATTGTAGTTCCTGAATTATTAACATTATAGATACATGGATTCACTTTTTACACTTTCTGGGAAAACTATATTAGTTACTGGGGCATCATCAGGCATTGGGAAGGCGACTGCCATATTGTGTGCTAAAATGGGAGCAACTGTTATATTAATTGCACGTAATGAAGAAAGACTCAATCAAGTGAAAAGTATGCTTGAAGGGAGTAATCACATGTGCAAAATTGTAGATTTAACAAATTACGATAATATTGAATCTCTTGTTGAGTCATTACCCATTATAGATGGTGTTGTCAATTCGGCCGGAATTAATAATAAGTGTTTGATAAAGTATGTTGATGGAGTAAAAATGGATAACATGTTTAGAATAAATTGTTTTTCTCCCGCATTATTAATAAAGTATCTTCTAAAAAAGAAAAAATTGGCTAGAGGGGGGTCTATTGTATTTTTATCATCAATTTCGTCTACTTATGCAACCGTATCAAATACGTTATATGCTGCATCAAAGGGTGCAATTAATTCGTTGACGAGAGTGCTTGCTTTAGAATTGTCTCCTATGAAGATAAGAGTAAATTCAATTCAACCAGGAATGGTTAATACAGAAATGGTAAAGGCTTATGGCTTAAGTGAAGAAGAATTGGAAATCAATACTAAGTCTTATCCATTGGGACGTTTGGGAAAGCCGGAAGATATAGCAAATGGAATAATATTTCTTTTGTCGGATGCATCTTGTTGGATAACTGGTATAAGTTTGGTTATAGATGGTGGGGTTACCTTGAGATGAAAAATGTTGCCATTATCAATAAACCTATGTCTTCTAATTGCTATATACTTAGTCAAGGTGTAGATTGTGTAATAGTAGATCCAGGAACTAAATATCCTATTGAATTAGAAGATTATATCGAGAAAAATAATTTAAATCCTAGATATATAATACTTACACATGAACATTATGATCATATTGAGGGTTGTAATCATTTACGAATAATATATCCGAATGTGAAGATTATAGCTTCTGAAGTTTGTAGTAAGAATATACAGGATGATCGTTGGAATCTCTCGCGTTTTGCTGCTGACAATGGTATTGGTTTTGCGTTGTCTGCTGCTGATATTGTGATAGAGAAAGATACTGCATTTCAACTAATAGGATTTGAATTCTATTTCCTCCTGACTCCTGGGCATTCATTAGGTTCCATGTGCTTTTGGGTGGAGAATTCTTTCTTCTCAGGGGATATGTTGATACCGGACGAGAAAGTGATATTAAAACTGAAAGGGGGTAATTTGAAAGATTATAATGTTTCGTTAATGAGAATGAAAGAAATCTTAAGTCAAGGAAACTTTGTGGTCTATCCAGGACATAAAGAATGTTTTTACTACGATCGTACCAGAATTCAAAATATAGATTGTAAAATTAAATAAATAAAATGGGAAATAGTATAAGAGGCTGGTTTATAAAAAATATTAAAGAGCCTCCTTGTTTATTCGATATATTAAAAGGTATACGAACAATTTTTTTCTATCTTAAGCGTGTAAACCTTTTAAAGACTTTATATTATAACTTCTATTTTTTTTCATTTAGGCAAGCTCTTAAATTACCTTTAGTCATTGGTTGGAATGTGAAATTTAGAGGGGATGGGAATATTATTTTGAATAGAGATGAAATACATCCTTTTATGCTTTCATTTGGAGTCCATAAAATAGAAGATATTGAAAGTAATTCTGATAAAACATATATAGCCAATTGGGGAAGTCTAGAATTTCAAGGATATGCTAAAATACATCCAGGTGCTAAATTATGGATATTCAAAGATGCTAACATTACGTTTAAAGGGAATAATACAATTGGAGCACGTTCTATTATTGCTAGTGAGGAATCTATAGAAATAGGCTTTAATTCTGGTTGTTCTTGGGACTGTGAAATCTTCGATACAGATTTTCATTTTTTGATTGATGTATCCAGCGGTGAACTTTATCCTAAAAAGAAAAAGGTATTTATAGGGGACAAAGTGTTTATTGGTAATCATGTTAACATTGGTAAGGGGACTAAAATTCCAAATGGTAGTGTAATTTCTTCATGGAGTAAAGTCTTTGGATCATATATGCGAAAAGGTGAGAATCTATTGATTACAGGGAACCCAGCAAAAGTAATAGATACTGGGGTGACTATGACTCATGCTTATGAAGAAGATTTAGAGGCAGAATGTGAACAGAAAATGAAAAATAAACAGAAATAATGAGGGAGAAAAATAATTTAAAAGAAGATACTATCCGCGGTACTATGTTTGGGGCTTTGGAACGATTTTCTGTTATGGGTCTTCAGGTTATATGTACCTTTATTGTGGCTAGATTTTTAACTCCCTCTGATTTTGGATTGATAGGATTACTGATTGTTTTTACAGTGATTGGGAATACAATTATGGATTCTGGATTTGGTCAAGCTTTAATACGAGAAAAAGAAGTTTCTGATTTGGAGTATTCTTCTGTTTTTTATTTAAATTTGTTCTTGTCTTTAGTTGTTTATCTTTTATTATTCGTTAGCTCTGGGTTTATAGCTGATTTCTATAAAGAACCCTCTTTGAAGGATATTGCTAGAGTTACTTTTTTAGTGATTCCTTTGAATGCTTTTGCAGTGATACAGAATACTATACTCATTCGTAAAGTAGATTTCAAGAAAATATTTGTCGTATCTCTTTGTTCTTCTATTTTGTCATGTATTTTAGCAATTATTTGGGCAGTACTATATCGGAATGTTTGGGCACTAGTTTTTCAGAATATTTTTTTATATGGCTTTAGGTCCATTTTTCTTTGGATACAGTCTAAATGGTATCCAAAATTCTTATTCTCTTTAGCAAGTATTAGGAAATATTTAAACTTTGCGACTAATCTTTTGTTTGTCGGACTTATAGGTAATATCTTTAGTAATATTTATTTGCTTATAATAGGTCGCGTTTATTCAACGATGGATTTAGGTTATTATAGTCAAGCTGATAGAATACGTATGTCTCTGTCTGGGAGTTCAACAGAAGTAATTCAACGTGTGACATATCCTATTTTATCTAAAATAAATAATTCTAATGCTGATGTGAAGGAAGCGTATCGCAAGATTATAATGATAACTGTATTTTTTGTCGCTTCAATACAGTTTTTTTTTATGGGTATCTCTTTAGATCTTTTCGAAATAGTGATGGGGGATAAGGTTTGGAGAGTTGCTGGAACTTTTTTTTTCATTCTTTGTATTAATGGAAGTTTATATCCATTACATTCTATAAATCAAAATATATTACTTGTTAAAAATAAAAGTAAAGTATTATTAAATCTAGAAATCGCAAGACGTTTTTTAATGATTTTGATCTTGTATGTGACTGTTCATTTTGATATTATAATTTTTGTATGTGGTAATGCGTTTTATGCTATTGTATTATTGTTTTTAAATCTTTATTTCTGTGGACGACCTATTAATTATCCATTAAAAGAGCAGTTTAAAGATGTATTGCCAATATATATGCGCTGTGTCATAATGTTATCTTGTATGTTGGTAATTAACTATTTTCTAAAAAATGATTCTATATATATGAGAGTGTTTGTTTCAGCTTGTGTCGGTGCTTTTGTTTGGGCTTTTCTATTCTATAAAGGTTGTTATTTAAATCTGATATGCAACTTATTGTCTATTGGTCGAGTAAGGCAATAAATCAATAGATGTGTTGCGTCTGATAGAAACACTTTGTTTAGATTGAAATATGTGTTTTTCAAATTTGTTATAAAAATAGTTGTGTAATAGGAAGTGAATATTGTTGAAATATAGATATACAGTAAAATTTCAATCGATCAGTAATATTATATAGTCGTGGAAAATGCTATGATGACTTTTAGGAAAAATTTTAGTATTATTAGGCGTTTCATTTTAACGTAATGTTAGTCAGATTACTTTTGGTGATGAATGTCTTTTTGTATGAGAATTATTTGTTATGAACAAGGATTAGTGTCAACTGATTTCGATAGTTGAGGGTGGAATGTCGTTTTTGACAGATTAGCAAAGAAAACCATGTGTATGTATAGATTACAGAATGCGTTATTCTTAAAGGAGTAAATTTCTTAAATAATATGATTGTGGCTGTTAATTCAATAATAAAGTATTGTATAGCATAGGTTTTATTGATGGCAAGTGACAGTCGAGTGTTGAATAAGAAAATGTTAAGGGATGTTGGATGAATATCTGCGTACAATAATTAGTTAGTACTTTATATATAATTTTTTAGAATATGGATACGCCAATTATTTCAGTAATTATAGTATCCTACAATGCTGTTACAAGTATTGAGGAAACTATGTTGTCTGTTTAAATCAGATATATGACAGTGTAGAATACATAGTCATTGGTGGTGGTAGTACAGACGGAACATTGGAAATTATTTAAAAGTACGCTGAGCAATTAGGATATTGGATAAGTGAAAAAGACAATGGTATATATGATGCAATGAATAAAGGTATTTTGAATACTTCTGGTGATTGGATTATTTTTATGAATTGTGGTGATAATTTTGTTGATGATAATGTCTTATATTCTCTTTTTAACGTAAAAAAGTATGAAAATGTAGATGTTTTATATGGTGATGTTTTGGAAGTAGATTCTAACGATAGAAGGAGTCTTTTGAAGGCTAGAAGTTCGAATTCAAATAGTCTTCCACCAGCATACAGACATGGAGCTTCATTTGTTTAAAGAGAAGTTCATAGAACTTTTATGTTTGACTTGAGTAGATCAAATTTGTTTTAGTACGATTTAGATTATGATTGTATTTGTAGGATGTATAGAGCAAATAGATCTTTTGAGCATTGTAATATTATTATGGAGTATTTAAAAGAAAGGATTTTTAATCATCTGTTAAAGAATTTTTGGTTACGTAAATTGATAGAATATAATAGTAAAAGAAATTTGCTGATTTGTAATTATTTATTGTTGTGTTTGTTTAATGGAGTGTTTAAGAAATTAAAAAAATATAACTTAGCAAGTCTATGTTAATAAAGGTAGTATATATGGGATTATCTAGACGTATTTTAACTAAAATAGTGGAGATAAATTTTTTTTCTACTATTTATCTCAATTTCATAACTTTTCCATTTTGTAAAGCGATACGATTTCCCATTCTTATATTTGGAAAAGTGACTATAAAGAATGCCAGAAAAGGGAGATTAATTTTTAATTGTCCATTGACGACAGGTATTCTTCAGATAGGGAAACATAGTTTGGGTTTTCTTGATAAGCGAAATTGTATTACAATATGGAACATAGCTGGTACATTACACATATGTGGTAAGACTTGGATTGGTCAGGGGTGTTGTATAGAGGTAGGAGAGAATGCCACGATGACTTTTGGGAGAGATTTCAATATTACGGGACGTTCTGTTATACTTTGTAGTAATTGTATAACTATTGGAGAAGGATGTCTTTTTTCCTGGGATGTACTTATTATGGATAAAGACTGGCATTCTGTGATTTCGACACTTGATGGCAGGATATTAAATTCTTCAAAACCGATTAACGTAGGAAATCATGTGTGGATAGGTTGTAGAAGTACTATTCTCAAAGGAGTAAATATTTCGGATAATGTAATTGTAGCTGCCAATTCAACGATTAGTCGTAGTATAGACAAAGAGTTTGTGGCTATGAGTAGTAATGGAGTGTTGAAAGAGGATGTGAGATGGGAATATTAAGCAATATCGAATTGTTAATAATTTTATATACAACTACTAGAAGATGATGGATACACCAATTATTTCTGTGATCACCGTATGTTATAATGCTGTTGCAAATATTGAAGAAACTATGTTGTCTGTTTTAAATCAGAGATATGACAAAGTGGAATATATTGTTATTGATGGTGGGAGTAAAGATGGGACGTTGGATGTTATTAAGAAGTATGCTAATAAATTAGCATATTGGATAAGCGAACCGGATAAAGGGATTTATGATGCTATGAATAAAGGTATAGCAAAGGCCACTGGTGATTGGATAAATTTCATGAATGCAGGGGATAAGTTTATAAATGAAGAGGTATTAAATAAAAGTTTTGTCAGTAGATATAGCGATGATGTGGATATTCTTTATGGTGATGTCATTTTCCAATATAAGTTTGGGAAGCGTATGGTAGAGGCTGGCAGCATAGAACAAATTGTAAATCATATGGTATTTAGTCATCAGAGTACTTTTATTCGAAAAATTATAGCGCAAAGGGGATTTGATATAAAATGGAAATTAGCTGCTGACTACAATCTTTTATTGGGGTATTATTTTGAGGGTAAAAAATGTATGCATATTCATGTTGCGATAGCAATTGTAGAAATGGATCATGGAGCAACTTATGATAATTATTTTAAGTCTCGAAAGGAAGTATTACATATCCATAAACAATTTGATTACTCTTTATTTAAACGATATAAATTTTATTTTGTTGATTTATTTCGGTTTTATATTAGTGATATTGTAAAACATATAGTGCCTGAAACTCTCTTAAACAGAATTTATAAAGTACAAATTGATGATCTAGATAATGTGAACAATCAGTAATATGCTGAGAATGAATAATAAACTATATTGGCTATATAGTCTCCTCATATTTTTGACAATCTATACAGATTCGCCTTTATCTATTTACCTAGGAGCCTTTGGAGAATCGATGCTACCATGTATTAGTCTTTGTTTATATGTATTATTAGTTTTAACAAACAGAATAAATAAAACTGATAGTTTTGTTCAAAAGTTTAGTTTTCTCATCAAATTCACGACATTTTTAAGTTTAATAGCATTTCTTGTATATCCCATATTTGGTATCGCTTATACACAACTAGGCGAATCGTTGTTCGTAAAGTTTGTAAAGCTTTGGTTTACTTTCCAGGCCTATATTTGTTATTTGTTATTGTTGATAAATATTGCAGGAAATTATACTATAGAACGAATATTAAAACCGTTCTTTTGGGGATTTATTTTGTTAACAATAATATTGCTAATTGAGTTTTATCAGTCTCCATATGCATTTACATATCTCCATACGTTACACGCTGATATTTATTATAGAATTCGGTTACTTACTCCAGAATCTTCTGCAACAGCATTAATGTTAGAAATATTTTTTGCTTTATCTGTATTTTATACCTATTATATACGAAAAAATAAGTTTCTTTTGGGGATAGTATTAATATGTGCAGGATTACATATAACCTTATCTGGTTCAAAGACATTATTGGTGATTATTTGTATTTGTGGGATTTTACTCTTTTTTCAGAGAGTAAAATATATGTTTAGTTTTAGGGGGGGATTAATAATGGCAGGATTTGTAATTGGCGGAGGCTATGCAGTGTCATTTTTTCTTCCTAAGTTAATAGAGAGTTCTATGAATGATTTGGAAAATTATACATCTATTGTTACACGATTTTATTCAATATTTATAGGTTACTCTATCGGAGTTTATTTTCCACTAGGTACTGGATTTCAAACGTATATGTATCTGTTTCCTGAATTGATGCGGAATAATCTATTTCTTATTGATATGATAAATATACCATTACGTTCTGATGAAATAATCAGTTTGGCAACTAGTGGAGATGACAATGCTGTATCAGCAAAGTCTTTTCTCGGGCAAAGTTCTATATATTGGGGAGTGATAGGGACATACTTTTTTATTAGAAACTATGTAAAGCTTTATAATTACTCTAAGTGTAATATAGAGCAGGGGAGTACTTTATTTAAAGTACTCTTGATTTTAATTGTTGTTCAACTATTATTCTCTTCTGGATTAGATTATTGTGTAGTTGCTTTATTCTTTGTTCATATAAGAATAAAGAATGATTATAGACCGATAAAACTAAGAATACGTTGGGGGAATTTTTCTAATAATCAAGAAACTTTATGTAAATCGTCAAATACAAGCGATTGATATTAATGTGTATAAGAATGAAAGGTAAATTTTGCTAAAAAATGAAAGTGATTTGGATTTCACCAGAATGTCCATATCCAGCTAATACAGGTGGAAGGATAGGTATAATGAAAAGATTGGAGTATTTTTCGCAGAATAATGATATTTATTTTTTCTGCGTGATAGATCATGAAGATGAATATAAATATAGGTTTGAATTATCGAAATATTGTAAAGAAGTACATTTTTATAAAAGAAATAAAGGTACTGCCTTACTTAAATTAGTGAAAGGGCCTTTTGTATGTGTATCTCGTTGGATAACAACAATGAGAAATGATATAAATGTCTGTTTTGAAAAGGAAATGATTGATTGGGTAATAGTGGATTTCCCACAAATGCTAGGTAATATTAGTAAAAAAATATTTGATTCTAATAAATTGATCTTAAATCAGCATAATGTTGAATATGTGACATTACATAATTTAGCAAATAGCATAAGTAATCCATTGAGGAGAGCCCTCTATAATATAGAAGCTCAAAGATTATATCAATTAGAGAAAAAATATTATAGAAATTTATACATTAAGTTATTTACATTTGTCTCCATTGAAGATAAAATTTTCTTTGAAAGAAAGTGGGGGCGAGTCAACACTGTGTTAGTTCCTGTGGGTGCCGAGGTTTATAAATATGAGGAGAATAGAGATAATCGGAACATTATTTCATATTTTGGAAAGATGTCCTACCCTGCGAATGCGGAAGCAGCCATTTGGTTTTCTAATAAAGTCTTTCCTATTATTCAGAAAGAGATTCCACAATGTAGGTTCTATATTGTAGGTAAAGATCCAACTAAAGATTTATTAGAACTATCAGAGAATAATTCCAATGTAGTTGTAACAGGCACCGTTGATAATATAGAAGATTATTACAAACAAACCGATTTGGTGGTAGTGCCATTGAGTTATGGAGGTGGGGTGAAAGTAAAAGTATTAGAAGCTTTAGGGTATGGTAAATTGGTTGTTTCGACAGTTAAAGGGATAGAAGGAACAACTTTTCGAAACCAGAAAGAGTTATTGACTGCTGAATCTGCAGAAGAATTTGCACAAATTTGTATAAACGCGTTACAAAATATTTCTTGTTATGAGGAAATTAGGAGATGTGGTTATGAAAATATTCGGAAGAATTTTACTTGGAAAGCTGTTGTTGACAAATTTGAGCAGGAATTAAACCATTTAAAATTGTAATTCGATAAAATAAAGACACATTTATGATTATTCGTAGTAAGGCGCCTCTACGTCTTGGATTGGCAGGAGGAGGTAGTGATGTATCTCCTTATAGTGATATATATGGCGGATTGATACTGAATGCGACTATTAATCTCTATGCTTATTGCACCATAGAAGAAACTGAAAATGGGCAGATTGAAATAAATGCTTTTGATGCACATTGCCACAAAAGTTATCCATTCTCTGAGCTCTTAGAGATAGATGGTGAAGCCAGTTTAATTAAAGGAGTATATAACCGTGTAGCTCAAACATATAATTTGAAGATGAAGTCTTTCAAAATAACAACCTATAACGATGCTCCGGCAGGGTCAGGTCTTGGCACGTCGTCAACAATGGTCGTCTGTATATTGAAGGCATTTGTTGAATGGTTAAGTTTACCTCTTGGAGATTATGAGTTGTCTCGTCTTGCATATGAAATAGAGCGTAAAGATTTGGGGTTATCCGGAGGCAAACAGGATCAGTATGCGGCTGCATTTGGTGGGTTTAATTATATGGAGTTTCTTCAGAATGATTTGGTTATTGTTAATCCTTTGAAAATAAAAAGGTGGATAATAGATGAACTTGAGGCCTCCATGGTTCTTTATTTTACGGGGGCTTCTCGTAGCAGTGCCGCTATAATTGATGAGCAGAAGAAAAATACTTCGCAAGGTAATAGTGACGCAATAGAAGCTATGCATAAAATAAAGCAGAGTGCAAGGGATATGAAACTCGCTCTTTTAAAAGGTGATATAGATAGTTTTGCAGATATACTCCGTGAAGGTTGGGAGAATAAAAAGAAAATGGCATCCCATATAACAAATCCTGTAATTCAGGAAGCCATGGATGTTGCAATGAAGGCTGGTGCAAAAGCAGGCAAGGTATCTGGTGCTGGTGGTGGCGGATTTATAATGTTTATCGTTGAACCGACTCGTAAGAAAGAAGTAATTGAGGCTCTAAAAAAAATGACTGGTTTTGTTATGCCGTTTCAGTTTAGTGACGGAGGTGCTCACGGCTGGAAAATCTATCCCACAGATAGCGTGCATTCGATGAATAATTTATAGTATAACTAATCTGAGATATGAAAATTTTAGAAACAAGACTATACCAACACATTGACCTTCTTGTTTTAAGATACCCTCAACTGGCTGTTACTAGAGATTGTATTGTTGAAGCGTATCGAATTCTGGAAGAGGCTTATACTCATGAAGGAAAACTTCTGGTTGCAGGAAATGGAGGATCTGCTGCTGATGCGGAACATATCGTTGGTGAGCTGATGAAGGGATTTGTTAATCCTAGAAAATTGGAAACAGATTATTCGGATGCATTGATTACTGTTAATAAAGAGCTGGGGAGGGTGTTGAGTGAGAATTTGCAAGGTGCGCTTCCTGCTATAGCTTTAGATGGTCATTTAGCGCTGACTACTGCATATATGAACGATTGTGAACCTTTACTTTGTTTTGCACAACAAGTAAATGGATTTGGAAGGAAAAGTGATGTGTTTCTTGGTATTTCTACTTCCGGAAATAGTAAAAATATACTGTATGCGGCGACTGTAGCAAAAGCTAAAGGAATGAAAGTAATCGGACTGACAGGTGAGAAAGATAGTAAATTATCAGAGATGTCTGATGTCTGTATTCAAGTTCCGGAGACAGAAACTTATAAGATACAGGAGTTACATTTGCCTGTTTATCATTGCCTCTGTCTGATGCTGGAAGATAAGTTTTTTGGAAAAGAATAATTTTTAGAATTAAACATATGAAGGTAGTAATAATGGCTGGTGGAAAAGGTACCCGTATTGCAACTGTTGCGGCTGATATACCTAAACCCATGATTAAAATATGTGGTAAACCTATCCTTGAGCATCAGATAGAGAATCTTAAAGTTTGTGGACTCACCGATATTATTCTTGTTATAGGTCACTTGGGAGAAGTTATTCAGGAATATTTTGGAGACGGGGAAAAATGGGGCATAAATATAGAGTATTTTGTAGAAGAACATCCACTGGGGACTGCTGGAGCATTATTTATGATGCCACAACTGACAGATGATTTCTTATTGCTTTGTGGCGATGTTATAATAGATGTGAATTTCAACCGTTTTATTGCATTTCACAAGGAACATAAAGCATGGGCTAGTTTAATATCTCATCCTAACGGGCATCCTTATGATAGTTCTTTGTTGGTGACAGAGATTATGCCGCCAAAGGAACTGGGAGGTATGCCGGAAGATACTCATAAAGTAATCCGCTGGATGAATAAAGAGGATGAAAGATTATACTATAAGAACAGAGTGAATGCCGGAGTCGAAATTATTTCTCCTGAACTTCTAAAAGAAACAATGAAGAATTTTACTCCTCGTCACCCTGAGAATCCCAATAAGATAGATTTAGATCGTGATGTGCTGAAACCTAATATTAAAAGTGGTAGAATATACGCTTATGACACCCCTGAATATATTAAAGACATGGGTACTCCTGATCGTTTTCATGAGGCTGAAACTGATATGTTGAAAGGGTTGGTATATGCAAGAAATCTCAAAAATAAGCAGAAAGCTATATTTCTTGATAGAGATGGAACGATAAATAAATTAGCAGGGTTTGTAACCAATCCGGAGCAGTTTGAACTGATACAGGATGCGGCGGATGCAATTAAATTAATAAATAAATCTGGGTATCTTGCTATTGTTGTGACTAATCAGCCTGTGATTGCTCGTGGTGATTGTACTTTTGAAGAATTACAGACTATTCATGACAAGATGGAAACGGAACTTGGGAAAAAGGGGGTTTTTGTTGATGCAATATATGTATGTCCTCATCACACGGATAAGGGGTTTGAAGGTGAGCGACCTGAATATAAGTGTGATTGTAATTGTAGGAAACCGAAAACGGGGCTATTTTTACAGGCATCTAAAGACTTTAATATAGATTTGTCACAATCTTATATGATAGGTGATAGTGATAGTGATGTAGAAGCCGGTCGGAATGCCGGGGTACGGAAATCATTAAAAATAGAGACTGGTGAAGGAAAGACCTTACTGGATCTTGTAAATGTTGTCTTGTCATATTAAATCTTTTTTGATGAAGAAAAAGGTTCTACAAATATCTAATTACTATACACCGCATATCGGTGGTATAGAGCAGACATGCCAGTATTTATCTGAAGGTTTGAAAGATGAATATGAAGTAAAAGTTATTTGTTTCAGTGAGGATAAAGAAACAAAAGTTCAAGAAACCAATGGGATTCAAGTAATAAAACCGGGAGTTTTTCTTAGTGTAGCCAGACAAGATTTGTCTTTTTCATATTTTAAGCATTTACATAAGGTTATTAAAACATGGAAGCCGGATGTGATTCATTTTCATTATCCTAATCCTTTTGTAACAGCACTTCTTCTTCCTATTATACCAAGGAGTACGAAATTGTATGTACAATGGCACCTTGATATAACAAAACAAAAGAAGATATATCCTTTTATTAAGCCTTTTGAAACAATGTTACTAAAAAGAGCGGATCTGATTGCACCTACGTCACCTAATTATCGCGATTCGTCCAAACCTTTATTCCCATTTAGAAATAAAACAACTATTCTTCCAAGTGCTATAGATATTCAAAAGTTAAATGTAAATACTGGAGATATAGAAACCATACAGAGAATAAAAGATAAAGCGAAAGGGAGAAAAATTGTTTTCTTTATTGGCAGACATGTTCTTCATAAGGGAATCCAGGATTTGATTAAAGCTGAACAGTTGATAAAGAATGATTGCTATATTTTTATAGGAGGAGTGGGGCCAATAACTGATGAAATGAAAGCTATTTGTAAATCAAATAGGGTTGAGTTTGTGGGTAGACTATCCGATCAGGAGAAGAAATGTTATTATTATGCAGCTGATATTTTTGCATTTCCTTCTTATACGAAAGCAGAAGGGTTTGGCTTGACATTAGCAGAAGCAATGTATTGTAATGCTGTTCCTGTAACATATACGATAGAAGGCTCGGGAGTTAATTGGGTGTCACTTCATGAAGTTACGGGTTTAGAAGTCCCTAATAGGAATGTTGCAGAATATGCTAAGGCAATAGATGAATTGTTGTCAGATGATAAAAAAAGAAATGATTTCGCGGAGGCGGCTCATCAACGGATTGTCGAAAATTTTACCATTGAAAAAGAAATCTTGAATTTAAAAAAACAATATAAGGAATTACTATGAATTATATAATAATAGGTGGTACGGGGTTTATTGGTACACATCTTACAATTTTAATAAAACAACAGTATCCTGATGCTCAAGTATACAATCTTGATATTGTGAAGCCCGGCACTCCATTACCTACCGTAAAAAACTATGTGAGTCCACTGAAAGAAGGGCAGGTATTGCAGTCTGTATTTGTAGAGTGTGATGTCCGCAAACCCATAGAACACCTTCCTTTTACTCCAACCTCAGAAGACGTTATCTTTAACTTTGCAGCCGTTCATCGTACCCCGGGACATCCGGATCAGGCTTATTTTGAGACAAATATTCGTGGTGCGGAGAATGTATGCGCTTTTGCGGAGAAATTCGGGATAAAGAAAATCGTTTTTACCAGCTCCATAGCTCCTTATGGTGCAGCTGAAGATTTGAAAACAGAAGACACACTTCCTACTCCGAACACCCCTTATGGGATTTCTAAGTTGGTAGCCGAAAAGATACATACGGTCTGGCAGGCTAAAAAGCCGAACGAACGACAGCTTACTATTGTTCGTCCGGGTGTGGTATTCGGTAAAGGGGAAAACGGTAACTTTACTCGTTTGTATTGGGGGATCCGCGGCGGTAAATTCTTTTATCCGGGTCGTAAAGATACGATTAAGGCTTGTATTTATGTGAAAGAGCTGGTTCGCTTTATGCTCTATCGGTTGGAGAATCATAATGAAGGGGTAGAGTTGTATAACTGTACATTTGAACCGGCTTTTACTATTGAACAAATAGTTGAAACGATGAAAAAAGTTACGGGGATTCAGCGTACTATTGTCAAGGTGCCGGGAAGTCTTTTGCTGACAGCTGCAAGTATTGTGGGTCCGTTAGGAGGAAAAGCTTTAGGCATTTGTCCGGCTCGCGTCAAAAAGTTAATGATTTCTACTAATATCTGCGGAAAGAAATTGGCTGATTCTGGGTATAAGTTTCATTATACATTTGAGGAAGCAATAAAGGATTGGTATAGAGATAATGATAATCTATACCTGAAATGATTTTTTGAGAATGAAAGTGGTATAAAATAAAATGTTGAGATGTAATTAGCACTTAGAGTGTTTGTATGTGAGATGAAGAGAATGTAGGTCCCTAGTTTCATGTTAACGCATGATTCTCCTACATTACATAGATTGGAATATGAGTACGACGGTACCTTTCCGGTCTATAACCCCGGCACCGGGGGGTATCCGGTGTTAATTTCCCACGATATCAACGGTCTGTGAAGATAGTTGATATTTTTATAAATAAAACAGCTACGGGAGACAGTATTACACTGCCTCCCGTAGCTGTTTATATATTAGAATACTCCTTTGTGCAGCTAAAGCACGGGCATTCCTTCATCGGATTCAAATCATGGTGCCCCACGATCAATGCTTTCGGAAACTGTCTGCGCAGTTCGCGTAATAGAGCCAGCAGGGAACCCCGTTGTTCAAGCGTTCGAGTATCCTTCGGGCAACAGTCAGCATCCAGTCCTCCTTCGTAGCAGATACCTATCGAGTGGGAGTTGTGGTTACGGCAGTGTGCCCCGACCTTTTCGAGAGGACGGCCACGGTGGATCTCTCCGTCGCGTGTAATGTAGAAATGATAGCCGATGTCGCGGAATCCCCGGTGGAGGATGTGATCCAGTCGGCAGGCTTCCGCCGAAAGGGATTTCCCCTCCGGCGTGGCACTGCAATGAATGATAATCAGTGTGATAGTTCTCATCAGCTTACATACAGCTTTGCACTCCGAGCACACCCCCTATGGCGGTGGCGACAGTAATGATAATTTTGAGAACCAGGCTCCATACGGAGCGGCGTGACGATGAATTGCTCATAATTTATTTTTTTAAGGTTAAGAAATTAGACTGACGGATCAGGAGTCACTCCACCGCCGCCCGGGTTGGGATTCGGCGTATTACCGGAACCACCTCCTTCGGTAGTCGGCTTCTGATACTCCGCTTGCTGCTTCAGTTGGCTGTCGAGTTTCAGGTTGGTAGTCGAGAGGTTACCGGTGGCACGTGCTTTGAGGCGCATACCGGTGATATTCTTCTCCAACGAAAAATCCTCCAGCGTTTCGGCTGCCTTACTGCGGATTCCCACGCCGAAAATGGCGAGATCGTCAATTTTCACACTCTTGCCGTCGAGCAGCAATTCCTTGATACAGTCCACCATGTCGGTGAGTACACCTTTGATGACACCACTCGAATACGGTGAATTGTGTTTCGACATGTGTTCGGCGAGCTTGGCCAGATCGAATGTCTCGTCGCTTACCGCACGGGCGAACCACTTGCCCGCATTCACACCTTTCTTCTGCTGGTTCTGATAGATTTTGTAACGAATCATAACACTATAAATTAAAGGGTTAAACATATTGTCGTGGGGAGCTGTTTCCCTTCCGACGATACAAAGATAACACCCCGTAATCCCGGAAAATCAGTTGTATACAATTGTATACGGTTGTTGTCGGTTAAGGGCAGTAACGGTCGGTTATTCAACGGAAAAGCGTAGGAAATGTGAAGGCTTTTTGTTACATTTGTAGCTAATAATTTAAAACTTATCCATTATGAAAGAATTCACGATACGTGCTTATGGACGCATGGAACTGGCGCAACTTTATTCTCCCGAACTGACCGATATTGCCGCATATCGAAAGATGAAGAAATGGATCGAACGGTGTCCCGGACTTCAGCAACGCCTGTATGATCTGGGCTACCAACCCGAACACCGTTCTTATACACCATTGGAGGTGAGAGTGATTGTGGATGCATTGGGAGAACCTTAGAGGGATTCGCTTTAGGATAACAAAAGCACCGCTTTAAGACAGCTAAAGCATAGCTTTACGTACTCTAAAGCTATGCTTTACGTCTTACAAGATACAACGTCTTACAACACACACTACTGTGGTTTCGGGTACAGCAGGTACACTTTTCCGGGGGCTCTCTTACGCACGCACACGCGCGCGAGCAATCATATAGTTTCCTTTGCCGTCTACGTGAACCAGATCTCCGTAGTCTACCAGACGTTTCAGCCAGATGAGCGCGGTGTTCTCCTTAATACCCATGACAGCTGCCTGCTCTCGTACCTGTTTGCGGGTAAACGTGGTTCCCAGTTTCATGAAGAAAAAATCACGCTCGACGTTTGCCCGGCGACTGATTTCTGTGGGAGGAAGGAAAGAAAGTATATGCATGGCATGGCAGTAGAGGGGCTCGGCAAGTTGGAGCACCGCTTTGAAATCATTCGGAGTGATCTTGACATCCCAGCGGGTGATGATGCCGTCTTTGATATTGTCATCGGGAATCTCCTTGTCCGGAGTCAGGAGAGGGGTCGAAGATGCCTTGAGTTGATAGGGCTGTGCGCTTTCGAGCGCACGCAATACAGCCACTTCCGCCATGATACGGCATGTGTTGACACCCAGACGGGCCACGAAACTATACATCTCATTCCCGTTGGCTATACCCGAACGGGTGAAAAGGGCAGAGAATAGAGTGTCAAATTCTTGTTTCTGCTCGTCGGTGAGCCGGAGTGTGTGGAGACCGTGTGCCTTCAGTAAGTCCAGTTTCTTTTTCCAATCCAATCCTATGGTGGTGAATATCTCTTCTATGTCTATGTCTCCTGTCGTAAACTGGCTTACCCACTGCCAGATACCGGGCATATAGTAGAACAGTTGGCGGGAGAAAAGCCCGTTTTCCGCCGAAGGGATGAGGGCTTTTACCTGCGCCGGAGTTCCGGAAAGCAGGACGGAGAGGTAGCTTTTTTTAATTTCCCGGTATTCCTGGTCGGTACGGCGGTTGTAAGACAAACGGTCGTGGTCGAATGCTTTGCGCAGGGTGTCGCTCCAGTGTCCGTAATCCGATCCTATGGCGGTGGACAGGGTATCCGCTTCGGACTCACAGATAAATCCTGTTCCGTTGGCGTCCATGATGTTTTGCAGAATACCGGTGCCGGTATTGTTGCCCGCGATGAGGAACATTTTGTTGGCCGGTATTTGCGGGGCGTCTATTTTAGAACGTTCTTTGCCCATTGCTTCGTAGGCGGCTTTGGCTTTTTTGTAGGCTTTTATTTCTTCGGCCCATTCGGCGCGGAGCTGGTCATGGATAGGATCCACAAGCAGCCGTATGGATGACAGGGCACTTTTTCCGGAAGCAGGGAGAGCTATAATGAAACTTTGCATGCAGGGGGACTGGAGTTTACCGCCATAAGGACACCGTACATACCGTTCCATGCAAGAACCCAGAGCGGTCAGTGCTCCCAATAGCATGACATCGTTCTGTGCGTCGGTGCTTCCGTAACTCATAATACGTTGCAGGAGTTCCGGCCAGTCGGCTGCCGGAAAGGTGGGTAGCGGCTGTTTGGGTTCGCTACCCGGCAACAGTTCCTCAGACTCCGGACTCTCGCTATTGTATACCTTATTACGCGCGCACGTGTGTGCGGAAAGTTTTTGCGCTGTACCTGCTGTACCTTTTGTACCTGTCCGGCTGTTTGCAACCTCCTCTTTGCGGACGGTAACTCCTGCCGCTTCGGCGAGATAGAACACCGTGCCCAGATGCATATCCCCATGATTGGCAGTGAGTGCGTTGGAGAATATCCGTTCGGCGTGTTCGCGTTGGTATTTGGCGGAAACCCGGCACAAGCGGTGGAAAAAGTCGCGTCCCTCTTCGCCGCAATCGGTTGCAATGGCGAACGCCAGGTGTACGTATTCGATGTAAGTGGGGGCAATGTCAGCCTTGGCTGTTTCTACTGCCTCCGTGAGGCGGCGTAATGATTCAAGTTCATTCATTTTTTTATAGATTGAGAATTAATAATGTTACGAAATAATGCATCCGGATCGTAATTGAGGAAACAGGCCCTTACGAGGTCTTTTCCCGAACAGTCCACGCCTTTCGAGGCATTTCTGCCAGAATTGTCAGGTTCCGGGCCGTATGCCATTTCGACATACTGCATGGCTTTGTTCATACTTTCCGTGATATTTTGTGCTTCGTCTTCGGGATACAGCGTTCCGGAAGGGACGAAAGCCTTCACTCCCCGGCCGCTCGGACTGACATACGTGAGCACGGGACAGAGGAAGGGATCATCGAATAGCAGACGGCGCATACTGACGGCTTCGTCGTAGGAGTCGAGGTTGTCCACATCTATCACGACCAGCCCGGAAGGGGATACGAAACACTTGCTGTTGCGGCGTGTGAAGGTGCCGCAGGGTGTCACGTAAGGCAGCAGTGTCGCTTTGGCAGTCCGCATGTCCGGAGCGTTGCGTACCTGAGCGGTCAGGAGTTTGAGATTCTCGTTGCAGGTAATCATTTGGAAGACCTGTTCCACGGAGACTTCGCAGAAGGGGAGGAGCGTGGGAGGAGTAACCATTCGTCCCTGTTCGTTCCTGACAGGAGCGATAGGTGGCATGAAATATGACATTCTGTACTGGTTTGGCATAATCTTTGTTGTTTACGGGTCAAAAACTTTTCTTCTTTCAAAACGTGCTTGATTTTCAAAACACGACGTGAAACTACGAAAAACAAAAAAATAGACGGTTCTGATATGTCAGAACCAATGTGAAAATAAATAACATACTAAGGTGTATTTTTAACAACTAATAGATATTGAACATGAAAAAGAACTTCAAACACGTCCTTCTAGGTACTTTTATCGATGAATCGCTTAAATGCGCAAACTTGACAATGACTCACTTATGCAAAGAAACCGGTATGGGGAAAGCCAGCTATGAGAATATAAAAAAGGGGAGGATATGAAACTGCACTACTACGAATCCATTCTGAACTTCTACTGTGACAGTCTGACGGAAGAGGAGCTGCTGGAGAAGATACGCGAATGGACACTGCGGTATCTCTGGTATAGAAAGAAGCGCGAGGAGGAGGGCGGAAATATGAATGAATAGGGATAAATGAACGGGGACGGGTGATTTTGTGATAAATAGCTTTATTTCTTTGGCTTTGAACGTAAGAGTTGTTATCTTTGTTCTCCAGAATTTATAGTACAAAATGAAAATACAGGAAGAATGGTTGGAAAGTGAGTCCGGATTGGATATGGAACAAAACAATTCGTCGACTATTTATCCCAATGCAGAAGTGCGGGTGGAGAAGGCTCAGTTTAGTATTTTGCACTTACGGCGTTTATGTGTAGAGAGGAAAGAAATAATAATTTCTCCGGATTTTCAAAGAAATGATGTATGGAAAGGTCGGCAGGCCTCTGAACTGATAGAATCAATATTGATGGGGATACCCATTCCTATCATGTATTTATTTGAGGCAAAAGATGGGAAGAAACAGGTTGTTGACGGACGGCAGCGTATCAATACAATATTAAGTTTTTTAAAGGGAGGATTTAAATTAAAGGATTTGAAAATACTGCATGCTTTGAATGGTTGTGCATTTACTGATCTGGATTTAAAATTGCAAGGGATATTTGAAGATTACCAACTGTTTTTCTATATCATTCAGCCTCCGACTCCGGAACGCGTGAAATATGATATTTTTGATAGAGTAAATCGTGGCGGAACCCGATTGAATAATCAAGAAATGCGTAATGCCTTATATCGGGGCAATGCAACTACACTTATTGATGATATTTGTGAGTCGGATGAATTTAAGGATGCAACGGGAGGAGGTGTCAGCCCTACTCGGATGAGGGACCGGTATATCGTGTTACGGGCAATAGCTTTTTACCTGTTAATGACAGAGCAGTTGCAAACAGCCGATCTGGGCAAACCCATAGAATATCGAAGCGACATAGATGATTTTTTGGCTAAAGTGATGATATTTGTCAATCAACTCATGACACAAGAGGAAGTGGAAAAGTTGAAAGAGAAATTTTTAAGCGCTTTAAGGAACATCTATTTATTGTTAGGGGAAGATGCTTTCCGTTTTTCAGGTATAGGAAAACGCCGTCCGATTAATATGCCTTTGTTTGAGTGTCTGACCTACTTATTCTTGTTTGACTGGAATCAAGAAAACAAAAAGGAGATACGGTTAGCTATCGAGGAGTTGAAGGAATCATTGGACGAAAGTGGTTATTTTCAGGGAAATGTTGATTCTGTAACTAGTCTGGGCTATAGATATTCACGTATAAATCAATTTTTAAAAGAACTAATATAATGATACGGGAACTGACAATAAGCGGTCTGAAAAATATTAAGTACGAAAAGATGGCATTGAAGCCATTAACTTTATTGACTGGTTTGAATTCGACTGGAAAGTCTAGTGTGCTGCAGGCTATCTTATTGGTGAACAAGGCGACAACTAAGAGCGGACAGCTCTTTCTAAGCCATTTACTTTCTTCTTTTTCTACTCTTAGAAATATATATGAGAATGCAAAAGAGATTGAAATCCGATTGAATATAGATGGTGTGGTGGTGGAATATAAACTATCGGAAAAGGAAGAAGGAGAAAATGTAGAGGGATGTGCCGGGCTGGAAATAGAAAAAAATCTATTTTATCTGTCTGCTAACCGTGTCGGTGCGGAAAATTCGGTAGCTCTTTCTCCGGTGATTACGTGTGGTGTCGATGGAAATTATTTGCTGGGGACTTTTGAGAGAGAAAAATCCAAATCTCTAACCAGTGCCTTGATAAAAGATGAGAATTCGTTTACCTTGGCTGCTCAACTTAATTATTGGCAAAGTTATATCTTGGGATTGAAACTGGAGTTGAAAACGGAAAAGAGAAACGAACAAACGGTAGAGGTGAAATACAATAGTGACAATATTCCGGGAATCTTACCTACACAATTGGGGGCAGGGGTAAGCTATTTGGCGAAAGTGCTTATTTTGTGCTTGCGCTCTAACCCGGGAGATGTAGTCATGATTGAGAATCCGGAGATACATCTTCATCCGGCTGCCCAATCCCGTTTGGGGGATTTCTTTGCTTTTATTGCCAATGCCGGCATTCAGTTGATTATAGAGACTCACTGCGATCATTTGATTAATAAGTTGCAGTACCTGGTATTTAAAAAGGCATTTGATGCGGAACAGGCTATTATATATTATAAGAAAGGGATTATAGACCCGTTCGAAAGGATTCAGTTGAATAAGGAAGGGCGTTTTCAAACAGAGTTCCCGAGTGGCTTTTTTGACGCTACATTGGCTGAACTTTTAGAAATGGAATAATATGGGAAATTATAGTTTTGTATTAAGTGATGAGTTGCAGAAAGAATATTGTAACTTTAAGGAAGGGCAAGGGTGCGATAGAAATTTGATTGAGAACCTTCTACATTATTATAAACCTTCCATTTTAACAAATACCAGTCAATTAAGGAGGATTGGAAAGAAGATTAGCCCGCAATTGGAGACTACACTCAGAAGAAGTGGTTTTACAACCCAAACGTTAGAGGATTTAGCCCAGAAAACAGTATATAAGATTATTTTGTGTACTGATAAGGATCATTATCCTTATGTGAACATAAATGGAGATAAAATTGAAAATAATCTGACTGCTTGTTTTTTTAAGCGTGAAAGCCGGCAAAAAGCGATAGAGCACATCTCTGCGTTGTGCAGGAAAGCCGGAACTATCTGTATATATGATAAATATTCTTTTCAGAGTACTGAAAATATAGAACTCCTGAAACTTCTTTTTCCAGCGAAGGAACTGTCTATTGTCTATGATTCTCAGTATCTGAATGTAGATATGCTGAGAACGCATTGTGAAAAATGGACGTTTATAGACCGTACATTGCCGGAATACCACGACCGTTATCTGGTATTGGATGATAAATTGGAAATAATATTGACCAGTGGATTTGATTATTTGGTAAAAACAGAAAAGGAATTTACCTATATTGTCCGTCCTGTTTCGACACAGCGTTTTTAGTTAACCCCCATATCTTTCCCCGTGTGCGATAACGAATACACAAAAAATAATGTTTGATTATACATAAAAAATACGGGGAATGCTTCGTAGTTCACAAATAATGATTAAATTTGCCGCGATTTGTAATGTTGAGTTTGCAAAATGACGAATAATACTATAAAGCATCTGGGTATTGTGGAAAACATACAGGGTTCTCATCTGTCGGTGAGGATCGTTCAGACATCGGCTTGCGCGGCTTGCAGCGTGAAGGGACACTGTTCCTCGGCAGACAGCAAGGACAAAATCATAGATATAATTGATACTGCTGCGGCTTCCTACCAGGTGGGGGAAAACGTAATGGTGGTCGGCGAAACGTCGATGGGAATGCAGGCGGTGGCCTTGGCATTCATTATCCCTTTCGTTCTTTTAATTTTTACATTGTTCCTTTTTATGGCACTGATAGAGAATGAACTGTATGCGGCACTTCTTTCTCTGGCTGTCCTTGTGCCTTATTACTACATTTTGTGGCTCAATAAAACGCGACTGAAACAAAAATTTTCATTTACTATAAAACCAATAAATAACTAAAAACATTATGAATTTGATTCTGATTGCAGTGATTTCATTGGGAGCTATAGCGCTCGTGCTGGCCGCTATTCTTTATGTGGCTTCCAAGAAATTTGCCGTGTATGAAGATCCGCGGATTGCCCAGGTAGGGGAAGTGTTGCCCCAGGCAAATTGTGGTGGATGTGGCTATCCGGGTTGTAGCGGTTTTGCCGACGCTTGCGTCAAAGCCGGCTCGCTGGATGGAAAATTCTGCCCCGTAGGCGGACAACCTGTCATGGCTAAAATTGCTGATATCCTCGGACTGGCAGCCGGAGAGGCTGAACCGATGGTAGCAGTGGTGAGATGTAACGGAACGTGTGCCAACCGTCCGCGTATTAATCAATACGACGGTGCTAAGAGTTGTGCTATTGCCGCTTCGCTGTATGGCGGAGAGACGGGTTGTAGCTACGGCTGTCTGGGTTGTGGCGACTGTGTGGCTGCCTGCCAGTTTGACGCTATCCACATGAACCCGGAAACGGGACTTCCGGAAGTCGACGAGGCGAAATGTACCGCTTGCGGCGCCTGTGTGAAGGCTTGCCCGAAAGCGATCATTGAAATCCGTCCGCAAGGCAAGAAGTCGCGCCGCGTGTATGTCTCTTGTGTGAATAAAGACAAGGGCGCTGTGGCACGCAAAGCTTGCACGGTGAGCTGTATCGGTTGCGGAAAGTGCGTGAAGACGTGTCCGTTCGAAGCTATCACGCTGGAGAACAACTTGGCTTACATCGATCCTGACAAGTGTAAATCTTGCCGGAAGTGCGTGGAAGTATGTCCGCAGAATACCATTATCGAGTTGAACTTCCCGCCGCGCAAACCGAAGGAAGAAGCTCCGGCTGCTCCGAAAGAAACGGTTACTCCAAAAGAAACGGCTGAGGCTCCGAAAGTAACAGAATAATAACAGAATAAAATACAGAATTGTATGTTAAAGACATTTTCAATTGGTGGAGTTCATCCACACGAAAATAAATTGTCGGCACATCAACCTATCATTACGGCGGAAGTTCCTGCGAAAGCGGTTATTCTGCTGGGCCAGCATATTGGCGCACCTGCCAAACCGGTTGTTGCGAAAGGGGATGTGGTAAAGGTAGGCACACGGATTGCCGAACCTGCCGGCTTTGTTTCGGCAGCAATTCATTCTTCGGTCAGTGGTAAAGTGGCGAAGATTGATACGATAGTCGATGCCAGCGGTTATGCGAAACCTGCTATTTTCATTGATGTGGAAGGTGACGAATGGGAAGAAACAATCGACCGCAGCAAGACACTGGTGAAAGAATGCGATCTTTCAGCGGAAGAAATTGTGAAGAAGATTGCCGATGCTGGTATCGTAGGTCTGGGCGGTGCTTGTTTCCCTACACAGGTAAAACTGTGTCCTCCTCCTTCTTTCAAGGCGGAATGTGTGATTATCAATGCGGTGGAATGTGAACCGTATCTGACTGCCGATCATCAGCTGATGCTGGAACACGCGGAAGAAATCATGGTAGGCGTGTCTATCCTGATGAAAGCCGTGAAAGTGAATAAAGCGTTTATCGGAATCGAGAACAATAAGCCGGATGCAATTCAGTTGATGACGAAGGTAGCTTCCAGTTATGCGGGTATCGAAGTGGTGCCTTTGAAGGTGAAATATCCGCAGGGAGGTGAAAAGCAGCTGATTGACGCGATCACCAAACGTCAGGTGGCAAGCGGTGCGCTGCCTATCTCTACGGGGGCTGTCGTGCAGAATGTAGGTACGGCTTTCGCTGTTTATGAAGCGGTGCAGAAGAACAAGCCGTTGTTTGAGCGCGTGATTACGGTGACCGGAAAGTCGGTTGCCCGTCCGTCCAACTTCCTCGCCCGTATCGGTACGCCGATGAAGCAGTTGATCGACGCTTGCGGCGGTCTGCCGGAAGACACGGGAAAGGTGATCGGCGGTGGCCCGATGATGGGTAAGGCGTTGGTGAACATCGACGTTCCTACTGCGAAGGGCAGTTCCGGCATCCTGATTATGAACCGGAAGGAAGCCA
>ERZ833782.328-NODE-328-length-62116-cov-107.225439_pt1 | contig 62116 bp, 67 predicted proteins | sample MGYA00519577_ERZ833782 | MGnify/ENA primary metagenome ERZ833782 (study PRJEB31850, sample SAMEA3708745) | human gut metagenome | biome: human gut; feature: human-associated habitat; material: faeces | place: China | collected 2014 ...
TACTGCCGATTTTATAGCACAGTTCACCTGTATGGACAACTTCAAATTTGAAGAAAATATAACAGATATCACAGGTCTTAGTCTATTTTTACAATATTCTACTTTTTTCGGTGATTCTTTAAACGGTATGCGTTTACAAGTTGATACGCTAAACAAGGTTATTGCAGAAAAAGACATAAACACTTTTTATACAAGTGTAAATCCTTCGGATTATTATAATAAACAAGCTAAACCTATCGCCTTAAAAGCATATTCTGCCGTTGGTCCTTCTGCAATGGACGACACTTACTCTGGCACTAGGGTAATAACCCAAGCCGTCAAATTACCTAAAGAATTAGGAGAATTCATGTATAACAAGTACAAAGAAGACAAAAATTATTATAAAGACGCTAGTGCTTTTATCAAAAATGTATTAAAAGGTATTTACGTACAATCCACTCATGGAGATGGTACTATTTTGTATATAAACAATATAACGCTTCGCCTATATTATGACCTCATGCTGGAAAGTTCTTCAGGAAAAAAAGATTCCCTATCCTCTAGATTTTATGATTTTGCCGCAACCAAGGAAGTAATACAAGCCAACCACTTTAAGAATGACAACAGACTTAATGACTTAGTTGAAAATCCCAATCGTACTTATATAAAAAGCCCTGCAGGTATTTTCACCGAAGCAATTTTCCCCATTGCAGAAATTTACAGCGAGCACAAAAATGACACTCTAAACGGTGTGAATGTATCATTTACCCGTTATAACGAAGAGGAGTCCAAATATCCAATGAATATACCTCAATATGTATTGATGGTTAGAAAACAGGATATGTTCTCATTTTTTGAGGAAAACAAGATCACTGATAACAAAACATCTTTTTTAAGTCAATATAGCAGTAGTAATAATACATACACTTTTACTAACATTGCCCCTTTAATTACTTATTGTATTGAAGAGCGGAAAAGAGAGATAATAGCATCAGGAGGAAATCCTAATAAAGAGGAAGACTGGAAGAAATGGGAGTCCGAGAATCCAGATTGGAATAAAGTTGTATTAATTCCTGTTAAAGTAGAAAGTAACTCAAACAATGAAGTGGTTGCTATATCCAATAGTTTAGACATGGAAAGTGCGGCACTAAAAGGAGGCACAAACGAAAAAAACAAATTAAAGATGCAAATTTTCTATACAACATTTTAAGAATGAAAACATTATAATTAACAATAAGAGTAAATGCCATTATTTTCGCAAATAATGGCATTTACTCTTCAAACATATACAATTTTCGGAAAGTTCCATCTCATCAAGACAACACATATAAATCTTATTATTTTGTCTTCTCCAAAAGGAAGCTTGTTTTCATAAAAAAAAGAATCAAAATTATTTTATTTTCTACAATAAAATCCATATATTTGAAAGTGCTTATTTATTAACCAATAAAAAATAATAGTTATGAAAAATTTAGCAAGCTTTTTATTAAGCGTGATGCTCATATGCTTTAGTGCATGTAGCAACAATGATGATTTAGTGGAAGTTAGACAACAAGTCACACCACTTAAAAATTTAGCCCGATCTACCACATTTAATTACCAAGGAAAAAATTACACCTCGGAATTCAATTACACAAATGATTCTTCTATTGTTTACATAGACAAAGAAGTTCAAAAAACGGCAGAAAAACTTGATCAAAACCCTATCCTTGTTACATTTTTCAATGCCGGAATAATTACTTACTATGATAACGAAAGTGAATTTAACAAAACACTAAACATTAACACAAAAACAACAAGAGCAAGTAGACTTGCAGCCGAAGCTACATTTTATAAAGATACAAATTACAACGGAGCTGAATTAAAAATAGGCGCAGGTAATTATCCTGATTTAAATAGCTATAGCTTTGATAATTGTATTAGTTCTTTCAAAGCATCAACAACCAGTCCCGGTTTTCCAACCTCAGCAGTAACAGTAAGATTATATGCAGACAAAAATTATGGTGGGCGTACATATGCATTCTTAATAGCAGACGGTCCCGGATGGAATAACACCTATACTAAAGATGTTCCTAATTTAGGAGATTATGGTCTTAATGACAATGTTTCTTCCGTCAAAATAGGCTATTGAAGCACTAAAAACGCAAAAAGGAAAGAAAATAAAACCATAATTAATATATGAATTATTAGGAATATTCAGTAAATCATATAAAATTAGCCAACTAATTCATACTTACAGTATTGCGAATTAGTTGGCTTTTTTGTATCTTTAAATATTCCCCCAAAAATACGGTTTGACGGCCAAGACGGGGGGGGGAAATATCCCAATTAAGATATGGCGAAGATACAAAAGATTTCAGAAATTCATCCTACTTTGGGTTTTACAGAATTCGATATTCTGGAAAAATATCGTAAGAGTTTTCATGAGAGTAAACTTGGCAGCCTTCATTCGGTGTTTCCGTTTGAGAGCATAGCTAAAGAGATAGGCCTTTCACAATCTCACTTGGGGTGGAGGAACAGTTTCAGTCCTTCCGCAAAGATAGCCCTTATGGTACTGAAGGCTTAGCTTACACCGGATTCTCTGATAGGTTACTGGTAGAACATCTTAACGGAAACATACACTATCAGTTGTTCTGTGGTATCATGATAGCCCCGTCCTGCCCTATAACGAACTACAAGATAATCAGTGCTGTCCGTAATGAGATTGCATCCCGTCTTGACATTGACTTCCTTCAGGGAATCCTTGCCTCACACTGGAAGCCTTATCTTGAGAATCTTCACGTGTGTATGACCGATATCACATGTTATGAAAGTCATATGCGTTTTCCTACGGACATGAAGCTCCTTTGGGAAAGGATCGAATGGCTCTATCGGCATATCTGCCAGCATTGTAGAGATCTTGGTATAAGACGTCCCCGTAACAAATATACGGATATTGCGGTATCCTATCTGTCCTATTGCAAGAAAAGAAAGAGGAAGGTCTCAAGGACAAGGATGCTGAAATGTCGCATGATTAGACTCCTGGAAAAACTCATCATACAACGGGATGACATTCACAGAGAATACGGCTCTTCACTCACATATACACAGGATTATCAGAAACGGCTTTCCATAATCAGAAAGGTTCTTGTACAGGAAAAGGAACTCTTTGAAGGTAGGAAAATCAGTGACCGTATTGTCTGTATTGACCGTTATTACGTACGCCCTATCGTAAGGGGCAAGGAGACAAAATCTGTCGAGTTCGGTGCAAAGGTTAATAATATACAGATAGACGGAATCTCGTTTATTGAGACATCTCTTTCAAGGCATTCAATGAGGGCATACGTCTAAAAGATTGTATCCGTATACATCAGAAGTTGATGAATGTAAGGGTAAGGTGTGTGGCTACCGATTCCATATACGCCAATAATGCCAACAGGAAGTTCTGTACAAAATATGGAATATCCACATCCTTTGTGCGCAAGGGAAGAGCGGCAAAAAATGAGCCTTTGAGGAAGGTGCTTAGAAGTGAACTCTCAAAAGAAAGGGCCACCCGGCTTGAAGGGAGCTTCGGTACTCAAAAGCAACATTACTTGCTCGCAAGGATAAAGGCACGGAACAGGAAGACGGAAATCCTGTGGATTTTCTTCGGAATACATACGGCAAATGCCATACTGATGATTGAAAAGATCAGGAACAGAACGGTGAAAGCAGCATGATATGAGTTTACTGAAAGAATCAGAAGAGGTCATCAAACTTCTTCCGGAACTTCATAGCTTGCCCGATAAGAGTATATTAGAATATAGAGAAAAATGACAATAAAAATGGCATATGAAGTGATTATACTCTATCATCTTCATATGCCATTGTATTTTACAGGGACATTTACTGAATATCTCCCTTTCACGGACCCTACCGGCTTATTTATGTTTATGAGAATCTCCTATTCTCTAGAAAGGCAAATCATCCTTCTCGTCTGTCGCGGCAAAGTCTACCGGCGCAGCGGGAGCAGCATTCATGGGAGGAAACGGAGCATCCGGCGCAACAGGCCCCTGGGCACCCACACGCTCTACTTTCCACGCACGGATACTGTTGAACCAACGCCCATTCCACTCGCGGGCATCCACATCAAAAAACACATTCAACTCTTCACCTGCCTGAATATTAAATTGCGCTATCTTATCTGCTCCAAATACGTCAAAACACATTTTTTTAGGATATTGATCATGCGTTTCAATTACGTATTCTTGTACTTTCCATTCATTTCCTGTCTTTGAAACTCCTCCTCTCGGTTCGAGGACTGCTATTACTTTTCCTGCTAATTCCATATTACGTTATTTAAATTCGCCACGAAAGTACACTTTTCCTTGCGAGTAAACTAATTTTTTCGCCATTTTTTGCGCTTGAACCATAATCTTTTCGTAACTTTGGCAGTTAAATGAATGTAGAGATATAGAATATAAATATAATAATATAAAACTATGAAGTTCATCGTTTCAAGTACTGGATTATTCAGTCATTTACAAGCTATTAGCCGAGTAATCAACTCCAAAAATTCGTTACCTATTCTTGATTGTTTCTTAATGGAACTGACTGACGGAACGTTGTCGCTCACTGCCTCTGACAGCGAAACGACCCTGTCCACTTCTTTGGAAGTAAATGAAAGTGACGGTGACGGACGCTTTGCCGTTTCTTCAAAAACCATACTCGAAGCCCTGAAAGAAATACCCGAACAACCACTGACTTTCCTGGTAAATACAGAGAATCTGGAAATCACCGTACAATATCAGAATGGTAAATACAGCCTGATGGGACAAAATGCCGACGAATATCCGCAGGCTCCCGCATTAGGCGCAAATGCGGTACACGTAACAATGGGCGCTCCGGTGATGCTGGCAGGTATCAACCGTTCTTTGTTCGCTACTGCCGATGACGAGTTACGTCCGGTAATGAATGGTATTTATTTTGATATCACTACCGAAGACATCACTTTCGTAGCCTCAGACGGGCACAAATTAGTACGCAATAAAACATTTGTGGCACACGGCGATGAAAAAGCCGCTTTCATTCTGCCCAAGAAACCGGCAACCCTGCTGAAGAACCTGTTGCCGAAAGAACAAGGAGATGTGCAAATTGATTTTGACGACCGTAACGCTACGTTTACATTAGAAAACTACAGCATGATATGCCGTCTTATCGAAGGACGCTATCCCAATTATAATTCAGTAATTCCGCAGGATAATCCGCACAAGGCCACCATTGACCGCATGATGCTGATCAGTGCGCTCCGCCGTGTATCTGTATTCTCATCACAAGCAAGCAGTTTGATAAAACTCCGCCTCAGTGAAAATCAGATCCAGATCTCCGCACAAGACATAGATTTCTCCACCTCAGCAGAAGAAACACTGACTTGCCAATATACAGGAAGCCCCATGAGCATCGGCTTTAAATCAACATTCCTGATCGATATTTTAAACAATATCTCGGCACAGGAAATACTTTTCGAACTGGCTGATCCTTCACGTGCGGGTGTTATTGTTCCTGTAGAACAGGAAGAAAAAGAAGACCTGCTGATGCTGCTGATGCCTATGATGCTGAACGACTAAAAACGACACGCCACCATGTGGCGGAAAAACAATATATAATACAAGCTGAAAATGAAATTGAACTTGAAGAATCCTATTGTTTTTTTCGATTTGGAAACAACGGGAACAAATATAAACACAGACAGAATAGTGGAAATATGCTATCTGAAGGTGTACCCAAACGGCAACGAAGAAACGAAGACCATGCGTATCAATCCGGAAATGCATATTCCCGAACAATCTTCTGCCATCCACGGTATTTATGACGCAGATGTGGCGGACTGCCCTACTTTCAAGGAAGTGGCAAAAGAGATAGCCCGGGACATTGAGGGATGTGACCTTGCCGGTTTCAATTCCAATCGTTTTGACATTCCGGTTTTGGCCGAGGAGTTCCTGCGCGCAGGAGTAGACATTGACATGATGAAACGAAAATTCATTGACGTGCAGGTGATTTATCACAAACTGGAACAGCGCACCCTGTCTGCCGCCTATAAATTCTATTGCGGAAAGAATCTGGAAGATGCCCATACAGCCGAAGCCGACACACGTGCCACATACGAAGTACTGAAATCCCAATTGGACCGCTATCCGGAAGAATTGCAAAACGATATGGCATTTCTAGCCGAATATTCAAGTTTCAACAAGAACGTAGATTTCGCCGGACGCATTGTTTATGATGACAAAGGCGTGGAAGTCTTTAATTTTGGGAAATACAAAGGAATGTCGGTCAGCGAAGTATTACAAAAAGATCCGGGCTACTACAGCTGGATACTGAACGGTGACTTTACGCTGAACACGAAAAACGTACTGACAAAAATCAGACTACGTGAATCGGGAATGATGAAATGAGTATGAAAGGAAAAAAAATCGTACTAGGTATAACCGGAAGTATAGCCGCCTATAAAGCGGCTATACTCATTCGCGGACTTATTAAGAAGGGAGCGGAAGTACAAGTCGTGATTACCCCCGCAGGCAAAGAATTCATCACACCTATCACTTTGTCTGCATTAACAAGCAAACCTGTTATCAGCGAGTTTTTTGCCCAGCGTGACGGGACATGGAACAGCCACGTTGATTTGGGACTATGGGCGGATGCCATGATTATCGCTCCGGCTACCGCATCCACTATTGGTAAAATGGCCAACGGAATAGCGGACAATATGCTGATCACGACTTATCTGTCAATGAAAGCTCCCGTATTCGTAGCTCCGGCAATGGATCTGGATATGTTCGCACACCCTTCCACCCGGAAGAATCTGGACACGCTCCGTTCTTACGGAAATCATATTATAGAACCGGCAGAAGGGGAACTGGCAAGCCATCTGGTAGGAAAAGGCAGAATGGAAGAACCGGAAAAAATAGTGGAAATTCTGGAAGCTTTCTTTGCCAAACAACAAGACATGGCCGGAAAGAAAGTAGTCATTACCGCCGGTCCAACCTACGAGAAAATAGATCCGGTACGCTTTATCGGCAATTATTCTTCAGGAAAAATGGGATTCGCACTTGCCGAGGAATGCGCTTCACGTGGAGCGGAAGTATCGCTAATCAGCGGACCGGTAACGATTCAGGCCCATCACCCTAACATCCGCCGCATAGATGTGGAAAGTGCCGGAGAAATGTACGAAGCCGCCATCCGCGAGTTTCCTACAGCTTCGGCCGGCATCCTGTGTGCGGCAGTGGCCGACTTTACCCCGGAAACCGTAGCCGGTCATAAAATCAAAAGAGAGAAAGATAATTTAACACTGCAACTGAAACCCACACAAGACATTGCCGCCGCACTGGGAAACCGGAAAAAAGACGGACAGACATTAGTGGGATTTGCCTTGGAAACAAATGATGAAACAAAAAATGCACAAAGAAAACTGGAACGTAAGAACCTTGATTTCATTGTACTGAACTCATTGAACGACCAAGGAGCCGGGTTTCGTTGTGACACCAACAAAATAACGATTATAGACCGTCAGGGAGCAACTCCTTATCCGCTGAAAAGCAAACAGGAAGTAGCAAGGGATATTATTGACAGACTGGTAAATAATAAATAATTTCTTAATTTGCCACGTTGCCAATGTGCTAATGCGCTAATTACCATGCGGAATACAACAGCGCAGCAAATTAGCAAATTGACAAATCAGCAAATTATTAAAAAGGAGCAAGAATATGCTGCAATCTATCTATATACAGAATTATGCATTGATTGATACATTGGATATCAGTTTCACCCCCGGCTTCTCTGTCATCACCGGAGAGACCGGCGCCGGTAAATCGATTATTCTAGGCGCTATCGGCTTGTTACTGGGACAACGGGCCGATATCAAAGCGATCAAGAAAGGCGCCAATAAATGTATTGTAGAAGCACGTTTCAACATCTCCGCCTATCAGATGGAGCCTTTCTTTACCCAAAGAGATTTGGAATATGATCCGGATGAATGTATTATCCGCCGCGAGTTATATGCATCAGGTAAAAGCCGCGCATTCATAAACGATACTCCGGCCTCATTGGCGCAGATGAAGGAACTGGGCGAGAAACTGATAGATGTACATAGCCAGCATCAAAACCTGTTGCTCAACAGTGAGGGATTCCAATTGAATGTATTGGATATCCTGGCACAAGATGACAACGAACTTTCAGCATACAAGGATATTTATACCGAGTACAGAAACGTATGCAAACAGCTGGCCGACTTCATAACGCAAGCCGAGCAAAGCCGGAAGGATGAAGATTACATCCGGTTCCAATTGGAACAGCTGGATGATGCAAACCTTCAGGAAGGAGAACAAACCGAACTGGAACAGGAAGCCGAAACCTTGAATCATGCCGAAGAGATAAAAGCGGGTTTGTACAAAGTGGACCAAATAATGGCTTCGGAAGATGCCAGCCTGTTATCCGCTACCAAAGAATGTATGCAAACCCTGCATAACATAGCGAGAGTGTACACACGTGCCCAGGAATGGATAGGGCGTTTAGACAGTTGTTACATAGAACTGAAAGATCTGTCGCATGAAATAGCAGGCGCACAGGAGGAAGTGGAGTTCAACCCCACCCGTCTGGATTATGTAAATGAACGCCTGAACTTAATCTACTCTTTGCAACAGAAGCATCACGTACAAACAATAGAGGAATTGATAGCCGTGCAAACCGACTATCATGAGAAGCTGAACGCCATCACTTCTTTTGATGACCGTATAGCAGAACTTACCGCCCAAAAAGAAACGCTATATGACAAAGTGATAAAGCAAGCTGCTGTGTTGACAAAACTCCGTTCCCAATCGGGCAAGCACATTGAAAGACAGATGCAAAGCCTGCTGGTTCCTCTCGGTATGCCCAATGTGCGCTTTGTGGTGGAACTGAATCCGCGCAAGGAACCGGACAGTAAAGGGATGGACAGTGTGACATTCCTGTTTTCGGCCAACAAGAATGGAACATTACAAAATGTAGCTTCCGTAGCATCGGGTGGTGAGATTGCCCGTGTCATGCTTTCGCTGAAAGCCATGATAGCCGGAGCTGTGAAACTGCCTACTATCATCTTTGATGAAATAGACACCGGAGTTTCCGGTTCCATCGCCGAGAAAATGGCGCTCATCATGCAGGAGATGGGAAAACAAAACCGTCAGGTCATCAGCATCACCCACCTGCCCCAGATTGCAGCACGCGGCATCACTCATTATAAAGTATATAAGGAAGATACGGAAACAGGCACCAACAGCCACATCCGCCGCCTGACTGATGAAGAAAGAGTAAAAGAAATTGCCAATATGCTAAGTGGGGCTACCTTGACAGAGGCAGCCCTGAACAATGCAAAGGCGCTGATAAGTGGCTAGTGCCAATTACCACTAACCACCTGTCACTAACCATTAACCACTTATTAAATATGTTAGAAAAGAATGAAATGATTTTCGGTGTACGCGCTGTTATTGAAGCCATACAAGCCGGAAGAGAGATAGATAAAGTATTGGTGAAGAAAGATATACAGAGCGAACTGTCCAAAGAACTGTTTACCTGCTTGAAAAATACCCTCATCCCTGTTCAGCGTGTACCCGTGGAGCGTATTAACCGTATTACCCGGAAAAACCATCAGGGAGTTGTAGCATTCATCTCCTCTGTCACCTACCAGAAAACAGAAGATCTGGTACCTTTCCTGTTTGAAGAAGGAAAAACACCCCTATTCGTCATGCTGGATGGAATTACCGATGTACGTAACTTCGGAGCCATTGCCCGTACCTGCGAATGTGCCGGTGCAGATGCCATTATTATTCCCTCGAAAAACAGTGTCAGTGTCAATGCCGACGCAATGAAAACATCAGCAGGAGCTCTGCACACTCTTCCCGTATGCCGCGAACAAAATCTGACTAATACCATCAAGTATCTGAAAGACTGCGGATTCAAGATTGTAGCAGCCACGGAAAAAGGTGATTATGATTACACCAAAGCAAACTATAAAGACCCTGTATGTATCATTATGGGAGCCGAGGACACAGGTGTTCCCTACGAACACCTTTCCCTGTGCGATGAATGGATCAAAATACCGTTAATGGGTAAAATAGAATCATTGAACGTATCGGTTGCCGCAGGTATTCTGATTTATGAAGCTGTAAAGCAACGCGGCTTCACAGAAGACAAAACGGCATCCGCTTTATAAATACCGTATCATCGTTAACAAACAACTAACTATATCATGAAGAAAGTACTTTTGATACTGGCATGCGGCATAGCCGCCCAGCTAAGCTATGCACAAGCAACCCCAAAGTGGGCCGGCAAAGCTAAAAAAGCCGTTTTTTCCATCGTTACATACGATAAAGATAACAAAATCAAGAATACAGGAAATGGATTCTATATCAATGAAAATGGAACGGCATTATCCGATTATACCCTGTTTGAAGGAGCCGAACGTGCAGTAATCATTAATGCGGACAGTAAAGAATTGCCTGTATTGCGTATCTTGGGAGCCAACTCCATGTATGACATCGTAAAATTTAATACTGAAACCGATAAAAAGACCATAGCATTAAAATCGGCATCACAGCCGGCATCGGTAGGTGAAACAGTCTATCTGCTACCCTACTCGACTCAAAAAGCGGCAACCTGCCAGACAGGGACCGTCACCAAAGTAGACACCATCGGCGACAAGGCATATTACTATACACTAGCAATGACAACCAACGAAAAAACAGTAAGTTGCCCTATTATGAATGCCAATGGAGAAGTATTAGGTTTAATCCAAAAAAACGCATCGGATGAAGCCAAGGAAAGTTATGCCATCGGAGCTACATACGGTGCCTCGCTGAGCATCACCGCCCTTTCTTTGAACGACATGTCACTGAATAAAATCGGCATCAAAAAAGGACTGCCCGAAACAGAAGACCAAGCACTGGTGTACCTGTTCATGGCATCTTCACAACAAAATCAGGACGAATATATCACCACATTAAACGATTTCCTGGAACAATATCCCAACAGCGCGGACGGATATATACGCCGTGCCACTACTTATATGGGATTTAATGATGATGAACACAACGCTTTGGCAGATGCCGACCTGAAGAAAGCACTGGAAGTGACAGCCAACAAGAGTGAAACGCAATATAATATCGCTAAATTAATTTATTCGTACACCATCTCTTTAGGTGACAAGAAACCATACGGTGACTGGAGTTACGACAAAGCTCTCTCCATTATTCATGATGCCATGCAGGCCGACAACCAACCCATTTACACACAATTGGAGGGAGACATTCTGTTTGCTATGAAAAAATATCCTGAGGCATACGCCGCTTATGAAAAAGTGAACCAGTCTTCCATAGCCTCTGCCGCTACATTTTACTCGGCAGCCAAAACCAAACAACTGATTGAAGGAACAGATATGAACGAGGTTATTGCCTTGATGGATAGTGCTGTGGCACGTTTCACCAAGCCTTATACATCGGAAGCGGCTCCTTATTTCTATGAACGGGCAGAGATAAAAGCCCAGACAGGCAAATACCGTGAAGCGGTGATAGATTATGATACTTTTTATGATGCCATCGGTGGACGCGTTACAGCCGCCTTTTATCTGCAACGCGAACAGGCGGAAATACAATGTAAAATGTATCAGCAAGCTATCAACGACATTAATAAAGCAGTAGAAATGACTCCTGAGGATGTAGCCATGTGGGTGGAAAAAGGTTCGGTGCATCTACGTGTAGGGCAACATAACGAAGCAATAGAAGCATTGGAAAAGGCTATCTCTTTAGACCCGAAAGCCGCAGCCGCATATCGTATGCTGGGATACTGCCAGATACAATTAAAGAAAAACAAAGAAGCCTGTGCAAATTTTGCCAAAGCAAAAGAACTGGGCGATGAAGTGGTAGACGGACTGATACAGAAGTATTGCAAATAATACCGGGAAGCTCCATCTGAAATCCGCGAATCTTGCTACATGATTTCTGAAATCTTGTTGCATGATTCGCGGATTTTTGCTACAAGATTTCAGGAAACATTCCCTGTCATTCATGAAAAAGCAGGAAAGAAAAAAATTCTACTTATCTTCCCACTGCCGTATAATCAGTACCCGTTTCGTATCTTCCGTCACCCGGAAACGGTCATCGCTACGCTCTCCTACCAGCCATACAATCCGGTCTGCTGAGCAAACCACATACTGATTTTCTTTCTGGAAAAGAGAAAACTTACGATCTGTCAGATAATCGCTGACCTTCTTTTTCCCTTTCATTCCGAAAGGAACAAACTTATCCCCCTGCCGCCATTTACGCACCGTGAGAGGTAGTACCACCTTATCCGCATCCAAACAGGCCGTATTCTTATTCCTGGGGATGACAAAGTCCGGCATTATTTCCTGCGTTTCCATTGCAAGCCGGAATGGGGGCACATTTTCCTCCACTTCCTCATCCGCCGGCTTCCTCCTGCGAATAATCAGCTCCGTCCTGTCGCGCAGCACCTCCCATCCGGCAGAAACGAATCTTTTTCCCGACTGGGCAGACAAACTGCGGAATACATCTCCTACCTGAACGGAATTGAAACCTAACGGATGAAGAATCTCAAACAGCAAAGCCGCCGGAACACTCTCTTCCATCAAACGAGAAATAAGAATATGGCCGGACTTTTCCATCACCCTTTCTTTCCCCGCCTCTATTTCCTTATTATATATAAGAGAAACATCAGTCAGACGTCTGGATGTTTCAGCTATACTTTCACTGACAGAAGGATTCAGCTCACGCAACATCGGAAGAATATTCAGACGGATTTTATTACGCATATATTCATCTTGCAGATTGGTACTGTCTGTAACATAACCTTGACGCAAACAACGCAAATAATCCAAAATATCCTGACGGCTCACCTCCAACAAAGGCCGTACAATGCAGCCGTTATGCGGACTGATACCTTTCAAGCCATTGATTCCCGCGCCACGTATCAAATTCAATAAAAAAGTTTCCACACTATCGTCCCGATGATGGGCTACGGCAATAACAGCCATCCCCCTCTCCTTACGCAGTTGTTCGAACCAATCATAGCGCATTTCGCGAGCTGCCATCTCAATAGAAACATGATGCCTTGAAGCATAAGCGACTGTATCAAAATGAGTAACATGCAAAGTCACTCCCAGCCCTTTACACAACTCATTGACAAACCTTTCATCTCTATCGGACTCCTCACCACGAAGATGGAAGTTACAATGGGCAGCCTCACAATGATACCCTAAAACAAGCAAGACACGCAACAAAGCTACCGAATCCGCTCCGCCACTCAATGCCACTAACACCTTATCATGCAAAGTGAAAAGTTGTTTTTCCTCTATATACTTCTGAATATTCCAATGAAACATGACACAAAGATAAGGGTTCTGCAAGACAAAAACAAAGTGCCTGTTCTTTATTTAAAAACAATCTAAATAGTTTGCATACTTCTAAGTAATAACTTATCTTTGCGAAAAATTTAAAACAAGATGCGTTTATCCGAATTAAGAACAGGAGAAAAAGGCGTAATAGTCAAGGTGTTAGGTCACGGTGGTTTCCGCAAGCGAATCGTTGAAATGGGTTTTATTAAAGGAAAAACCGTAGAGGTAATCTTGAACGCCCCTTTGAAAGACCCTATAAAATACAGACTACTAGGTTACGAGATCTCTCTCCGAAGACAAGAGGCAGATATGATTGAGGTGGTAAGCGAGCAGGAAGCACGCACGATGCAGAACCCTTACCATGGTTCCATAACAGAAGATGTACCCGTGTCCGAATCAGAACTGGTGGCACTGGCAAAAGGCAAACGCCGTACAATCAATGTAGCCTTAGTAGGTAATCCTAATTGTGGAAAGACTTCGCTATTCAATATTGCATCCGGCGCCCATGAACATGTAGGAAACTACAGTGGTGTGACAGTAGATGCCAAAGAAGGTTTTTTCGACTTCCAAGGTTATCATTTCCGTATTGTAGATTTACCCGGAACCTATTCTCTTTCAGCCTATACTCCGGAAGAACTTTATGTACGCAAACATATCATTGAAGAAACTCCGGATGTAATCATCAATGTGGCAGACTCTTCCAACCTGGAACGTAATTTCTATCTTACCACCCAATTGATTGACATGAATGTGCGTATGGTCATCGCACTGAATATGTATGACGAACTGGAAAGCAGCGGCAACAAACTGGATTACATCAAGTTAAGCCAATTGATCGGAGTGCCTATGATACCTACTGTCTGCCGGCGGGGTGAAGGCATAGACCAACTGTTCCATGTTATCATCGGTATTTACGAAGGCGGGGATTTCCTGTCACAAAAGGGCGAAATACGTTCTGAAATTCTGGAAGATCTGAGAGACTGGCACAAAACCTATGTACCCGACCACGAATTCGGAAGCCACAAAGAAGAGGAAGATGCCCGCCCACGCGGATATATGCGCCATATTCACATTAACCACGGTCCTGAACTGGAGCGCAGTATCGAAGAAGTAAAAAAAGCAATCAGTCAAAACGAAGACATACGCCATAAATACTCCACCCGCTTCCTATCTATCAAATTACTGGAAAACGATAAGGAAATAGAAAATTTCATCTCTACACTGCCTAATGGCAAAGAAATTATAGCGATACGCAACAAGGAAACCTTACGTATCCGTAAAGTGATGAACGAAGACAGCGAGCAAGCTATTACGGATGCTAAATATGGTTTTATTACCGGAGCTTTGAAGGAAACATTCACCGACAATCATTTGGAAAAAGAACAAACAACCCGCGTGATAGACAGTATTGTGACACATCGCATTTGGGGATATCCTATTTTTTTCCTGTTCCTTTACATCATGTTTGAGGGAACCTTTGTTTTGGGTGACTACCCTATGCAAGGTATTGAATGGCTAGTAGACCAGTTGGGCAACCTGATACGGAACAATATGGCTGAAGGTCCTTTGAAAGACTTACTGATAGATGGTATTATCGGTGGAGTGGGCGGTGTTATCGTTTTCCTGCCGAATATCCTCATATTATACTTTTTTATTTCTATATTGGAAGATTCGGGGTATATGGCACGCGCTGCATTTATCATGGATAAAATAATGCATCGGATGGGACTGCATGGCAAGTCCTTTATTCCACTGATTATGGGATTCGGCTGTAATGTACCTGCCATAATGGCAACACGTACTATAGAAGACCGAAAGTCCAGACTAATCACCATGTTGGTGAATCCTTTAATGTCCTGTAGTGCTCGTCTTCCCATATATTTAGTTATGATAGGTGCTTTTTTCCCTAACTGCGCCAGCTTTATGCTACTTTGCATCTACACAGCAGGCATTTTATTGGCAGTAATAATGGCCCGTATTTTCAGTAAATTTCTGGTGAAAGGAGAAGATTCTCCATTTGTGATGGAACTCCCCCCCTATCGTATGCCTACCTCTAAAAGTATCATGCGCCATACATGGGAAAAAGGAGCACAATATCTGAAAAAGATGGGAGGCATTATCATGATTGCCTCAATTATTATCTGGTTTCTAGGGTATTATCCACAACATGATGCTTACGAAAGCGTGGCTGAGCAACAAAAAAATTCATATATCGGACAAATAGGCAAAGCCATAGAGCCTGTTATCAAACCGCTAGGATTTGACTGGAAGTTAGGAATCGGACTTATTTCAGGTGTGGGTGCTAAAGAACTGGTAGTAAGCACACTAGGAGTATTATACACAAATGAAGGAGATGTGGAAAATGTGAATCTTTCTAACCGCATCCCCATTACTCCACTGGTTGCATTAGCTTACATGCTATTTGTATTGATTTACTTCCCCTGTATTGCCACTTTCGCAGCAATCAAGCAAGAATCCGGCAGTTGGAAATGGGCCATATTCACAGCAGGATACACCACTGGATTGGCTTGGCTTATTGCATTTACTGTATTTCAAATAGGAAGTCTTATCGTTTAATAAACCTAAACCTAAAATTATTTGTTTATCAAGCATGGAATTACAACAAATTATAGTTATTGCAATTGTATGCCTCTGCACCATATGGATAAGCATACGTATCTTTCAGTATTTCAAGCGCATAAAGAACAATAGCAATCCGTGTGAATGCTGTAGTTCGGACTGCGCCATGAAGTCTATGCAGAACAAGCCAAAGTACGGTTGCGAAAAAAATGCAGAAAAAGTGAGAAAAAAATAGCAGAATATTTGCAGATTAAAAAAAATGTCGTACCTTTGCAACCGCAATCGAGAAACAAAGATTGCTAACGACAAGGTTCCTTGGATGAGTGGCTTAGTCAGCGGTCTGCAAAACCGTGTACGGCGGTTCGAATCCGCCAGGAACCTCCAAACAACAGTTAAATCGTCTTCACAATACCCTAAACAAAGGGTTAGCCTAAGAAAAAGGCAGAACAAAAATAGAAAAAGTGAGGATGGTGCAGAGAGGGAGAATATGCCTCAGAAGACTTCTGAAGCGGATAAACCATAAAAAGTTTATCCGCTTTTGTTTTTTTAACAGCTTTGCTCGAACAAAATAGAGAATTATGTAAAGGACGGTGTGTTTAAGTCTTCCAAATCAGTACTTTACGGCAAATTGTAGAACAAATTTAGAACAAAGAATTATGGCTGTTATCAGAAACTTTCAGAACGTGAGTCATGTTTCAAAAGAAGGAAACGCACCAGTGTATGTAACATTCTACCTAGGGAAAGACAAAGTGGTCATTCCTTGTAATCTATCTGTACCTGTAAAGTCTTGGGACAAGAAACAAGGCAAGGTTCTCACAAATGAAAAAAATCACAAAGACTACAATTTATGTATTGAGAAGGTACGATCACGCATCAACGACATCATGGTGAGATACAGACTGGAGAAAAAGATTTTGAATAAAGAACTTTTCTTGCGAGAATATGCAAGACCAAACGACTTTGATACCTTTTATGCATACTTTGATTATTATATAAAGAAGCATCGGGGAGAAATAGAACCCACAACGTTAGATGTGCATATAGACGCTATCAATAAAATGAAAAGATATGCCCCCACCCTTTCCATTGACGGGCTGACAGAAGAGTGGATAAAGAATTATAAAATTTATCTGAAAAGAAAAGTCGGTAACAAAGATAGCACCATCAACAAAAACATGGCCTGTATAAAGAAGTATTGCCGTGCTGCCATTAAAGAAGGATACATGATGCAGAACCCTTTTGAAAACATAAAGGTGAAAAGCCGTACCACATCCGGATTTGCTTTTTTAACAGAAGAAGAACTAAACATCCTGACAGGTATGTACAAATCCCACGAACTTTCAGACAACTATCACAAAGTATTGGAATTTTTTCTGTTCATGTGTTTCAGCAGCCTGCATATAACAGATGCTAAAAGACTCCGTATAGAATATATAAGTCCAACTTCCTTTACCTACTACCGGGTAAAAAACAGGAATTCAAAGCCGGATCCTATTCTAATCCCTTTATCCAGTCCGCTAAAAACAATTATAGACAATGCATCCGCAGGACGGAAAAAAGGATTACTTTTTGAAAACATGATAGCGGATCAGAAGATTAACGAATACATAAAGACCATAGCTCAAAAGGCTGGTATAAACAAGAAACTATCGTGCAAAGCAGGACGACACACCTTCGCCACTTTATTCCTTCAAAAAACGAAAGATCTGGCCACGCTGAAAGAGATATTAGGACACACAGACTATAGAGAAACATTGGTTTATGCCCATGTGATGGAAGAGTCCAAACAGGAAGGCGTAAGTTTCTTCAATACCTTTGCCGTTTAAATTGGTACCAACACACCAACGGACCAACAGTTTTAATCATCTGCCGGTCCGTTGGTGTGTTTTTCATATAATATATTTCTAGCTGTTTACTTTAAGCAAATCCAGCAAATGACGGATAATTTAATAGATGAAAAACTTTTCTTCCTAGGGAAGTGACTTTTAAATCCTCATTTCTTCATGTACTAGTCTGCGAAACTCCTCACTTTTTGCAAAATTTCCTATCTGTTCGCCTTTGCACATATCGTAAGTTATGAAAGTTTTTAAGAGAAAGACATCCAACCCTACAGCCTTGAATCCCATCGCAATGCCTTCCCGGCAGGTGGCGAACACATTTTCACGGTGGCCACCATCTACTTCTTCGGTCGAGAAGTTAAACGAATAACTATTATTCATCTCGAAGTACCGTTTCATCAGTTTTGTGCCTGCAAAGTTAATTTCCATCCGCTCGGCAAATCGGGAAAAGATGTGCGGAGGAAACACAAGAAGAACCATTTTACCTTTGACAAAGGTAGGCATATAGGCATACTTGCCATGCCCGGTATCGTGGTAGCAGACGAAGGAGATACGGCAATCGTCTCCTATCTCTTTTTTGCTGTGAGCCTCCCATAATATCAGCCACTTGTTTTTTCGCACAGTGGTGACAAAAGAGTGGATACGCACCGGAAACAGAACGGATTTTTTGATTATCCGGATGACCTTATCGTCCTTGCCATCGGAGATAGTGAGCACGTTTGGATAATCAGCTCTTATTTCGTCAAGCAATTCTTCTGCTGTCATGGTTGATGTTATCATAACTAATATCTATCTTTGTAGCGATTCTTTGTAGTTTATACAATGAAGGATTAATTGACAATTAATGCCGGTTACCGTGATAGAATCTTATAGCCTCATTGACATATAATGATACCGATTGCTCCTTATCTAAGATAGCTGCCACATCCTCCTCTATCATAACAAGTATCCTTTTCACGCCATTAACCTTCGGTCTTCGGGGCACACCATTGCTGTCCAATATCCTATATATCGTTTGCTCAGACTTTATATCTGTTTCCTTCATTATCTCCTTGATAGCTATCCCGTCCTTATATAGGGACAACACCCTAGACTCTTGATCTAGGGTAATAGATCGTCTTCTTGCCATAATTAATATATTTTATAACATTTATAATTTGTTGCTCGTTAATTCAAAAAGTTGCACCTTTGCATCGGACATCAACGATGTTAGTCGCACTTCGGTGCGTGGATTGAAACGACATTAGAAATGTCATTGTGATTTGCTCACAAATTAGTATTTCTATACAGCCACTGTATAGTGAAGAGGCGGAGAAATCCGCCTCTGTTTTTTTTATTTCCTTACTACTTTGTCGAAAAGTGTATGTAAATCATGTGGATCAAAATCCCCCAATGTGATAGGAGATTTTTTTCGTATCGTGTCAAAACGTTCTTTATCTTCATCCGTCATATCTTCGGAAACGGGCCATTCTTCCAGCATGAAAATATCAACATCTCCCTCATATCCATTCTCATCGCTCAACTCTATGCAAACATGGGGATAGTCACTCATATCCAAATCTCTATCCTCTGGAAGTTCAAACCCAAGGTCATTGTAAAATTCATAAAACACACACGTTTCGTCTATCGCATGATTTTCATTATAGAAATAAAGGTCATTCATTTCAGAATGCAGTAACAAAGACCACAAGACCTCATAAGTTATAGGCTTTAAATCGCAAACATCATTAGAACAATGTTGCCTAATATACGCATATCTATTGGGAGTCTCTCTAATTGAGTCACCCCACCATCCTAATTCGTTATCAATATCTTTACGTGTCATAATTGTTTACCCTTTATGCTAATTAGTAGATAACAGCCTTTATCTTCATGTCAGTTATACAAACACTCTCTTGTCTCTGCACGGAATAGTAAGTAACGTGATTGTTCGATACTTCAAACATCGGATAAATCGAATCGGGATCGTCTTTAATTCCTTCAACCGTGAATTTAACTATACCTTGCTTTGCTGCCTGTTTGAATGCTCTGCGAAAATCTGCATCTAATGAATTGAAAGTTTTCATAATCTTGATACTGAATTAATCTGTTGTCACCAGCTTTATATTTATTACCAAAAAATTTCTTCAACCTCAAATTCTGCCTTCTCTTCCCAATCAAAAAAATCTAAATTCTGTTCATCCTCTTCTGTCAAGTAGTAATATGCGCGTATCCTATAGCCATCAATCTCTATAGGGGCTTCAGCCCACAGACTTAGACCTTCATGTAGCGGATCAACTACACAGCTTGTAGGCTCTGCGCCAGTAGATATAGCTTTATCAGCTATTTCTTCACCAAATCTCTCTACTATTTCTTGATATGTGTAACTTTTCATAATTGTATGTTTTGTTTGTTATTACTTGTTGTTTTATTATCACAATGCAAATATACTACATTGTGATATAATAGCAAAACAAATCACAATATATTTTCTTGTATTGTGTAATATTTAACATTTAAATACAAAAAGACAGTCGACAATAACGCTAACGATAATACATAAGGGCTGACCTACACCAAGATCAGCCCTTTACCCCTAGAACCATTCTGCATTTGGGTGTATCTCCACAGACAGACGGAACATTATTTTAGTGATTAACTTTTTAATTATCATAATTTTACATTTTTGTATCTTCGATGTAAGGATTGGTTAGATCCATGAGAACATATTGAATTAAAGCATCAATAACAACGTTAGCTATCTTCATCCCCCCTGCGGAATTTGGATGTACTTGATCCTGCAAATACGTTGTGATATTAAGTGTTGATATTCCACTTAATGCATTTACATCAATTACGGGGACGGAATATATTGCACATACTTCTCTTATCACACTCCCGTAATCTTGTATCGTTAATCCTATATTATTTTTATAAGGATAATCAGCATTATTATGAGAGTTATAAAAATTATGTGGTATGCAAGCGAATATCTTGGCATCCGGCAATCTTTTGATAATCTTTCTCAACATTAGCCCATAGGCGTATTTTAAATGATTTTCGTCCTGATCGTCAAGCTCCCCGATTTGGGCATTTGCCGTGATATCATTAGCGGAGGCATATATGACTAATACATCCGTATCGGTCGGAATAGTATTTATTCGCCCGTCACCACACATATTATCCTGTATAGTGATAGTTCCTTCTTCGGGATGAGCGGCATTATAGTAGCCATTTTCGTCCACTTTCTTGGTTTGTGGGGAAATGGATGTAACCTTGGAGCCTCCGATACCTCGGCAATAATGTGTTGAGAATTGAAGATATTTCCACACATACTTCTGCCACGAGATCAGTTCTACGATCGAGTCTCCAAATGAACAAAATTTCTTCCCTTTATACGCCATATTGATTATTTCATCTCTATCTAACTTTACATTTCTCACATTTTGCGGGTTGCAAGGGTAATAATTCAACGAGACAAACGGGGGGTCCACACTGTTGAAATTAAAAATTATATATTCCCAATTTTTTTCGCCTGTCATCACTTCCCTAAAGGTTTTTGTTTGACTGCCCCTATACCCAATCCACGTACCATCTGTTGCATACACAGCGACTGAAAATGCATTGGTAAATACAGATGTTATGTTGTCAACGATTCTGATCAATCGTGTAGTATTATAAGCTTCGTTTGACTGTAACGATCCATTTACATTGTTATAACCATCAATAAGATTATCATTTGTTATCAGATTTTTATCTAAATAAGTTTCAGGAAGCTGTGTTATACCGAATTCAAGCGGAATAAAATTCTCATTGAATGATAGATAATAAAAATCTCTTGCGTTATTATTCCAAGCCCTGCAATATGATGCTTCTGATGGTATCTCTCTCTTTGAGATATTCTTTCCCGTTGAAGCACCCATATTAACCGTGCCAAGCAGCGTGCCATTATCTCTATAAAAATAAACCGAATATGCATTGGTATAGATATACTCTTCTCCTGCCGGTATATCAATTCTTTCTATAACAATCCCATTCCCATTTACAATATTTCCGGCTCCATCTATTGTCTTATTGGTGAGCAAAAGTTCATCATATACCTTGTTGATTGACACATCCTGCAACATGTGTCGTACTGTCATCAAGTCGTTTTTAACCTCTTCAAGAGAGTCAATTGTTAATACTTCGATCCAATTCTTGTCATTTATCCAATTTGAATTCTCTACATTATTAGAATTATATATTTCAATTGTAAACCTGTCTTCGTTTTGATACGATAAGATAAATCCTTTTCTCCGGTTAATACTGCTTATCGACAACCTCGTATTAGATTTGTTTGAATTATACACGACAGAATCGTACATGTAAGAATCAAGCGGTATATAATTACTCGTTTCAGAATTGTACAGATATACCCTATATCTGTTTGTCAAATCTCTATAAGTAAAAACCAATCCGATTTTTTTATTGTAAGTATTCGGCAGAGCATTTCGAGCAGCATCGGGCGTGTTGTAATTATTGCCGGTTATTGCCGTGACATTGATAAAGGGAAATTTGGTCGATGGCAGCAATGGACACCAGAATAAATCATCGCTCCAATATTGATCATCCATAGATGTTCCCATATACATTTCAACAGTGAGTTCCCCAGTTGCTCCATTCCTATAACTTAAAATCTTTCCTGTACTTCTATTTTCTTTTGGGATGCCAAGTCTGGTTTTTGAAAAATCCGTATCAAATTGTGTTGAAATGGCACTTCCTTTATTTAAACCCGACATTTCTATAGCCAGACTCTTACGCGTTTTGGGATTGACCACCGCATCATAGATAGTAGCCGGGTAAATGGTTTGCCCGCCCTTCGTCAACTTGTGCATTTTTACCATAATGTATTCTATTATTCGCCTAAGTTCCGCCGGAACTTGGACTGTTGTTATTTTATGTAATTATTTATTTACTATTAAAATCACTCAGCACATCATCATACTCCTGATCTGACAGAGATACGCTCTGCACCGCATTGTATGCGGCATAATCCGGATAGGGCATGATCTCTGCTGTGCTCTCATCCGTCTTGCCGGTAGTCAGCACAATCCCTGTATCTTCAATAGATACAAGATTGCAGATTCCATCTCTAAAGTCAGAATCAGAAATGAAGTATTCCCGTTTGACCTTTAACATGCCGGGAGAGAAACCGGGGTTGTCAAAAGCGACAAGCAGACTGCCATCTTCCATACGGCTGCAACCCACATACTCTTGTCCGTCAAAGGAGGCTATGAACTTTCCCTTGAACGGATTGAAGTAAGTAAACCGGAAGGGAGTTGATATGTCTCCATTCAAATCTTTCTCTATGATTTTAAAATCGGATTGGTAATTAATTTTCATAACTATAATATTGATGTAACATCGTCTATCTCCTCGGCTGTCAAGATGCCGGAAAGGTCAACACTTCCACCGCCTCCGGTTGTTCCTGTAGGACTCCATTTCCCCTTTATCTTGCAATCATATATAGGACCGGGTATGGTATCCCCCACGACAGCCCAGTCGCCCACAACTGGAGATGGGATAGCAGCATGCAATGCTTCTTCCGTAGAAAACAATCCCTTGTTGCGGACACTGTTCTGCTTGACCTTCTCCACTTCAGTAGAGGTCTTGCTGAAGTTGTTGTTAAGACGATCTACCGCCTCACTCCAAGTACCTGTTTTATTAATACTATTAAGTTCCATATCACTTTCTTACCTTTAACACTCCATTTGTCACTATTCCTTCAAGTGTTTCATATTCCACATATACCTGCCCGGAGCTGACGTTATCTTTAGACGGCCAATTACTGCATTCAATATTTGCCACATATTTAGACACAGCCCCCCCGTCATATACCGGTTTCATCCCAACCAACAGAGTTTCGCCTTTAGAACCATAAAAAGAAACGTTATTGGGAGTAAGAATAATATCCGTATTTTCCACATGATTCTGTATTCTGATACGTTCCGGATATACAGTCGTTTCTTGTATCAATTGGTCCCCTACATATTTCCGTAGAATCAAATCACCATACTCCCATCCGTCTGATGATGTGTCGAACCTTAATATCAAGGTGGCATGTCCTTCAGTCGTGTACATTTCAAGAGTATTTTTATCCGGATCAATGACAATGCGTTTCCCGTCAACAGATGTTTCTACTTTTCCGCGGAAAAATCCGCCCAAGGCTTCAACCACACCTCTGAACTTACCACCCAAAGCATAGATATATCCTCTTAAGAACACATCACCACCATGAGCGACAACGAAATTCGCCATGTTCTCCCATTCTTCATCGGTAGGTTGATAATTCGGATCATTTCGAAACCTCATCACGGTTCTAATAGCCTGTTCAAGTTTTCCTCCTGCCCAAAATGCTACATCATCATCGTCATTGTATATGCCGCTAACTCCGGCTGTGACCTTCTGCATCTTACCATCCTTGTAGTTGCCTAATTGGACCATATTAGCTAGTATCAAACCGCCAAGGATATCCACAGATCCATCCTTAATCGCACTGGCAATATAGTTAATTGCTTGAAATCCGGCCATAGACTTGTCATTGTCAAGAATTGAAGGCCTCCAATCGGTAGCGATAGTTCCACGCTCTAGCTGAAGGTCACAAACGGTTGCGGTACCACTGATGAGAAATATACCACTGCCATTGAAGGTGATCTTATGGGTATATCTCTGATAAGAGGACGTAAGAGGCTGAGTTGTGCTGAAATCACCACACGAAACAGACACAGACGTACCCTTTGCTTTATAACTGATAACATAACTTTCTCCTTTAATTAATGATACAGACTGAGACAAACTACCGATTGCGGCAGAGTATCCGGAGCCGGCAGCACTATCTGCGGATACGGTAGCCACACCCGTCCAATGCTTTAATTGCTTGCTATATAATTCGGTATCAGCAGACAATTGAGTATCAGAGGACAATGTCTCACTTTCATAATCCCCGGTAAACCCGGAGTTACGCAACAGATTGACACTTCCGACAGCCGCATTGTCTATCGCATCCTGAGCCTTTTGGGCCAGATCGGCAGCCGCCTGTATCTCATCCGGCAAGCCTTCCATGTTACGCCATCCGGTGGACCCCTGCTCGATGTGAAACATACCCTTGATATCCACACCGCCTTTCTGGCTATAACGGATATAAGTGCTCTCATCCTTGGCACCGATATAGGCATCACCATACACATTGATATAGGCGTGTCCGGTAGACTTGTCAAAGCCCAGCCCGATAACTTCTTTACCCGCCAAAGAAAATGTATTGATACCTTGATAAAAAGTGATAGAAGGCGAAGTTTCGTTTACTGATGATAAGATTATAGCTGCCTGACGGGTGATATCCGTCAAGTGCCCAAGCCCGATGATATCATCACCGGCAGCCGGAATATCACTGTTCTTGTCGGCATTGGTTTTGCTCAAGTCAATATAGTTAGATCCTACACCTGTCACCTCACGCCAATAGTAGCGGTTGGATACATTGTGGGATGTCCCTTCTTTGATGTTAAATTCTTGGGCTAATGCTAATGTACCGATTGTAAATTCGTTATTGATTACCACTCCATCAATTTCCGACAAAAAGAAACAACGGTAGCTCTCATCAAGTTCCTCCACCCTGACACACTTCATACCGGCTGGAGATATGATCTGTTCACCACCAACATGCGTCTTCTTCTTTACTTCAAGCTCGTCAAAGACAGCCTTAATCTTTACATACAAGCGGTCAACAACGGCTTGTGTCGTACCATCTTCCAATACAGTCCAACCATTTCCATTCTTACCCACCAAGAAACCTTTCAAAAAGGTTACAAGGTCAGCAAAGGTATTACCGGCAATTCCATCTGCATAACCTGCTTTAATTTTCTTACCATTGACCAAAAGATATTCGTCCACATAAGATATAAGCTGGAGCAGATCCAGATTCGTATGAGTGTGTCCAATACCTCCACCTTCAGCATAGTCTGTACTTATCTTATTCAGTACATATGCAAAAATAGCACCTATATTCGTTGTCGCCCATTTCTCCGAAAACGGTTGCTGTACGGGGAACAACACCCCCTCGGACAAGGGCTGCGAAGGAAATTCAACTAACCGAGGGGGTATAGTAAAAGAATTCAAATCAGGTATATGGATATCCAGATTATCCGGAAGACTATCTGTTCGCTGTAGATTGAGCAGCGGGCGGGCATCCGCATATCTGTAAGTAAACGTATAAGATGAAGGAAGCTCCTTGTCCGTATAGGATGTATTGTCCTCTATCACTACAATCCGTCGCAAATAAGTCTGATTATATATATACTTCTGCTTCGACGGAAGGAAATCAACCAGCCATTGACGTTCACGATTGTCTAGATATCCGGTATTCTTCTGGAACTTACGTTCCGTATCCACCCTATATTCTTCAGATATATCATCTATCTCGGCAATATTATGAGTATGTTCTGCCAGAAAATCAAGCTGTCCGTAAGCCCGGAACGTATCCATACCTCCCAAGGAGTTTTCAAAAAGTATCCATTGCTCCTGCTCGGAAAGGATATTGCCCGCCACATAACGCTGCACATAAGTAAGACGGCTACCTGATCCATCCTCCACCCATACATCATAAAAAGAAGGAAGGCGGGATTCAAATAGTGCCATTATCACAGCATATTGCACAGGAATGGTATACGCCCGTTTCTCTCCCAATGTAGCCAGTTGTTTCACCTCTTCAGTCACTTTGCCTTCATCGTCTATAAAATAGGCCTTCACCTTTACATAGGAGGATATCACAGCATAATATGTCAGATATTCGGGAGAATAGTAAGTCACTTTCTTCACCTGTGGCTGCCAAGTTAGGAAATTAGCCTTCAAAAAAGTTTCGGCAGAGCCAGAGAAACGGTCTACCCCACAACGAAGTACACGAAATGTTATGTTCTTGTCGCCAATAACAGCCGTAAAATCAGCCGCCAGATCAGGTTGTTCATAGGGAGTGGTGATATCTTTCATTAAGAAAGATAATTGGGATTCTACAATATCCCGTATATCAATCGTAACATAACCATCCGTACCGGGAGTATACACAGAAGACAATAGTCTGGTATTCCCTTTTGACAAGACAAAAGAGAAAGATTCCGCAGATTGGATGCGGAACTTCTCAATGTTACCGGACAGAGATAAAGCAGCAGGTTGATTCAGAATATTCATGCCTTTTGTTTTTATTACAAAAATAACTTACCCATGAATCTATAGAAAGGACAATCAATTATCTGCATTAGGAACGGCTTCCAACCAAAATGTATATAAAGCCCAATTCTGTGATATATATATACCAGCCGTATAGCACACATACATTTTCTTCCCTACCAAATCAGCAGTAGGTGGAGGTGGGAAAAATGGAGAAATCTCTGCATCCTTAAATGGGGATGAATTATATTCATCTTCTGATATTAGTTTATAAGAGGTTTTGCCCACCCATTTATAACCCGTATCCATAGAAGGAAATATATCTTCAATACTTTTCGGCAAAGATACAGGCTCATATAACTGGGTAGTGTATAATTCAGACTCTATCGGATCATTTCTAAGCCCAAGATTATAGTTTATCTTATTAGGCAATAATTCCGCACCATGTATTACAATTTTTTTAAAAGATGAGAGAGTCATCTTCTGGTGCTGGGTAAGCAACAAATCCGCCTTAACAGTATGCATGGAATTACGTAACAACTTGTCATATTCCTTATAAAACTTTTCAAATATCCCATAAGGCCCATTATACACCAAAGCAAAGTCTGAGAACTTATAATTTATCTCATTACGTCCGGATCTTCTATATATATAATTACTCACAGAACCTTCAGTAAACTTCCAATCCGCTTCTTTATGAGCAAAAGCAAGCATGACATACATATTAGAAGACGTATTTGTTTCTGTTTCTGAAGGTTCATTAGCAGTATCTGTTCCGGTGATTTTCATTGAAGAGTTAAGATATTGCACTTCACCAATATACATCCCAGCTGAAGGTATACATTCAGGAACTTCGATTTTATATGTCTCAAATTCACCCCCTTCATAATAACGCTGACCACAATCAGCCACTATTTCAGTGGTAGGTGTTATCATACTGGACAAACGAGTACTTATTTTAAAGCCGTTGCGAACAAAATATCCTTGCCGTTCATTAAATATGGCAGTTGGGTATTTTGATTTAATCAGTTCCAAAGAATCAAAAGTTTCAATAGTCCCATCAACAGAATCTTTCGCTTCCAATATCAGCTGCTTATATTTATCCGGGTATTCAACTCTCAATTTCCCAACCAAAGATGACGAAAGATTCACATCCGCCTTATCAGACATTAAATCATTAAACATTATAACGTCAACAGTTCGATTAACTTCATCGGTAATAAACTCACAACAAAATTTACGCCGAAACAAATCCAGAATCTTACTACAAGTTACTTTGGGAACCAGCTGATCAATACGAATTTTTCCTGTCACAATTGCGTCAGCAACATTGTTAATGAAAACCATATCGGGGAAAGGATACGTTTTCGTAAAGAAATTATCAAGAAGAGTATATCCAAAATGAGCGAACAAACGTTTAAGGACATAATTAGCCTTAATGAACGGTGTCATATAAAATCCGCGAGTAACAGATATTGTCTTTCCATCAATATATTCAGTTGTATCATTTTCATTATAAAATAAAGAGGACCTTCCATCATTACCATTCAAATATCGTGGATTGTCATTATCATCATCATTAATTTTAACGCGAAAAATAGAGAACATTTCATCTCCTCCGGATGTGTTCAGCTGTTTTAAATAAGATATGGCCTGATCCAATGTATTAATCCCATCAACTGTTTCATCTGCAAACACATCTGTAATATAAGTATTTTCCAATTTGCTATAAAAACTTCCTTCATTTATATAAAACGAAGTCTCAATGCTTTCAGACGGGGACACACTCAATATCGCCTGACGACATGGAACAAAATATTCTCCGTCCTGAATAGAGGCATCAAGCAACTGTACTTTTTCCTTTCTTTGTATAACATTCGGGAAATTAAGAATATCACGATTATAAGGACTATCAGGCAAACTTACCGGCAGAGATTGCTCACCATAATCGTTAAAAAAAGGATTTGTTTTTTCAATTTCAAGCTGTGTTTCAGGAACAAGCTGATATGCTTTTCCCGATTTTGTATTAATAATCTTCATTTTGAGCCAATTTTTCTAGAACGATTCCTCAATTCTTGTTTTTTTTCAAATTCAGATAAAATAGTGTATGCATGTATTCCACCGTTTTTATCAATTCGGGACAGAATATCATTCAATTTGTTTACAGATTGAATAAAAACAGGATCAGCATATACCATTGAAGGCGTGTTTCCTATTGGTGAGACCTGTCCTCCATCTTGTTTCCCTACAGTTCTTGCCTGAAGATATTTGTTAAAGTCCAAAGTACGAATAGTTCCGGCCTGTTGTGCCTGATCAAGAATGGACAATATGGGTGCAATGGTAGGATTCTTCAGCGCCTCATTGCTAGCTACCCATTCCTTGGATGATCCGGCAGGACCTTCTCCTACTATGACAGTAGGTTTGTCTATAAATCCACGACGTTTAGGATCATAGACAGCCTGAAACTCTTTTCCATCTTGGGCACGAGTGACATCTATATATCCTCCGGACTGCCTACCGGGAACACGGGTATATGATGTATTCGGAGATGTAGTTCCCGACGTGGTAGATGAGCCTTTTTTAGCAAGCAAACCTTTTAATGTTGTTTTTGCAGCTGTTAAAGCAGCCATGATCAAGCCACTGATAATAGCGGTTCGGGCAGCAGCAGTCGCGCCAAAAGTGGCAACAGAATCCGGCTGGGCAGCACTAATAGCTGCCGCTTTAGCCTGTTCCGCAATGGCTACAGCAGTAGCTTCCGCAATTTTTTGATTTATAATTTGAGATAAGACATCAAAAAGGATATCAATCATGGTATTACCAAAAGCGGAAAGCATGTCTTCCTGCCCTGACAAAACTTTACCTAATGATTCCCCCATTTGGCTTCCATATTCCTTATACTGATCCACTTGCTGTTTCAAAGAGTCACTAATTATTTTTACCTGATCATTATGATGTTGCTGCCTATCTGCCAACTGCTTATCAAGCCACTCTTTATTTTCATCTATGGATTTTTTATTGAGTGACACACGCTGTTGCTCTTCTTCTGTTTCAATCGCAAGTTTTCTCTGACGAAAATCCTCAAGTGCCTTTATACGAATATCCAAAATTTGCTGTTCAATCTGTTGGCGTTGTGAGACCTCCAACCCCATTATTTTAAGACGGGCATTAAGATCCTGCAAGGTCAAATCTTCCATGGCCTTGTTAAACTGGGATTCAGTCTGTAGTTGTTCGTCATTATGCGCCAAATAACGTTGTTTTAACTCTATTTTTTGTTGTTCAAAAAGTTCTGTCTGCTTCTGTAATGCTTCCTTCAATATTTTTTCATTTCGTTTAGCTTCTTCTTCCGCTGCATCAGGATCAATAGGAGTTACTGGAAAACGGTTTTTATAAATTTCCTTGGCCATGTTCAAATACTCACTTGTTGCATTCTTTTCATCATCAATCCAAGCGGAAAGAGATTCTTTATTCATCTCATTAAAACTTTTACGTTTTTCAATCATCTCTGTTTGAGTTTTAATCATATCGTCTAAAGTAGTTCCCTGCAAACGAGAAAGTTCCGCATCAACTCCTGATAACTCCTCATATAATGACTTCATCTCCTCTTTGAACTTGTTCTGCTCATCCGCAGTCATCTTTCTAGAGTTTATTTGTTCCGCATTAGGTCCATATCCCATCCCCCCGCTATAAACAGCAATATGTTTTGCATTTCCTTCTTTATCAACCCCATAAAGCCTTTTTCCTATACTTTCTTGGCGTTTCAGACTCTTTATCCTTTCTTCAATGTTCTTTTTTTCGTTCTTGCGCTCTTCAATTTGTGATTTATTGATATAGGCTAATCTGGCTTTTTCTGTTTTTATCCACTCACGGGCATAATCAGTACTCACAGATATAGCCCTTCCATAATTGTCAAAGCCAGTAACAGCTCCTGGTATTATTTGAGCGATACGGGATATCAATTGGTTTAATTCATCTTGTTCTTGTGCGCTTAAGCTTGTTTTAGTTTTCAATTCATCATATCGGTTCAGCAAAGGGAGCAGCCCATTTTGCAGGGAAACAACCTTATTCAACTGGTCATCAAATTTTTCGCCAGAAGAATCAAGGGATTTTGATATTGTCCCCATAAAACGTCCTAAAGTTCCCATGAAGGATTTGATAGCCGGTTCAAGTTTCTTTCCTATCTTATTATAGATAGAATCTATCTGGTCCCCTAAATTTGATTCCAAGCCAGCCAGCTCATTCATCTGGGTAGCCATAGAACCTTGTACTCCCTGTAATTTACCCAATGACAGAATATAGTTTTTAATTGCCATATCCGTATTCTGTACCTCAGTAGTTACACCCCTGAACGTATATGCAGTAGTTTTTCCATTCTTCGAAGCAGTGATACCAAACTCCTTCAAACGTTCATTCTCACCCGTCATGGCATCAAGCAATGCTTCAATAAACTGGTCTATATCTTTTCCTTGGGACATTGCGATATCTCCCATTGCTGTCAGTTCATCAGTCGTTGGTTTAATTCCACGGTTAACTAATCTAATATATGATTCAGTCCATTCTGACACACTGGCCGGTGTATCTTTAGCAAGCTGTTGCAACATCTTCATTGCCTTTGCCGCTTCTTCTGAAGAGCCGGTAGTATTACGGAGAGTTGCTTCAAAACGGGCATATTCCTTACGAGTTTCATAGGATTTCATTCCGACATCTTTCAAATATCTGACAAGTTGCACGGCTATAAAACCTTTAGCAGCCGTTTTGGCCATATTCATTGTTTTATCAAATGCAGTCAGCTGTTGCTGGGCATATTTCCCAGTACCCCTAAGTTCCTCCATCCGGCTATTTACTTTGGAAAGCTCCGCTTCAAGTTCGGCGTATTCTTCCGGATGTGTTGATTTTACTGTCTGATCCAACTGTCGGCGAAGATCTTTGGCCTTTTTTCGGAGTTGGGCCATAGTAAGCCCTGTAACATCCAGCTTCTTCTCCAATTCACCAATCAACTTGTTATTTGTTGAAATAGTCTTATTGCTTTTTTTTATTTCTTCATCAAGACGCTGATATTCATCCGATTCCTTTTTTCCTTGAGACTCCAACTCACGCATCAATTCACGACGCTCCTTATTTGTTTTGTTCAACTCCCTATTAACCTTAGTGAGTTTGCGAATTTCCTGCTGTGCCTTTGACGATTCCACCGATAAAATATACTTGATTTCGTCTTCATTAAGTTTCTTAGCCATAATTCAGTAGTCTATATATATGATTGAAAATCTAATTGATCAATATCCGAACCTTCTTGAAGTTGCCGGGTGATATACTTACGTATGTCCTGAGTAAAGCCATAACGCAGATTAGGAAGCACTTCACCATAAAGTACCCCCCAAATGACACGGTTATAGATGGAAAGTTTTCTACGTATCCGCAGATCCTGCCGAAAACGAATATCTAAGAAACGCATATAAGGAAGAACGCTCATATAATATATTTGACGTTCAGTTCCTTCTATTTCCACCGGTTTTTCTTGGACTGATTGGAGCAGATTGCCGGATATGACATTCAAATTCTCCGATATGACTTCCTGTTGTATCTGCCTTATTTTTTGAAAACCGATGGATACAACATTGTGAATGAATGTTTTTTTGATAAGTTGGTCTGTTACCATAGCTTCATAAAATTTGAAGCTAAAGTAATTATAGGAATGAAAAAGGCGAAGGACAGATTTTATACCGCCTTCGCCCATATTAGTTATAAAATAAGCTTATAAATTAGCAAGCCATTTTTTGCCTTTCCGGGTATTTAACCATATAGCAAAGAAAAAGGCTAACATTCCAGAACCACCAAGCACAATCAATAAACCTTCCATAAATTACCTCCTTATTATTTTATATCCAATATAAGCAAACACAATGGTCGAGAATGCTCCAATTATTAAAAGCCCCCAATAATCATCATTGCCAGAGTCTGTGAAAAAAGAAACCGCACCACCTGCTACCATGGCAGTAAATGATGTTTTACCCAAATCATAGAAGAACTTTCCAAGGGTTTCACGGCTTGTTTTCTCTTTCTCCTTAACTTCTTTCTTTGCCTCTTGTTGTTCACTCCAATTTCCCATGTAACTAAACTTATTACACAGCGTTCATTTCTGAACACATTGCAAATATACAAAAAGGATTGATAATATAAGAATTAGACTAAAAGAAATATCGTATTTTATCTATAATTATTTCTGTTTAAACATCCATCGGAACTCACATCCCAATGTTCCGGGACGTGGCTGGAAACGGAACCCTCCCATAAGAAGCGAATTGTAGACATCCTCCAAGCTGACGGATGTTCCCGGATCAATTTTCTTTATGGCTTCATACACATCCTCAGTAGAAAACCAATGAGTCGCATCGGACTCATTGGTTGCGGGAGAATAGACAGTCATCAAGGCAATGATGTAACTGTCCATTTTAGTTTCATTATTCTGACTCATCAAAAGAAGATGCTTTGAGATCTTTCAAAATCTTGCGCACACCGCGAAGCTGCTGCAACATGACTAGACGATCACCATCACTGGCATCCGCTTCCGGATTCTCAATCAGTTCAGCTATACAATCAAGTCCTTCAAGAACATTATCAATTTCGCTATTACCGTCTTCCTGCATACGACGCAACGCATTAAGGCTCTCGTCGCTTAATATAATTCCATTAATATTCATTTTCCTTAAACATTTTATTGTAAAACATAATATTAGTAAAGCAAACTTATTAGCGGTGCACCTGCTTGTAATATTTTGCTGTTTCCAACAAAGATAAGGCAAATATGATAAAACATATAAGACACATCACAGTGCCAAATGCGGGCGATAATAATAATGCAACAAAGCACAACATTATGAACAATATTCGCAACGAAAATGTTCTAGAAATTTTTTCCTCCATGATAGAAGAAAAGATAACAGAATCAGCATGAAACCATTCCAACAAAGATTCTTTTTTCTCTTGCAAATAATTTGACTTTGCATCAAGAGACAATGTAGTAGTTTTCATTTTTGAGTACATTTAAAATGAATTAATAAAATTAGATAAAGGAAGGGAACAAAAAAAGTTCCGCTCCCCGTTGTACTCCACCTTGACATAGGCAGTGGGTCCATTAAGACTCCACACGGGACGGAACTATATGTTTTGCCGAAGACATAAAAAATGCCCGCAGCTATAATGGCGAGCCTACTCGCCTATGTCAAAAAGGAGTACGCTGCAAAGATGAATATTATTTTTGGATTAGCAAAACAAAAGCGGAACTTTTTTAGAGTTCCGCTTAAAGAAGAATACTCAATATTTATGTCCAGGTAAAACTTTTATAAGATCAAAAAGATGGCGAATATCTCTAAGCGTCTGCATCATGACTAATCGGTCCCCATAAGAAGCATCTGCTTCCGGATTCAGAACCAGTTCTTCTATTTCATAAATACCTTCCTGAATGCCATTGATAGTACTATTATTATCTTCCTGTAGAATACGAAGACTATCTAAAGCTTCATCTGTAAGTTTAAGACCATTTATTTTCATCGCAGACCTCCTTTCTTGCAAAGATGTAACGACACAACAAACCAAGCTAGGCAAAGCAATGCAGAAACCACGGACACACATGAGGCACATATCAGCGCGGAAAATGAAAGACAGGCGTGACCCATCAATAACATCTGAAAATTGTTTATGGAAGATTCCATGACCATTGAAAATAGTGCATTCTCTGAGTTCAGCCAGGTTTGAATAGCTGAAAATTTACTAACGACATTTATGTCGGGAGCAGAAATAGAAACTGTTTGTTTCATACGATATGGTTTTGTTTGGCATTATAGGCAGAAAAAGAACGGCTGCCATTTCCCGTGTCGCCAAACAAAACCATAATCCACTCCGTAGAGCAAAAATAGTTGGGAAAGACAGCCGTAGTTTTTCACAATAAGTTGTGACTTCTACAATATCTTAATCTTTGGGCATAAAAAAAGCCCATTTTTATGAGCATTAACCGTTGCTCTCACGTCATGAATATACATGGTTTTATTTGGCATTACAAAGGTGAATATTATTTTTGGATTGACAAAACAAAAGCGAAACTTTTTTAGAGTTCCGCTTAAGAATTTGTTATCGAATAATTAATACCATTTTGCCGGGGTTGGATTTACATCCTTAAATCTCTTAATATAAAAACGCTTGGGCGACTGAGATTTCAATATAATAACAGAAGTATCACTATAATCAGAACAGTTTTTAACCTGATTAGTAACTTCTTCTTGTTTCTTTGTAACATTCTCAATTCTTGATACATAAAAAGAACTTTCTAAAGACTTAACTTCATTGCAATTCTCTGTCGCAGAATATACCATATTATAACCAAATGTTATAGGGGAATCATTTTCGTTATAGCTTTCCGAATATCTGCGACTAGGGTTATCCTTCTTTTTTTCACAGAAGAAATATATTTTATCTACAAGATTTAAATCTCCAATTACTCTAGAAGATTTTGGAGCGACACAAACTACAGGCAAATCATGAAAAGTCTTACTTTTAAATTTAGATATAACAACATGGTCATCTACACCTTTATAGAAAGATGAAGAAAAACCATTAAAAATATAAGATGACTGAGATAACGAAACAAATAAGTTCTTATCCGTCTTATTGGTAAATACCATAGAGGCATTTCCCCATTCTTCCCAAAAATTATAAGTAAGTTTGCAATCTTCATTCTCAAATACGAACTGCTCATTACTTGTTTTGGCTGAGGTGCTGTCCACATCATAAATCTGGATATAACTTTTACATGAAGCAAATAGAAGAGAAACAGTCAATAGTAAAAAATACTTTTTCATAAATATCTAAGTTTTAAAATTTTTCGCAAAGTTAATAATAAAAATCCAATCAGTATTAAAACAATACTATATTTATAAACAAAAGGTGCTTTATTTCTAAAACACCTTACAATTACCTACCCATGATTATATCTCCTACAACATTCGCCAGTACATTGGAGCCGAAACCTTTCAGACCGTCCAGTTTTTCAATCATGGAGATTATTTTATCTAATTTTTTATCCAGGTCACATAACTGAATCGTCGTACATCTTGTGCTTGAAATACCGCCGTACATGAAACCCGGAATCCACATCCTTAAGACTTTCTACAGCTTTACGATAGCATGACAAGGCCATTTTTTCGGCAGGAACCTCTGCCGGAGACTTATGCCCCATATCTTCTGCAATGCTTCTGGCATGATCCGAATAAACCATATTGGCAGTAACCCATAAGGCATAGCTGTTATAATGAGGTTTGTCCTCGCATACGCCACCAAGGGTTTCTACAGTCTTTTCAAAAATTTCATAGGGCCAATGGAATCCTTTCGTACCGTCCTGGTTGGTTATACGCTTGCCGATATTCATGGATTCCCGTTCCGACAAATAATTATCCCAACATACAGCCTCCAAATGAGACAGCCAGTTTTCAGCCAAATCGGGATGAGCTGCCGCAACAGCTTTGAACGCATATTTTTCAGCTTCCCCGAACACCTTCATATTTTTAGGATCTTTACTTGCCGCCATTTTTTCATAAAGTTCATGGTAGCGGTCTATCATTTGTTCTTTTGTTTTCATAATTCTTCTTGCTTAATTGTTTCCTCTTCTTTCTTTGCATTCTCAGGGTCATTCCCTTCCTGGGATAATTCAGTCTTAACTGCATATTCTTCCTGCCGGGGAAGAGGAAGGTTTATGTTCAATAATCTTTTAAGCTCCATAAGGTCCGCTTTTTCAAATTCCAGATATCCCTCAAACAGTTCCAATTTACCGTTTTTTAAGGCAGTATCAACGACAGAATGAGCCACATAAGGAATTTGCTCATCTGGTATTCTGGATATGTAATTGTTAATTATCGGAACAGCCAATTTACCAGTAACCCCTTCAATAAGCGGAGTCAATTCTGCGGATAATGACCAACTGGAAGAAACAATACCTATAGATCTCACTTTATTTTCAATAGTTTGAACAATAGGAATTGAAGCAAACTTGGAGCCTCCAAACTGTTGTATTATAGGGGTTGCGAATTTACCTATAATGGCACTTAATATCTGACTGTTAGTATATGGCATGATGTTTTAATATATAATGAAAAAGAATAAAAGAGATGGGGAATATTCCCCATCTCATCCGGAATACATTACTTACCCGATACAGCTTTGATAGCGGCAGCTACAGCTTGTTCAATGACAACATTCACATTAAACGGATTCTGCTCACTTCCACAAGGGCAGTTCTGCAAAACCGGTTTACAACTTCCGTAGGAAATCTGGCCTCCGTCAAGTTTCAATGTTCCATCAATCTTCTTGTTAAGCTCTCCCTGCGTCCATGCAACAATGTTATCATCGCCAGCCTTACGCAATTGAGCTTCCGCTGTAACACGACAATCAGTGTATTCTTTGCTCTCACGCAAATTACGGTTACTTTCCTCACGTACCCATCCAAGTTTTTCTTCAAGGCATTGAACCTTTGCATCCAAACGGCTAACACCATTCCCAACTGCAACAAGCCCTTGATTGGTTTCCTTAACCACACCTGCAATCTTATCATCAGTACGACGGCTTTCTGCAAAAATAGCCGCAGCTTCCTGACGTGCGGTTTCAAGAGCATATTCACGTCCCTGACATGCTGCAAGACTGACAGCATAAGCCAATTCACGCTGGCTGACAGTATCACAATTATCATTGCATCCGCCACCAAACAAGCCGCCAAATAAACCACCGCCACAACGATTACCACCAAGTACGCCAGCCGTACCAATGGCACCAAGGACTGTGTTCAAGTTTCCTTGTCCCTGACCAGTAACATTATGTTCCTGACCGTCCATTCCTTTAATTCTCATAATATTATGTTTTTAATTATTACCTTGCCAGGAATATCCTGACACCACAAAGGTATAGACTAGTATATACAATTGAAGTACAGTTATTTGCGACTTACTTACAAGTTATTTGCGACTTATTTAATAGATGTTTTCGAATTACCTCCACATCCTTCTCCATCCACAAGCTGGCGGATATGCGTGAAGAGTAGGATGATAGAAGATATCGGATGCTTGCTTCCGTGCGGTCCATATACTTACCTATCTGGGAAGGATAAAAACCCTCCTCCGACAACAGCTTTATAAGAATGCAGCGGGCATCAACAACTTCAGTTACCCGGCTATCTGAAAGAATAAATTCCTGATGTATTTCCGTAAAAGAAGCTACAGATTCAAGGATTTCATTAAAACGTGCGGTCTTGCTCATAATAATGTAAAATTTAGAAACTATTTATTAAAAACATTGTTGTTTATCTATCCCCGGCATATCCAAAGGTTTTCAAATTCGACTGTCAATAGAATAAGAGCAAGACCGCAAGCCGGGGATTATTTTTACCACTGCAACAGATTGTAATTGATAGTAACAGCCAACACAGGAGAAAAGCCGTCACTTCCGATACCATATCCGGCAGAAAGACCAATCCCCCACCGTTTATTTCTCTGTTTAATAGTTCCCAACATTGTAGGGCGATACAATTCAACTGACTTAAGTTCCGGATTATAACCATTAATCAAAATGCGATAATCATCCGTCCGGTATTCCCTTTCCATTATCGGGATTATCACCGGCATGGAGTCAGGCAACGTAGAGTCTATGTCCACATCAGGATCTTCCATTACCTGCAACAGAACGGTATCCACTCTTACATAATGTTCTACCTCAGGCGGAGGTATGATGGTATCCCTTATGGTGTCAACAACCAACGTCCATAATGTATCCGGCGCAAGCTTTCCAGAATTATCAGTCGGGCGGGAACACCATGAAAGCATCAGCATGATACTTAACAAGACTATCAAGATCCAAGGTATAAGCTTCATAGTTCAATGAATTTAATTATTCCTTCGACATGAAGGGATGTTATGGCCTGTTTCCCTTCTTCAGACAAAAGGAAAGCCACATCTTCCATATTGTCTTGAAATAAGTTTTCCGTCAATACAGCCGGACATTCCGTATGTTTTAAAATATAGAATCCGCTCTCCTTGTCCGGATCACCATCAGACAGTTCCTTTCTAATTTTCATTCCAGGAAGGAATCTTTCAGCCGAAGCATACAGACAATCAGCAAGTCTGTCCGCTTTTGTCTGCCCTATACTGGTCCATGCCTCCCATCCACGAGCCTGCATCCATTGTGCCCCGTTTCCGGCGGCGTTGCAATGGATGGATACCAAAAGAACATTACTCTTTCCCAGTTCCGAACAGATATCATTTACACGGCGGCATCTCTCCGATAGCGGCACATCAACTTCCTCACGCACAATCCGAAGTGTCTCATACCCCCTCTTACACAACTCATGTTCCACACGGACGGCAATTTCACGGGTATATAACGCCTCGATCAAACGACCGTCCGGGGAACGCTTGCCTTGTGTGTTGGCTCCATGGCCATTGTCAATTAAGATTTTCATGTTTGCTTTCATTTTCTATATCATTAATAACCTCTTTCAATTCTTTACTTTTCAATCCGACCAATCCCTTAAAAACGCTCCAAAGACTGATATGGTAATGCAAACCTTTACATTCGCAGTAATTACTGATCACACTTTCAAGCTCACAGTAACAGGCTATCAGCATACAGCATACGGAAATAGTGGAATAAGAAATGCCCAAAGGTTCACCAATCGCTTTCCCTAAAACCGCCCCCAATAGAATTATACATACGTAATCCCCCATTTTTATAAGAGTCCTCCGGATAGCTCGGCTTATACGCACTTCCTCCATCCTGCGTTTGGATTTGCTGATACCCCACCATAAATCTGTAGAAATAAGAATCAAAGCCAGCAGCATCAACCATCTCATATCCCACATCAAACTATAAAATTCGGTAATGAAAACCGAAAATGTGATTTTAGAACTTGTATTCATATCTGTTTTAAGTTATGTGTTTCATTATTTCTTTTACATTCATCCAGTCGGGAGCCGATGCGACAAAGCTCATGCTCCAGCCTATTGATGACAGTTCAGGCGAAACAAAAGGCACAATCGTCTGATTATCCGATATAGGCTTGAGCCATGACATATAACGGGAATCATACATCATATAAGCACGTACCTCATTCAATAGTTTCAATGTTCGGTCACTCTGAATGGCAACCTCTACCATATCAGATTTATTCCCTAATTTGACCGCAACCGTCACCGCACGCTTATGCGTATCCTCTATGGAACCTATATTGTCCTGAGAGCTTTGTATCTCCCCAAAATCACAGAACAGATAAGTTCCTATCAAGGCATCCACCCGTCTTTTAACATCCTCAAAACGTTGCCCAAAAACAAAATTGGAAATATCAGGAACCAAAGGTTCGGACATACCGGCTATATACCCTTTCAGTTCCTCATATTCATAAAGTTCGGAACTTCCGTTAATAAACATATCCAGAACCCCGTCACGGGCAGGGAACCGGGAAAAATATTTTAAATACTCAAGAATCATAGTATATCATTTATAACATCAATTGGTAACCGGGTGGTATTAGCGATCTCAGCAACATCCATTTTGGAGGCATGAAGGCTACGCACGGATTCAATCATCTTCTTTCTCAGGATTCCAAGATACTGCAAGACGCTCATCTGGGATATCTCATGCAAATTTCCATATCCGTCAGCACTCAAGCCGTACAGAGCATCCTGTGCCCCTGTGCTTATCACAGATTCCTTTCCCGGTATGATTTTAGTAAGAATCTTGTATTCTGTACGACTGAACAAATAATTGATGAATCCCTTGAAATTGAAACGGATGGCCTGCAATGTTTTAACATCCATTTTTGAAAAAAGAACGGCACGTTGATGCGCCTTGTCACTCTCATAAGGGAGTGAAGAATACAGGATGGAAGCAAGCAGGGGAAGCTGATCATCCCGGCAATCCGCCAGCTCACGCGCGTCAATAAACTGCTGTGCCGTCAATGAGGTTGTCAGCATAGAGAATCCTGTATCAATGGTATAACCAAGACAAGGTTCATCCTGCCCGTCAATATGGACAGATCCTATGAATTGTTTGCAAAAACAGGAGTCTACCACAAACTTATAATCAAGCCGTGACAGATAGCGGGATATAGTTATCCCCGTCAGCCTTTCCGGCGGGACACGCTTGCATAGCTCATAAGAGTCGGTGTCAAGATCCGCCAGTGCCGCATCATTATCCGGATAACAGATCAGAAAAGGAAAGGTGACCTGCTCAGCCAGGCAAGCGATGTTTCCCATGGCATCCGCATCGGTTATCTTATTGATATCCCAGCCCATCACCCTGCATATATGGCGCACACGCACAAGACCGGCAGAAAGTTTACCTGCGGACATGGAAATCAGGTCCGCAACCAGTTCTTTAAATTGATAAGTGTTCAACCCTTCCCAACTGTTTGGAATGGAATACACGCTTCCTTTCAGGGTAAATTCAATATCTTTTCTCATGGCATCAAATAAATTTTATCGTCCGGACGATTGAAAGATGTTTCAGTTACTATATCAGCATCCGTATTTCCGGATAAAGACAAATCAATATTTTTAAGGCTTTCCAATGCTTGTGACATCAGATCATCAGATAAAGTTAACATTCTCTCCTGCTCCTGGGTACCGTAACGCATAACTTTTGAATCTTCAAACAAATTACGGATGGTTGACGGAAATTCAAGGATATCAAATCTTCGTAACGACAATGCCACTGTTATTTTAGCCAGACATCTGTCCAATTTCCTACGGTTTGTCTGATCCTTTTCCGGCAAACGCTCATAATAGCCTGATACATAATCATCCAATGCCTCCTGCTGGATCGGAACACATCTGAAAAAATACAGGAATGAATTATCAATGGGATAAGATGCATCGAATTCATAAGTAGTCTTCAACTTAAGGTTTTCCAAAGCTTTATAAGTCTTGGTTTTCTTCCATTCCTCATCCGAATCAAGCAGCTGAAGTAACGTATCCATTGCATTATAGTAATTATCACGATAGGCCCTGCGCATCTGCTCCTGCTCGTTCTTGTAGATATCCACATCCGATTTACGAAGTGACAGTACATTGAATATAAGCTGTTTTGCCAATGTCAGATTAGCCACGGCACTTCTTAATGCATCCTTTTCATCGTTATCCTCTCCTGCTGCTATCTTCTTGTAGATATCAGGAGATATGACGGATTGAACCTGCTTAATGGCACTCATGGCACTTGATGCAAGATCCTTGAAATTCATGTTACTCTCCGCATAAGGGGAATAAAGGTGGAACTGGGCCACATCTATAAACAATTCTTCTAAAACATTCATGGCTGCTGATTATTAAGACGGTTAGACGGTGATACATCTTCCTGACGCGATGGGATTTCCCGGTAAAAGCCTATCCGATAACCTTGTTCGTACAATTCAGGAAAGTTAATACGGATAGCCTGGTTGAACGGTTCACATACGATCTCATCTTCCGGTGCCAATTGGAGCAGATAAATCAAATAGTTGTAATAAGCGTCACTTCCACTCTTGCTAATTACACCGTCCTTGCTGACTGATGAGATGGAAGAATCCAGCCCGACACTTGACAGCAATACTTCGTCAGCACGTTTATCATAGCTGATAATCGCATCAATGTATTCTTTATATTTTAAATCGACGGTTTCTATCTTCCATCGCTCCTCTTCCCCGCTGCTTCCGTTCCGAAAGCTGAAAGTCGCGTAAGCCTTTCCTTGGTTATCGGCTCCGGACAAGTAATCGGATATATTATCCAATTCCTGTTTTATATAGCGGATCAAGGTAGACTCCTTGAACTCAGTTCCAATCTCCAGTCCATTGTACAGCAATAGTTTCTCCTGTTTCGAAGCACGTTCCTTGTTTTCGTTGCAAAGATTGGTAATCTGGGTTCTCTTCGAATTCACCCATGCGTTAGGAATGATGATATGTATTTTAGCAGCCAGAGAATTACGAAGAAAGCTGTTAATATATACCGCATTTTCATTGGAACCCTTGATATAAGGCTGTGTTCCCTCGTGTGTCTCATTCTCTCCATAGAAATTATCAATGGACTTCTCACGATGATGGGAAACAGCAGCGAACCTGTATCGCGGTACATCCTGCATACGCAATTTAGGATAAATACGCAAACTGGTACTGATTCCATTGATAAACTTACCAACAGCTATAGCCGTGAAATCCTTATAATAAACCATATCATAAGCCACATCCGTCCGGGTGGTGGCCAAAAGGCAATCCTTATTCTCCATGGCTTCCAGACCAGCAACCGGCAGTACGCCCGGAACAATCCCTTTTCCTGCTGAAAACCGCCATTTTACAAAGAAATCGCGAAAATAATAATAGTTTTTGATGTTCTGTTTTGCAAACGCCCGGTATCCCTGCTCCATTCCGTTCTGCTCCCAGCTTTCCAGCCATCTCTGTATACTGGGTTCCATAATCCAAGTTCTCTTGACTTTATTATCAACAAGTTCCGTCTTATAGACAGCCGGTCCGGAGCCATACAGCATATTGACCTGTTTGGTTATCAATCTTGGAAGCAGCCTGTTATGCTTGATATCGCTCGCCACTTCCTGGCATTTCAGATTGTTCCAGCCACGGGAAGCGATGTTATACCCTTTAACCGTAAGCCATCTCACCTGTCCTTCCAATGCCACCGGATTAACAGATACAGTTCGGTTACGCTGCAAGGCATCCTGCATACTCCCTTCTCCCAGCTGGAAAGATATCACACTGCTGTCATTAACGTACACGCCAAGGCATCCCTGCATCTCTATATTACTTTGTTGACTCATGATAACCAATCTATTTTATGTAGTTTAAATCCATCTTGCGGGAATCCCATATAGCGTATCAATATAGTGTAACACATACGGGGTTCTCCGTCTTTGTCGGTAAACAGGAAGAAGTTATCACTGTCCACACTGAAACGTTCATGAGGCAATTGGGTGCGCCATCTGCAACCGTCCTTTACTATGATCTTAGTGGATGCCTCATGATGTTGCAGACTGCATGGATAGAATGCTATGGTAAAGCATCCATCGGGCAGCTTGGATATCTCCCTGGCCCATTGCATGGCCTGTGCACCCGACATCGTTACGTTATGATCTATTACCTCTTCCATGCTACGAATTTATTCGTTTTCCGATACAGTAGAAAAGACGAAATCTCAAGGGAAGAATCATATTTCCACCCATCTACCCCCTGTGCTGTGCAATCGGTTTTATCAGCGCGGCGTGGGGTCAATCGTCTCTTGAAAAAAGTTCAAAAACTTTTCAAAAAGTCAATCGTTTAGCCATGATTCATATAATACTTATTTAAATGTCAAACAGACACTTATATTAAATCAATTGGACTTATTATTTAAGCTAAATTTTAATTATAAGCTGAAATTATCCGGAATATCATCAGGAATGCTGGTCAATTCGTTAAGAACTGCATCCCCATACAGACCGTACATCAGATAGATGAATGCAGAAGGAATCTGTGTTGTCAGTCCAGCCTGACGGTGAAGCGGTATCTTAACCTCGCTGCTCTTGTCCAGCTCTATACGTCCGTTGGTGCTCTTACGTGGTGATAGAGGTATAGCACTACAAAGGTTAGGGCATTCATTTTCGTCAATAAAAACGTGAGGCAAAGCATTGCTTCTGTCACCAAACAAAAGCAACATCAGCTTGAACTGCTGCCAATGATAGATTGTGGCCTGTCCTTCGTTCATGAGCTGCACTTCGAACCCGTAGCTTTCCAGTTCCCTCTTCAATGCTCGGCTGTCAGTCGTTATCTGTTCCAGCTCCTCCCTTCGTTTGTTACCGGCCCTGTCCGGATATAAAACAATACGTTTGTTCCGGCAGTCACGCCCGAAAAACTCATAAACCTGTCTAGCAAGTTCCGGCTGCTCATCCGGATAGAAACAGAAGAACTCTTTCAACAGCCTGAATTCCTTCCCGTATTTCTTGGGCTGCCCACATACCAGGCTTGAGAAATGTCCGGGATCATACCCTATATACAGCGGAGCGCTCTTGTCGTAGTATTTCAAATAACGGGCAGTGATGATAAAGTGATCCTTCAGATCAAGCTTCATGATAGAATCATAAATATACCCGTCAGAGAATTGATGTTTTTCTTTATCATAATTTGCAAAGAACTTGTTAACCACAGACTTATGACGGACAGCACATATAGCAGTAAGAAATTCGTCCATATCCAATGTGTCAAGCTGAGTTTTAAAAAACTTAGGTCCCAATATGTCCTTATTGACAAACGAACTGGCCCGGATATACAATGTGGCGTTGCGCCGCATATCAGCCAAACGCGGTGTCCACATGGATATCTGTCTGTCATACTTCTTCAGTTCCAGGCGTATCTTTTCAAGCGTGACCGGGTTGGTAGTATTCTTCTGGGCGGTAAGAAGTTCCATTCTTTTATAAACCGCTTTGTTCACATGAACGGCTACTGTGGCTATTTCGGAAAGAAGCTGAGGATTGTTCTGATCCTCATACCGTTCAAACCAGTCGTCCTCATTCAAATCCACACGGGCAGTATCAGAAACCCCGGTCCATCCCTGGTAATATGGGCTTTTACGGATTTCCGCAGAAGATCCACGAAGAGAAGGAAACAGACGTGTCTTGAGTTTCTCTCCGTCATTGTGTTTCATTTCTTCCACAAAAGCATGAACACCACTTCTACCCGCCACTGAGTCCGGCTGGTCAGAACTTACCAGCTGGATATGATGACCGTTCCGGAACAGGATGCTATGCTTGGGATAAGAAATTGGATAACGCGGCTTACGGAAATGTTCCGGGATCTTCGATTCTCCCGCAATATAGTCAATGCCATATTCCAGCATACAACGGGGACGGCCGTTAACCGTAATCTGCCTGGAAAAAGCAGCCTGAATGTTAGGCCATATATTGGTAAGCAACGCAACATAGGTACGATGAGCTAAAAATGACAACTCGGCCGGCATACTGTCTGCCACACGGACAATGCGGTTCACTGTAACCTCACTCGTCTTACCTGACGCACGTGCAGCTTCCACCACCACTTTGTTAGGATCAAGAAGATTGACCATAACCTGCATGGAATTCATGTAGATACGTTCCATCTCCATTGAAAATTCATCATTGGATATATCGTTCTGACTCATGATTACTCTTCATTTAATATTTCCTCTACATCCTGAATATCGGCATCCCGCAACAAGCGTTTCTTTTCCCTCTTATCAATAGGAAGACCGTCGATAAGTTGGATATAAAACCCTTCGTTATGCTTACGCGCTATCTCTTTCAGCGATTTGCTTTCCAATCCCATATCTTCCGGACGAAGGTTAGGGTCAATAATGAAAGTAATACCAAGATTGGTAGCGGCCTCCGCTATCTGGGCGGCACGAATCCGATGCTCGCTGGCTCTTTCGATACATGCAGCCATCGTTTTCATATCCCCCTTGGCCGCACATAACTGCGCCATGGATTCCAGCTTGTCCGCATAATGATTCTCCCATACCTTCTCGCTGACATTGTTATCAACATTAAAATAATTAATGGCCTGATAGATACGTTCCTTGCAGGTACGTTCATCTAAAGCCAACTTCTGCTCCGCATTAATGCGCAGACGCAATTTCTTGGAAGCACGGGTTATATTCGGCTCATATTCATATATTTCTGCCGCCCATTGTATTTGTTTCAAAAACTTCTGCACATCTTCCGGAATTCCATTACACTTTCCGGTAGTGAGAAATCCTGAAATCATATCGGGATGTATCTTATCAAGACGCTCAAGTACGGTCATATTCCAAATAGTTCTTTACGCAAATCCTTAAAATAACGTTCATTCTTTCTCTCTTCAATAAGCTCAATGGCATCAATATCCCCGTTTTCCGCTTTCTTCGCCAGTTCCATATCAATATTCTTCTCTCCTTGAGCCAGTCCCGACTCATAGGTTTCATAGAACACATCTCCCGGCAACGACAGTCGGACAGCCAATGCCATCTGCATTTTCCGCGGCAACTCCAACAGGCGGCACACGCGCTCACGGCTATACCCCATAATGGCATAGGTACGTACCCGTGGCAGATAATCATCGCTGACAATTACAATATCCTTATTACCAGTCATAGCAAACAGCATATTAATACTGAAATACCGGCTATCATCCCTATCATGGTAAGAAACAGGGAAACAGCCATAAAATCAACCTTTAGTCTTTTCATTGAGTATATCTCTAAACAAAGTTTCACGATCACGATACTTGCGTAACAAATTCCTGTCCTGTTTCCGTCGGGATTCACGTTCGGGATTTTTCAAATACGCTTCATAGCGCCGTATACTGTCAAGCACATTGCGGTGTTTGCGGAGAAATTCCTGAGGATCCTTTTCAAGAAGGGAAGCCAGCAAGGCACGTTCACTGCGCCCTGCTATAAGAGGATGAAGGAAACGGAAAGAACCGGTATCATTATAGGCTCTAAGTTCTGAGAAAGCCTGCAAATTACGGATGCGAAGATGGACAAGGGAAAATATATCATCTTTGGTAATATTGTCAGCATCCATACGTTCGTCTATCTGTTTCATCCGTTTCCAGCTTACAACACGGTCATTATAGATAAGGGTGGCAGTCTGTACATTCTCATCATCAAGATTATCCCAGTCAATAGCGGGATATTCTTCATGCTTCTGTACTTTCCTTAAACCTCTTTTTTTTTCTCAAAGTCCAAAGATGTTTCCGCCTTTTCCGCACGAAATTCCGATTCCTCTACTCTTTCCTGCAATTCCTGAACCGTATCTTTCGTTTCTTTCAATTCGGCCGATTTCTCCTGCAACTCGTGTACTGTCTCTTCCAATTTCTCCTTTACCGAGCTGACAGGATTGCGCCGGTTCTTTCTGATCTGTTCTGCCGTTGCATAATCAAGCAGAAGATAAAGAATCTTGTTTGCAAAACGTTCAGGTGATCGCTCCCATGCAGGCAACACAGGCGCATCAGGATTAATACTCCGTAAAAGCTTCAGATCGGCCAAAGCGGCGGACTGGTTCTGAAGACGGTTATAATGAAGCTTCTTTTCTTTGAATGAATACATAACTTATCAGTTTAACCGGTGCATGATAATATAGTGTAAAACAAGCATATATATCCGCACCGGATTAATTATAAAAATCAGACAACAGTTTGAATACGGGATCCGGCAATCTCAACCAAAGTATCAGTATCAATTACGCGGAAAGTAATACGGCTTCCAGCACGGGCAGTCCATGTGGCTCCATCCTCAAGAATAAACACTTCATTTTCAGCAACTGTAGCCGGATGCTCCACACCCTCACCTATCAGAGTTATATAGCGTCCCTTATCATTAGCCGCCAGACCGGAAACTGTAGCAATAGCCTTAGGTGAGGAAGTACAATCAGGAATGGAATACAAGTCCTGTCCCGGCGTAACGGTAAGATTAGTGGCATCCACCGGATTGGATTTGGCAGGCTGGCGTACAATAGCACCTGTATATTTGTAATACTGTGAAATGGAAGTACGTTGAAATGTAAACGTCACATAACGTCCGTCTGCGTCATGCTTGTTTTCAAACGTTTGAAGAATCATCGGGCGGTCATAAGAACCGATGATATACCACTGGCTTTCTTCAATTTCTTTGAATAGAATGATAAACTTGCCACCCGCATATTCTTCCGTGAAAGAAAGCAGTTTGTCCCGCTGTCCACCCATAACCGCCACAAACTGATTGGTTCCGGAAGTGGTAATATCCCCTTTCTCACCATTGCCTACAAAAGTGGGGATGGTATGACATACAAAGTACTTCATATACTCACCATTCTTCATCGGAACCTGCCCTACTTCCCTGTTGGCATTGGGAGCCGGAAACAACTGAGAATTATCCACCTGGTCAATACTGATCAGATAAATCTGATATGCAATGTTCGATCCATGGGTCTGACGGTCGGACACATCCTCAATATCACCAATAGTCATCATTCCGGTGACAGCCATTGACAACCCGACGGCAGTATCGGCAGAGGAATCAAAAACAAAGCTCAAGGAGAGCACTACAACCAGCACCGCCAGTTGAAATAAAAATATGCGGGAATTAATTCTTGTTCTCATAAATTTTCTGTTTAATAAAAAGGGCGGGCTACCACACCCGCCCCCGATTTAAAAACCTTTTTAATAACCAACCAAAAAAATTATCTAGCTCCAGGTACATTGGGCTGCGCTGTCTTATTGACTTTGCGAACGCCACCAATGCAGCGTTCCAACTCTATGAATTTGTTCTGACTGTTCAGCATGACCATGATATAATCTCCTACAGCTGTCGGAGTCCATGCTTCGGAAATACTGTCAAAAGAACCCGCCTTGTCAATTCCGGTCACATTGGTTTTGTTTCCACACTCTACAATGTAAGCCACGCCTTTTTTGGCTTTGTTGATCGCTGTCAGTTTCTTTTCACCGGTATTGGTTCCAGAAATAAACCAGAATCCTTTCGATGCGTCAGCTGTTGTGGCATCCGCATCCAAGGTTACGGAAGGTTTATTCAGGAAGATCTGCTGCCACAAATAGTCATTTTCCTTCAGTTTATCGGCAGAAGAGAAATTACGGCCGACAAATGCGGGCGAACATCCTTCTTTCCAGGTAGACCATCCACGAACCATCTCCATTTGCATTTCTGTCTGCATGGCAAGCATTTCACCGGGAAGATTCTCAAGGAACTGGATATTACCGGGAACCTGCATCATCATGAACGGCAACTGACCTAAATAAGGCAGCCAGATGATACGCATATTGGTAGAACTGTCCGGTATGATATTAAGGTAACTGTTCGGTCCTGTAAAGTCCTGCTGTTGGCCATAAGCTTCACGGACATTCTGAATCCACCATTGCTTGTGGTTTTCGTTCAGATACATTACATGCTGATCAAGGCTCATATCCTCAGATACTTTGGCCAGAATTTCTTTGTAGAATTCCTGTACGGTTTCCAGCATGTTGGCATCGTCATAAGTACGGTATGCAACATTGTCTGTCAACAACAGTTTATGTTCGTGGTGCAGACGGATAAGGGTATAGAGCACTCCGGTACCGGCATTTAGATAGGAACCGGCTACGCTCGTCTCAGGCTTCACATACAAACCTCTCATACGGCGCATATTCTGTTCACGCTGCGCGTTTTCAAGAGATCCCATAATGGCATATTCAATCATAGACCATTTGATCGGATCCGAACCTTCACGGTTAAGGTAGCCTATATACATGCGTTCCAGTTCCTTCATAGGACCGAACTTCATCTTGATCATGGCATCGTCCACATATCCCATCTCCGGTTCAATCTCCATATCACCTTTATAAACCTCGCCTACCTGGTATGCTTGTGACACTTCACCAAAGAAAGCGTTGAAAATGACATCACGGTCCTGAATACCGTAACGAACAGGGAAATACTGGGTAAGCTGGCGGATGGAAAGCACACGGGCTATAATGGCATCCTGACGACGGATAAGATACTGGTCTCCGCCCTTCATTCCCGTAACCTGGGAATAATCGGTGGCAAACTCACCCGCCGCCAATTTTTCCGGGTTTAGCTGGTTATGCGATTGCAAATAGCTGTAACGCTCAGCCAATGAAGAAGAATAGGCTTCCACTTCAGCACCGAAAGACGCGGCTATCTTCTTATCTCCCAGACGCTGGTCTGACGCAGGATTGGCTGTGAACCGGTTCCATGGTTTATCCATTGAAAAGAATTCGTGCTCAATTCCGAAAAGGAATTTCTCACGGTCTCCGGAACCTGTAAATCCTACAACCGAACCGGCAACCGTAGTCATAGGGACATCATCAGCCGCATGATTACCCATAGCCATGAAGGTAGCGGATACAGCTTTCGCCATATCAAGTACCTGCTGTGCGGTAGGCTGCTCTGTTTTCGTATCCTGTACTCCATGCGCGGCAGCGTCTTCCACATTTTGTTTCGGGTTGATCAATCCTGACAATACGCTGAACGCCTCATTGATCTGTGCCTGGTCGGGAACGGCACGCTGTTCATCCTGGTAGGCCTGCATATCGGCATGAAAATCCGTTCCGAACTCCTCATGATAGGAGGCAAAAAACTGTTTCCATTCATCCGGCGTAAGAGCCTTCAGGGATTCCTCGGAGCCAGCGAAACCAAGCTTCTGAAGAATTTTCTGTACGTTTTCTTTAAATTTCATTGTGATACTAATTAAATTATACTTAATAACTGGCTTTTGGCCCGCTGAATGTCGGCATACTCACGCCCCAGACGGGATGCTTCCAATATGGCTTCTGTCAGAGTGGCCCTTGCATCTATCAAACCTTTTCCGATCGCTTCGTCCGTAAGGTAAATATCCCCGCGAAGAGCAGGCTCATCATCAGGAGCATCCTTAAGTGCCGGACGGGTGGAACGAACTTCGGACAAGAACATATCATTAAGAGGATTCAGCATACGTTCCACATACTCATCACCCTTACCGGAAGCCGCGTCATCCATAAGCTTGGTCTTAAGATCCGATGCGGAAGCATGATACGTATGCACCTCTATACCCATTTTTTTAAAATATTCGGAATAGTCCCAGACCTCGGCCATTGTCCCGATAGATCCTATCTTGTCATAACCGGTAGCGGCAAAAATTCTAGTGCCATGACAGGCGATGAGATAACCGGCAGACGCACATACGCGCTCGGCCAAAACAACCACCGGCTTACTCAAGTCTCTCATAGTCTCGGAGAGGCGGTCCATGTAAAATGCCTCGCCTCCCGGACTGTCTATATGAACAAAATGTGCAATGATCGCAGGATTGGATTCGGATGCCAGCAGATCCTTCTCAAACTGTTTGCTGGAAAAACGCCACCAACTGTTTGATGTGATTACACCGAACACGGGATAGTAAGCAATACTGTTATCGGGAAGTTCTTCAGAAGCATAATCGGAAACAATGCTGATATCCTTGTCAGGAAAAGCCATGCGGACCTGAGAGGAGCATAAATCCAAGGCACCGGAAATCACCTCGGTATACAGCATCTCAGCATGTCCCTTTTCTACAGAATCGGAATCGTGAACATTAGGGAATGCTTCAGCTACGACAGAGGCATAACCCTCTGCCGTAATGAGCAATCCTTGTCGGGATAAGAGAAGCTGCTGAAGATATTTCTGTGACTGTGTCATTCTATTTTTTTGTTTTTACAAAAATATCCATACCTTATATATATAAAAAAGACTATAAGACGGGCGGTTTCAGCATGGTGCACTTCATTGTAAGCCGTGCCGAATTAAGCTGGGGAGACAGGCACACCCTGGCAGGAATGTCAGCATCTCCAACCCCATAGCTGTTACCGGAAGTATCACGAAAATACAATATGCCGGAACGGAAGATGGAAAACTCCCTCAATATACTGCTATCAGGACGTGATATGACAAGTTCCTTGTCACAATTGAAACTAGTTCCCGAAGCATTGTCCGAAGCCACGGGTTCAAATGAAAACTCCTCGGCCAGAAAAACATATTGTTCCTGATTCATAGCACCTGAGGGGACAAAAGTAACGACAATAGAGAATTCTTTATTTCGCTGATTCATAACATTTTGATAATTAACAAGTTCGCCATTTACATCCATATAGCGGACAGTTTTACCGTCAAAACGGACAAAACGATACACTTGGTCAGTTGTTGATTTAATATTATTTAACCATGTTAGATAACCTGTATCATATCCTTCTTTCTTTCGCGTCGGGCTTTCCGTTTACGCAAGTTCTCACGCCACCGATAATAGTTCTTCAACAGTGCTTCTTCAGATACGGATTCAATGCCATAAGTACACAGAAACTGATAGACAACGGCATTGTTGTCAAACAGGTGTCCGCGCTGGTCATTATCCAACAGGGTGGCGTGCAGCTCCTCGTTGAACTCACGACGGATGGCAAGTTCTATATACGTCACCGCACGCGCGGACAGATAGTTGTACACTTCGGGATTCTTTCCCTCGCGCCGGTTAGGCAGGGCCAATACAATATTGCCATCCGTATGCGGCATATTACTGGGACGACGGGACATATAATTCCATATCACATGATACAGATCTGAATTGTCGGGAATATTTATCGGGTCATTTGAACCTGAGGCATATTTTCCGCGCAAATATTCCGCCAAATAGGGAGTGATGTTAATTGTGGTAGTGATCATACTTTTATTTTTTTTAGTTGAAAGTTCTTATTTTTGCGACCAACAGACCAACAGACCAACAATTGGCTATTAGTATAAAGCAAAGTTAGTGATTTTCAGCCAATAAACAAACTATACCTTATATATTTATATTGTTGGTCAGCGACCAACACGACCAACATAAGGTATAGTTTACCCTCATTTTTACTGAATTATTGACAAATGCCTAAAAACGGAAGACCAACAGTCCGACCAACAAAAAACAACTACGACCAACAACGACCAACAGACCAACACATATTATATATATATTATTACTTTATAAATTATATATATTATATTATAAATGAGATAGTTACATTTTAAAGGCTATTTTTATGTTTTTGAAATGTTGGTCTGTTGGTCTGTTGGTCATGTTTTTTGCAAAATTCTACGTGCAAAAATGCGTGTGTCTATGTTTTCTTTAAAATAAGGGGGTCCGGGGGATTTTTATTATAAAAGAATAGGGAATACGGTATTATTATTTTTTACCATATTCCCTATTGTATTAAGATAAATGATCTGCCGCATGTCTGAAGCCATGCGAATGCAATCAATGACCGGGTGCGGAACGGACTTTAAGCAGATCCAGCAAATGGCGGATATCTCGGAGAGTCTGCATCATGACCAGACGTTCACCATAGGAAGCGCCAGCTTCAGGATTGAGAACTATTTCCTCCACTTCATATATACCATTGAGAAGGCTTTCTATGTTGCTGTTCTCATCGTCCTGCAAATCATAGAGGAGATCCACCGCTTCATCAATGAGTTTGACACCTTCGATGGTAAAGAAATTATCTTCAGGCATACCGGATGTTTCTTCAGCCAGTTTTAATATGTCAGTCTTCATCGCAGACCTCCTTTCCTGCATAAATACAACGAAGTGGCAAACCATGGAAGGCAGAGCAATGCAGGAACCACGGACACACATGAGGCACATATCAGCGCGGAGAATGAAAGACAGGCGTGGCCCATCAATAACATCTGAAGATTGTTTATGGAATCTTCCATGACCATTGAGAACAATGCGTTCTCTGAGTACAGCCACAATTGAATAGCTGAAGATTTGCTAGCGACATTTATGTCGGGAGCAGAAATAGAAACTGTTTGTTTCATAACTGTGAGTATTTTGGCGTTTCGGCAATTATATAGAACACAAGAACGGCCGCCGTTTCCCGAGTTCGCCAAAACACCCACAGATTTCGCTCATAGAGCAAAAATGTAGTCGGGAAAGGCAGCCGTAGTTTGTGCAACAAGTTGCGACTTCTACAGTATCCTTTATATGCATCATTTTGCTAAAAACAGCAAAATGATAATTTAGGGCATAAAAAAAGCCCATCAAAAATATGAGCATTCACACGCTCTATAATACGAAATTTATTCGTGGGTAATTTTGGCACTGCAAATCTAAATATTAAAATCAGTCTATGCAAGTGTTTTTGGGAAAATTTCAAATTATAGATTGTGAAATGCAATATCTATATTACTACTTATTTATAATAATCCAAATAACATTCATCAATCCAGCCCAAAGACTTAACACCATCCGTCACTTTGTATTCCCATTTTTCTACAGCTGATAGTTTTGACTTATTCATCCGATTGTAATGAAACATATCAATGACAACTACTTTTTTACCAATTCTCGTTTCATTAGGATCCTCAACTATAACCAAATAATCCCCGATTTTAAATTTTGCTTCCATACTTATTTCTTTTGATTATATAGCAAATGGAAGGTTGAGTTGCCTGTTGTTTTCCCTCCAGTCTTCAATAGTATATTTCATCACTTGATTAAGTTCGGCTTTAGCCTTATTCATTAATTTCTGGGCATCTTTAAAACGACGCTGGCAATCCTGATATTCCATCACTTTCTTTTCTATGATCGCTTGTTTCTGCTTTAGAAATGTTTTAGCATCACTAAAGTGTTCAAATAACACTTTATAACATTCCGTTTGATAAGCCATAAGATTTTGTCTCTTCTCTTCAACCACATTAGCGGGATTAATAGTTAATAGCCATCCGAAAATATATTCCATAGGCAAACAGAACATTTCTCGCTGTTTCCCATCAGCTCCAACCATTGTGCAGAGCACTGCGGTTGGAGCTAACAAATAATGATTTTTAATTTTTACTGTTTGTGAAGCAAAGTCTATTCCTAATGCTTCGCAAATAGGTCTAACAGGAACCAATTGTTCATCACGTGTAGACATAATATCCACGTTGTTCACTCTTGCAATAATACTTGTAGTCATAATTTTATTTTTTATTGGTTATTAAAATGGCAGGCGTTCCACTTCAGGATCCTGCATATTTTTTTCTCTTGGTGTTTCGTTGCGTTTCAAATCAAGACCATACATAGAGGCCAGTATGTCGTAATTCAATGCGATACAGCTTGTATTCTTATTCAGAGATTTGACACGGCGCACCATCATGGTATCGCTGCCTTGAGCTATATATTCTTCCGGAATATCCTTGCCTTCATTCTCCAGCTCTCCACGGGGTACTTCTTCCGTTTCCTTCCAATTGAAACGATGAGCTGCTACAGGACCTATATAACAGGCATTGGAACGAAGATTCTGCTCAATGGTAGACTGACTAGACTGTTCCCGGTTAAAGGAACTGCGGTCATACTGGGCATAAATCACAGATAGCCGGATATACATGACACATGTTCCGTCAGGCACAGGATAAGAAACATATGATTTTCCCGGTCCGACCAGAGTAAGCTTCTGAGGATAATCGAAGTCAAAATCACGTCCCATAACTAATGCCTTGGTATCTATCATAACATCCATGGCCTTGAAGAATGTAGCCAGCTTATCTGTACGTGAAATCAGATCCACCTGGAACTGAATTTTGTCGCAAGCTATCTTGAAAAACTCCTTGTATGTAAATGGCAGTTTCAGATCCGTATATTCTTCCACCAAACGGCACATGGCAAGAAACAGAGAGGCTGTCTTCATCAGACGGTCTATCTCACCATGAGCCAGCATCTGCGATTTCAGTTCCTTGTAACATTCAGTTTTAAGCCTGCGGATATTGTCCATTACCAACGGACGAAGCTTCAGTATCTCCAGCAGCACATTGCACAAACCACGTTCCTCTATATCTTTCAATTCATTGAACAAGTTCACCTCTTCCTGAGTACGTTCCTTGGCAGGTTTTGGCACCTCGCACACAATGATACGGGACATCAACGAGTTATCATCCCGCTGCGGTGTTTCCTGGCCGCAAATAATAATGGGAGCATATATCTTCTCAACCTCTATTTCCTTTCCCGTAGTTCCTTTCCGCTTCTGTCTTCCATCACCGTCATATACGGCGGTTTTCAAAAACTGAAACACCTTATCCTCTATTTCCTTGTTGTTATACTCGTCTAAAACAACAGGAACATCACGAAACATGGCCAGCATGGAAGACAGACCTGCGTAAGTAGTAGAAGGAAGATTGGTCAATGGAACTTTCGGATTCATGAACAGTGACCGGATGCTGACTGCAATCTGTGTCTTTCCGGAAGACATAGGCCCCATGAAAAATGGAGCTGTAAACAAACGGTCTATGCAATGGATATTACTTCGGAACGGGCACATCAAAGCAAACATGATAGCCCATTTCCCATTATCATTAAGCTGATACACCCGGTTCATCAGATCCGCCCATCGTTGGAACGTGCACTGTTTCTCAACAGGTATGTCCTTATAAAGCAGGTTACTGATTACTTCATATTTCTCTTTCATATCTGAATTCATATATAATTGGGAGAAAGCCGGCAGATACCAGTTTTCGTTGTTATGAGTTGCCACACCCAGTTCGTTTACAGGATCAAAACGATACTGTCCGTCCTGCTCATGGTATATACCATTGGCAAACGCAAAGAACATAGTGGACTGGTCCCGGCTGAATCCGTCGGGCTGCTGGTTCCCATAAGTACGGACTTCTTTACAGGACACAAAATTACGGGACATCCATTCGCGGATCTTTGTCCAATGCTTTTCTTCTCCATTACTGAAGTTGACAGCTTCCAGCATGATCAGTCTTTCCTCAATGGTTGATTTTTTAAGAAAGCATTTGGAAGGCGCTTCTAGATAAATAGGTTTTTTATAATATCGGCGATTGATACGCACTATACGTTTATTGTCCTCATCCTTGTCACTGACAATATGAATTAGCGGTTCCATAAAAAAATCTCCCACCAAAGTACCTCCCTGCTTATTATTCGTAAAGATATAAGCCACAGGTTCCCCGTTACGGTTCAGACGGGGATAGAACTGGTAATCATCCAGCATCTTTTGATATACGGGATTCGATTCGACATAATCAGGAATGATATCGGGATCATAGAACCCTTCTTCCTGATCATCACGCTGTGCGTTGATAGCAACCCTTGATTTTCGCTTTGCCAAGTACGGTTTCAGCAATGTATTTAAATCGGTCTTGGTTAACTCCATCCATGTTGTAAACTTACTGAAGTTGACAATACGAACGGATTCTTCAGTACAGGCTATCAGATCGGCACAACGCTGAAGGTAAGGTGTACGGTCTACCGGCTTATAGCGATTAAGGAACTGGTTATACTTAAAAACATAGGCATTGATGAATATCCATTCCTCATCCGGCTGTTCCTCCTCAATATAATCGTCTGACTGTTTTTTCTTGTTGATAGACGCGATATCGCTTCCCGGAACAAGTACGGAAATGTTGGTGACTCCGTTTCTGTAACAGTCGGCCAAAGCTGCCATAGTGGTACTCTCCTCCCCTGTAGCAGAAATTACAAGAGCATCAGCGGACACATCCAGCAACTGGCAATCACGGCGTACCTTCTGAATATCTTCCATAGACAGACTTTCATGAAAATATATCTGAGGCACCGTCTCATAATTTTCCAAGAATTCATCAAAAGATGCTGATACATGAATGCTGGTACGCTCCGTCACTAAAGCCGAGAGTACATCAAGACCATATACACCCGGTTTTAGTGTCTCAACTGTTGGAGCTTCCGGCATATTGGAACGCATCTGACGAATCTTACGGTCTACTACATCCGGTTCTTGTGAAAACCGACGTGCCAGGTTCCTGGTATAATCCATACGGAGAGTTTCTGATTCCACACATGCCACTAACCGACAGACAGATGCCAATCTTTCTTCTTTCTCTACCGGGTCCTCTATTTTCTCCGGAAGAAATATGTTACAGAAATAAGTTACAAAGCTGGCCGTATTATTATTCAGCCATGCCAAAGTCTGCTCTTTTTTCTCCCTGGCCAGATCATCCGGATCTTTACCCTGAGGAAGACGTACACAATTAATGTTAAGCCCTGCACGAAGCATTGTCTCACAATTTTTCATGGATGCCTTGATACCCGCTTCATCATCATCGTATACCAGTACGACTTTGTTGCTATAACGGGAAATCAATTTCACCTGATCATCTGTCAAAGCCGTTCCCGAACCGGCAACAACGTTTTTCACACCTGCTGCGTACAGGCTCATGACATCGAACTGCCCTTCCACCAGATACACATAGCCCACCTGGCTGATGAAACGATAAGCCTGATACAGTCCGAAAAGGTGTTTTCCTTTATGAAATAGCGGTGTGTCAGTAGTATTGACATATTTCCCTACCTTCTTGTTGGGAGTTACTATGCGGCCACTATATGCCACCGGTCTACCCTGCATGTCTAGAAATGGAAAAACTATACGGTCACGGAATACATCGTAATAATCATAATCCCCTTTAGCCACTACATTAACCTCAACAAGATTTTGTGTCATATATCCGGATGAAGTGAGATGGGAATAAGCCTTGTTACCCTGTGGCGCGTATCCGATACGGAACGTTTTCAAAATTCCATTATCCAAAGAGTAGCCGCGCTCTTTCAAATAGGCTCCGGCCGAAGGAAGCTGAGACTGAAAAAAATTGGTGGCGGCATCCATAGTTATATATAATGTTTCACGATGTTTCCGTACTTCCAACTCCTCTTTGGTCACTTCGGTTTCTTCTACCTGTATACCCGCACGCCGGGCGCACCATAATACAGCTTCTGTGAATGACATGTTTTCATGTCTTATCAAGAAATCAAACACATCCCCTCCTGCTCCGCATACAAAACATTTGTATATCTGACGGGATGGAGTAACGCGCATGGACGGATGACGATCGTTATGAAACGGACATACTCCGACATACCCCGGTCCTTTTTTCTCCAGTCTGACAAATGAGGATATCACATCTACGATATCAACTGCTGCTTTGACTTTATCTATGCTATTCTGACTTATTTTGCTCATCTGTTATTTCTCCTTCAAAGAGGTTTAATTGCCGCGCCTCGAATGCTTCCTGTAGGGTAATTTCTAGGTGCGTGGTTATTGCTACATATTCCGGCTCTGTAATTTGTACACGGCCATAATATAAATCCCAAAAGTGTATTTGCGACATACCTACCGCCTTATAAAAGGCACGGGTAGGCTTAAAGTACTCCGGGTGCACGAACTTGATTTTCAAAATTTCCTGTAAGATGTTCCGCTTAATCTGAGTTCCTACCGATATCCGGTTTCTGATCAGAAACATTTTGACTGCGCTAGAAGTACGGCCTATGCGACAGGCCATTTCCTCTACAGTCAGCTTTCCAGCGTTATCGCGGACAAATCTTTTTTCTGCGTTGGTCCAACTTCCCTGGTTCATATTTTTCTTGTTTATAAATTCGGGTATATGTATCATTAAAAACTACCTGCGGATGATCATGGATATACAAGCAACATATCCTGATGAATATTTCACGCATATCTTCCTGGACTAGGGTGACATCAAAGCATCTTCCTTCACGTAAACCGTCAAGTGCGGAAAACACCTTACCTTCGTATTCGGTATATTCTTTTAAACCCATGGCATGGATGGTATCAAGTATCCATTCTCCATAATTATCCGGCAGACGAAATGAAGAGAAGTCCACCCCTTGAGATTTATCGGATAAAATCATAATACTTTGATGATAAATTCATTTACTACTGTTTTTTTCAACAGGACGTGTTGTCTTGCCTGTATCATATTCCCGGCTGATTGCTGTTGCTATCCTACGAGATATCTCCTGACTATCAGCAGATATATCCTGTATCCGAGAATAACACACAATTGCCTCGCTGATAACGTACAATTCGTTAGGGGTAAGTTCCATTATGGAAAAAAGCCCTGAATGATCTACATCTACATACATAACTGACCTGATTTTATATCGTATCCTTTATTCTGAACAGCCTTGAGAGGCAGATCATACTGCGGAAGACGCTGGTTATCACTGGCACGAAAACAGATACCGGCAGCATCCCAACGCACACGGATCTGACGTTTGACACGCTTGACCTTACCATCAATCACACGTTTGCTACGGATGCGAATAAATCCTTCAGCCTTACGTATATAACGCGCACGGTCTGTGTAAAAAAGGCGATAAAGGTGATAGCCACATATAATCATTGCAGCTTCAAAAGTATTTGAATAATACATAATTGTTATTTTAAATTATTGTTAATCCAGAATAGTATCATCTCCGTAATGGAATGAAGATCAAGCTTAGATTGTATATCAGAACGGTGACGGTCAATCGTATTAGTCGAAAGAGAAAGTTTTTTGGCAATCTGTTCGGTATTAAGTCCATCCGCATACATACGGAAGATATTAATCTGCTGTTTTGTCAAAGGCAAAGTATACTGAGGATGACAGACAACATTTTCCAATTGACAATCACCAGCGCCACGTAATGGACAATGAACCTGCTCAAAATGGAACGTGTGTTTACTTATATCAACCACATTGGTTTCGTATTCTCCAAAATTACATCGGGCAAAACGGCTTACAATCCGATAACGATAGTAAGAAGGATTCTGAGCACTCCCTTTATATAGGGAAGATAATGCCAGATAGGCTCCATGATAGTTTTGCATAATATAATCATGCAAAATGGATATCAAGTCATAGTGAGTTGGCAATAAAATAAAAGTCTCCTGCCCTTCAACAGACACCATAACACCTCCAGAAGGAGTGTTATAAAATTCTATATCATTTAGTTTCAACATATTAATGTTTTGTTCCTTATTGTTCCCTTTTAAATTAAATGCAACTGATTCGATATGTGTATTCATCAATCATATCATTACCGATAATCTCAGGTAGCTCAAAAAATCTTGTAGCTGGGCAAACATGGGCTTCAATCTCTATGCAAAGACCGTCACCCGGCATATAGGCACAACCTACGCTATCGTTCCAGTTTATATGCTTTTGGGCTGCTTTAGCTACTTTATCGCAAGCTAATAAGTATTCAGCATATTTACTGTTTGCTCTTTTTATTTTTTTGAATAGTATATCGTTCATTTCTGTTCCATTATTAGTTAATTGGCAGTTTCATAAAACACATCCACATAGTCTTTCCATGTCTTCCAGTAGTATGGCCGAAGAGTGGTTGCCGATTGATGGCACTCAATACTTCCCTAACTGTTATCTGATCCTCATTCCATTTGAAAATCAGAACTCCGTAGTCATCCAGAACACGAAAGCATTCATCAATTCCCTTTTTTATCACCCTTGGCCAATCTTCAGGAAGTTTACCATACTTCTTGGCTAACCAACTATTTTTGCCAACCTTTAGCAAATGGGGTGGATCAAACACTACCAGTTTAAAGGATTTATCCAAAAACGGCATATCGGTAAAGTCCGATACGATGTCTGGGTGGACTTTCAGATTCCGCCCATCACAAAGAATGTATTCTTCGTCCCTAATGTCAGCAAACAAAGCCAAAGGGTTTTTTTTGTCAAACCAAAACATCCTACTGCCACAACAGGCATCTAATATTATTTTTGTTTCACTCATTTCTGTTCCATTTTGAATTATTTTTTTATAACTACCGCCATTGTACTAATAGAAGTGCCACTCT
>ERZ833782.340-NODE-340-length-60132-cov-5.930423_pt1 | contig 60132 bp, 76 predicted proteins | sample MGYA00519577_ERZ833782 | MGnify/ENA primary metagenome ERZ833782 (study PRJEB31850, sample SAMEA3708745) | human gut metagenome | biome: human gut; feature: human-associated habitat; material: faeces | place: China | collected 2014 ...
CCCGCTTGTGGAGAGTCTCGGCGGCGAGGAGATTTTAGAAATCTCCGGTATCTTAAACGGAACCACAAACTACATCCTCACAAAGATGAATGAAGAGGGATGGAGCTTCGAGGAGGCGTTAAAGCGCGCCCAGGAATTGGGCTACGCGGAGCGCAACCCGGAGGCAGATATTGAAGGATATGACACCTGCAGAAAGATCGCGATCCTGACTGCGGTCGCAACAGGAAAAGAAGTAAACTACGAGGAGATCCCGACCCAGGGAATCACAAAAATCACTTCCATGGATTCCAGCTACGCGGCACATATGGGTGCGGCGATCAAGCTCTTCGGAACCAGCGTGAATAAAGACGGAAAGATCTATCTGGAGGTCGCGCCGGTCCTCGTGGACGCGAAAGACCCGCTGTATGCGGTGACAGATGTGTTCAACGGAATCCTCGTTGTGGGAAATATGCTGGGCGCGTCCATGTTCTACGGAAGCGGAGCAGGAAAACTGCCGACAGCCAGCGCCGTTGTCGGGGATATGATCTCCGCAGTCCGTTTCGGCGATGAGCCGGAGAAGATCGGCTGGAGCAGCGAGAAGCTTGAGGTACATCCGGCGGCTGAGCTTTCCAGAAAGTACTTTGCACGGTTTGAGGGTTCTGAGAGAGCAAAGAAAGAGGCCGTTGCGGCAGCTTTCGGTGACGTGAAATTTGTGACACCGGAAGGAACAGATGAGTTCGCGGTTCTGACCGGTGAGATGACAGGGGAAGAGTTCGACTCGGCAGCAGCAAAGGTCGGTGGACTGCGCCAGAAGATCGCAGCCAGATTATGATCCCGACATGGTTCCGGATGCCATGCCTGTTTCAGATGATGACCGGGCTTTACTGTCCGGGATGCGGGGGAACGAGAGCCGTCCGGGCACTCCTTTCAGGGCATCCGGTACTAAGCTTTCTGTACCATCCGGTGGTGCCGTATATGGCATCGGTAGCTGTGTGGGCTGCGGCTTCCTGGATCCTGTATTTTGCCACGGGAAACAGGAAATTCCGACCGGAGTTGGATGACCGGATCGCTTACGCAGCGGCGGGGATCGTGATCTTAAATTTTATCATAAAAAACGGACTTCTGGTATTCGCCGGGATCGATGTGATCGGGCGGCTGCCGGGGGTGTGAGAATAGGGAGAAGACCTGGAGTGGGTACCGAAAGTGGTATCTGTTCTGGGTCTTTTTGTTTCATGCCACAATTTTGCCGCAGATATGCCCTGTTTTGTGTGACATCCTTCACAGTTTGAACACAGGTCAAACACAGAGGAATCACAAGTTTCTGATAAAGTTTATTGCAGAAACGTAATAAACAGTAAGAAAAATGCAAGGAACCAGGAGTACATGTACTTTAAAAGTACAAAGATCCCCGTGATGACGAGTGTACGCAGCAGTCAATGGAAATCAGGCGATGGATCTGGAAAGAGATGACCTGCAGGGGGCTGATGATCTGGCGGTCAAGGCGGATGAAAGGAGAATGGAAATGAGAAGAGGAAAGATAATAGCGGTCAGTCTGACGGTCTGTGCGGTGGGGGCCGGAATGACGGTGAACGCTTACGCGGCCAGCACCACATTTGAAATGAGGAAGAAAGCGGTGAGCCTGCTTGGAATTATAACGACGAGTAATTACCAGGCGAATGTGACGAGAGGTGAGTTTGCGGAACTCCTCGTAAAGGCATCGGACTACAAGGAGGCGGCAAACGCGGCGGGAACCGTATCTGTATTCGCGGATGTCTCCTCAAAATCCCAGTATTCTGCGGCGATCCGCACGGCGGCGACGAACTCCTGGATGTCCGGTTATCTCGGCGGAAACTTTAAGCCGGACGAGGGAGTTACGATGCGGGATGCCATCAAGGCAGTCCTGGGAGTCTTAGGATACACAAACGAGGATTTCTCCGGAAGTCTTCAGGAGAGCCGCCTTGCGAAGTTCAAGTCCCTGTCCCTGGATTCTGGGATCTATCGTGATCTCGACGAGGTCCTCACGAGGGAAGACTGCATCAACCTGTTCTATAACCTGATGAAGGCGAAGACAAAAGAAGGAAACCAGTATGGCAGCAAGGTATTTGACCTGACCTACAATTCCGACGGCGAGATCAACACATCCTCGATCCTGGATAACAGTTTAAAGGGACCGAAGATCTTAGACAATGACAGCCGGAACTTAAAGAGTCTTGTTCCGTTTTCCCTGAAAGACGCTACCATGTTTTTAAACGGCGAGGTGTCCGATGAGAGCGAGATCAACGATTACGCCACCGTGATCTATTACCACGAGGAGACAAAGATGATCTTCGCCTATTCCAACGGCGGCGAGAACAAAGGCGCCACGGAGGGCCGGATCAAGGCGATCTACTACGATTCCAGTGACCCGTTCACACCGGTGAAGGTGGTCTTAAACACCGATTACCAGGACAACGGCGGCGAGGGCGATGAGTTCCAGATCAGCGGATCGGAGCTCCAGTACCTGTTCTCCGTCTACGGAGAGTTTGAGGTGGGTGACAAGATCGCAATCGTGTGGGAGAAGAGTGGAAGCGACGAGAATGCGACTTATACGGTTGTAGATGTTGTTGGAGATTATTGATTAGTTACGAATATACATACAATACATAAAATAGAGATACCGCAGAGGAAATACGAATAGAGAAAATTCAGGGTTACTTTTCATGGGCAAAATCCTGTTACAGTGCGCGGGCATGGAGTGCCCGTGTACTGTAACAATTCAGGTTTGGAACATAGTTAAGAGAAGCGGAAGATTTCAATAGACAGGAAAGGAACGAGTATGGAGAACGAAAAGGTGGCCGCAGAGAAGAAACGGAAAAAACGGAAAGGAAAAAGCGGAAGGATCGTGATCGTGCTTATAGTGGTTCTGGCAGCGCTGCTTGGCGGATTTTTCCTCTATAAGAAAAAGACCTCGAACCAGAAACGTCAGGGTGACCAGTCTGTGTCAACGGCGACAGTGAAGCGGACGGACATCAGTTCAGAGCTCACGGCGTCCAGCTCCCTGTCACCGAAGGACACCTACGAGGTGACATCCCTGGTGGAAGGAGAGGTCATCGAGGCGAACTTTGAGGAAGGCGATGTTGTGGAAAAAGGTCAGGTCCTCTACCGGATCGACGCATCCTCCATGGACTCTGACCTGAGCTCTGCCCAGACCAGCCTTCAGAGGGCGAAGGAGAGTGCCCAGACGGCACAGTCCGATTACGCCGGGGAGACAGCGCGGATCGCCGGAAATACATACCGCTCCACAGCGTCCGGATATATCAGGACTCTCTATATCAAAGAGGGCGATAAGGTAAACAACGGAACGAAGATCGCGGATCTCTATGATGATTCCGTCATGAAGATCACAGTCCCGTTCCTCTCCGGCGAGGCGGCGGAGATTAACGTGGGTGATGAGGCGGCAGTGATATTGGAGGACACCGGCGAGCAGATCTCCGGAACCGTCACGGTTGTCAGCAGCATGGAGGAGACACTCTCCGGAGGACGTCTCGTGAAGAACGTGACGGTCGAGGTATCAAACCCAGGCGGACTCACGACAGACACCGTGGCATCCGTGACCGTCGACGGATTTGTCTGCAGTGCCGAGGCAACATTCACGGCGAAGACGGAGACGACCCTGAGCGTGGAGCTCTCCGGAAACAAGAGTCTCGAGATCGAGAACCTTCTGATTCATGAAGGTTCTTATGTGGAGAAAAACTCCGATCTGTTCCGGGTGACCGCGAAAACGGCGGAAGAGTACTTAAAGGAATTCAAGGACGCGGTGGAGAGCGCGGATGACAACCTGGAAAACGCGGAGAACAAACTGAGCAATACCCAGGACAGCGTGGATGACTACACGATCACAGCGCCGATCTCGGGGACAGTGATTACAAAAAACGCGAAGGTTGGGGATAAGATCTCCAAGAGTTCCAGCGGAACGACCACCATGGCGGTGATCTACGACCTGTCCACCATGACACTGGAGATGTCCGTGGATGAACTCGATGTCTCAAGCATCAAGGTCGGACAATCTGTGGAGATCACGGCAGACGCGGTGGAAGGTGAGACATTCACAGGAACCGTCACAAATGTGAGTCTGCAGAGCAGCTACTCCAACGGTGTCACAAACTATCCGGTGACAGTGACACTGGACGATACGGGAAGTCTTCTTCCTGGCATGAACGTGGATGCTAAGATCATTCTCGACAGCTCTGAGAATGCTCTGGTGATCCCGGCGAGTGCGCTGATGCGCGGAAACAGGGTGTATGTGAAGAAGAGTCCGGACAGCACAGAAAATGCTGATACACAGAGAAATGATAGTTCAGATAATGTGGGTGACGCAGATTCAGAGAGAAAGAACCATGGAGACGGAACTCAGAATGCAGATTCAGCAGATAGACAGCCGGATGCAGGCGCAGAGGCAAGTGGAAGCTCCAAAGGTTCCGGTACGGATAATTCCAGCTCTAAGAGCACCGGCTCCGGAAAATCCGGCAGCAGCAACGTCCCGGACGGCTTCGAGGCGGTCCAGGTGACAACTGGAATCATCAACGACGATTATGTGGAGATCCTTTCCGGCCTCTCTGAGGGGGACGAGGTCTACATTTCCTCCGATTCCGGAAGCTCGACGCAGACCGATCAGATGCAGATGGGCGGCATGGGCGGTCCTGGCGGTGATATGGGCGGAGGCGTACCGGGCGGTCCTGGCGGAAACGGCGGAAATGGCGGCGGCAACGGCAGCGGACGAAGATCTCAGTAGTGCATAGGAGATAAATTGTATGGAAAAGACTGAATTCTCAATACAAATAGATACCGCAGAGCAGAAAAAAATGTCTGAAGAGCCGATGAAACAGGAAGAGGCAGTTTCAAAAGTTCATGAGAAGTTGGAAAAGCAGGAACCTCTGATAGAGCTGCGCAATATCTACAAGATCTACTACATGGGCGACGAGGAAGTCCACGCCAACGACGGCATCAGCCTTTCCATCAACAAAGGCGAGTTCGTCGCCATCGTCGGCAAATCCGGAAGCGGAAAATCAACCCTGATGAACATCATCGGCGCCCTGGATGTCCCGACGGAGGGCGAATATTTCCTCGGCGGCGAGGATGTGGCGGATATGTCCGACAACGAGCTGGCGGAGATCAGAAACCGCATGATCGGCTTTATCTTCCAACAGTACAACCTGCTTCCAAAGTTAAATCTCTTAGAGAACGTGGAACTCCCGCTCCTTTACGCCGGTTACGACAAGAAAGAACGGCGGGAGCGGGCCATGAATTCCTTAAAAAAGGTCGGTCTCGACGAAAAATGGAAGAATCTTCCGAACCAGCTTTCCGGCGGCCAGCAGCAGCGGGTCTCCATCGCGCGGGCTCTCGCAGGGGACCCGTCCCTGATCCTGGCGGATGAGCCCACGGGTAGTGTCACATTAGTACAACACTACCCAAAAACAACACCCGCGATATTCTGGTCATTATCAATTCTAATTTCTTTAATGACAGAACGCCAAAGCGTGCGTTTTTCTTCACGGGTCAAATTCTCATAAATTGTTTTGAAATCATTATCAAGGAGCCTGCGGACGGCTGCGAAGTCTGGCGGCGGTTCAATGCTGGGTTCCGGTATCTGTTTAAGTGCAGCAGTATATATTTGATAGTCCCTTTTGTAGTCCTCAATGTCTATTAAGTCATTCACATATAATTCTTTTAACTTGGTCAGCTTCCGTTTCAGTGCTGCTTTATCAGTGCGGGCAACGGACGCTTTCTTTTTGGCTGCGGCAACTTCCCATTCCAGCTGGCAGCGTTCCAGTTCCTCTGCCAGATGTTCAAACAGCCACTTTTCCACGACGTCTTCACGGGCTGAATGATTATGAGAGCAGCGCCCACGCTGGAAATGCTGGTTGCAGCGGTAATAATAATAATCACTTGACTTGTACCCGACCAGTTTATGCCCACATTCAGCGCAAGTCAGAATGGAAGTGAAAATATATACCTTGCCAGACGGAACAGAACGTGCGTTGCGTTCCAGAAGCGCTTGCACACGGTCAAACTGCTGCTTGCTGATGATTGCCGGGCAGAAATGGTCATTGAACCTGCCGCCCCGGTCATACACCCCAGTATACAGCTTTTCTTTCAGCATACGCCGGAAAGTGGCGTCACACCAGTTCACGCCGTAGGTTTCCCGGATATAGCGGACAGTAGCACGCTGGGAAATCGAAGTTTCAAAGTAGTTGAAAGCGTCTTGCACAATGGCTGCGTCTTCTGGCACAACTTCCAGCCGCTTTCCCTCATTAACACGGAAGCCAAAAGGGGCAGAGCCGGAAACAACGGTGCCGTGGGCAATCTTACTGTCAAATACAACGTCTATTCGTTCCCCGTCAATGTCCGCTTCATTCTGGGCAATGGACAGCTTCACGTTAATATACAGACGCCCGTTTGCGGTTGTGGTGTCATATTCTTCATCAGTGGTTTTCCAGTCGCAGTTGTGCGCTTCCAGAACTTCCATGATTTTATAATAATCTGCCACGGAACGAAACCAGCGGTCAAGGCGGCAGAAAAGCAGAATATCCACTTCATCACGCTTCACACTGTCCATCATGCGTTGAAAGTCGGTTCTTTTATGAATGTTCTTTCTGGCGGTCTTGGCAGCATCAATGTAAATTCCAACAATGACCCAGCCACGTTCCCTTGCGTATGCTTCCAGTCGTTCTTGCTGGGCTTCCAGTGACAGACCTTTTATTTTCTGTTCTTCCCCGGAAACCCTTATATATAAAGCAACCCGGACAAGTTCCGGGCTTAAATCAATCTTTTTCACTATTGTATCACCTGCATTTCCTTTCATTTCCCGCCTGCTGGTGATATAATCAAAATTGCAGACGGTATTGTTGTATCTGGTATGACATATCTTTGCACGCCCCGGAAGTGTTCCCAGCACGACCGGGGCATTTTGTTTTATTAGTCTTTCAGAATGTCGTCTGTAAAGGCTGTTATTTTCTGACTTACAAAAGAAGAATAGTTTTCTAAATCCTGTTTAGGGTTATCACCTTGCAGCATGACAAATTCAGATAAAGCAACAATCTGATTTTGTACGTCAATCAAGGCTTGACCGTAGTATGAAACGTCTGGACCGAAGCCAACGGAAGAAACCTGCTCATAATGCCACGCAGCACGCTTCTTTAAATCCACCAGAACAGGAACGGACGCTTTTTGCAGCTGGGAAACGGTCTTTGCGTCGGAGTGTACCAGCTGCCCCCAGCGTGTCAGCTGTTCTTCCGTGATGTATCGTGGGTCTTCCGGGTGTCGCTTTATGTGTATAAAGCTATACAGACAGAAGATACCGAACAGGGCGGCAACAACTGAAAAAATAACATGAGAAGAAGCAAAGAGGAACACGGCACCAGCCAGAGCAACGACGCCGAACACAACAAAGCTGGCGTCTGGTCTTTCCTGCAAAACTGCCGTGGTCTTTGGCGGCTTCTCTTTTGGCTGCGCAGCTGCTTTCTGAACTTTAGCAGGAGCAGGAGCGGCAGCAGGAGAGGAAGCAGAGGAACTGGCGGCGGCAGCAGTGGAAGAAACACGGCTGCTGGCTGCCTTTTTCTTTTTGCTTTTCAAATTCTCGGTCTTAACGTAAGAAACACCAGTGCCGGGAACCCCTATGCTGGTTGTGACCCTGCCGCTGCTGTTTATACTTTTACGATACCCCTTGACGCCTGCACTTATACCAACGCTTTTCTTGCTGATGTTAAGACGGACGCCGGGGGCAATTTTCACGCTTTTTCTGAAACGTAAACCCATATAAAACCACCTTTCTTGCGAATATCCACAAAAACATAGAAATTATAATAGTGAGTGCGCCCAGCCTTGCCACGCTGGAAAGGTGGTCACACATGATAAAAAAATATATACACTGGTATGATTGCAGAGTGTACGCAATCTATTACAGCAGCATAAACACTATTTATTATAATTTAGATTTCAATGGAGCAACGCAACTTATAATTTGTAAATAGCGGGGGACGCTGGGTGCGTTATCACCCGGCGTCTGTCCCGGAAACACTGCCAGTGTCAACGGGCGGGCACTGGGCTTCTAAATCTTCTGGATTGTCTGGAACTAACAATGCAGGGTCCGCAGTAACAGCAGCAACAAGCCTGCGTTTGAAAAATTCCACGGCAGTTCTTCTAATTTCTGGGTCAAGTTCAAAGTACGTCTTTATGATTTCCAATTCAAGACCCGTGGCACCTTTAGACTTCACGAAGTCGTCAAGGCTGAATGTGTCCGGCTGTATATACATTTCACCAGAACCAGTGCGCAACCATTCTTCATTCACATTATAAAGAAGACAGATTGCCTTGATTGTCTGGTCAGTGACGGTTGAGCCGTCCCGTTCCATGTAGCTGACGCCAGTTTGCTTCATTCCCAGACTTACTGCAAATTCAGTCTGGCTGATGTGCAAAACATCTTTTCTAAAATGCTTCACACGTTCATTGATAGTCATTTGACTTCACCGCCTTTCTTTTATGTTTAAAGAATAGCAGTAACCGCTAAAAAAGTCAATATTAAAAACGGAAAAAGGGTTGACAAATAGCAGTAACCGCTATAATATATAGTTAAACAAGCAGTAACCGCTACAACAGAAGCGTTTACCGCTTGCGAAACCACACAGCATGAAAGGAGGAACAGACCATGACAGAAGTTAAAAACATGGAAACCATGATTGCAACTGAAAACCAGCAGGAAGCAACAGAGGTCATGGCTTTTCTGGGGGAACTTGAACCGCAGGAAAAGAAAGACTTTCTGGTGTTCATGCAGGGCATAAGATTTGCAAAGGGCATGGCACAGAAAATTGCGCCGCAGTCCGTATAAAGGAGGGCGCAGGAATGGAAGTACAAGGAACATTCAATGCCCAGCGCTTTTTTGAAACGCTGGCGCTGATTATATCCCAGCGGGAGGGCGTGAAAGTCACCGTGACAGTGACACAGCCAGAGCCGGAGAAGAAAGAAAAGCAGTCAGCGTGAGCGCCGGGCAGCAGCAGAAACAAAGGTTTTTCAAAAGTCAATAGCAGTGAATAGCAGCAAGGCTGTTCAAATAAAAATCATACCAGATACAAGGAGGAAAGCCACAAAATGAAAGAATTTGTGAAGAAAAAAGCAGTCATTGTCATGGACAGTGCAGGACTGCCAAACTACATGACCATGTTTTATATGGAGCCGGGGACCTATGAGCCGGAGGACGTGCCGGAACTGTTCAAAATCAGAAACAAGATTGTTCCTGCGGTTCTGGTGTCGCAGTTCACCAACACCATGATTAAGGGCGTCCCGGCGTCCTTACCTTACCAGCAGCCAAAACACACTATCAGTTATGATGAAGCGGCGGCAGCCTGCGGAAGAAAAGGCAAGGGCTGGCACCTTATGACAAATACAGAGTTTGTCTATCTACTGCATGAAGCAGAGGAACTGGGGCACACAATCGGCGGTAATACAAACTACGGCAGCAACTCGAAGAATGAGCAGGAAAGCGGCGTGAGATACGACAGCGCCGGACGCACGCTGACCGGGTGCGACCCCCTCACATGGTCCCATGACGGAACAGCAGACGGCGTGTTTGGTCTTTGCGGTAATTTCTGGGAATGGGTCACGGGCTTGCGTCTGCACAAAGGCGTTGTGGAATACACGCCGAACAACGACGCAGCAGTTGAGGGCTACACAGAGAAGCCAGACTGGACCGTTGCAGAGGTGAACGGCAGACCGTTGAAGCTGTACGGCAACAGTGCTGGTGATGTGGTAATGTCCGTTGCGGAAGAAATCGAAGAAAACTGGGAGGGCTGCCACATGGCAGACTTGCAGCTGGAAGAACTGGACGAAGTGCCGGAAATTGCGTACAAGCTGGGAATTGTACCGCATGACTGGAAGCATGAAACAGCTGGACTTTGGGCAGACAGCGAACTTGAAGAAAGCGTGCCTATCCGGGGTTCGGGTTTCGGCAACACTTCCAACGGTGGTGCTGGTGCGCTGTCCTTGGGCAACGCCCGTTCTAGCGTCTACAACTGTGTGTCCTTGCGTTCCGCTTTGTTCTTGGAAGACTGGGAACTGGTAACTGAATTACTGAAAGCGGGTGCGACAGCGCACGCATAAAGAACAGATGTTCTGATATTTAACCAATGAAAAAGGGCAAGCAAAAAGCCTTTGAAGATGTGCCGGAAACACAAAATCAAAGGCTTTTCAAAAGTCAATATGTAATAATTCAATACACGTTTATTATACCATATTGGCGGCTACAAGTCAAACATTTTAGAGGGCGAAAGCCTTTGAAAATAGCGGGTTTTGTCCCTGCTAAACGGGCTTGTATGGGGTATTAACATTCCTACGAATATATAAATTTATATATATGCTGGTATGGAGATAATAAGCAGGATTGATGGGGGATAGGCACCACCACTTCTGGTATACCCTTATACGCTAAAAAGGTATCAGACAGAAAAGGAAGTGCAGTGGTGTTTATCAGAGAGAAGAAGACAGACTGTGCCAATTATAGAGAAGTGGACATAATACCACGAACAGAAGCAGCAGAGCAGGCAACCAGAGGGAAGAGGGGCAGAAAGAGAAAGAGCAACGCCCCAAAGCAAAAAGACCTTAACGACAAGAACGCCAAACGCTATCTGGTACAGTTAGGCAATGGCAATTTCAGCATAGGGGACCTGCACACGTCCTGCACATACAGTGAAGAGAACCTGCCGGGCACAGTAGAAGAAGCAGAAAAGATAGTGACAAATTACCTGCGCCGCATAGCGTACCGCAGAAGTAAACTGGGACTTGAACCACTTAAATACATACTGGTAACAGAATACAAGTACACAAAGGACGGTCAAAGCATTAAGCGTATACACCACCATATCATTATGAATGGTGGACTTGACCGTGACGACGTGGAAATGATGTGGACAAAAGACCGTATCAACTGGAAGAAGACCAGTGACCCGGAATACAGAGCAAGTATAAAGCAGCTGGGCTGGGTAAATGCAGACCGCCTGCAAATGAATGAAAACGGCATAGAGGGTCTTTGCAAATATATTGTCAAGGACCCGCAAGGCAAGAAACGCTATTCCAGCAGCAGGAACCTTGACCGCCCGGAAGTAACCAGAGAGGACGGAGGGGAGAAGCAGCAGCGTGACCAGAACCACTGGAAGTACAGCCGAAATCTGACGGCACCGGAAGAAAAGTGCAATGATTTTAAGTACAGCAAACGCAAAGTGGAACAGCTGGCAAAGTCACCAGACGGCGGGTTGGAAGAGTTCAAGAAGATATACAGTAATTACAATATCGTATCTTGCGAACCCGTCTACTATGAGCAGACCGGGTGGCATATTTACTTGAAGATGTGGAAAAAGGAAAAGCCAAAGGGCAGAACAGGAGGAAAGAAGCGTGAGAGGAAGAACACAGCAGATACGCCGCATATTAAGGCGAAAGAGAATAAAAAGAGCAATTAAGGCATACGGCAATTACATTGCAGCAGGACTGCTGGCAGTGGTTGTGATTGTGTTTACAGTAGGGGCAGCAGTAAAGCCAGCTGCAAACAGCCTGCCGGAAAATACCAAAGAACCGGAACCGACACCGCCGACCACGGAAGCAGTGCAGCAGGAACCATACCCGTTCAACCTTATGTCCCTTGACTGGTCCGGTGAGGAATTAGAGGGCTGGACAAGATATGAAGTGCCGGAGGACTACACAGACAACGGTGGGTATTTGCCAGAATGTATGCAGCAGTACACATACATAATTTGCAAGCAATATGGCGTTGAATATACGCTGGTGCTGGCAATTATCGAGATAGAAAGCGGGTACAGATGGGACGCCAGCTGCAAAGAGGGGTCAACCGGATATATGCAGGTATTACCGAAGTGGCACAAAGAACGTATGCACAGACTGAATGTTGATAATGTGGAAAACCCATATTTCAACGTGCTTGTCGGTGTAGATTATCTGGCAGAGCTGCAAGAGAGGTTCGACACAGAAGCAGAAGTGCTGACAGCCTACAACTACGGCGTTGCTGGTGCCTATGAACACGTATGGAACAAAGGATTGACAGAAACAGAGTATTCAAGAGAGGTGCAGCAGGCGAAAGAAAGAATTGAAAGAAGAATGAGGGGTGAATGGTGATGGAAAATGAAATCAGACTGGGCGACATTATGGACAAGCTGACGCCCAGTGACAGAGTGGTGATATATAACGCAGCCAGACAGGTTGTATACCGTGGATATGCAGCAAACGCAGTGCATGGAACAGTGAACCCACAGCGACGCATAAAGAAAATGGGGCTGGGCATGGAAACATACAGAGCAACAGAACAGATGTGGGACTGGGAAAAGACAGACAGGCTGCCGGAACAGATACCAGTTGAGCAGTTCAGCAAATACCGGGTGGAAGACCTGCAACACATTCTGTATATCAGAATTGAACTGAAAAGCGAATTTGAACAGTGAGGGTCAGAACATGAAGTGTAAATTTTGCGGGGCAGAAGTAAAACTGGGCGAACGGTGCCAGTATTGCGGGTCAGTCGCAGAAGCGTTCTACTACAAGCCAGAGGAACCACCGGAGGTTGTAGGGAAAAACTTAACAGACCAGAAAGAATATACAGTGCAAAAGGGCGACAGTCTTTGGAGAATTGCGCAGAGGTTCTACGGAAACGGTGCCGCCTGCTACGCACTGGCACACAGAAACGGCATTAAGAACCCAGATTTGATATATCCGGGGCAGGTATTGAAGATTTAGGAGGAAAAGAGCATGAAGCAGCAATGGGAACCACCGGAACTGGAAGAAATGCAAGTGGTCATATTATCACTGCACCAGAAATGGTGGCAGAAAATGGCAGCAGGTGAAAAGGTTCTGGAACTGCGGAAGACAAAACCGCAATGCAAAGCACCGTTCCGGGTGCTGGTATACGTGACAGGCGGTGCCGGGGTGATGGGTGAATTTATTTGCCCGGAGGTTTTGGAAATCAAGAACTTTGAAGAAGCAGAGAAGAAAAGCAAGGTTCCTGCACATGATATTCACAATTATGCAGCAGGGAGCCGCAACAAGGTTTACGGCTGGGAAGTCGCAGACGTGAAAGAGTACCCACGGGCAGTGACGCTGGAAGAACTGGGAATTAAAAGAGCGCCGCAGTCGTGGCAGTATATGAGGTGAGAACATGGACCAGATACAACATGACAAAATCAAAGAAAAACTGGCAAAGATAAAAGCCCTTGCAGAACGTGGCGTAGGTGGAGAGAAAGAAACCGCAATGCGTATGTATGAGGAATTAAAAGCCAGATACGAAATTGAGGACGAAGAAATAACGCTGGACGAAGTGACGCTGCACTGGTTCAGCTACAAGAACGACTTAGAAGAAGACCTGCTGACGCAGATTTTCTACATGGTAACAGGAAGCGCCAGTTATCGCAGATACACCGGAAGTTATAGCCGCAGAAAAAAGCGTGGCTGCGATTGCACAGAGGTTGAAGCGGCAGAAATCACACTGTATTTCAATTTCTACAAAGAGGAACTAAAACGGGAAATGGAAGCGTTCATGGCAGGTTTTAAGTTCAAAAACAACCTATTCCCGGACGAAAACGCCCGTTGCTATCAAGAACATAAGGGCGAAGAACGGGAAAGAACAGACGAAGAAAACAGAATGTTGAAAAAGGCTGCTTTCTTTGCGGGCTTCATGGACGGCAACCAGCCGCCACGGGCACTGATAGGAGAACCGGAGGAAGAAGACTGATGGAAAATAGACAGAAAATCATTGAAAAGCTGGTGAAAATAAAAGCGCTGGCAGAACGTGGCATAGGCGGGGAGCAGCAGACGGCGCAGGTGATGTATGCCACGTTGAAAGAAAAATACAAAGTAACAGACGCAGAAATTGAAAAGGCGGCAGCAGTTCCGGTGGATATTTCAGAAATTGACTTGAAGAAATTCTGGGGCATAGCTTTTCAACTGGCAGCAGTCGCAAAGACGTTGCAGGAAGAAACAGATATTTGTACAGCCTGCCCGTATACATACACAGACGAACAATGCACGGGCTGCGGTACATACTGGAATATGCGGGACTTGCGGCTGGACTTTGAAGCAATACAGCAAAGATTGATAAAAGCGGCAACGGAGGGGTAAGGCATGGCAGAGGGAAGAAAAGCAATATCAAAGGCAATGCGGCAGCAGGTGTATGACAGCTTGAACGGTCACTGCGGGTATTGCGGTTGCAAAATCACAATCAAAGAAATGCAGGTTGACCACATAGAAGCCGTGTACTTGCATGAAAAGGAGCTGAAAGCAGGGAAAGCGCAAGAGATAAACAGCATTGGAAATTATATGCCAGCGTGCAGGGCGTGCAATTTCTATAAATCGACAATGAGCGTTGAAAAATTCAGAAAGCAGCTGGAAACATTACCGGAACGGCTGGAAAAAGTATTCATATACAGACTGGCGAAAAAGTACGGAATTGTGAAAGAAAAATGCGGAAAAGTAAAGTTTTACTTTGAGAATGTAAAGACAGGAGGTGAAAACGAAGCCAATGAGTAGAGCATATTACAGAAAGCGCAGTGAAGCCACAGAGCAGGAAAGAGTTATAAACTGGGCGACGTTCTACGCAAAGGACTTCCCAGAACTGGACTTGCTACACCATATCCCAAACGGCGGCAGCAGAAATCAGCTGGAAGCGGCGAACCTTAAAAGACAGGGCGTGAAAGCTGGTGTGCCGGACTTATGCTTGCCAGTAGCCAGAAACGGCAAACACGGGCTGTATGTGGAAATGAAGTGGCAGAAAAACAAGACAACAGAGAAGCAGGACTGGTGGCTGGAACAGCTGCGGCAGCAGGGATATGAAACGGCGGTTTGCTGGTCCGCAGAAGAAGCAATGGACACAATAGCAGGTTATCTGGGAGTTATGGAGCAGACAGGAAGAAAGGTGGAAGAGTAAATGGGAGCAATGGACCACACATTGAAACAGACAGTGCCATATTACAGCGCCATGAAGCGTGCAGGGGCGTTCAGACAGCCACAGAAGCCACAGAAGCGGCAGAAGAGAACGACGCTGACGGAATACAGCCAGAACGGGCAGAAAGCCATATTAAAACCACACGTCACAGTCAATCAAGCCGCAAAGAAGCTGTACGACTACGAACAAACCGGATTGTCACCACATGAGGTTACAAACCTTGTTGAGCAGGTGCAGAACTTGACAAGGCGCGTGAAGAAATACGAAAGCTGGGAAGAATGAACGACGTTGACCGCTGCTTGATATGCGGTGAAGTTATCCCGGAGGGTTCGCAGGTCTGCACCGCCTGCCGCAATAAATATGACATTGTGACCGGGGAAACAGAAGAAATGGCACAAGAACTGCGGGACATAGCAGACGTGCTGAAAATCACAGAGGGCACAGACGCAAACATTAGAAAGTCAATGGAAAGCATATTGAGGATTGCAGACAGACTGGAAAGGACAAGCAATGGCAAGAAAAGAAGATAAACAGCCACAGTATTTGCCGTTAATCGTAAAAGCAAAGTTACATACTGGCGGCAGGGACTATGAGAAAATCAAAGAGGAATTAAAGGGGCAGGGCTTCACCTGCAAGCAAATGAAAGGCATGGTGCGTGAGGGTAACTACTTTGACGGAATAGTGCTGTATTTGTCAAAGTGGAACTGGGACAACCACGAAAGCTGGCACCTTTACAACTGGGACGACAAGGACGACAAAGAAGTTATGCTGGGCATATATGAAGCCGAACAGTACCACCCACAGGCGCCGTATAGATACAGAGATAATTTTGAGAAGTTCCAGAAAGACTGGACAAGCGGAGAGTATGACCCCGGTATGACATTCACTTTCAAGGACAGTGAAGTTGAAGTGCTGGAAGTTCTGCAAGAAGAGGTTGACAACATAGACCATGAAGCAGTCAAAAAGCAGGTTGCGGCAACAGAAGACGCAAAGTTTCAGAAACGCCGGAAACAGCGCCAGAGAAGAAAACAGAGCGCCAGCAAGGGCAGCAGATACAAGCGTAAATACTTTTAGGAGGTGCAGACGTGACGAAAAAGAAACGGAAATATTACAGCGGGAAAGAATTACTTTACCGCCGACAGCTGGAACGGCAGCAGGCAGAGGAAGAAGAAAAGACAAATAATATCAGAGTGCGCCAGTTGCACCAGATAAACGCAAGCAGCCGGGCTATTGGCTGGGCGAAACAGAAAATGAGGGAGGGAAAGAACAATGATTGCATTTCTGATTGAAGTTGTAAAAGCACTGGTGACATTCTTTGCGGTCTGCGTGGGACTTGGAATTTTATTTCTGGTCTATGTGGTAGTAAGGGAAGCAGCTTGGGTTGTAAAGCATGAGAACCGGAAGAAATACGAACAGGAGGACAAAGAGGAATGAAAGCAGAATTTTTCAAGGCGGTGTGCCCGTTAGAGATTGGGGACACAGTAGCAATTAGACTGGTAGAGAAAGGCGGCGAAACACGGGAAGCATACTACCTGCCGCAAGGCTGCGTGGCAATCACACCGGGAGCAGTCGCACTGCACAAGGTCACAGATATTGCAACACTTCACTATCTGAAAAAAGGTGAAACACAGTTCTTGTATGAACTGGATAACTGCGGAAAGTACATACCACTGACCGTGAAAGTTCCGGTCAGAGAATTTGCGGAAGAACTGAAACGCCGGGGCAGATAACAATAAATACTTACGGAAGTATACAAGATATACAAATATACTTCCGTAAGATTGTGCAGAATGTCAATAGACTATATACTTCCGTAAGTATATAATAAAGACAGTTAAAGAAGTAAAGCAAACGGAGGTAAAAAGACATGAGAACATTTGAAGTTGGAAAGAGATATGGAGAACACGCAGTTGTATTTGAGATTGTAAAGAGAACAGCAAAAACAATCACATACGCAGCAGTACAGCACGCCGGAAGATACAACGAGAGAAAAGAAGAGCCAAAGACAGTGAAAGTAAGAAACTGGGACGGAAGAGAAGTATTTTTCGCAGGAAGCCAGACGGTAGAAGCGTAAGACAAGCACGGGTGGCGCAATGGATAGCGCAGCAGCCACCGAAGCTGCCGGGTGCGGGTTCAAGTCCCGCCCCGTGCATTACTGGGAAGCAACTATAAATTCATACCAGATACAAGGAGGAATACCACATGAAAACATTATCAATTATCAACCTCAAAGGGGGAGTGGCAAAGACCATTTCCAGCGTAAATATGGCACACATTCTGGCAGCAGTCAAAGGCTGCAAAGTCTTATTGATTGACAATGACAAGCAGGGCAACGCAAGCAAGATTATGAACCGCCACAGCTATGACCATAAGGGCACGGCAGAGGTAATGACACAGCGGGGCATTGACCCGGCAGAGGTTATCCAGCACACGGACTTTGAGGGGTTGGACATTATCACAGCAAACATGAATTTGCTTACAGCCAATCTGGAAGTCATGCTGGACCAGTCAAGACCACAGCAGACACGCTTTAAGAAGTTTCTTGATGGCTTGCAGCAGGAATATGACTACTGCATTATCGACAACGCCCCAGACATTAACATTTCAACCATAAATGCGCTGGTGGCTTCTGATGACGTGATGGTGCCTATCACCATTGATGATTTTGCAATAGACGGACTGGCAGAACTGAAAGAACAGATTGACAACACCCGTGAGGATTTGAACCCACAGTTGCGCTTCTGCGGCTGCTTTGTCACACAGTACGACAGAACCAATGAAGCAGACACACAGGGCGAAGAGTTCTTGAAGACGCTTGAATATCCGGTGTTTAATACACATATCAGAAAGACACCGAAAATGAAACCCAGCACATTTGAAAGATTGCCAATCATTTTATATTCCCCACGCTGCGGAGCAAGTGCCGACTATAAAGCGTTAGTGGAAGAATGGTTGAGAATGTGACCAATTCGGACACGTTAGGAGGGAAAGACAATGGCAGGAGCAGCAAAGAAATTCAACTTAACAGAGTTATTAAACCAGCGGTCAAAGGAAGCTGGGGAGCAGCAGAAAACAGAACAGCAGCAGGCGGCAGCAGGCGCAGAGGTTGTCACGTCCGAAGAGGGCGTGAGCAGCACCGCCGATATTTACGACCTTATACCGTCAAAGGGCAATTTTTACAGCGTGGAAGACGTGCAGGACTTAAAACAGTCTATTGAACTTCTGGGAGTGTTGCAACCACTTCTGGTGACTGATGAAGAGGAAGACGGCAAGCGCCGTATCATTGCAGGGCACAGAAGACGGCTGGCGGTCATGCAGCTGGTGGACGAGGGAAAAGAGCGTTTCAGACGGGTTCCAATCTTAATCAAGCCGAAGAAAAACGCAATTCTGGACAGACTGGCACTGATTATGGCAAACCGTTTCCGTGAGAAGACAGACTGGGAACGCATGACAGAAGCGCTGGAAACAGAAAAACTGGTACTGGAATTAAAAGAAAGCATGAACATTCCGGGCAGAACCCGTGATTTACTGGCAGAGATTATAGAAACGTCCCCGGCGCAGGTTGGAAGATACAAGGCAATCTATAACAATATCATTCCAGAACTGATGGCAGAATTTAAGGCAAACAGAATTGTTGTATCTGTCATTTATGAAGCGTCCGGGTTGCCGGAAGATTACCAGAAGCAGGCGGCAGAGGTATTCCGGGAAAATGAAGTGCTGACATTATCGGACATTAAGCAGCTAAAGAAGAACTGGGAAGCGTCGCAGCAGATACCGGGACAGATGGACATTAGCCAGATGGAAGAGAAACAGGAAGCCGCAGGAACGGCAGAAAGTGCCACAGGCAATGAAACAGACCAGCAGCAGGAAGAAGCAGACACAGAGGGAGCGGGAGAAGCCACAGAGGGCACAGAGGACGCAACCGGGCAGCAGTCAGAATATGTTGACCCACAGCCGGAGCAGATAACGTCACTTTGTTACAGCTGCACACACTATGAGGACTGCCACGACAAGACAGCAACCGTGACCAACTGCAATGCTTATGAGAACCGCAGAGAAGCCCAGAAGACGGACGAAGAGAGATACAACGAAGAGCAGGCAGCTATTGACCGGGAAACACAAAAGAAACTGCGTGAAATGCAGCAGGAAGAGAAAATGCAGCATTTGCCGTCTGATGAAAGAAAAGAAAAAACAATCAGAGTATCACCGGAGAAAATGAAAGCCGTTGCGGTTGACTACACAAGACCATACATGATTTTGAAAAATGATGATTACAGAGAGGGTGACACAGTAAAGCTGATTGAGTTTGCGGACGGCAGGGCAACCGGAAACACGGCAGACATGAAAATTATCTGCATGGACGACGACACGACCAGCAGCGCACTTGAAGACGGCTATTGCGTTATAGCGTTGCGGGAGGTGTAGACATGGTACAGATTTTAGAACTATTTGGGGGAATTGGTTCCCCCAGATGTGCTTTGCGAAATTTGAACATTCCAACAAAAGCCATTGACTATGTGGAAATAGACGAAAACGCCGTGAGGTCATACAATGCAATGTTTGCGGAAGAATTAGAGTATAAAACACAATCAGTGGTGGGCTGGAACCTTAAACCAGATATTCTGATACACGGCAGCCCGTGTCAAGACATGAGCATTGCAGGACATCAAGGGAAAGCAACTGCGGAAGCCGGGAGAATAAACAGAGGAAAAGGAGCAGACAAAGGAAGCGGCACACGTTCAAGTCTGATGTGGGAAACAATACACATTATACAGAACATGGGAGAATGGAAACCGAAATACGTTATCTGGGAAAATGTCAAAAACGTGCTAAACGGTTACAACAAGAAAAACTTTGAACAGTATATTTCAGAAATGGAAAAACTGGGATATACAAGCAATTATCAGATATTGGACGCAAGGGACTTTGGGTTGCCGCAGGCAAGAGAAAGAGTTTTTACAGTATCAGTGCTGGACGGCGAAAAGTTCGGCTTTGAAGATTTAATAAAAACGCCAATGCGGGATATATCAGAATTTTTGCTAAACAATGACGAAGTGCCGGAAGTATACGACGTCACGCAGCCCAGCGTATACAGCGTAATTGGAGCAAAGGGCATAAGACGTGCAACAGTGATAAAAGACTTTGCATACACAATCACAACAAGGCAGGACAGAACACCAGCACAGGTGATTGACTGCGGGAACGGGCGTTATAGATATTTGACGGAACGTGAGTGCTGGCGTCTGCAAGGATATACAGACGAAGACTACGAAAGAGCAAAAGCAGTGCAGAAGCGTTCTGGAAGATACAGAATGGCGCTATATAAGCAAGCCGGGAACAGCATTGCAGTTCCAATATTTGAAAGTATGTTCAGAAAGATAATTTTGCATGAAACAGCATAGGAGGTGCAGAAAATGCCAATAAACATGACAGATTATAGAATGATTATCAATGAAAGAGTATACAACGTATTGCAAATTATGATTGATTTCACAGGACCGTTAGAAGACGAGAAGCCGCCAAAACCAAAGTTTATTGACGCTGTATACATTGATGAAGATGGAACAATAAAAACCATACGTGATGAAGCGTGGCGCTTTCAGTTCGTAAGAAGAAACGGAGGTGCAGCAGGTGGAAAGACCAATAATAATGCTTAATACAGACAATATGCCCATATTTTGCCGGAACAAGTGCGCAAATACAAAATGCGCAAAGCACATTTCAAAAGCCTATGAGTGCGGCGGTTCATGTTCAATGCGGCTATTGAGAGGGGAACCGGAGTGCGCAGGGTACATATCACGGAGGAAGCGCAAATGAAAGAAAATGTTTGCGTTGACTGCAAACACTATGAAAGCTGCGGAAAGCCGGAAAGATACATAAAGTGCATGGGGTACGAAGAGAAAAAGCGGCAGCAGGCAGCAGGAGAAAACGCAGTTGACGTGCAAGACGGATAACAGCCGGGAAAGACTGGCAAAAACAAAGAATGGAGGAAAAGTAAATGGCGCAGGCAATGGAAAAAGGCAGGGTTATTGAATTGCTGGAATATTACAAAGACATAGACGGGGAGGTGAACATATACAGAAAGATTATAAGTGACTTAACGGACCAATACTACAACCCCATTGGCGCTATACAGTGCGACGGTCTACCAAAAGGAAAAAATAATATATCACGACAAACAGAAAATATGGCGCTTAATATTCCAGATTATGTCAGCGGCGAAATTAGAGAGTATGAAGCAAAGGTGCAGCAGTTGCAAGCCTTAAAAGCGCAGATTTTGCAGGAAGTTTCAAGGCTGAAACTGAAAGAAAAGCGCATTATTTTTGATTTTTACATGCACAACCTCAAATGGGAACAAGTAGCGGTACGCAATTCATACAGTGAAAGACAGTGTAAGAATATCAGAGATACAGCACTTGAAACACTTTCGCAGAGGTTTGAAAAGAACCAGATTATTTCACAATTCAAGAGGATTGCATAAGCAATCATTGCCCGCCATTGCCTGCGTTTTACTGGTATAATTTAAGCCAGTGAAGCAGGCTTTAAGCCGTTATATTTGCACGTTGGCAATAGTGGGCTTTGGTGATTTTTTGAATTTACAAAGCCCATAATTTTTTATACTTCCGTAAACTGGAAGAGTTGGAAAGAATGAAAACGAACGAAAAGAGGTGAGAAGATGGGAAGACCACGGAACCCAGAACGGGACAAGTCAATGCAACGCTATCTGGACGCAGACGGCAAGATTGAAACAGCGGAACTGGCGAAACTGGCAGGGGTGCCAGAAGTGCGGATAAGAAAATGGAAGTCAGAAGACAGCTGGGACGAAGCACTGAAAAACAAGCCGAAAAAAAGAGGGGGTCAAAAAGGCAACAAAAATGCTGCCGGAAAAACCCCAGCAAAAAAGGGCAACAAAAACGCTGTCACACATGGGGCGTTCGCACAGGCAGGGTATGAAGACATAGACCCGGAGCAGGCGGCAGTAATACAGAACATGGGTACACCGTCCGCAATGTCGCAAATGATGGAGGAATTGCAGGCATTGTATCTGCGTAAAGCCTATCTGGAAAGCCTATTGAAAGAGTATGAAAGCCCGGAAGCAGGCGGCTTTTACACAGATAAAATAGTACACATGATTGTGCCAAAGAGCATGGAGGAAAGACAGCAGGAAGAGGACTGCGGCATGGAACACCAGCAGTGCGCAGACCCAGAGGGCAGCAAGGGTGAAACATATAAAACAGCCATGAAGTCTGTCATTAAGTCCAGCCCGTTTGAACGGGCAATGAAAGTGGAAGCAGAGTTGAACAAGCTGCATGGGCGTATCATCAAGCAGCTGGACAGTATCAAGGCGTATGAACTGGAAGACAGACGCTTGACGCTTGCTGAAAAGCAACTTGAATTGAACAAACAGAAGTTGACGGGTGAATTTGAGATTGACCCGGACGGAAGCACCGACAGCGACGAAATCACAGACGTTGTGGACGACGTTTAATAGGTTCTTCCGGCGGTCTGGAAGCACTGCGGGTACGGCGACGCCCAAAACCTGCCCAGATATAATTTTGAAAATTTCATTTCCGCTTCCGACCCGGTAAAAAATAAAGGGGTAGGGGCTAAAAAAGAAAAAATGTGACCAATTCGGACACAAAAGAAAGGGGGTGCGGTTTTTGAAAGCGTACACTTCAAAGGCGGTTGCCGCTTGGCTGGATATTTCAGAACGCAGAGTGCGCCAGCTGCGTGACGAAAAGGTTATAACGGAAATCAGACCGGGGCTGTACGACTTGAAGACCGTAAACCACCAGTACATAAATTATTTGCGCAAAAACAACCCGGAAAGTGAAAGCGCAATAGATTACAACGCAGAACGTGCAAAGCTGGTCAGAGCAAAAAGAGAAGCACAAGAACTGGAATTGCAACTGCGCAGAAATGAGGTACACACCACAGAGGACGTGGAACAGGTGATGACAGACACACTTGTTAGGTTCAAAACAAGGCTTATGGCTATACCTGCAAAGTTAAGCCCCATTCTATCAAAGAAAAAGGACCAGACAGAAATATTTAAGCTGCTGAAAAGCGCCATTGATGAAGTATTGGAAGAACTTTCAGACTTCCAGACAGTGTTTGGGTACGGTGTAGACAATGAAGAAAAACACAGTTGATATGTTCACACGGATTTTCAAAGTGCTGCAACCGCCACCAGAAATGACACTTTCACAGTGGGCAGACAAGTTCCGCAGACTGTCTGCCGGGTCTTCCGCAGAGCCGGGACGCTGGAAGACGGCAAAGGCACCGTATCAAAAAGAGATTATGGACGCCATAACAGATATTACAATAAAAAAAGTTGTGATTATGTCGGCAGCACAGGTGGGAAAGACAGACGCAATGGTGCTGAACCCTATTGGATATTATGTGCATTATGACCCGTCACCGATTATGGTTATACAGCCGACAATAGACATGGCAGAGAAGTTTTCAAAAGAAAAGCTGTCGCCTATGCTACGTGATACGCCCGTACTTGCGGACCGTATCAACGAAAAGAGCCGCAACAGCGGTAATACAATCATGCAAAAGATATTTCCGGGCGGCTTTATAACGATTGCAGGAGCGAACAGCCCAACAGGACTGCGAAGCCACACAATCAGAATATTGCTTGCGGACGAAATAGACGCATACCCAGCCAGCGCAGGAAAAGAGGGCGACCCGCTTTTGCTGGCTTCAAAGCGTCAGACTACGTTCTGGAATAAAAAGCAGGTGGACATTTCCACACCGACGGTCAAAGGGGCTTCCAGAATAGAAGTGGAGTACGAAAACAGCAGCCGGGGAGAATGGAACGCACCGTGCCCGTGCTGCGGAGAACTGCAACCGCTGGTCTGGTCAAATGTTGTATTTGACAAAAATGACCTGTCAGAAATCAGATATGCTTGCAGCAAGTGTGGCGTCATATCCAGTGAAGCAGAATGGAAAGAACACTTTATTGACGGAACCTTTGTGCATGAAGACCCAGACAACCCCGTGCGTGGGTTCCACTTGAACACGCTTGCTTCCACATTGACCACATGGCAAGAAGTTGTTGAAAAGTTTCTGACGGCAAATGACCAGATGAAAAAAGGCAATGTGGAACTGATGAAAGTATGGACCAATACTGAAATGGGGCAAACGTGGGAAGAAGACGGGGAAACCATAGAGGACGACGAACTGATGAAACGCCGGGAGAAATACAAGTGCGAAGTACCAGAAGAAGTGCTGTACTTGACAGCTGGCGTAGATACGCAGGACGACAGATTTGAAATTGAAGTTGTGGGCTGGGGTCCAGAATATGAAAGCTGGGGCATTAGGTATGCGGCAATATACGGCGACAATTCAGACATCAACAATCAAGTCTGGCAAGACCTTGACACATTCTTATTGCAGACCTTTGAAAAACCGGACGGAACGAAAATGAAGCTGTCATGCGTCTGCATTGACAGTGGAGGACACAGAACCAATCAAGTATATAAATTCTGCAAAGCCCGGTTCAATCGCAGAGTATTTGCAATCAAAGGTTCAAATGATAGCGCCGCAGCGTATATCCAGAAGCCGTCAAAAAGCAACCGTGAGGGCGCATATCTTTTCACACTGGGAGTTGATACCGGAAAAAGCCTGCTTATGGACAGACTAAAGCTGGAGGAAGAGGGACCCGGCTTTTGCCATTTCCCAAAAGAAGAGGGCAAGGGATATGACGAAAAGTATTTCAAGGGCTTAACGTCGGAAAAAAAGGTAATGCGCTACAAAATGGGAAGACCGTATTTTGCGTGGGAACTGAAAGACAAAGGCGAACACAAACGAAATGAAGCGCTGGACTGCCGGAACTATGCAACGGCAGCTATTGAAATTATCAATGTACCATTGAAGAAACCGGACAAAAAGAAAGAAGCCACGGCAGCAAAGAAAATTGTAAAACGTGGCAGAAGAAGAAGTGGAGGAATATTATAAATGGCAGGAATTACACTGGAAACAGCAAAAAGACACCTTGACGCATGGCTGGAAGCGGAACTGGCGGTGACAAACGCCCAGTCCTACACAATAGGCAGCAGAACAATGACGAAAGCAAATCTGACCGAAATTAGGAAGTCTATTGAATATTGGCAAGGGAAAGTCACTGCGCTTGAAAATGCGGCAAAATACGGCGGCAGGAACCGTGCAAAACGATTTGTGCCACGGGATTTATAAAAGATTGCCCGTGATTGCCCGTTTTTAGGGTTTATTTCCCCCCATTGCCCGCAAAAATGGGGTAATATTGTAGCGTGAATAAGTGAGAAAAGACGAAAAGCACCCGTGAAAAGGTGCTTTTTTCATGTAATAAAGGAGGTGAAAGCGTGGGAATTGCAGCAGGAATTGATAAGGTAATAGCAGCCATTGCACCGCAAGTGGCACTGAAAAGAACGGTTGCAAGGCAGAAAATGCAGATTTTAGACAGTGGCTATGGCAATTATGGCGCCAGCGTCACAAAAAAATCACTTGCAGGCTGGCTTCATGCAGGCGGCAGCAGTCGTGAGGACATAGAAGACAACGTATCTGTATTGCGGCAGCGTACCCGTGATTTGTATATGGGCGTGCCACTGGCAAATGGAGCAGTCAAGACCATGCGCACCAATGTTGTTGGACGTGGGTTACGGTTGAAGTCAACCATTGACGCAGAAACGCTGGGAATTTCACCAGAAGAACGCCGGAACCTTGAAAAGAAGATTGAAAAAGAATGGTCCATCTGGGCTGAAAGCAATGATTGCGATATGTCAAGGATAGATAACTTTTATGAGTTGCAGCAGTTGGCTTTTATGAACTGGCTTATTTCTGGGGATTGTCTGGCAGTATTGCCAATTAAGCCACGAATAAACCAGCCATATGACCTGCGTGTGCAGCTGATAGAAGCGGACAGGCTTTGCAGTCCGGACAACTGCGACACAATAGACAACCAGATTGTCGGAGGTGTGGAGGTTGACAAGTCCGGGGAAGTGATAGCGTATCACATAGCGAACCACCACCCGTTGTCATACGCATACAATGACATAAGCTGGCAGAGGGTTGAAGCATACGGACAAAAGACCGGAAGAAGAAACGTGCTTCACATGATGAACCGGGAAAGAATAGAACAGCGCAGAGGCGTTCCATTCCTTGCACCAGTCATTGAAAGTTTGAAACAGCTTGGAAGATACACGGACGCAGAGCTTGTGGCGGCGGTTGTGTCCGGTATGTTTACTATTTTTATTGAAAAGGCAGACGCCAGCGCAGAAGACGCCATAGGAAGTATGCTGCCGGAAGAAGTGCAGGTGGACGCAGAAGACGAAAGCACCATTGAACTTGCGCCGGGTGCTGTTATCGACTTAAACGAGGGAGAAAAAGCACACGACACAAACCCCGGAAGACCGAACGCAAATTTTGGCAGCTTTGTGGAAGCAATATGCCAACAGATAGGCGCAGCACTTGAAATTCCATATGAATTACTTGTGAAGCGTTTTAATTCCAGCTATACAGCCAGCAAAGGCGCACTGGAAGAAGCATGGAAAATGTTTAATATGTACCGTGGCTGGCTATCAACGGACTTTTGCCAGCCAGTGTATGAAGAATGGCTGACGGAAGCGGTAGCGAAAGGGCGTATCAAAGCACCGGGCTTCTTTACAGACCCAGCAATTAGAAAAGCGTATTGTGGGGCAAAGTGGAACGGACCTGCAAAAGGTATGCTTGACCCAACAAAAGAGGTTACAGCAGCGAAAGAGAGAGTGTCAAACGGCTTTAGCACCAGAAGTGATGAAGCAATGCAAATGACAGGAAGCAACTTTTATAACAATGTCGAACAGCTGAAACATGAAGAAAAAGAACTGAAAGAGGTGAAGAAAATTGCCAATGGAACCACAAACAAACAGAACACCCCAACAGAACCCACAGACAATGCCGGGAATGAACCAGCAGCAGGACGGCAGAACGCCGGGCAATCCTTACGGGGTGACAACAAATAAATTCTGGAACTTTATCCCGGCAGCCGGGGACAAGCCACCGGAACTGCTTTTATACGGCGCAATAAGCAGCCAGCAGTCATGGTGGGAAGACAGGGTGACACCACAGCAATTCAATCAAGAACTTGCGGCGCTTGGTGATGTGCCGGAAATTATCGTGCGCATTAACAGCGGCGGCGGTGATGTGTTCGCAGCAAATGCGATTTTTACAAGATTGAAAGATTGTTCAGCGAAAGTGACAGTCAAAATTGATGGCTGGGCAGCTTCCGCAGCCACAATCATTGCTATGGCAGGCGACACAATCAAGATTGCCAGAAACGGTGTATTTATGATACATGACCCTGCAATGACAGTCTGGGACACTTTCAGAGCAGAAGACTTTTTGAAGATGGCTGATGAACTGAAAGTGATTAAACAAAGCATTGTCAATACATATGCCAGCAAGACTGGCAAAAAGACAGAGGACATAGAACAGCTTATGTCAAATGAAACATGGTGGACGGGCGACATTGCCGTTGAAAACGGCTTTTGTGATGAATTGATGTTTGAAGACAGCACAACGGTTGTTGAAAATTCTTCAAAAATCGTGGTCAATTCAGTACCCATTGACGTTTCCATGTTCAAGAGTATTCCAACCCAGTTATTAAACAGCCCGCACAATCAAAATCCGGGTAGTTTAGTAAATAGTGCAACAGAACCTATCAACAAGCCACAGGAAAAGGAGGAACCAGAAATGGCAGCACCAGAAAACAAAATCACAACGGTTGACGCACTAAAAGCCGCATACCCGGATTTAGTAGCGACAATCCAGAATGAAGCAGCAGCCACAGAACGTGCCAGAATTAAAGGCATTGAAGACTTGGCAAACGGCAACTATGACGCAATCGCAAAGGACGCAAAGTTTGTCAACCCTATTTCTGCACAGGAAATGGCAGTCAAAATCATTTCAGAACAGAACAAAGCGGGCGGCAACTACATTCAGAACCGCCAGCAGGACGCAGAAAACAGCGGTGCAAACGGCGTGCAGGGAGCAGCACCGGAGGACAACGCAGGAGAGAACGGCAAGAACGTGTTTGACGCCGCTATTGACAAGTTGTTTCCAGACGAGAAATAAGGAGGTACAAGCAAATGGGTGAATATGCAGTAGAAAAAAGAGAAATCACACCGAAGAACTTTTTTGCTGGTGATTTTCCAACAGTGCCGGAAACCGGAACAGCAAATGCAGCTATCAAGGAATATGCACCAGTAATGATTGACACTGCGAATGACAACAAGATTATTCCAGTTGCAAAAGGAAGCGAAGCAAGCGCAATCGGTATTGCTGCTGCGGCAGCAGGAAACGGCGAACCAGTGACATATTACATGACGGGTGAGTTTTTCGCTGACGCATTAGCACTTGAAAGCGGGGCAGATTTGGCAAAAATCAAAGAAGCACTGCGCAAGGTATCAATCTTTTTGAGATAAGGAGGAAGAACAACAATGGCAAACGAAGTATCTATTTACAAACCACGGACAATGGGCAGAGTGGTTCAGAAATTACCGCCCGTGCGTACTTTTTTCAGAAGTACATTTTTCAGACATGAAGAAACATTCACAACAAAGGACGTTGACGTTGATTTCAGAAAGGGCAGCAGAAAGGTTGCACCGTTCGTCAGCAGATTAGTTGGTGGAAAGGTAGTGCCAAACACTGGCTACCAGACAAAGACATATACACCGCCTTTAGTTGCACCAGAGAAAGTGACAACAGTTGATGATTTGTTAATCAGAAGACCGGGCGAAAGCCTTTATTCTGGCAGAACACCTGCGGAACGTGCCGTGCTTAAAATGGCAGACGACTTCAAGGAGTTAAGAGAGCAGATTTTAAGACGTGAAGAACTGATGTGCGCACAGACAATCTTCACTGGCACAATCCCTATCATTGGCGACGGAGTGAATGAAGTGATTGACTTCTCTTTTACAAATAAAGAGAAAATCACAACAGCAGCGAAAAAGTGGACTGCTGACACTTCCGACCCTATCGCAGATATTAAGCGCTGGCACGAAACAGTACAGAAGAAAGGCTTTGTCAACTGCGACATTTGCGTGATGGGAAGCGACGTTGCAAATGCGTTTGTAAATCACCCAAAGGTGCAGAAAATGCTTGATGTGAAAAACTTCAATCTTGCAGTTATCCAGCCTAAACAGTTACCGAACGGCGTCACATACATTGGAACCATTCACGAACTGGGACTTGATATTTACAAGTACAATGAGTGGTATCTTGACGACTGGACAAACCCGGCTACACCGGAGGACAAGCCGCTTGTACCCGCTGACAGTTTAGCACTGTTAAGCACAAACGCTGATTATTCCATGTACTATGGAGCAATCACACTTATTAAGGAACCGGACGGCAACTTTATGACCGTAGAGGGTAAATATGTACCGGACACATGGACAAAGCGCAAGCCTGCCCGCCGTTTCCTCAATCTGTCTTCTGCACCGTTATGCGTTCCGCATGATGTAGACAGCTGGTTTGTTGCAACACCTATCTAATGGACTTCAAAGCACAGCTTGCCAGTGACATGAAAGTGTTTCACAACTGCGGAGAAATGGCAACTATGACTGATATATGGTATCAAGGCAAGAAACACTATTTGCCCATAATCATTGACCACACGGCAGCCGACGAACGGCAGAGAGGAAACGGGGACAATGCAGAGGGCATAAACCGTGCTTCTTGTCTGGTCTATATGTCATTATATGATTTTGGTTGCGTTCCCAAAAAAGGACGCCAGCTTGAAATTGACGAAGCCGGGGCAATCAATCTATATAACATTTCAAAAGCAGACTGCGAGGACGGGGAAATAATTCTTGAATTGGAGATGTTGGAAGAATGATTGAAATAACATCTGACGCAATAGAAAGAGTGGGAACCCTGCTGGCAGACGTTCCAAAAGGTGCAGAAAGAGTATTTGCCAGCGCAATGAACCGTGGTATTTCCAGAGTGAAGACACAGGCAATAAAGCAGGTAAAAACCGTATACGCCGTAAATGGCGCAGCACTGACGAAAGCAACCAGAATAAATATAACCAAAGCCAGCACGGGAAACCTTGCGGGCTTTGTTTCGTTTTCTGGCGTGAAAATACCACTGTACAAATTCAAAGTAACGCCGACGAAGCCCGGAACCGGAAAGCAGGTGCGGGCGGCGGTCAAAAAAGGTGGCAGCGGGACACCGTTTGAAGACGCTTTCGTTGCAGAAATGAAAAGCAATGGTCACACAGGAGTATTTGAGAGGACAGGGCGCAAGCGTTTTCCGATTGAAGAGAAAATGGGACTATCAGCAGCACAGATGGTGGGAAATGAAGATATTATAGACGGGCTGGAAAAGGAAGCACAAGAACTGGTAAACGAAAGAATTATACACGAAATGAACAGGATTTTGAATGGTTATGGAGGGTAAAGAATTATGACACCAGTTTTTTTGTTGGAAGAATTGCAGAAATTCATTAGTTCCAAAACGTCTGACATTATTTTGCCAGTGCGAACCAGAACGGGAAGCAATGAAGAAAAAGAAAGAGCAGCAGCAGTTTATAAAATGGGGCTGCCGGAAGCAGACGACGTACAACAGAAAGTGCCATACATTCTGTTAAAGTTCCTAACAGGGACGGACGACAAGAAAGCAGGCGAACCAGAGGAAGACAGCTGCAAAGTAAGAATAATATTTGCGGCGTATTCAGAAGATGGGCAGGACGGACCGCTGGCACTTCTCAATCTGATTTTGAGAGTGCGCAGCGAATTGAAGAAAGCCGGGACAATCGGCGGCGGTCAATTTGCTTTGGAACTGCCGCTGGAATATATCGTATATCAAGACACCACGCCGCCATACTACATGGGCGAAATGGTGACAAATTGGAGTATGCCAGTCACGCAACGTGATGTGGCAGAGATTTTGCACAATTTATAGACAGGAGGAAGACGAAATGGCAAAAGCGACCACAGCAAGCGCCACAGCAGCCGAAAAGGACGCTGAAAAGGTGCAGGCGGTAGAAAATACCACAACAGAAGAAAAAGCCGCAAAAACGGCAAATACGCAGGCAGAAACAGTAAAGCTGATTTACATTGGACCGAACCTGCCAAAAGCAATGCTGCCATGCAACAAGATTTTTGAGGGAACAGACAAAGAGATTGAAGAAGAACTTTCTTTCATTCTCGAAAAGTTCCCACTTGTAAGAAAAATGCTGGTTCCTATTTCCGAACTGGCAGACAAGAAAGACAAGGTGAAGACAACCGGGAATGTATACAACAAGTATTATTCAGACTTAAAGGCTGCCGCCCTTGCATACGCAGAACAGGAGGTATAACAAATGAGTGACGTATCACATGGAGTAAACGCCAGCAAGACAAGCAATGGCGCAATCACGCCCGTGTCCGTAGATACTGGCGTACATTTTGTGGTTGGAACAGCACCCGTGCAGATGGTAAACGGAAAAGTAAATGAAGTCATTATGGCTTCAAGTTACAAAGAAGCAGTGCAGGCGTTGGGATATTCCGACGACTGGAAGAAATACAGTCTTTGTGAAGAGATTTATACAGCGTTTACATTGTTTAATTCTGCGCAGGTATTCTTTGTAAATGTTCTTGACCCTAAGAAACACAAGAAAACAGTTGATGAAACACAGATGGACGTTGTAGACGGTCAGATTGTATTACCTGCGGAAGCAATCGCAGGCAGTGTGGAAATCACAGGAAAGACAGCCGGGGAAGATTACGAAGTATTTTACAGCGACACAAACTGCGTTGTGGAGTTCTTAAAAGAAACCACGGGCAAACTTACCGTGAAATATGACGCCGTGGACGCTTCACAGGTCACAAAAAGTGATATTATCGGCGGTTACAGCGTAAGCACACACAAGACAACCGGACTTGAACTGATTAACAATGTATTTCCACTTTATACAAAGGTTCCAGACCTTATTTTGTGTCCGAATTGGTCACATGACGCAGAGGTTGCAGCTGTAATGTCTGCAAAAGCAGAGAATATCAACGGACTGTTTGAGGGTGAAGCAATTCTGGACATTGACTGCACAGCAGAAACCGGGGCGACATACTACACGGAAGTGCCAGCATGGAAGAAACAGAAAAACTTCACAAAAAGAACAGAAGTTGTCTGCTTCCCTAAAGTTGCGCTGGAAGATAGAGTTTTCAATCTTTCAACACAGCTTGCAGCCAGTATGTCAGCCGTAGACAATGCGGAAGAGTACGGCGGCGGTACACCTTGCGAAAGCGCTTCAAACAAGGGCATACAGGCAGATAGAATGGTTACTGCGGACGGTTCGGAAGTAGTCATGGATATTCAGCAGGCAAACTACTTGAATGAAAACGGCGTTGTGACCGCACTTAATTTCTTTAATGGCTTTGTAAGCTGGGGAAATTATACGGCTTGTTATCCTGCCAACACAGACGTGACGGACTATTTCTACTGTATCAACCGTATGTTCAAGTGGGTTGCAAAGACACTTATTTTGACGTACTGGAACTACATTGACAGAGGAATTAAAAGACGTCTGATTGACGCAGTTGTGCAGTCAATCAATGATTGGCTGGCAAGTCTTGCAACTGATGAAAAAATCATTGGTGGGCGTGTGGAGTTCAACGAAAGCGAAAACAGCACAAGCCAGCTTGCAGCAGGAATTGTGCGTTTCCACATTTATATGACGCCGCCATCACCAATGCAGAAAATGGACTTTGTGCTTGAATATGACTTGTCATATCTTGCAGCACTGGTGGCAGCATAACAGGAGGTGAAACAGAATGTCAAAAGTTGACGAATTAGTTATTAACTATGCGATTTACGAAGACGCAGTAGAGTATCTGGGAACCACAGAAGTGACACTGCCAGACTTGGAGTACATGACGGAAGAGTTGAGCGGCGCAGGCATTGCGGGAAATATCGAAGAAATCATTATTGGTCACTTAAATGCAATGTCAACAACTTTCAATTTCCGAACTGTCACAGCGGCAGCGGTCAAGCTGATGGAACCACGGGTACACAGAATTGACCTGCGAGTTGCACAGCAGAGAATGAACCTGCGTACAAGCGCAAACGAAGTGTCCGGCGTTAAGCACATTATGAAAGTAAAGCCGAAGAAGACAGCGCTTGGAAAAGTTGCGGCAGCTTCAACAGCTGATGTAAGTGGTGAATATGCCGTTTCATACTATGCAATGTACTTGGACGGTTCAAAGGTAACGGAAATTGACCCGTTAAACTTTGTGTGCATTATCAATGGCAAAGATTACTTAAAGGACGTCAGAAAAGCATTAGGCAAGTAAAAAAAGACAGCAGGAGCCAGCGGGAAGACCGCTGGTTTTTTCCTGCCTAAAATCAAAGATATGGAGGAATAAACAATGTCAGATACAACAAATACAACTGAAAACATGGAGCAGGTAACAGAGCAGGAAAAGGAAATGCAGGAAGCACAGGCAAGTGGCGTGGTCAATTTTGACGACAAGAAGAAAGACAAGGAAGAAGACGGCAGTTTGAATTATACACACACATTCAAAAAGCCCAGAGAGATTGAGGGGAAGAAGTATACAAAATTAACTTTCTATTTTGACAATTTAACTGGTGAAGATATTGAAGCAGTAGAACAGGAACTTGCAGACCAGAACAAATATGCACTTTCACCGGAAATTTCCTCTGCGTTCCAGTGTATTCTTGCGGCAAAAGCTGCGGGGGTTGCTTCTGATGAAATCAGACGTCTTCCGGTAGGTGATTACATGAAGATTAAGAACAAAGCAAGGGATTTTTTAATTGCTGCGGGCTATTAAAAATTAAAGAACCCGCAAAGTTCATAAGAAAGCAGATATACAAAATGTCAAGGGCTTCACATACGCCCGTCCCGTTCTGGCTGCAAATGCCTATACGCAGACTTTTTGCATGGATTGAAACCATAAATGAAGTGGAAAAAGAAGAAGCGGAAGAGCAGAAACAGAACAGCAATAATGCGTAGGGAGGTGAAACAGCTTGGCAGGGTCACAAAAGGAATTTGAACTGCTTTTTAAGCTGAAAGCGTCGCTGGGTGGCAATTTTAACAGCACATTCAAAAGCGCAATTAACACCAACAACCAGTTACGGGACAGCTTAAAAAATGTCAATTCCCTGCAATCAAAGATTGACGGCTACACAAAGCAGTCTGCCGCTATTGATAAGAACAAAGAACGGCTGGCGCAGCTTAACGCAGAGCATGACCGATTACAGCAGGAATTGCAGCAGACAGGCGAACCCACAGAAGCACTGCGGAAGAAGCTTGAAAAGAATGAAAACCAGATACAACAGACCACTGCCAAAATCGAAGAACAGGAAAAACAATTAAACAGTTATGCCGACGAACTGAAAGCAGCCGGAGTAAATACGGATAATCTGGAAGAAGCCAACGGAAGACTGCAAAAGTCTTATGAAAAGCTGCAAACTTCACAGCAGACGTTGCAAAAATTGAATGACAAGCAACAGCAGGTAGAACAGAGCATTTCAAAGACAAAAGGACAACTGCTGGGAACTATTGGCGCAATTAGTGCCGTAGCCGCCGCAGTGTATGCAGGACCCGTGCAGGCAGCGCAGCAGTACGAAAAAGCAATAGCAAAGGTGGGAACCATTGCAGATACGCAGGAAGTCCCACTGGGTACATTGTCACAACAGATAATGGAACTGTCAAACAAGACAGGAATTGCAGCCAATGCCATTGCTGATGATGTGTACAACGCTATATCTGCCGGACAGAAGACAGGTGACGCCGTAAACTTTGTTACAAACAGTACGAAGTTAGCAAAAGCCGGATTTGCGGAAAGTTCGCAAACGCTGGACGTATTAACAACCGTATTGAACGCATACGGCATGAGTGCGGACAAAGTAAGCACGGTATCAGATATGCTGGTACAGACGCAGAACAAAGGTAAAGTGACAGTAGGAGAACTGGCAAGCAGTATGGGTAAAATCATACCGACTGCAAACGCCAGCAATGTTTCACTGGAACAGTTATGCGCCGGATATGCAATAATGACCAGCAAAGGTATTGCAGCCGCAGAAACGACAACATACATGAACAGTATGTTAAATGAGTTGTCAAAGTCTGGAAGTACGACAGACAAGCTATTGCGGCAGAAGATGGGCGGCAGCTTTGCAGAATTGATGGCAAGCGGTAAATCACTTGGGGAAATTCTGGGAGGTATACAGGAAGAAGCCAGCAAGTCTGGTCTTGCCCTATCTGATATGTTCAGCAGTTCAGAAGCCGGAAAAGCGGCAATGTCGCTTCTGTCAAACGGAGTTGACGGCTTCAATTCAAGCGTACAAGACATGGTAAACAGCGTTGGGGCGACAGACAGCGCATTTGCCAAAATGGAAGACACCACAGAAGCCAAAATGGAAAAGGCAAAGAACAGTATAGCAAACTTAGGTATTGTTCTTGGTCAAAACTTACTGCCGATTGTAGGAAATTTGGCAGACAAAGTGGCGGTGGTGGTCACTAAAGTTTCAGAATTTGCAGCAGCAAACCCAAAATTGGTGCAAACAGCCCTAAAGGTAGCGGCAGGGCTGGCGGCATTGAAAGTGGGAATGTTGACAACAAAGCTGGTTACATTATCAGCACAAGACGGCATATTGTCACTGGCAAAAAAACTGCTGGGACTGCGTGCCGGATTTATTGAAAACGCAGCAACAAGCGTAAGTTTTGCGGAAAAGCTGAAAACAGCTGGAAGCGGTATATTGTCATACTTTGGCAATGTAAAAGGCGCTATGGGCGGCGTAGGTTCTGCAATAGGTAATATATTCAGTGGCAACAGAGTTGTTGGAGCAGTAACAGGCTTTATGGGCGGCGTGAAACAGTCCATTGTCAGCGGCTTTTTAGGAATTGCAGGAAAAGCAAGCGGAGCATTGACAGGAGCCGGAACAAAAATGCTGGGACTTATGCTGAAACCATTTTCGTTGATTGGCGGCAAGCTGGGTCCGATACTTGGAACGGTAGGCAGTGCGATTGCAAACAGCCCACTTGGAAAAGTAGGCGGCTTCATAACAAAGGGAATTACCGGAGCATTTAGCAAGGCAACAACACTGATTGCACCGCTGGGAAATGCGGTAAAAACGGTGCTGGGTCCTATTGGAAACCTTGCAAAAACAGCACTGGGACCGCTTGGAGGTATTGCAGGAAAGATACTGCCAGTTGTGGGCGTTATCACAACAATTATTACAGTAATACAGCTTGTAAAGAACCATCTTGAAGAGATAAGGGGATTTATACAGCGAACCTTTGGTGATGAAGCGTTGGCAGTCTTTGACAAGATTGTTTCGGTCATTACCAACATAGGCGACACCATAAAGAATGTGTTTTCTGATGGGAACATAGGTGCAGCCCGTGACAAGATACAAGAATTGTTCGGAGATAAAGGCGCAGCAGTCTTTGACACGTTTGTAAATGTGCTGGGAACAGTAAAGAACGCAGTTTCAGAGGTTGTGGGCTTTATAACCACATACGTTGTGCCAGTTGCAGAACAGGTATTGCAGGTGATTGTTACGCAGGTAATACCGGGGATTGTTAGCTTTATTCAAGCGGCAGCCCCAACCATTATGCAGATTATACAAAGCATTGCTGATTTTATCGGCGCAATTATTCCAGTGATAGGAAGTTTCATTGCTGGTCTTATGCCGATTATTTCAGAAATAATCACATTCATTTCAACTTATGTTTTGCCGATTATTTCAGAATTATTCAGTTTTATTTGTAGCACGGTACTTCCAGCAATTTCCGCAGCAATTCAAGCAATTTTACCAGTGGTAACAAATGTATTGCAAACGCTTTTACCTGCGATACAAACAGCGCTGACAACAATCTGGAACATAGTTTCACCAATAATTCAAGGAATTTTAGCAGCAATACAATTTGCAATGCCAACAATCCAGTCTATCGTACAAAGCGGAGTTCAAGCAATTTCCGGTGTAATTTCTGGAATTGCAACCGTACTGAATGGAATTATCACTTTCATAACTGGTGTATTTTCCGGGAACTGGCGGCAGGCTTGGGAGGGCATAAAGCAAATATTTTCTGGAATTTGGCAGGGTATCAAGTCAGTGTGTACGGGAGTTATCAACGGCATTATATCTGCGGTCAACACGGTTATACGTGGATTGAACAAAGTAAAAGTGCCAGACTGGGTGCCGGGTGTAGGTGGAAAAGGTATAAACATATCTGAAATACCTATGCTGGCGAAAGGTTCAAAAAACACACCAGACACGTTCATTGCTGGTGAAGCGGGACCGGAGTTAATCACGAACGCACCGGGGCGCACGGTGTTTACAGCGGACCAGACAAGAAACATTCTGGCTGCACAGAATACAGCAGCCACAACAGCGGCAGCGGTAGCGCCAACAGCACAGACCACAACAGCACCGCAGACGGTGAATAACTACAACACAGCGCCAGAGGTAACAGCAGGCGCAGGAAGTGGCGGTGGAAGTGCAAACAACGTAACTATAAACAACAGTCCGACAATCGTTATCAACGGGGACAAGCCGGAAGACTTGGACGCAAAACTGGAAGAGAACAACAGAAAGTTGCTGCGTGACGTTGAAGACCTGCTGGACGAAAAAGAAGACAAGGAGAAGCGGCAGAAATATGACTAAAAGCTACACAACAATATCTGGGGATATGTGGGACAAGATAGCATTTGAACAAATGGGAAGTGTCCTGCATACAGATAAGCTGATGAAAGCCAATGTCAAGTACGCCAGCACCTACGTTTTCCCTGCCGGGGTTGTATTAACAATCCCGGAAGTGGAAGACGAAGAAGACTTGGAACTGCCACCGTGGAAAAGGGGGCTGCTGACGTAGAATGAGCGCAAAAGACATGGCACGCCGGGTGGAACTGCGGTTGAAATTTCAAAACGTAAAAGTCCCGGCAGATATAAATAAATATTTAAGCAGCCTTACTTTCACTGATGAAGACGAAGACAACGCAGACGATTTGCAGCTTGCGTTTGATGATAGAGAAAGAAAGTGGCTGGGAAGCTGGCTGGAAGTAAAGCCGACTTTCATTAAGACCACAACGACGGTGCAAAAGCAGGTTGAAGCTGCAAGCGTTGTCAATTATGTGGTCAAAAAAGGTGATACGCTTTGGGCTATTGCCAAAAAGTATCTGGGAAGCGGTACAAAATACCCGCAGATTGCTTCTGAAAACAATATTAAAAACCCAAACTTAATATATCCGGGGCAGGTTTTCAAAATCACAACGGGCGGTACAGCAACACAGACGGTCACAGAAACGAAAGAAACAACAAAGAAAGTGTCTGACCCTAAATTGATAACAGCAACGATTGTCCAGAAGAACTGGCACGATAACGGCAAAGACGCCGTGCTGGACTGTGGGACATTTGAACTGGACAGCGTAGACGCCAGCGGACCGCCAACAAAAATCACACTAAAGGGCACGTCAATTCCTTATACTTCCAAAATGAGAGTAGAAAGAAAATCAAAGGCGTGGGAAAACACCAATTTGAAAGTGATTGCGGAGCAGATAGCGTCAGAAAGCAACTTGAAACTGATGTACATTGCGGACAATATACCGAAGTACAAAAGAAAAGAGCAGGTGCAGACGTCGGACATTGTATTTTTACAGAAATTATGCAAAGCGGCAGGACTTGCACTGAAAGTAACGACATTAAACGTGGTTATTTACGACGCCGCAGAGTACGACAGCAAGCCACCTATAAAAACCATAAAATATGGCAGCGGTGATTACATTTCATACAAGCTGGGAACCAGCCTGCATGATACAGCATACACCAGCTGTCATGTTTCATATACGGACCCGGACAGCAAAGAAACGATTGAAAGCACATACACGGCAGACAGTACAGAGGGAACCGGGCAGACACTTGAAGTCAACGAAAAGGTCAGAAGTACAAATGAAGCATACGAACTGGCAAAAAAGAAACTGCGTGAAAAGAACACACAGCAGTTTACAGCAAGTTTCACAATGCTTGGTGATGTGCAGCTGGTGGCAGGTGCCACAGTCAAATTAAAGGGCTTCCAGAAGTTTGACAGAAAGTACAAGATTACAAAAGCAACCCATAAATTAACGGGAGGATATACAACACAGATTGAATTGCAACAGGTATTGGAGGGCTACTGATGGCAGATATGACAGAATTAAAAAACATAGTACGGCTTGGCACCGTGCAGAGTGTGAACGCCAGCAAAATGACAGCCCGTGTGAAATTCAAGGACAAAGGCGGTATAACTTCCGGTGATTTAAGAATTATAAAACGTCCCGTGTATGTTGTACCAGCAATGGAAAGCGGCGCAGAGGGACAGACGGCAAAAACAACGCTGAAATATGACTACAACGGGCAAATGTTAAAGGAAGTAAGCCACAGCCATGAAGCATTTGTGACAGAGTGGACGCCGGGCGTTAATGATATGGTGCTTTGCATAATGGTTCCAGATGGCGACGGGGACGGCTTCATAATAGGGGAGGTGTAGAGCATGGCAAAAATAGGAAGTCTGGGAAGTCTGGTTTTTTCAGTTTCAGAAAATACCGTGCGCACCTTTGATGAATTAAGCTGGAAAGTGTCTGCAAAGTACGCAACGCATGACAGACACATTAAGCGTGACGTATTGGAGTTTTTGGGACCGGAACCCGGAACAATCAGTTTCAAAATGGCGTTCAGTGTATTTCACGGAACAAACCCACTGAATGAAATTAAGAAATTAAACAAAATGTGCAATAAGGGCAATATTTCAACACTGGTTTTAGGCGGCAAGAAATACGGTTCCTATAAGTGGGTGATAACAGGCGTTAGCAGCACATTGAAACGCTATGACAACAAAGGCAACTGCTGGGCTGCAACAGCAGACGTGACATTGAAAGAATATCCAAAGAGGTGATAAAGCATGGACGTGATAAGGGGCGACGGGTCACTATTGACAGAAATTGACCTTGCACCAGCAAATGACCATCAAGCAGTCATACAAAATATTGCGGTTATTCTGGACACGGTGCAGGGGTCCTGCCCTATGTTCCGTGATTTTGGATTGCCCGGCAGCCTATACGGAAGACCGCAACCAGTAGTTGAAAATATACTGGTGGGCTATCTGTACGACCAGATAGAAGAATTTGAACCACGGGCGCAGGTTGCAGACATTACATTTGAACACGACGCAGCCACAGGGCGCACAATACCTATTATTTATTTGGAGGAGGTGGAAACAGACAATGAGTGACAGAAAATACCCAGACATTGACTTTGTGGAAACCGACACAGAAACGATAGAAAGCAATCTAATTGCGCTGTATGAAAATATGGTGCAGCAGGTGCCGGGGCGTGAACGCTACAAGGTGTACCCGGCGTCACCGGAAAGACTTTTTATTGCATGGGTTGCAAACATCATTGTGCAACAGCGTGTCATTATCAATGAAACAGCAAAAAAGAACGTGCCACGTTATGCGGACGGTGAATACTTGGACAGCTTGGCAGAATTATTCAAGGACTTGGAAAGACTGCCAGCAAGTCCGGCGTCTGCAATGTTTCGTTTTTATATTTCAGAAGCACAGAAACAATCAGTGATTATTCCTACGGGCACCAGAATTTCTTTTGATGGTGCCATCTTATTTGAAACAAAAGAAAATCTGGAAATAAAAGCCGGGCAGACATACGGGGACGTTGAGGGAATTTGCACAACAGCGGGCGACGTTGGAAACAATCTGGCAGCAGGGCAGGTCAAAGAACTGGTTGACCTATACGACTACTACCAGAAAGCAGAGAACATCACGGCAACCAGCGGCGGCGCAGAAGAAGAGGACGACGCCAGTTATTATGAGCGTATGCGTGAAAGTATGGAGAGTTTCAGCACGGCGGGTCCTATTAACGGGTACATATACTGGACAAAGAGCGTATCACCAGCCGTGGCAGACGTGGCAGTGACAAGCCCGGAACCTTGCGTTGTAGACGTCCGGGTGCTTTTGCAGAATGGACAGCAGGCAACGTCCGGGGTGCTGAAAGAGATTGAAGACGCCTTGAACGCTTCCGACATTAGACCACTGACCGACAAAGTGACGGTATCTGCACCGGAAACGGTAGCATTTGACGTTGACGTGACCTTTTATATTCCACAGCCAGACGCAGCCAGCGCCACAGTCATTGCGGCGGCAGCAACACAGGCAGTGGAAGAGTACGTGACATGGCAGACAAGCAAAATGGGGCGAGATATTAACCCGTCATACCTAACAGCAAAACTGATGGAAGCAGGCGTGAAGCGTGTTGAAGTCAGAAAGCCAGTATTCACGGTTGTTGATGATATAAAGGTTGCAAAGCTGGGAAGTAAAAGCGTTCTGAATGGAGGTATTGAAAATGTCTAAAACAATTTACAATGCCGATTATTCAGAGTGCTTGCCGGAAGCACTAAAGAAAGACCCCAAAATGGTTGCACTGGCAAACGCCACGGCAGCAGCACTGCTGGACACTTCCGGGATAATTGACAATGTGCTGATATATTCCAGATTTGACGAACTGCCAGAAGAACTGGTGGACATTCTGGCATACGACCTGCACGTTGACTGGTACGACTACAATTACCCACTGGAAGCAAAGCGGGATTTAGTGAAAAACAGCGTCAAGGTTCATAAGAAGATGGGCACAAAATACGCCATTGAAACAGCACTGGGCAGCTTATTTCCAGAAAGTGAAGTGGAAGAGTGGTTCCAGTATGAGGGAGAACCCGGACACTTTCATATTGTGCTTAATGTGACTAACCAGAGAATAACGGCAGACTATGCAGCTATTATCCGGGCAGTGAAGCTGTATAAAAGATTATCTGCACACATGGACGAATTGACCTATCAAGGGCAGATACACGGCGTCATATACACCCACGGGGAGTATTTCAGATACAAAACACCGCTGACCGGAAGACTTAATGCCGGAACATACCCACAGAGGAACACAAAAGCCGGGATAGCTGCCACAACCTATATTGTGGGAACGGAAGCAGCAGGCTTTATATTCACGGCACCAGCAGCAGGCACGAAGCCATACAGAAACACGGTATTTTCGCAGCAAGCGGCGCATATCGACGCAGACACGGCGTTGAATACGTTTGGCTATACAAATACACCAGCAGGACGGATAAAAGCCGGAGAACAGCCACAGAGGAACACCAGAGGGCAGACAAGCGGTGCCACAGTCACGGCAAGTGACAGAATGGAAGCACACCGCTTCACAGTCCCGGCAGCAGGAACCGTCCCGGAAAGAAGCACGGTGCAGCAGACGCAGGGCGGCGCCGTGGGGACAAGCACGCAGGCAATGGGGTTTTCATACGGCGTCAAGCCGTGCGGAAGCCACAGGAAGCTATAAAGGAGGTGAAAAGCCATGTTGACAACAGACGCAATCAATGATTTCAAAGATTTCATTGATAATATCATTGCCTATGCAAAAGTAACCGTCAACGGCGTTTCTGAAAAAAAGGTGATACACCGCCGGGAACGTCTGAAAGACGGCAGGGTTGCTGTATATGTACAGATTACCCCGCAGGTAAGTGGAAAAGCCACAGTGCAGAGGGTGCAGCTTTACAACAAGAACAACAAATTGTGGGCTGACAAAGCGGTTAATATTCCGCTTAACAATGTACAAGAGGGCGTTTTGTACCGCTTTACTTTTGATTTTACAGAAAAGGAGGTGTAACAGATGTACGAACAGAAGTTATGGCAGGACCACGTAACAGAATTTGAAGACCGCTACACGGAAAGCAGAAATGATGATGGAACTATCACGCACACACCAGTTGAGGGGGAAATCATTCAGCAGGGAACACCGCAGAACGCAACCAACTTCAACCACATGGAAAACGGTATTTCCAATGCAACAGAAACGGCAGCACTTATGGCGCTTTCTACAATCCACCACCAGCAGGCAATAGCTGACTTGCAGGGAGAAACAGCAACGGTGACTTTGAAGAATACGCAGCAGTACCCGTTCAACAATTCTACACAGTCAGTTGCGCTGAAGACTGAAAGAAACCACATGGACTACACCGTGGAAACAGAAATAGTGGACTACACGGGCGGTTTTCCGGGCGACATTGTTATTACAGAAAAGTTGCTGAATGGTTTTAAGATGGCACACACCGGAAGCGCAAAAAGCGCGACCGTAAAAGTTTATGTGAAAGGTGGGTTTTACTAATGGCAGCAGGTGTGATTATTAAGACAGAGGAACGCAGACAGCACGAAGAAGCGGTTATGCGTTCTTTTGGCGTGCAGGGCAGCGGGACAGCAGCACAGAGAGAAGCAGCGGAGGTTATCGCAGCCAGAAGCAGCGAGGTAGTAAGAAATCAGAATGGAGGTAGAAAGTATTATGGCTACTAATAAAATCAATGTAGTTGAAAAAACACCGGGCACACATATTGAATATGCACTGTCTGGCGGTAAAAAAATCACGTTCGGTGATGATGAATTAACAATCAATCTTGCCAGCCGTGAAAGAGATTTTGAAGTGTCACTGGACATTTGCATTGACGAAGAAGACGGCGTGGTGATTGGCACCGGAGGACGTGCGCAGAAGTACGCTGCGCAGATTGTTATTCCTGCCAGACGCTATGATGTTATCGAAGACGGAGAGGACGAAAACGGAGAACCGAAAGAAATTCCAGTGCCTATCCCATTTGATATGTCGCTTTGCACACTTATTCTTTGGGGATTGGAGGTATAAAGAATTATGTCTAATTTTGATGATTTAGCAATGGCGGTTGCTTCCTTTGGGGGCAACAATGCAGTAAAGTTTGATGATTTGGGTATGCCGTCAATTATGGTGGGTATTCCAAAAATGAAGTATTCCGACATTATCACCGGAGGAACACAGGAAACATTGCCGTGGTGGATTGTGGACGGAGTAGAAAAAGAAGTTATCTGGGTATCAAAGTATATTAACGTGGTAGTCAATGACCGTGCATATTCACTGCCAATGAAAGACCCTAAAGCATACATTGACTTTGACACAGCACTTGCAGTGTGCCGCAGAAAGGGTGAGGGCTGGCACCTTAACCAGAACGGCGTTTTTGCCGCTATCAATCTTTGGTGCATGAAGAATGGATTTACACCACGGGGCAATACAAACTGGGATAGAAGCTATGAAAAAGCGTATGAAAAGGGCGTAAATACATACGTTGACGGTTCACATGGCGGCGGCAGAACTGCAACGGGTTCCGGTCCGGTAACATGGAACCATGATGGAAGCCCGGCTGGAATTGCTGACCTTTGCGGCAACTGCTGGGAGTGGGTATCTGGTATGCGCATTGTTGATGGTGAAATTCAGATTATCCCATACGGAAACGCCATGAAGTCTGACTGCAACATGGGCGCAAATAGTACAGAGTGGAAAGCAATTAAGCCGGACGGCACACTTGTTGCACCGGGAACGGTTGGCACTTTGAAGATTGACAGAACCAGTGCGAGTGACGCAACGCTGCGTATCAACACAAGTGTCACAACACAGACAACAGACAGCAATGACACAAGCGTGCCATTCAAAGACACAAAGGCAGTAAGCGGCGTAACCATTCCGCAAATTTTGATTGCGTCGGGCTTATATCCAGACGCAGGACAGACGACGCCGGGCAGATTTTGGGCAAGAAATAACGGCGAAAGACTGCCTTTCCGGGGTTCGAGTTTCAGCAACACTTCCATCGGTGGTGCTGGTGCGCTGACCTTGTACGGCGCCCGTTCTTTCGTCAACAACGATGTGTCCTTGCGTTCCGCTTTATATGAATAACTGGAAACTGGGAACTGATAAACTGCGGGGCTTACGGCAGTAAGCCCCATACTACAAAAATACAATAAAGGTGGTTTAAGAAATGCCGGAAAACACAACAGAAGAAAGACCGCCGCAGCTGGACAATGTGCGAGATAACGCCACACAGGAAGACTTCAAAATGAAAAATAAAGTGTGGGAAATGCTGGAATATGCAGGACCACAGCTTGAAGAATTTCCCAGAGCAAAAAGAGGGCTTGCACAGAAGATAGACGGAACCATGCTGGATATTTTGGAATTGGTCATAATGCTTGAAAACAAGCACTATAAGAAAACGACACTTGGAGAACTGGACACGAAAGTTGATGTGCTGCGGCATTTGATAAGACTTGCGGCGAGTACAAAATACACACGTAGCGGCAAACCGTGTCTGCCAATGAAGAAATATGAAATGATGGCAAGATATATCAATGAAATAGGCTGCATGGTGGGCGGCTATTATAAATCACTGAACGGCAGCACTTCCGGGAATGGGAGTGCTGTAAAATAAGACTGGTAAAAGGCAGGGTAACACCTGCTTTTTATATTATGGGAATAAGCCGTTAATAGAGGACTTGCCGTGCCTATCCGGGGTTCGAGTTTCAACAACACTTCCAACGGTGGTGCTGGTGCGCTGAACTTGAACAACGCCCGTTCTAACGTCAACAACAATGTGTCCTTGCGTTCCGCTTCACCCCATTTCTGCCAGCAGTCGTGCCAACAAGTGGACACGTCCAGTGCGTCTGGGTTAAAGGGGTTTATTTCCATTCCAAAGGCTGCCAGCCGGGAGCCGTAGGAAAAAGATTGAATAGCCGTAAAGATAGTTAGTAAGCCGCAGGGCTGAAAGTCAGAGCCGGGAAGACTGGCGCTGAATGTATATATCACGTTTGAGTTGCGGAAGAACCGCAATTTGATTTGTACGGCAGATTTTAACAACAGGAGGGAAAAGAAATTGCACAAAATCAAAAACATTTTCCCTATGATTTACGACTTTGAAAATCTTTTCAATGCGTACAAAGCCGGGATAAAGTGCAAACGGTACAGACCAGATGTAATGGCGTACACGGATAAGTTAGAAGAAAATCTGATTGAATTACAGAATGAATTTATCTGGAAAACATACACCGTGGGACGCTACAACATATTTTATGTTTACGAGCCGAAAAAGCGCATGATTATGTCACTGACATTCAAAGACCGTGTGGCGCAGCACGCTATATATAGCCAGCTGAACCCATATTTTGAAAAGCAGTTCATTTCTGACAGCTACGCTTGCAGAGTAGGCAAGGGAACACACAAGGCAGTCAACCGCCTGCATGATTGGTTGAAACAGACTGACCGGAAACCGCAGCGTTTCTATTATTTGAAACTGGATATTGCAAAGTATTTTTACAGAATAGACCATGAAGTATTGATGGACATTTTGCGGAAGAAGATTGCTGATGAAGATTTGTTGCACGTCTTGTCAGTAATAATAAACTGCGAAGACACAAACTTTGGTCTGCCGCTGGGTGCAGACATTGGCGACGTGGCGTTTGATGAATTGCTGGGAGAAGTTGGGCTGCCTATTGGCAATCTGACTTCACAAATGTTTGCAAATTTGTACTTAAACGAACTTGACCAGTTCTGCAAACACAAACTGCACCTGCATTATTACATACGCTATATGGACGACATTATTATTTTACACCCAGACAAAAAGTATCTGGAAAAGATAAAGAATAAGATTGCGGACTTTCTGGGAAGCAAGCTACATTTGCAGCTTAACAAGAAAACCTGCATAAGACCAACAAGCATGGGTATTGAGTTTGTGGGCTTCCGCATTTGGTCAACACACGTAAAATTGCGCAAGAAGACGGCAAAGAAGCTGAAACGTAGATTGAAATATATGTTTGCAGCATATCACGCCGGAGAGATTGACAAAGATACACTGGATAGGTCCGTTGCTTCATACCGGGGCATATTGCAGCATTTTAACAGTTACGGTATGCGCCAGAGCCTAAACGAACTTTACTTGCAGGAAATGGGCAAGCCATATCCAGAACCGCAAGAGAAGCCAGCCAGCAAATATGGCTTGTTCTGCGGATATTACGGCAGCACTGATGATTATATCAAGCAGCCAGAAGAAAAGGAGGTGACGGACAGTGGAAGCAATACAGACGCTTAACCCAGCGGACGTCTGGGAAGTGGCACAGAAAGTCATAGTGTGGCTTGCGGGAATTGGGATTGTTATTGACCTAACGCCGGGAATTAAAGTACAGCCCGTGCGCTGGTTGATTAAACAGCTGGGAAATCTTATGAACCACGACATGAAAGAACAACTGGACCAGCTGCAAAAAGACTTTACAGACCACAAGGTTGACAGCTGGCGTATGGAAATTCTGGAATTTCAGAGCAGTTGCATAAATCACAGACGCCATACAAAAGAAGAGTTCGACCATATCATTGACATACTGGCAAAGTACGACAAGTACATAAAAGACCGCAAGTTGACAAACGGGCAAGTTGATGTTGCGCATGAATACATAACGGAAATATACAAAGAATGTATGCGCACAAATGATTTTGCTTTGTCAAAGCCGGAAGAAGAACAATAGGAGGTACAAAACAGCAATATGAAAAGTTTAATATTTTTTATCATTGGATTTGCACTGGCATTAGCAGTGCTTTTTTTATGGAATTTGCAGTATTTCAGACAGCGCAGAAAGAAGAGAAAAGAAGAGTTGCAGGAACACCCGGAGCGAAAGACCAGCGCAACGAAAATCATTATCTTTTCAATTCTGGCGACTTATTACATAGCATTTGCCGTGGGCGTGTGGGTAGTGGTCACAAAGGATTTTTACCAGTTATCAGTCCTGCTGACGTTCGTTGGCGGGGTAACTGCTGCCGCAGTAGCGTTCTACTGCTGGAAAGCAAAGGCAGAAAACCTGCTGAAAATCAAAGCTGCATACCCGGAGTTGTCCGGCACGCTGTCTGACTTTTCAAGCATGACGCAGTAGCGCCGGGGAGGTATAAGACATGGGACTAATAGGAAAAACAACGCCAGAAAAGATTTGGAATTTTTTGAAATCAAAAGGGCTGTCCAGTTGTGGGGCAGCCGGATTGATGGGGAACTTATATGCAGAAAGCGGGCTGAACCCGCAGAACTTGCAGAACAGCTATGAAAAGAAGCTGGGACATACTGACGCAAGCTACACAGCAGCCGTGGACAACGGCAGCTATGGAAACTTTGCAAGGGACGGCGCAGGCTATGGGCTGGCGCAGTGGACATACCACACCAGAAAAGCCGCTTTGCTGGAATATGCAAAAGCCGCCGGGAAGTCTATTGGCGACCTTGAAACACAGCTGGGGTTCCTTATGAAAGAATTGACAGAGGGCTACAAAGCCACACTGTCAGTATTAAAGAGCGCACAGACCGTCATTGTTGCTTCAAATGCAGTGCTGACACAGTTTGAGCGCCCGGCAGACCAGAGCGACACGGTGAAGACAAAGCGTGCAGGATATGGGCAGAAATACTATAACCAGTACGCAGCCGGAGCCGTTAGCAATAAAAAGAATGGAGGTACAAGCAATATGAACGTATCAGAAGCAAGAAAGAACTTTGCTGCGAAAGCAGCAGCACACATGGGAGCCAGAGAGGGCACAGCGGCGCATAAAGCAATCATTGACCGTTACAATGAACACAAGCCACTTGCGCAGGGGTACAAAGTGACCTATACGGACGCATGGTGCGCAACCTTTGCCAGTGAAATTGCCATTGAAGCAGGCTACACGGATATTATTCCTACTGAATGTAGCTGCAACCGCCAGATTAAGTTGTGGCAGCAGATGGGGCGCTGGTGTGAGAATGACGCAAAGGTGCCGGAACCGGGCGACTATATCTATTATGACTGGGACGACAACGGCGTTGGTGACTGCACAGGCAGCGCAGAACATGTGGGCATTGTAGAAAGCTGCAACGGTAACACTATCACAGTTATTGAGGGCAACAAGTCCAATGCCGTTGGAAGAAGAACACTGGAAGTCAACGGGCGTTATATCAGAGGTTATGGCGTGCCGGACTTCTCAAAGAAAGCAACCAGCGAACCTGCAAAGCCTGCGGCACCTGCAAAGCCTGCACAGGGAACAGCCGGGGAACAGGTATACACCGTGCAGAGAGGTGACACACTTTCTGGCATTGCTGCAAAGTATGGCACCACATACCAGAAGTTAGCAAGCTACAACGGAATTGCAAACCCTAACGTCATTAGTGTTGGGCAGAAAATCAAAATTCCGGGAAGCGGCGTGCGTACATACACCGTGAAGAGTGGTGACAGCCTTTGGGCAATCGCAGCAAAGCAGCTGGGCGACGGTTCCAGATACAATGAAATTAAGACCATGAACGGTCTTACAAGTAACACCATTTACGCTGGGCAGACATTGAAGCTGCCTGCATAATCAACAGGAGGAAAAGACAATGGGTAATGTAATTTATGCAGCCGTATATTTTGCCGTAACACTGGGGGCGTTCTTAATTGGAAAGTACGTTTGCCCAAACATTCCAAAGACCGTCACAGACAAGCTGGGCGAACTGTCAGAGTGGGCAGCAAAGTTTGTGGAATGGGCAAAAGAGTTCAAAAAGGATAAGACCGGGGAAGAGAAGATGGCGGCAGTTGTGGAGCAGTTGAAGAAGATTGCTGATGAAGCCGGGCTGAATGTCACAGAAGACCAGCTGAAAGCCATTGCACAGACGGCATACAATGCCATGAAAGCCGGAGAGAAAGAAAGCAGCACCGCAGAACCGCTGGAAGCACTCACAGCCACACCAGCTGCAACGGTAGTGATTAACACCACGGCACCAGTGACAACAACAGAGAAAGTGGCTATTGCCACAGACAATGTGCCGGAGGGTGCCACGGAAACCAACGCAGACGGCACAGTGAACCTTTACGACGCAGCCGGGAACATTACCGGGAGCGTGACAAAGGAAGAAGCAGAGAAGATGGCGGCAGAAGTCACAAAGATTGTTGACGAAGAGGGAAACACACTGGCAGACCTTAAATAATGCCGCTGACGCTTTGCAGAATAAGCCAGAATGGGAAGAAAAGACCGTAAGTGGATAAATACACCACTTGCGGTCTTTTTACGTTTACGGGGCAAATACGGCGTTATATCGGTTTATATGTGTAATCAATGCCGTTTTCAACAGCTTTGATACTGTCTATCTGGTCTTTATAGCAGCCACGGGCAGCAATCACACGGGCTTTGCTGACAGCTGCATTTTCACTTCCTGCATTAACATTCAGCCAATCAATGCGCACACCGTCATTGTCCACAATGGAGATTTGAAAAGACTTGTGAGGTATGCGCTTCACAGAGCCTTTGCCGTTGCACTGGTAGCAAGGACCAGTCATGCCGGATTTATAAATGAATTTGCCGGAACCATTGCACTTGCTGCAAATAACAATATCTGTTTTCATAGTCATTCACCATTCTTTCTGGGCGGCAGCAATGCCGCCCGGTTGCATTATACTTCTTTTGCTTGCAATTCGTCCCAGGTATGCTGGGCAAGTTCTGCCATAGCCTGCGGCGTTCCTTTCACGAACATTGCGAAAAGGAAAGTCAAGAACTGGCTTTTTGTGCCCTGCCATTCTTCCGCTGTCATATCTGGGTTTTCTTCCAGCTTCATTTTCAGAAGCCGTTCTGTTATTTCCTGCCCAAAAGGAGTGTTAAGCACTTTGCGTTCTGCCTGCGTTATCTTTTCCACAAATTCATCAAAGCTTCCAGCTATCATCATTTTTGCTTCCATCATTCATTCCACCTTTCTTTCTGGCTGGCTGCTATGCAATAGCAACCAGTCTTTCTGCACCCATTTTTCTTTCACGGACAACGCCATCTTGATTGCTTTTCAGAAGACAAGTGATTGTCTTTCCGGTCTTGCTTGGGATAAGGTCAACCACGGTGCTTGTATATCCGTAGTTCCACATGATAACGTCCCCGGTCTTTAATTCTTTTACTGCCTTTGCTTCCTGCTTGTTATATATTCCTTGAAGTTTTACTGTCATTGCTTTGCCCTCCGTGTTCTGTATTTCTTTAACTGTCTTTATTGTATACTTACGGAAGTATAAAAGCAATAGACACAATGCACAAACTTACGGAAGTATAATTGTATAATATGTATACTTCCGTAAGATAAAAGCATTTTACATTGTACCGATAAAATCAGAATTGGTAAGCGCCCAGAACTGGGCTGCGTGTATAGTTGGAAACTTTGGTATTTCCCATGTGATACTGTCATACACAATCTTGTATATGCCGCCTTTGTTTACTGTCAGATAGTATTTATCAGTATCACTTTTCCGGTCTGCCGGGTGCGTGTCCTGCACCATGAATGAAAGCCCGTTCTTTCTGAAACGTCTATTATAAGATTTTCCCATATATTATCACCATTCTTTCTGGGCGGCAGCAGCGCCGCCCGTGCAGTTATTAGTCAAGGCAACATTCCATTGAAATTGGATATTGCACTTTTAATTTTTCAAAAGCCGCCTTTGTGACCCGGTAGCTGCGCCAGTTTTCAATTTTCTTCTGGCAACCATCAATCCAGTGGGCTTCAATTTCTGTAATGCCCCTGCCTTTTAATTCAAGCGGGGTATCAACAAAATAATGTTTGCCATAATATGAAAGGCTGGCTTCCATCTTAACTTCTGGCTTGCGCTGCCCCATTTCTGGGGTGTAGCAGTGCAGCCCATTTATTCTATCTTCCATGTAAATGATTTTTCCCATATCGTTTGACCTCCGTGTGTTTGATTTCCTTAACTGTCTTTATTATATACTTACGGAAGTATAAAAGCAATCGGCAAAATATACAAATATACTTCCGTAAGATTGTATAAAATGTATACTTCCGTAAGAAAACAAAGTGTGATATACTGATTAAAAACCACAGGAGGTGCAGAAAATGCCAGATACAACAGAAAAGAAGACCATACCGAGAGGACCAGCAGCCACGGCAGCAAAGAACAAATACCGCGACAATAATTATGACCGCATGGAACTTGCGGTGCCAAAGGGCATGAAAGCCCGCATAAAAGAGATTGCAAAAGAACAGGGCTATTCATCACAGAATAACTATGTTGTAGAAGCGGTAAAAGAGAAGTACCAGCGGGACACCGGGGAGGAATTAACGTGGCAGAAAGAGTAAAAGAACAGGAATTTGAAGAGGGCTTTCTGCATGGCTGGGACGGTTCGGAATGTATATATTATACAGACGAAAAGTGCTTATATTACAATGACGCAGAAGCACCGTGCCACCATTGCCACCACTACACAAGGAAGACACAACAGAAAGGGGGGAATAGTCTATGGAATATAGAATGAAAGATATTATGGAACCACCAAAGACATTGGAGGAGCAGAAGAAAGAAGCCAGAGAAGCGGCAATGGCAGCAGGAGCAGAGGTGCTGGGCGAAGAATGGAAGCCGGGAACACTGGAAAACGTGAAAAGACAGGTTGAAAACGCCTACACAGATTTAAAAGGGTGTGGACTATACAAAGAAGAAAAGCATTTCAGAAATGGAATGGACCTCATGTATAATAATGTGATTGACATTATAAATTCAGAACTGGGGAGGAAGTAGCATGGAAGAAAAGCGGTGCTGCATAATTCATAATTACTATGTATGCCCGGTATGCAAAACGGGGTACTGCAAACCGTTTGGAGAGGTGAAAACAAGACCAATACAGAAATGCAGGAAGTGCAATAAAACTGTTAGAATGACAATAAATGGAAAATAATTAAAAAAACTATTGACAATATACTTCCGTAAGTATATAATAAAGGCAGTTAAAGCAATAGTGCTTAACACAAAAAGTCAATACAATTCAATACGGAGGAAATCAAAATGGCAGAAATGACAAAGAAAGCATTAAACAAAATCAAGGCAGCAGCGTTCACAGAATTTAAGCAGGGTTTTTCAGAGGAAGAATTTAGAAACCTGTTCGCAGGCGGCAAGAACGTAGTGACAGCGTGGAGAATTACAGAGGGAACAAAAAGCAAGATTGTGATTACACAGTATGACACGCAGATTAACACGAACACTTTACAGCAGGACGGCTTCACAGAAGCAGCAACAGCAGAAAAGCTGTTCTATGCTGACCGCCAGACAAAGACACTGGAATTTGTAGGCAGAATGTAAAAAGACATTCCCGGCAGGTGATAGGCTTGCCGGGAGGAATGGGGCATTGAATGATAAACAAAGAAGCGGCGGCAGAATTTGCAAATAAAAACTGCGTGCGGTCAAATTGCTTCATGTGCAGAGAGGGTGACAAGTACGAAACATACAGAAAATGTCCGTTTTTGCCGTTGAAGCTGATTGCAAGAGAAAGAACGGTCACGGAAGAAGACGTGCCAGACAATATGGGAGAATAACAAAACCCCGGCAGGCAGCAGGCTTGCTGGGGTTCGTTGCAGAGGGGTACACAGTCAGTGTGTAGCCTTTTTATATTTGTACTAACTTAACACTGCCCACGGGTGCCCTGGACTCCAGGACAGGCCGGGAGGTGCTTGATTTTTTAAAGAAACTCAATGAAGAAGGAAACACGATCGTCATGATCACCCACGACAGCTCCATCGCCCTGGAGGCGAAGCGGGTGGTGCGGATCCATGACGGAAAGATCAATTTCGACGGGGATGTGAAAAAGTATGCTGCAATCATTTAAAATGGCGTTAAAAAGTATCTGGGGCAACAAAATGCGGTCCTTTTTGACGATGCTCGGAATCATCATCGGCGTCGCGTCGGTGATCATCCTGGTCAGCATCGTCAACGGCTACATGTCCTACATGGTGGAGAGCTTTTCTTCCATGGGCGTAAACCAGATCACGGTCCAGTACAAGGCGGTGGCCTCAAGAACCATCGATGTGGACGAATTTTATGAGTTCTACGAGGAACATTCAGACCTCTACGAGAACATGTCCCCGAACGTGTCCGTCAGCGTCACGGTAAAACATGACTCTGACACCATGGATTCCACCAGTGTCGGCGGCTACAGTGAGGATTATCTCGCAATCAAGGATTACGAGATCGAGTATGGCAGAAATCTCCAGTACTCCGACATGGAGGCGAGACGAAAAGTCGCAGTCATCGGCGCCTACGTGGCGGAGGAACTCTACGGCGGCTCCCAGAACGCCGTGGGCGAGACGGTCAAGTTAAACGGTGACAGCTACACCATCGTAGGCGTTGTGGAACGGCAGACGGAGAGCAGCTCTGAGTTCGATGACGGATGTACGGATGACTTTGTGTGGATTCCGTATTCCAGAGCTGTGAAGATGGCGAGAAATGCTGTGATCAACAACTATATCTTCACATCGCGGGACATCAACGACACGGAAACATGCACGACAGAACTTAAAAATTTTCTCTATGAAAAGATGAAGAGCGAAAACCTCTACACGGTGACAGCAATGAGCTCCCTTCTCGATTCCTTAAATGAGCAGATTGCCATGATGAGCATGATGCTGGGCGGTATCGCGGGTATCTCCTTGTTAGTTGCAGGCGTCGGTGTCATGAACATCATGCTGGTGTCCGTGACAGAGAGAACCAGGGAGATCGGCATCAGGAAGGCCCTCGGCGCAAAGAAGAGCGTGATCATGTTGCAGTTCGTCATCGAGGCGCTGGTCACAAGCTCCATCGGCGGAATCATCGGAATCATGATCGGAGCCTTAGCAAGTACGGGAATCGGTGCCATCATGGGAATCGACGCGCCGCCAACCATGACGGCAGTTGTGATCTCGTTTAGCGTTTCTGTTGCCATCGGACTGATCTTTGGTTACATGCCGGCGAGCCGGGCGGCGAAGCTGAATCCGATCGACGCACTGAGGACAGACTAAAACTACACAGAAAATGACAGGATCAACGGTAAATATGGAAAATGGAAGAATAATAGGAAAATGCAGATTCTAAGCCTCAAACTGCCACGGATTTGCCGCTAAAAGACAGAATATCGTAAGTTGACGGGAGATATTGTCCAACCTTATAATATAGTTAAAGAAAGATACTTGAGGGGAGGCAATCCTATGGCAGAAAGAAAATGGAAAAAAATAAGTACATGGATGGCCGCATGGGTCATGGCGGTCGTGTTTGCGGTATCCGGGGCGCAGACAGCGTTTGCGGCGACCAGTTATGTGAACAGTGTCAGCATCACACTGGATGTGACACCGACGGTGGGGGAATCCCTGCCGGATCTCGATGTGGGATACAATTCTGATAACTGCGAGGTATCGATCCCGAACAACGATAAATATGATATCGTATCCGCAAAGTGGTCTTCCACAAAGAATGACGTGAAGATCGGCGGAACCTATACCATGAAAGTTACTTTAAAGACTTTAAACAACTATAGGTTCAGCAGCAGCTCCTACACTTCCTCAAAGGTAAAGGTAAAGAACGGAACTTTTGTCAGCGCTTCGAGAACATCTTCCGACCGTCTGGTTGTTACCGTAAAGACAAAACCGGCAAAGGGCGATCTTGACGCGCCGGGCGAGGCATACTGGCAGACCACAAAGTCCGGAAGCTCCGATCTCGGACTCGCGAAGTGGGAGGCCGTTGAGGACGCGTCCTACGAGGTGTACCTCTACCGCGGCAGCAAGAACGTCTACAAGAGCGGCGAGATCCACACCAGCAGCTGTGATCTCTTTCCGTATATGAGCTCCAAGGGAACCTACACCTTTAAGGTGCGCGCGCTCCCGTCAAACGATGAGGTATCCAAGTACGCGTCAAAGAGTGACTGGACCATATCCGATGAGGTCTATATTGATGAGAATGACGCGGCGAGAGCGGCAAAGAAAAAGCCGTCAAGCGGCAACAACAGCAGCACAAATAATTCCGGAAATTCCCAGCAGGCCCCGTCAAATGTGAATGAGGTCGGCTGGATCCTTGACGGAAACCGCTGGTATTATCGTTACCCGGACGGAACTTATTTAAAGAACGGCTGGGGATTTATCGGAAATATCTGGTACTTATTTGACGCAAACGGAATGATGCTCACCGGCTGGCAGATGAAGAACGGCGTTTATTACTACATGAACGGTGACGGAAAGATGCAGACGGGCTGGCTTCTCTACAACAATACCTGGTATTATCTCTCCGAGAGCGGAGTTATGGTGACCGGCTGGATCACGCTGGGGGATAAGGCTTATTACCTCGGCGGCGACGGCGGAATGCTCACAGGATGGCAGAACATCGACGGACAGATCTACTACCTGTATCCGGATGGACATAAGGCGGTCAATGAAGTGATCGATACCTTCTATGTAGATCATGACGGTATCTGGAGAAAACCGCAGTAAAGATCTGAACCTGCAGGGCATGCGGTTATGCGGTGAAAATCGTCGGAATATTTTCCAGCAGACTGAAAATACAGGAAAGGAGCACCTTATGAGACAGAAAACTTTTGGAAAATGGCTTGCGGCAGCAGGAATTCTGATGGCGATGACGATATGGATGGTTCTTCCTGCACTGGCTGCGCCGACGGTGAATTCTATAAGGATCACCTTTAAAGACAAGTATGAAGATCCCGGCGTGATCGAGGAGCCGGAGATCAGCTGCGGCAGCTACGGGATCGAGATCACATCCGTGGAGTGGAGCAAGGATGTAGAAAAATGGAATCCTGGAACGAAAGTGACGGCAACGCTGATTCTTTCCTCCAGCGGAAGAGAGTTCTCCTCCAGCTACGGTTCAAAGTCCTGCCAGATCTCCGGTGCGACGTTGAGTAAGGCAGTGAAAGTGGATGATGACCTGAAGGTCACAGTCACTTACTACCCGGTAGTCTGGCTGGAAACTCCGGATGAAGCCGGATGGAGCGCTTCGAATCATATGAAAGCGGTCTGGAAGAAAGTCGATTACGCGACGGGATATCAGATCCGCCTGTACCGGGATGACTATTATCTCCGGACCATCGATGCGACGGGAACCAGCAAGGACCTCTCCGAGTATATGGGAAGAGAGGGAAACTACTATTACGAGATCCGCGCGGTGGGAAAGACAACGAACGATGCGAAGTACCGCAAGAGCAGCGAGTATATCGTCTCCTCCGACCGCTACCTGGATGACCTGGGTGACACGGAGGGCAGCTGGAAGAATTACGCGGATGGAAAGAAATATGTGGACGAGAATGGCCAGATCGTGACCTCCCAGTGGTACCGGATCCTCGGAACCTGGTATTATTTCGACGAGAACGGATACATGGTGACGGGATGGAGACTGGTCAATAATAAGTGGTATTACCTCGAAAGTGACGGAAAGATGGTGACCGGCTGGAAGCAGGTTGGCGGTGTCTGGTACTACATGGATGCCGACGGAGCGATGGCAACAGGCTGGCGTCAGACTGCACCGGGACAGTGGTATTACCTGAACGCGAACGGAGCGATGGCAGCGTCCACTGTGATCGACGGATATACGTTGGATGCATCGGGGCTCTGGGTAAGTTAGAAAGGAATGATGGGCGGCATGTCATGGGAGAAATCCTGTGTCATGCCGTTTTCACATATCTGAAAAGGTAAGCTCCTGGAACCATGCGAAAACACTTGACTTACTATGAGATATCAACTAAAATTTAGAAACGTGTAAACATTTGTCGCGGCAGCCTGAAGGTGTATGCGCGCCGCAGTCACTTGAAGTTTATGAAAAACGAGAAAGGATTTCTATGGGAATCATTAAAGCAGTGAACCTGATCTTTGACTATATCAGGCACGATGAAGAGGAAGACAAGGATGAGGTCAGCCATGCGTTAAAGGGCGTCTCTCTGGACATCAAGGAAGGCGATTTCGTAGCGATTTTAGGACACAACGGATCCGGAAAATCCACATTCGCGAAGCTGATGAACGGAATCCTGCTTCCAACGGATGGAACCGTCTATATTTCTAAAATGAGGACGGACGACGAGGAGCATCTCTGGGATGTACGAAAGACGGCGGGAATGGTATTCCAGAACCCGGATAACCAGATCATCGGAAACGTGGTGGAAGAGGACGTTGGATTCGGACCGGAGAACATGGGAGTTCCGACGGAGGAAATCTGGGCGCGGGTCGACAAGAGCCTTGAGGCGGTGGGGATGACAGCGTACAGACTTCAGTCTCCGAATAAGCTTTCCGGCGGACAGAAACAGCGCGTGGCCATCGCTGGCGTTATGGCGATGAAGCCCCGGTGTATCGTTCTGGACGAGCCGACAGCGATGTTAGACCCGAACGGACGCCGCGAGGTCATTAAAACGGTTCATGAACTGAACCGTCAGGAAGGGATCACGGTAGTTCTGATCACCCACTATATGGAAGAGGTCATTGACGCAGACCGCGTGGTCGTTATCGACGGTGGACATGTCGTGATGGACGGAACCCCGAAAGAGGTCTTTTCCAGAGTCAAGGAACTGAAAAAATACAGCCTCGATGTGCCGCAGGTAACGGAACTGGCAGATGAATTAAAGGAAGCCGGAATGGATCTTCCTTATGGAATTCTTTCCATCGACGAGCTTGTGGATGAACTTGTTCCGCTCTTAAAATAGTGGAGAAATGGTGGAAATATGGCAATCGAAATTAAACACTTGAATCATATATACGGGCAGGGAACGATCTTTGAGCAGTATGCCTTAAAGGATGTCAGCTTTGAGATCGAAGATGGACAGTTTATCGGGCTGATCGGTCATACCGGATCCGGAAAATCAACCCTGACCCAGCATTTAAACGGACTTTTAAAGGCAACGAGCGGAGATATCCTTTATAACGGAGAAAGTATTTATAAAGAGGGATATTCCATGAAAGAGCTCCGCAGCCATGTGGGGCTGGTTTTCCAGTATCCGGAGCACCAGCTGTTTGAGGTGGACGTATTCTCAGATGTCTGCTTTGGACCGAAGAATCTGGGACTCCCGAAGGAGGAGATCGAGAAGCGCGCGAAAGAGGCGCTGGACATGGTGGGACTCGATGAGAGCTTTTATAAGCAGTCTCCCTTCGACCTTTCCGGAGGTCAGAAACGCCGAGTGGCCATCGCAGGCGTTCTGGCGATGAAACCGGAGGTCCTGATCTTAGATGAGCCGACAGCCGGTCTCGACCCGAAAGGACGCGACGACATTTTAGGACTCGTACAAAAGCTCCATAACGAGCAGGGGTTGACGATCATTCTCGTCTCCCACAGCATGGAGGATGTGGCGCGATATGTGTCCCGTCTTGTGGTCATGAACCACGGCGAGAAGGTCTTCGACGGAACTCCGAAGGAGGTATTCCGCCATTATAAAGAGCTGGAAGCCATCGGCCTTGCGGCACCGCAGATCACCTATGTGGTGCACAAGCTGATCGACAAGGGGATCCCGCTGGATCCGGATATCACGACGGTGGAAGAGGCGAAGAATGCAATCCTTAAGATCTGGCGCGAAAAGTATGGAAAAAGTTCCGGAAATGCAGCGCAGGTAAGCGCAGCCGGAGCGGATTCCGAGAACGCAGATCATGGGAACGCCACTGGAACAGCCTCTGAGAAGGCAGACAGCACAGAAAAGACAGCCGGGGAGGAAACGACATGTTAAGAGATATCACGCTTGGACAGTACTACCCGGTAGATTCCCTTCTTCACAGGCTGGATCCACGAACAAAATTATTTGGAACTCTTGTATACATCGTAACCTTATTTATCGCGGACAACCTTTGGGCATACCTTGCGGCGACGATCTTTCTGATCACTGCCATCAAGCTCTCCAATGTCCCGGTAAAATTCATGGTGCGCGGCTTAAAATCCATCGTGTTCCTGCTTCTCCTCAGCGTCAGCTTCAACCTGTTCCTGACGCCGGGTACCCCGATCTTTAAGATCGGTTTCCTGCAGATGACCTGGGAAGGTCTCCGGTTTGCGGCATTTATGGCGATCCGTCTTGTTTACCTCGTTATGGGATCCACGATCCTGACGCTCACAACGACACCGAACCAGCTGACAGACGGTCTGGAAAAGAGCCTTGGCTTTTTAAAGAAGGTCGGTGTTCCGGTCCATGAGGTGTCCATGATGATGTCCATTGCGCTCCGGTTTATCCCGATCCTGATCGAGGAGACAGATAAGATCATGAAAGCGCAGATGGCAAGAGGCGCTGACTTTGAGAGCGGGAATTTGATCCAGAAGGCGAAATCCATGGTACCGCTTCTTGTACCGCTTTTCGTATCCGCATTCCGCCGTGCCACGGACCTCGCGATGGCCATGGAGGCGAGATGCTACCGCGGAGGCGAGGGCAGAACAAAGATGAAGCCGCTTAAGTACGCGAAGAGGGACCATATGGTTTATGGGGCGTATCTGGTGTATTTTGTGGTGGCAATTTTGCTTAAAGTCGTTTTGTAAAGAAATGGTAACTGTTCAGTAGGTCTGCGCACTTGCTGCGCTGACCGTAAGGAAACATAG